>OBUW01000332.1_pt1 | contig 30005 bp, 12 predicted proteins | sample 1475761 | NCBI WGS metagenome assembly OBUW01 (sample SAMEA2579908, study PRJEB22360) | human gut metagenome | biome: human gut; feature: human-associated habitat; material: faeces | place: Denmark | collected 2008/2010
AGAGAGAAAGAAAGAAAGAAAGAAATAAACAGACGCTCATTCTAACTAATTAATCTTTCTCACTCACTCAATGGTTGTTGTTTGTGTTGAATTAACTATTGGTTGATAGAAAATGAAAAAAAGACGGGCTACCAGCTGTGTGCTAATGTTAGTACTCTACGATTGACCTACTTAATGCAAGTTAATTTATATTGTCTATATAATTCTCTATCCATACCAAACAAATAAATTTTCAACTACTTTACCTTGTATAACTACTCTAGCATCTTCAGTTATTCCTATCATCCCGTCTTCTTCATTCGATTGTTCCAGTGGTTCAAATGGTAGCGTCCATAAAGTTACCCCTTCATCAATAACAACACCATTGACTCGTTTAATTCTTAAACCAGAATTTACTAATCTAATCCTGTAATCGTCGTTATTGTTATTATCGTCTTCATTATTATTACTATCCTGTAATGCAAGAAGCTGTTCTTCAGTAACAACATTATTAAATGTATCTACTTTCCCAGGTACCAATTCTTCCAATACAACGCGTAATCCGTTCAAAGACGGTATCCAAATATCACCCGGTGCCATTAACGATTCATTAGAAAACTTGGTATGATAAATTTCTGAAACTTCAATGTATTCGCATTGTTTGATATCTCCCCAAAACACTTCATAAACTGCTGTTGTTGAAGTACGAGGACAAATCAAGTTGGCTCCATTGAACATAGTAAATTTATTGTAAAATTCTTTTGTTAATTCAATATAACTGCCATCTAAATTAGTTTGACTCAAATATCTTGGTTTTCTAAATGAATTTTCAAATGCATAATCAGCATTAAACAAATAGGGCCATTTATAATAACTTGATTCAAGAAATGAATCAACAGATTTATTCCAAGGATTTAATTGACATGTATCAAATCGACCCGCAAAGGGCAGTTTTTTGGCAATATGGGATACATCCTCCGTTATACCTTCAATATCAACCAATTCTGGTTGAGGTAATGTAATATTTCTTATAAACGCTGAATTTGGTATTTTGAGTAAATCTTTATTGGGTTTTAAACTATTTTTATGATAAGGTTTTTCACCCATTATTGCCGATGATATTTCATTTGATGATTGTGTCAAAGAATCACCAATAAGATCGATTTTTTTATTTAACCATAATGGATGTGCTTCAGTGGAGAAAATCCAATTTTTGTTTTGCATTATAGTGGAATTGTGTAAGAAAATTTCATCTTTAGTATCAAATAATAAATATAAATATTTCAAAGTTTCACCAACAACAAATGATTCCATTCGATCTTGTCTTTCTGCAGTTCTAACATCTTGTAATCCACTTAATCCACATGGTGCTTTATATCTATCACCTAATAAATTTAATACTCTTTCCCCAATTTGTAAATACATTGGATCTTTAGTGGCACGATATAAATAATAAGTTGATTCAATAAATTCTGGTCTCAAAGGGTACCATTCCAAATCAATGGAATCTTCTGCTTTGAATTTTTTCTTATTACGTTTAACTTTCTTATTACCTTGATGATGGTGCTGATGATTATATATCCATCTTTCTGGAATCAGATCGAAAAAGTCCCATATTTTTAAATAAACCACATGAGTCTTTATGGCGTCTTGTAATTGCCCAGTTAAAACTTGTAATCCTGACCAAAATGCTCCTAACAGATCTATCCAAGGACTGAAAACAACCCCATCATAAATCCCCACATTAGGGAAAATCATCGTACCTTTACCACCTTGAGCCAGATGACTCAATAATGCTCGATATGAAGTTTTGAAAACTGTCCACATATAATCATCATTAAATAAAATTGCCAGTTTAGCAGCATATTCATAAAATGAATCAATACTAGCACCTATCCCGGTAATACTATCTTTCCATTGATTAGCAATAGGATCAATTGTCATAGGTAATAGATTTAATGCCAGTTTCAGTGACCAAAGTTTCCAAAATGATAATTGTGAATAATATTCAAATTGTCGATCTCCAGTTAATCTTGATAATAAAGTGAATTCTAAAACTGGAGTCATTACCCCTGATGTACATGCATCACGTTGTAATTTGGGTGGGACTTTTTTCAAACCATAAGCTAAATTAATTCTTGGTAATGGGATATTTGTCGTTGATGTTTGATAAGAAGGAATTAATCTTAATCCTAAATCATGAGCCATGTCTAATAAAAACCCATTATATTTGTTTGAAATTTCACGTAATGGTTGATATTTTGTTGATAATGTGATTGGTTTATTGGTAATGTCGGTTAATAATAAATGAGCCGATAATAATCCACCTAAATGACGAATACAAGTTTCAAACACTTGTACCACAGTGTCTTGATTGAAAAAATCTTGTTTATTATCCAGTAGATATTTCAAAATATATTCTAATTCATCCCATCGTTCAAATATTATTAATGTATCAATATTATCTAATACCATCAGTGATATATTCCCTCTAGCATCATTTCTAACGGTATTTTCATAGTCATCAAAATCAGGTCCTAAAGGTTCACAACTGATTGGGGTTATTTCATCAAATGGGAAACCATATTTCATATATGATTTCCATGAATGATCAAATAATGCTTGTGTTTCATTTTGTAAATATCGTATATGTTCAGATGTGAATGATGAATTATATGGAGAATATGCATTTATGGGGATTATTTTTAAACTTAGTAATACCAAGAATATGTAATTATGAAATAGCCCCAAAAACATAGATTAGGATTTTGTAAAAAAAAAGGGGGGGGGGAGTGAAGGAAAAGAATAATGGGAATTGTAGATAACTGGAACAACACGATAAAATTGGGATCAAGATTCAAATCTAGTCTAATCAAATATGATGATGTGTGTGTGGAGAGCCTGTTTGAGATCGCCACATTATTTTTTTTTCAGTCAAAGTTTTGGTGGCAGTAATGTGCGTGCGTGGTTATGTAATTACACTGTCACAAGACCTTATAAATAGATCCTTACAATTCTACTATTACTATTATTACTATTATTATTATTATTATTGATTCTAAAATAAACGTATATAAACTTTCTATTACTAAATGTCTTTACTTTCTTTTTTTTTTTATAATATAACTGAAACGATTTTTCTATGTTTGAAGGAATAAAAAAGTAATAAAAAAAAACTCCAATTCTTGATGATGTGTTAGACTTGTAATTAAGATCCAGTTTAAACATATAAACGGTAATATTAACTTACTTTCCAAATATTCTATTAATTTGTGTCAAAATCTTTGATGTACCAAACCATAAGGCAACAAATATAAGAAACAAATTCAAACTAATAATCAATAATCCACTCAACATAAATCTGGGAGCAAAAATCTTCCAAACCATTAAATGTCTTCTAAAATGAGCGGCAAATATTAAACTACTTAATCCAGTAAACAAATGATAAGTAATTAAAGTGGTTATATTAGTAATGATTTGTGATAATAAAGTTATTGGTTTGGATGAAGGAACAATTTTCCAAATGGTTATTAAAGGTATAGCTAATGCCGGAATGAAAAATGGTCCAAAAGTATTTAAAAAAATATTCAAATGAGTGAATGGGAAAACAATTGTTTCTGTTGTCATAAATCCTAGTTCCCATTGAATTGATGGAATAGTGGCTTGATGTCCCGTACTGAAAAAATGTTGATATCCTAATAAACCGAAAATGATTGGGGTAATTAAATTCCGTCTTATTGATAAAACATCTAATATTTCTAATAATGATAATATCTGAACAATTAATAAACTTATTGATAACGATCCAAGGGGTTTAGTTGTCAACATTATAGCCACGGTAAAGTTTAATACCAACAAAAAGTAAGATGATCCATAAACATTTCCATACCCAAGAATAGTAGCTGTTTTGTTGTTGCTATTGTTGTTATTATTATTATTAATGCCAGGACTCATATCATCGGATTCTTCAATATCAATTGTATTTGATGCCTCTGACAACTCTAATTTAACACACAATGGACCTCTTGACCAACTGAAATTGGCTAAAATCAATGAAATAAATAAAACCAATCTAGCAATTGCTAATTTCAATGATTTTATCAATGATAACCCTATAATCAAATTCAATTTATTGAAATATTCACTATTGGAAACATATTCAAATGTCCAATAAACGGCATTCATAAATAACAAAAACTTCAAACCCGTACCTATCCATAATGGTGCTGCTGAATGATAAGAATCTGATAACATATAAAATGATTTGATACATGCCGGTAATAAATAAGCAGCAAAATGTAACAATAATACTGACCACCAACTATTAGTGAAATTTGGTTCACAATATGGTCGTTGTTCTTCACGACATAAATTAACCATTGATACAATACGAGTACAAATAGTAAAAGTAATGGCATGCAGAATGGCCAATATTTTTGCTCTTTCTGGGAGTTTATTATTTATAAAACATGCATAAACACAACAAGCACCAAAAGTTATCAAAAAATACAGAACCATTTTATCTTCCCAAACAACATATGAATTAGATGCAAATATTAAACAATGGAAAGAAACAAATAAAATCCCCATAAGAGACCAACTATTGAAATTATAAAGGAAAAAATCCACTGTTTGATGCCAAATAAACCCCACACTAAATCTATCCATTATAGGAGCCCAAAATCCAATCACCATACCCAAGGCGGCCCCAATAGCCAAACAAATTTTCAAGGTGAAATCTCCTGGTTTTAATACAATATAAATTGAAAAACTTAAAACCAATCCCATTATTGTCATCGCCACCACTGATCCAATAAATTCAAATGACATTGTCAGTACTCGTACAGCAGGTATTGATCTTGCATAAGTTATCATAAATGTCAATGCAAGGAAAAGAATACCAATCCCAATACCAATGAATCTTAAATCAAATCTTGCCCATAATGTTTTACATTGTTCTAAAGATAATGATTGATATTGTTTGGCTTGTTCAATTAATTGCCAATAATGCTTCTTGGATTTCCCACCAAAGATAGAATAGTTGGTTGCGTATGATTGATATTGTTCAATTAATGATCCTGATAAATTAGGTGTATCATCTCTAAATGCCTTTATTTGATTGATTGTCTTTTGTGATGCCACTGATAATTCATCTACATTCCCAAATGCTTCATCAATGGGGAATCCAAGATTATTATAAGGTATAGGTAACCCTAATAACAATGAGATTGTGGGCACTAAATCAATTTGATTAACTGACCGATAATTTTCACCTAATCCGCTAACATTATAAAATGATTGATCTTTTTTCAAAAATTTCTTATTTTTAGCATACATAAATAATGTACTTTCTAATTCATCAGGGGCATCACCTCCATGATTACCCGTTGAATCCATCCCATGATCTCCCATTACGATTAACACGGTTTTATCATCAATATTTTCAATCACTTTGGAAATGACTTGATTCATTTGATTTAATTTATCTTTCATAGAATAATGTTGAGGACCAAATCGATGTCCAACATGATCCACTCCTAAAAAATGCCCTACCAACAAATCCCATTTTGTACAATTTTCTTTACTGATTAAAGGAAATAAATGTTCAATAACTCCATTATCAACAGTATCTAAATCCCAAACATTTAATGAATCATAAGGGAAGTTAAAATCAGGATGAATATATTCATTAAACAATGCCTTCCATGTATCATCACCCATAAACGCTATGGTTTTATTTATTTTATGTAATTGTAATAACCAATTATCTTCATCAATGGCATCCCCATCGAAATTTGATCCCGCATCAATAAATGTTGGTAATGACCCTGTGGTTAACCCTTTTAAGCGTTGTAATGTAGTTGTAGGTGGATCAGCAATAAATTTCAATAATATGGCATTATTTTGTGAAGATGATGCTAAATCATATAAAATGGGGAAATTATTATGATAATATTCATTTGACCCCGGTATTGGTATCACAAAATCAAATCTTAGAGCATCAATAACCAATAGTATAGCTTTTTCAAATCTGGGTGTCATACAATCAATTTGTTGTGAACAATTGGAAATATTTGGTAATACGGTACGTGAAAGTAAAAAACCTTCTTTGAAAAATCCAACACCAATAAATTGAGTAATGGCAAGAAATATTAATACAATAATATAACCAATAAATGTATATTTTAATTTTTGTTGTCTTATTCTTGTTCTAGTTGGTGGTTGTAATCGTGAATCTTTTGATGCCATTGGAGGTGACGATCGATTGGTTAAAGAATCATCGTCTTGTTGCATTGTTTAATATGTTGTTTTGTTCTTTAGTTTGAAATTTCACAGTTAATTTTTTTGGGGGAGTAAAGGAAGTAAAGATTATGAACAAGTTAATGTCTTTATGAAATTAAAAATAAATAGTTGTATAAATCAAAAATAAACAAGTATTTATTTATTGATCTTGGATTTGGTATTGGTTGATATGAGAATTAATAATTTATTATTGATTTATCAGACGTTAGAAGTAAGAGAAAAATATTTCTGTTTGTTGTTTGTTTTTTTTTTCCTTCTTCTTCTCGTGCCTTTTCCTTTCTTCTGCTTTTTCTGCTTTTTTTTATTTTTCGGTTTTTCCGAAGATTATCATTTATCAATTTATTACTTACTTACTTACTTTCAAGAGCTCTTCTTTTTCAACATAGTATATAGTATTAACTTCCTTTTTTTTGGAATCTGAAAGCCATACTTACACTTTATAAAACTTAGTTGTTCTGTAGTAACCTGTCAAAAATTGACTTATTTTAGCACCGGATCAATCACAGTTATAAACTATATTATAGAACCTTCAATTGTCTTTTCTGAGTCCAATTATCTATTAATAATACAAGAATACAATATACATATACAGTATATAAATGTATGACAATCCTTTTTGCCTTTTCTTTTTTTTATTCAGTTTAAAAAATCTTGTTCAAATTCTAATCCATCCATTAATCCATTATCATCATCATCACCACCACCTCCAGTTTCAAAATTATAAAGATCTCCAATATCATCATTAACCATTTCCAGATGATCTAAATCAGCATGTGCATTATCTTCAAATAATTGATTCATATCTAATCCATTAGAATCATTGTTATTGTCATTTTCATCATTATCAATTCTATTGGGGCCAACAATGTTATTATTATCATCATCATTATTTATTATATTATCCCCCTCATCATCGATATTAATATCGTCTTGCTCTATACTATCATTATCACTACCATTGGTACTGTAATTTGGTATACTATTTGACGTGTTATGGTTAATTGAACTTATATTTTCAGAAGGTCCCTGTGAGTTAATGTTATTGGTGTTAATATTGGATGGCGTGTTGGATCTGCTATTACTATTATTATTCTCAATATTGCCATCTGAATCAGATTTATTTATCAATATCTTGTTGTTGTTGTTGATATTAATGGCGTCGGGCTTATTATTCATAGGTACTTCAAAATTATTACCAAATTGATTTATGGCCATCCCATTAATCCCATTAAATTTAGATGTATCTATATTATTAGAAAATTGGAATCCTCCTAAAGCATCATCATCAACACCATTATCAATATTATTAAAATTCCCCATTTCCGAAACTGCTCCATTATTGTTTTGGCTTGGCATATTTCCATTAATATTGTTTTGGCTGGAATTTGTATCACCTCCTATATTAATAAATGAATTAATCAGTTTGGGATTATAGTTCTCAGGTGCTGAATTTACTTCCACCAGTGGATCAATTTTATCAATTGAAATTGAATATTGATAAATGGAAGGTGTTTCCTTATAGTTTTTATTGAATCTTGTTTTATAATCATTTAAAATTTGTTCCAATTCTAATTCTAATGTATTTAGAGATTCTTTATCAGTTAAATTTTCTTGTAATTCTGCCAATTTCTTGGTCTTTTCACGATGATATTGAAATCTTTCATCATTCAATAAATATTTACTATAATTGGGATCCAAATTTTTTTCCATTTGTTCTAATTTTGTTATCAATTTCTTTTCAATATATTTCATTGCTGACAAATCTCCAAAATATACATCTTCTGGTTTCAAATTCTCATAATCACCACTAGTATTAGGTTTGGGTATCATTGGATATAAACTTGGAGGAATAATTTTTGAAGTATGAATTAACTTACTCGTCACATTCTCAATATATTCATGATTGGTTATGTATCGGAATAATGCATCATTTCTAAACGAAATCAAATCAGCTTCATCATGTAATTGAACACCAAGAGTTTCTTCTTTGGCAGAATGTTGAGATTGTCCATTGGGTGGAGGGATTCCTCCTCCATTTCCTCCCGGGGCTAATTGACCAGCTGCTGCCGCTCGTTGAGCTTGCATTTGTGCCTGTGCTTGGGCTTGTTGTGCTCGAGCTAGTTCAGCTTGCGCTTGTAATGTCTTTTTATTCATACGACCTCTTGGTCTACCTGGATGAGCCATGGTGGTAAAGTTTGATTATTTTTTTCAATTTAATAATAAATGGGAAAACTGTTAGTTATTGTTTTGTATTATTTATTTATTTATTATTTTTTTTTTCCAGTTGGGTTCTTTTTTTTTTCTGTTCTTAATGAACACCACCAGAAAATTAGTTTCGTCTTTTTTGGTGAATATTACACGCATATAGTCGTCCTCTTAGATAAGCGATTAGTATTCAAATTTTGACAACCAACCAACCAACCATTCATATACTTATTAATCATCAACCCTCATTTCTATAACATTGTTTTCTCTTTTGTTGAGTATATTTATTGGATATGTTATTGATGTTTTCTAGGCTTCACGGTGTAAAACTTAATTGCTTTTTAGATTCATCGCAGTTTTTGCTGCACCACAGACATTCGGCAAGAAAGTTATCTACTAACCTCAAGGATCCCATAGAATATATACAACTATCAGCTCATATATTTCTATTTCTATACTAATAAATTACACATATATCAACTTAATCAAAACTAAAAAGAATGGCTTGGAGAAAAAAAAAAACTTGAGCCCAATGTGTGGGGAGAAGGAGGAAACCACAAATGAAAATAATATATATATTGAAACAGTCAAAATCAAAATCAAAATCAAAATAAGATAAAATAAAACAAATCAAATCAAAATAAAGCAAAAAAATAAAACAAAATAAAGTAAGATAAAGTAAGATATGGTGATTTCACAACCAGATTGGGAACTCAATTGAATATGCACAAAATGGAGAAGGGGGAAAAGTAGGAACGGAATTCTATTGAATGGAACAGTTTAGTCTATTGTAAATTAACATGATAAACAAATACTAAATTAAGCTGATAATAAGGAATGAGTAGATTCTAATTATGACACCATCTTCGGTTTGTCTTTTTCTAAAGATCAAATCTTCCATTGACAAATTCATCATCCATATGTTGATCTTCATCAACTTCCATTTCATCTTCTTCTTCAATTTGTTCAGCTAAAACTTCTTCATCTGGAGGTAAATTAGGATCTCCTGGTATAAATGACCCAGGAGGTCTAAATGCATTAGCTCTATATGATCTAGCAAAATGATCATCCATAGTTGAATCGTCAACATATGTAAACCCTTTGAAATTTGCTTGAATTCCTGGTGATAATGGAGTTGTGGCCATTTCCATTTGTCTTTTCAATGCTGAAGTATTTTCTGATGTGAATTCAGTATCAAAATTGGAAATATCAGTTTCTGATACTATATGAGGTTTAAATGGTGGAGGAATATTTTTAGCTCTTAATAAATCCCAATCTATATCGGCAAAAAATGGATGAGCTTTCAATTCTCTAGCATCATCTGTGGCCCCTAATCTATGTTTAGGGTTTCTATTTAATAATCCTTTGACAAAGGATCGACCTTCTGGACTTAATACATCTTTAGGGAACCTCACTTTACCAAAGGCTATGTTTTTATACATTTGTTGAGTGTTTTCTGCATGGAAAGGTGACCAACCACAAGTCATTTCAAATATCAACACTCCTAATGACCAGAAATCAACCATTTTAGTATATCCTTGTTCATCTAATAATACTTCGGGAGCTAAATATTCGGTGGTGCCACAAAATGTGTTAGTGGTGCCATCCATATTTAAATCAGCTTTTGATAATCCAAAATCACATAATGCAATATGACCATTAGCATCTAATAATATATTTTCTGGTTTCAAATCACGATAAACAATGTCATTATCATGTAAATGCTCTAATGCAAGAATCAATTCTGCTGTATAAAATTTTGATCGATCTTCATTAAATCTACCTTCCTTTTGTAAATGGAAAAATAATTCACCACCAGACATAAAATCAGTCACCAAAAATAAATCTGATGGAGTTTGAAAAGAAAATTTCAACCCAACAATAAATGGTGATGACGCTGCTGAAGTACGAACTAAAATATTACGTTCGCCAATAGTATGAGCAATTTCCTTTTTTTTAACAATAACTTTTTTCGACAAGATTTTCATAGCATAAACTCTATTAGTGTCTTTTTTACGAACTTGGAAAACTTGGCCAAATGTCCCCTTACCTAATAATCTCAAGAAATGGAAATCATCTGGTCCATATGATCTTTTGATGTTATTATCAAATGAGGTATATTCCCATTTAATTTTAATATGACCTGAAGAAACCGTCTCACCAGTTATTCTCGCACCCAATTGCAACCATTCACTTTCATTTTTATTATTTTTATCAGTGGAAGGAGATATTCTTACATGACCCAAAAATGCATCATCTCGAGCTCCATCATAAACCGAAATGTCCAATTCAGATTTCAGTCCCACAACATCAAATATAGTATCATGATTCCAAATGGGGTTGGAAGAATCATTGGGTAAATTCAAATGAGGAGTAGATAATTGTCTTTGATACATTGAAGGTCTTTGTCCAAATAGATTACCACTATTTTTCATAGGTAATGCCTTTGGTGAAGGTCCATGATTGGAATTGTACATGTTTCTTGGTCCATTATGTCCTTGATTGTTATTGTGACCAAACGATGACACTGGAGATTTCCCATATGAATCAGGAGCATTGGTAACAAATTCTGAACTCTCAAAACTACAGACAACATAAGGCTGAGTGGCAAAAATATCTTTGGCTTCCAATATCGTGACTTTTAATTTGCCTTTAATGGGCGAGTCTCTAGATGCAGGACTGAGTTTGTTGCCTGTTTTATCGATTGTGATGATATTGGCATCTTGGTCTTGTGAGGAACCCCATTGGTTGCCATATGGCTGTTGGATATTTGCTGAGTTTTGATATGGTGCAGAAGATTGTTGTTGTTCTGGTGGTGGTTGTTGTGCTTGCTGTTGCTGTTGTTGCTGTGGGTTGTAAATATTATTCTTGAATGTCTGGTTCAAATATGCTTCAGGGTAATTGTTGGTTGTTGTGCTTGTTGTTCCGTAAACCGATGAATGGTTGGCAACTGCCGTGGTTGGTGCTGCACTCACTAGTGTTTTCGGAAAGAATTTGTTTGTGCCTGACTGTTGTTGTTGTTGTTGTTGTTGTTGTGGAAATTGGTGTGATTGTTCAGACATGTGCGGCGGTTGATAACGATGAGAATGTTGTTGTTGAGATAAATGAGATTGAGGATATTCTTCTGTGTTTGACTTGTGGTGTTGTTCTTGTGATGAATGAGCACTTGGTGGCGGAGTGGGAGATTGTAATGATGATTCCTTTTTATAATTACCAAAACCAAATAATGATTTTGCAAAATCTACCATTAAAGATTGTAAGGGAATGATATTAAAGAATTATGAAGTTGTAAGTGGGTTCTATAAATGAGCTTTGGGTAAATATATTGAACTAATTGTGAAGTCAATTATCTATTACTGAAATGCAAAAATAAAAAAAAAATATATCAAAAATAAAAAAGAAAGAAAAGCCCGTCCTCAATTCCGTTCAATCTTTGATGAAGAAGAAGAATGATGAAGTTGATGATGATGATTAATCCAAACTTCTTTTTTCTGTTTTTCCTTTTTTTTTTTTCTTTTCTTTTTTTTCCTTTCCTTTCAAATTTCCCTGTTTTTATCTTTTTCTGTCTTTCTCCGTCGGACACATATTCAAATACACAGACACACTCTTTTAGTAGTTGTTGTTGTTATTTTTGTGCTTACAATGTTTTTTGTCGGTCATTTTTTTAATTTGCGGCATTAAATTATTAGATTTATTGTTTATCATCCACTCATCTTCATCGTCGTCCATCAAGTAATATTACTTATTCTATTGGTTGATTGGTTCTTGTTAAGTGCCATTGCGTTTACCGTTTATTACAACAATCTACGTGTCAATTTATAGACAAAGGTTTCACACAACTTAGTTGTAGACGTAATTGACAAACGTATTTCTATTACTAAGTCAAGGGAAGCATTACACCAACAATTACAAAAGTGCCTTTTGCAAAGCCAAATGAATTTTAAACTAATCGTTTAAATCAACTCCAGTTGGATCTCAACAACATCTAATAGTGTTACCAATTGACCTATTATATCACAACATCAAAGCAAAACTAATGCTGACGAAAAAACTTGGTATATGCCAGACACTTTTACGCACAGTTAACAGGTAACAAAAAAAAAGCTTCGTGGCAGTAAACAAAGTTAGATCGACACAAAGTAAGTGTAACTTTTCGTGTCTATCTATCAAAAGATGAATACTACGCAAATTATTTCCTTTTTCGCCAAATATTGTTCTCTACCTACTTTCGTTGAATGGTGGCTTCGAGTTATTAGCCCTGCGATCTTTGCAAAACAATATGTTCATATTACGACTAAGCGAAACAATTTCGTGAATTGGATTTGATCAACTCCAATATACCTAGGTTGGATAATGGTATACTCTCTTCAATAGAACTAATGAGAAGACAGACGTTATTATAGCAGGCACACTATAAGTTAGTCAATTCATTCTATGAACTACTTTTTGTACTATGCTTTAGTCAGCGCTCATTTGCTGACATTGAAGTAAAACAAGATTTGCCGATTTTTCATCTAAAATTATTCTAAAATCTGTTGTCATTGTGTTTTGTAATTTCAAGAAAGCAAAAAAAACAATTTTTAGTCTTAAAAGGGGAACAAAGTCTACAATTAGAAGAACGACAAACAAGAAACAAAGGAGTGGAGAGAGAGGAGGGCAAATGAAGAAATCTTCAATTAATCTTTTTTATGTTTTTTCGAACCCTTCGTTCGGGTTTCACTGATCGTGTACTCAGTGGCTTATTGAGAAGATCTTGAGAAGATCTCAGGAAAAAGATTTGATTTGTAGATAACACAATTACTAGATAGACAAAATTCACAGACATGAAATGAAGTTATACATCGACCTTCGACAAATGAAAGTTCTGAATTACACTTTTACCATTTCCGACACACGATATTTACTCGACAAACTGCCACTCTTTTGTTTCCGTTTCCGTTTCCGTTTTGTTTTGTTTTTTCACTTTTTTTGCGATGAATAGATTTTTGTGCTTCCAAAGTTTTTAGCTCGATTGTAATTTGTTTTATGTCTGCAGATATCCTCTTCAGGTTTGTGTAATTGATATTATCCATTGCCTATGAAGTTTTCTTATCATGACGTTATAGCCTAGACCATTTTCAACCAACCGTTTTATTGTAATTATCGATTTTCAGTTGCAGTTAGGGTAAGTTTTTTGAGCAGAACACACTACCACTTGGATTTAGAAGTTTTCATATACCATTACCACAATATATTAGCCACTAGGTAGTGTTATTTTAATAATACATATTTAGCTTTATTGATATTACATAGACAAGCAGTTCTCAAATAAGTGTGGTGGTTTGATGATATCTAGGTTTACGACAATTTTTATTTAGTATTCGAAGAAATTATCAACTAAAAATTATCGACACTCTACTTTCTTTCCTGTTTTCTCCAAAACCTTATATTTCGAATGGTGACAACCATTAGTATTACTGAACTACTATTCTAGAACTTTTGTAGACCAAAAATATAACTAACACATTATCTATTACTCTATATTATCCCAGATTCTCAGTGTAAGCTAGCAATTGCTATATCTATTCTGCACCAAAGGGTATAAATACCAAGAATCAAGGTTACCCATATCTAACCTCCCCACTTCTTAATCCTTATCTCTCTATCATTTTGCAACCATAATAATCAGCCCTTAGTAAAGAATACTACAATAAGTGCTGTCGTGTAAAATAATCAAAACCCATTTTACTCAGTATTACTAGTGTGTAGGCATTTTTTCTCTCGCTTCAATTCTACTAATGTTAAATCAACAGAGAGAAGAAGGGAAAGAAAAAAAACTTTCCAACATCTACTATACGAAACACCTACCTACTCTATAACGCAAATTCCCACAATGAACGTGTTTAGAGGATTAATATCTATTCCTCGTATATCGTGTGTGTCACAGATATATTCAGCTAGACAATTATCATCAACATTGCCATTATCAACTAAAAGAACTTATGACAAATTTTATAAAATCACCAAACAATTACAACCAATCGATAAGAATGTTTACGAAATTGGCCAAGAACGTCCAGACAACATAAGTATCCCTAAAGATTTACCTGAATTTCCAAAATATGAGTATGAACCTCGTTTTTTCAAAAGACAAAACCGTGGATTATATGGTGGGTTACAACGTAAACGTTCCAAATCATGTTCTGAATATTTAAATAAAACATTAAGAGCTCATAGACCAAATGTTCAATGGACAAAATTATGGTCAGAAACTTTGAACAGGAGATTACGTTTACGTGTTGCCACCAGAGTATTAAAAACTATATCTAAAGAAGGAGGGTTAGATCAATATTTATTGAAAAGCACCCCAGCCAGAGTTAAAACTATGGGATTAAAAGCGTGGCAATTAAGATACAGAATATTACAAGAAAGGGAACAAAAACAGAGAGGAAATGTCACCCTACTGGATGGTACAACTAAGCCAATCCAATATATCAGCTCCAATGGTTTGAAATTCCATGCCACTAAAGATGCTATGTTATCTGAATTATATGAAGCTGTCCAAAGAGATTCATATTACCCAATTAAACCTTTTCATTTCGAAAGAGACTACAGTTGGTTGTCGTATGAAGAAATTGTTAAGAAATTAGAACAATACAATTGGGATTTTTCCGAATTAGCTACCAAATAAATATCATCAATGTAAATAGTTATAGATTTTACTATACATAACAACATTAATATACTTTTGTACATACTTTGCGAATTTACGAGAAAACCCAAAATAAAGTGAGATATTAATCAGTGTGCAAAATTAGGGCTATAGCCCTAATGATGTTTGTTCTGCACGAGAAAAAAGTAGTGTAGTAATGTCCAATAATTAGTATGGGAGATGGGTTGAGACAAACATAGTGCGAACACACACATTCTCTTTCCTCTTCACGCAATTCCCATACTCTCGCAATACACACAGTAATTTCGTTCAGGGAAAAAAAAGTAAATTTTTTTCAAAAACTTTTCTATAATCAACCATCAGTTAATATTAGATCAAGTATACAAAAAATGGCTAAGTCAGGTATGTGGTAGTCACAGTTTACCACTATAGATATAGACAGTTGTGTTATTGGAATGGAAAAGATATTGTTCAAGAGTATATGGAAGAGTTTATCAGAGGGAATTAAGGGTTAATCAGATGTACAACCATTTTTCAATTTTCAATCAACCAAAAACTACAGTAATTTAATCAACAACTACCAATAAAAAGGAATATTTTTTATTGATAAAATCATTAGTTTTAAAAGTCAAATAGATGTCAGTCGTAAAGGAAAGATTGTTTTCAATTATTGAGGACAGATTATTCAACAACCACAAACTTTACATGTCTTGAAAATAAAAACTATTCTAAACCATCATAACAAGTCTATAAAAGTGGAATTAACATCAATTTTAATTTACAAACGAATATAAAATAATACTAACAAAATTAATTTTTTTGAATAGGAATTGCTGCAGGTGTTAACAAAGGTAGAAAAACTACTGCCAAAGAAGTTGCCCCAAAAATCTCATACAGAAAAGGTGCTTCATCTCAAAGAACCGTTTTCGTTAGATCAATCGTCAAAGAAGTTGCTGGTTTAGCTCCATACGAAAGAAGATTGATTGAATTGATCAGAAATGCTGGTGAAAAGAGAGCTAAGAAATTGGCTAAAAAGAGATTAGGTACTCATAAGAGAGCTTTAAGAAAAGTTGAAGAAATGACCCAAGTTATTGCTGAATCTAGAAGACATTAAACAGATTTGTTCTTCATTTTTTGTGTGAACTTGTACATTAAAATTCATAACTCATTATTAATATATATGTAAAAATATTAAAAAATAAAGAATATCATAGGGGGAAAAACCAGATTAAACATTCAGGAAAAGGATGTATTAGATAATAAATGTAAAATGTTGGTTGTATTATGAACCTACACTACATAAACCATAAACCGTTTAGTCAACTAGTATGCTTGTTAAACTCTCATTGTTTCTTTTTTTTCCGTACTAACTTTGACCAACCAATCCGTTAACGTATATTTTTTTTTGTATGCGGAAAGCGAGCCCAACAAGCGGAGTGTGTCCCACACACACGTCAACAATTTACTATTGCGATTCATCATTTTTAACAAACATTATTCATCTAACAATAACAAGATTACTATTAACCAAACATGATTAGATCAACCATAGCTAAGAGTTTCCATAGATTTCTCACTACCAATACACCACCATCAACAGCACCGCCTCCACCTTCACATTTCTCTAACCCTAAAGAAATACCCGAGCCATTTGGAACTGGACCAGACGCAAATGCCGTTTACCATCAGCAACACCAACAACAACAACACACAGCACCGGCTCCAAATACCAAGTCAAGCCAAGATGGTTCAATAAAAGAAATAACAGCATTAATAGCAATGTTTGCTCTTGCATATATTGCCATTGACAATTATACTGAACGAATAAGACTTGAAAAACTTCATAATGAAACCAGTGCAATTAATTTAAAGGCATTACAGATCCAACAATTAAATCATCAACGAGAAAAGAAACAAAAAGATTTGACTTTATTACAAGAACGGCGAGAGATTGCTAAACGAGATTTCAAAATGAGTTTACATATAGCTATGTTACGGAAACAATTAATGGATTTAGGAGTTTCACCCATTGAATTAGATTTGGCAATTAAAGAATTTGAAAAAAGTGTTAAATTAGATAATTCAATAAAGAATGTCACTGGTCAATATTTATGGCTAGATGATTCTTCAGGTATGTTAAAGATATAATCTCCCCACTCCCCGAAATGAGTCTAATTTATACTAACATAATATTCCTCTTTTATCATTTTAGATCTTAAACAATACCTTCCGGACCCAATGGAATATGACAAAGCAAGGAAAAATAAATAAATAAATAGATGACTGTGTTGTGCAATAAAAATTGAAGACAAAAAGACTCAAATATTCAAGTAATTTAGTAACCCGCTTATATTATGTGGGAACTTTGGGTTCATTGGGGATCCTATTCGCTGTTGTAGGATTTTATTTGCAACAAATACACGCCCATATTATATATTTTTTTTTCACCATCGTCATCTCGAGTATAAAAATCTATCTTATGAAGAGAAATTTTTTTTTCCTTTTCGTTTTCCCTTTTTCTTCTTTCCTCTTTATACAATGTCTTTAATTAATTGGCACCCATTAGAGTCACGGATTATATGATATTACTTCTACATATAGTCTTATAATCACAACGAGGGTTATTTTCGTGCTCGGGTACTAGCCATAGATTAAATTGTGTTTTGCCCAACCTTTAAATGCTCGTGTCAGTTTGAATGAATTGGATTGACTATGCGGTTCTAAACATACAGTTTATTTTTCTAAATTTCTAACCTACTTTAGTATATATACACGTGTACTGGAAATGCTATTTAATTTGAGTATACTGCTTTATATGAACTAATTATATCTTCAGTCAAATTTAAGGCTTTTATAAATTTCGAACTTGGAGTATCATCAGTTTCCATGTCATCACTGTTTTGTAATTTTACTATTTCACCATTTGATATTCTAAACGGGATATACACCTCTTCTGATTTAAACTGTGATTCAAATGCCAATTGCAAATCACCTCGTGAACTAAGATCAATACTCTCCAATTTCAACAGGAAATAGTTGTTTCCATTCACTGGGAGGTGATCAGTACCTCTTTTACCATTTGTATCAACATCACCACTATTGGTGGTGTCTTCATTTCCCAAAAATGATTCGAGATCTATATCATCCTTGTTTGCTGGTGGTATAGTGGAATAATTTGCGGTTTCAGAAATGGCACTAAGACCAAGAATCTCTTCATCGGTAACATCATCTGGCAATTTCAACGATTCTTTTAATTTGTGTTTGAATTCTTCAGTCAATTCCCTTTCAGTAGTAGATATTCCCAAAAATCTAGAACTTCTTCTTCTTTTACTATTGAATACAGGCAATTGAGTCAGTTTACTTTTTATCACCGTACGACACAAATTAATCAATACCAAGAAATTTCTCAAAATGGGTATTAATTTTGAAATGTCCACTAACTTGTTGATGTGAAATGATTTCAATGGAACAAATTTTCCTGGAATATCATTTGTCAATTGAAATGAAACTGAATTGGAATCAATATTTAAAACTTGTTCAAAACTCTCTCCTTCATTGATTTTGGCAAACACATTACAACAATTATGATCACCTGTATCTAATGTATAATTATTCCCCAAGGCCAAGGAGAAATATTCAAGTATATAAACTGGAAGATAAACCGGATGGTTCAACTTAAATTGTAATGACCATGCCAAAAACCCATCACCATCTAAAACTAATGGTTTCAATGAATTACTATCAAATTCAAACTTGTATTTACTCATAGATATATCCCATTCCTGTACTTGATTATCGAGTAAATAATCTGTTTGTTTTGATGCTTCAACAATATCCACCTGAATTGTATAGTAATCGCCTACCAACAACCCACTCTGATTCTTGACTATCTCATACTCGTGATTTATAAATCTGTAATCTTGCCAGAAATCCAAAGTAACACCAAGTCTATCCTCATTGTTTATATTGACTTTCCCTATACTACTGGATAATCCATTTTCAATTTCCCAATTACTGGAATTCGATTGCTGTTCAATTTCAAATATAGTATTAAACAACAAGGCAATTGACTCAACATAAATAAACAAATCGGGATTATAGTTTGTGAATTTATCAATTGTTGCCAAACGTTGTAAATTTACAGGAAAATTACCCAATTTTGATGCTTGCAAGTTACGTAGTAAAATTTGTTCCACTTGTGTCTTATTTAAATCGTTAGGTTTATTTAGAAATGAAATAGGATTATTATTACAATTTAATTTGACATGATGGATACCCAATTCGTCAGTGACAATTGATATATGTGACGACGATTGTCCATTTGTTGTATGGTTAGGAGGACCGATTTCTCTATGATTATTTTGTTGTTCAAGACTATCACCAGCATTTACAGATAATGACAAACCAACAATTTTATTATCAGTTTCAAAATCAATATCGAGCAATATAGATGATCCAGCAATGCTTAGTTTCTGGGTTTTCTGTCCGGGCTTTGAATCATCTAAATTAAAACCCAAACTATCAATAAATGTTTCCAACTTTAATTGTTGTGCCAATTTTTGAATTAGTTCAATTGATACTTGAAAATTAGTTGAATAATTATACAATAACTGCAATGACTTGTCTAATGCTGACTTGGTTCCTGGCATTTGTATTGTTAATTTGATTTTGTAACTTGCTGATGGTTGTCGTGTTGATATTTATTCGTGTCAGTGTCTTTAATACTCAATAGTTATAGATTTTCTGTTTTCTGGTCTTTTTTTTTTCAAACAGTGGAAAAGGAAAAATTTTTTTTATTAAAGATTTAGAACAATCACCTCTTCACAGACTTGTTGAAGAACTGAAAAAAGAACACTCATCAAAGTCAAGTCTTGGCTGAATAACTCCCCACCAAAGATATAACCAATCGATGTCGAAATTGCTTACTCCTGAAATTCTAGCGCTCATAGACCCAGTGGTGTCTAGTTTGAAACGTCATCAGCTTGTGGATGATAAGGAGATAGCATTAACAATTGCCCAGTTGTTGATGAAAGTCATATCAGCAGCAAGATGGTCTAATACATATGATTTAATTGAATTGATAAGACAAGTTGGTGTTATATTTACCGAAGCATATCCTAGAAAAGTCATTCCAGGAAATATTGTGAGAAGAGTGTTAGCTTTAATACGTGATGAAACCGAAACCGAAACTGAGACAGAGACTGAACAAACAGATAACATCCCGATGATGAGCTCTATGTTTAGTTTATTGGCAACGCATAACAAAAATGAAACTATAAAGGAACAAACACAATTACAACTGAAGAAACAAACAAGTGATATGAGAGCCATAATTATACAAGGGATTAGAGATTTAGTTGATGAAATTTCCAATGTTAATGATGGGATTGAAACTATGGCGGTTGATTTGATTCATGACGATGAAATATTATTAACTCCAACCCCTAATTCGGAAACAGTGCAACATTTTTTAATCAAAGCAAGATTGAAAAGAAAATTCACAGTAGTTGTTACTGAAAACTATCCAAACGACATCAAGGCAGCCCACAAGTTTGTCAAGACACTAGCTGAACACAACATCGAAACAATTTTAATTCCAGACACAACAATTTATGCAGTGATGTCAAGAGTTGGGAAAGTTATAATAGGTACTAATGCTGTATTTGCCAATGGTGGCTGTTTGTCAAATTCAGGTGTTGCCAATGTAGTTGAATGTGCCAAAGAACACAGAACACCTGTGTTTGCTGTGGCAGGGTTATTCAAATTATCTCCATTGTATCCATTTACAAGAAACGATTTGATTGAAGTAGGAAACTCCGGGAAGGTTTTGAACTACGACGATTTTGAATTGGTGCAAAATGTTGATGTTGTGACTAATCCTTTGGAAGATTATATACCTCCTCAACATATCGACATTTTTATGACCAATATTGGAGGGTTTTCTCCTTCATTTATTTATAGAATTGTTTTGGATAATTATAAAGCTGAAGACAACAAACTTGAATAAACGAAATGAGACCATTTTTAATTATTAACTAATATGCCGTTTGAACTCTCTTCTTTTTACTTTTGATAATTTTGATCATTTTCTTTTTTTTAGGAGTGGCAGCACTGTTTATAGATAAAGCGCTACCAGTAGTATGTGGTAAAATACTTTTCACATTCCATAAGTTTTGATTCGTTGATTGATAAGCACAAGGTTGACTTCGAGGCAAAGTAGGAAATCCTAACATATTCATTTGTCTTGATATTGTTAGAAAACTGCCTCTTGACTCTAATCGATTATTTAAATCGTGTTCATTGATAATTTCCAATTCTTCATCAATCATGGAACAAATTTGTTCGATTGATATACTTGGATTTGGATTTTCGTTGTGAGTGGTATCAATTGTGCTACTGTTGTAAAACTCGCTAGTACCTAAATCAATACTAGTGCTAGTAGTTGAATGATTTGGAATTTCATCAACAGAATCCTCCAAACATGAAACCAAACCTTCTCGAGAAAATAACCGGTTATGTTCGAAAACATTGTTGGTTGTATGAGGAATTGAGTATCTATTGAAAAAAATTTGCAACTTCAGGAAAATATTCTGAACATATTGTTTCATTAGCACAGGATTATTCGACATTAGATGAGTAAGTTTTAATTTAGTGTAGTACAATGCAAAAATAAGTAAGAAGTAAAACTTTTTATTTCTGAACATACGTAAAACCTATAACCTAAAAACATCAGAAATTATAAACCTCCCCCATACAAACAATATTTACATATCAAAAATCAAAAATCAAAAATCAAAAACAAACCAAAAACAAATAAAGGGGGTTAAAACTCAAACAATACTTTTGAATAGAATGAAATCTGCTCACAAAAAAACATCATTCTCAAATGCCAATTACTTTTTTGCAGCTGCTTTGGAAATAGGAATGTTGACAATCTTTTCATGATCGGCATGTACTTTTGGTAAGGTCACTTGGACACCTTGCTCACCAATTTCCGCACTGATGTCATCAAAGTTGACTGGCTTTTCAAACTTCAAGTTACTGTGGAAAGTGCTACTTTTCTTAGTACCATCTTTTTCTGTTTCTTGAGTAACAGTGATAATCAATTCATTCTCTTGTTTATCAAAATCAACATTAACTTCATCAGGACTCAAATTTTCCTGATCATAGGAAACCACGTATTTGTCGGATTCTTCAGTAGTCTTTACATTGTCATCGAAACCAACAAAGTATTTACCAGAACTAAAATTCTTCCAAAAGTCATCAAAGAAATCATCTCTTCTTGCCAATGCTCTGTGAGGGTGTCCAGCACCAGCACCATAACGAGAGACCTGTTGTCCTTTACCATTGTCACCTTGAGCAATTTTTCTTGGATTAAAGTTTGGTGGAACTTCAGTGGCATATTTTCTAGGTCTACCGAAGAAATCATCAAAATCAGGATCAAAAAAACCGAACCAAGACATTTTTAGCAGCGATATTTAATTGAATAATATATTAGTTGTTGTTTTATTAGAATGTAGTCAAAAAAGATGTTGATTGATGAAGAGAAAAACTTTTACAAAACCATAGGAAGGGTGAAACTAGTGGTATTTATATACTTGAGAATCGAGGGAGGGAATGTGAATGGATGTGCATGATCATGATCATGATCATATTGCAAAAAATCACGATCCTAATAATAAGGGGGTAGCGAGAAAAATAGCGCTAACAAAATAAAATTAAGGGATGAAAGAAAAACCGAAAATTCCAGATCATTCCAGCTCATTCTATTTCCTTCCAAATCTAACGAAAATAGCGTACATTCCTTTACAACAACTACTTGCTACCTACCGAGTCTCCCGATGTAAAGCAATCACTCACTCAGGAGTGGACATAAGTTGCGTCAATTTTGTTTAACGATGGACCTAAATATAACTTCATTTTTCGTCTATATGCACTTGGATTTTGGAGTTGCACCGGGTTGCCTTCAAAATAAACACACTCCAAATCAGGCAATTTACCCAACTCCTTACCAATTTCTTCGAAACTGGATACTTGATTATATGAACACCAAAAGTCCGTCAATTTGACTAAATGCGACAATCCTTTCAAGTTACTGATTTTATTTGCCGTGACATCCAACACTTGTAAGTTTATGTTATTTTCGAGATTCTCAATCTCCGAAATCCCATTGTGGGACAAATATAATTCTTCTAAGTTTTTCAAGTTTTCAAGCCCCTCAATTTTAGTGATTCTATTGGATTGTATTGAAAGAACTCTTAAATTCACCAAATTGTCCATATTCTGGAGCTTGTATATTCTATTTTTCCCTAACCACAATTGCTTTATATTTACAAGTTTATCAAGGTTCTCAATCACTTCTATTTTATTACCACCTAATTCTAAATTAGTCACTTTAGTCAACGTGTCAAGATTCTTGATTTCCCTAATCTTGTTTTGAACAAAATACAAGTTTTCAAGTTCAACTAATGTCTCAATATTTTTGATGTTTTTGATTCTGTTGAATGAAAGATCTAGATTTGTCAAATGAACCAAATGTTTAATGGAACTTGATATGTGGTTTATTCTATTATCGTACAAATCGAGTTCTTCCAAAGTGTCAGGCAAATCTTTGACTCCAACCATCGAAGTAATCAAATTTTGTCTCAAACACAAAGATTCCAATTTCTTGAAACGTTCCAAGTGTAAATCCTCAAGTGATGAAATCTTCAAGTGCACTAAGTCAATGTAATCAGTGTCAAGATCATACCCAGTGGTTAAGTCCTGATCAGCTTCAATTTCTTGGGGATGATTATCTGGTAAGACAGTTCCAGGATATTGAACTGCCAGATTACCTTGTTGATTTTTATCGTCTTCGTCTTCGTCATCATCGTCATCGTCATCTTCATCTTCAGTGTGAGAAAGAATTGGTTCCTCCTTCTCCTCTTCTTGTAGAATCCCGACCGGTTTCTCAACTAATTCTTTATTGGTTTCTTGTATTGGCATTCTAGGTTCTGTGCTATGGTACTTTTGTTGTCAAATAATTAGCAAGTATCAGGAGAGTTTAATCTACTATTTGTAACTTGATTTTCGCATTCCATATATTGCTTACTAATTCGTGTACTCTGCTCAATTATTCAAAATGAGGATCCAAACTCTCTTTGGAATATTCTAGTGTTTGAGACTAACCAATTAAATGGTTCCTGATCCAGCTTATTCAAAGGTCAAGTCTATATATTTCAGAGATGGAAATAACCAAAAAACCCACTAGCGATACCCATTCTAATTTAAATAGGTGAATATATATATATTTACAAAGAATAATAAAAATAACAACAACAATACAAAAAAGAAAACAACTCAAAGGAAAAGCAAAAGCACCAAATAATATACAAATTCAATGGTAAGGTTTACTTTTAATTACAACAGTAACAATTTGCTTAATACTCTTTATTATCTCCTAATTAGTTTCAAAACATTCAGTTATCTACTTTTTCTTTTCTCTTTTCTTTCCCCTCGTCCTTAGTCTATCATCAATTATTTAGATTCTTCTTTGTAAATGTAATCAACAGCTTCCCCAACAGTCTTTATCTCATCAGAAATCTTATCAGGAATTTCTAAATCGAATTCTTCTTCCAATGCCACTAAAGCTTCAACAGTATCTAAAGAATCTAAACCCAAATCCTTTTGGAAAGAAGATTCTAATGTGATATTGGATTCTTGTAATGGAGCAACGGTTTTCAAAGCTTGAATGGCTCTTGAAGTAACTTCATCTTTGGAAATTGGTGGGGCAACATAAAAACGAATTGGTTTGACAAATGAAGCTCTAGCAACTGGTGCACGAATGGAACGGAAAGCTAATTTAAACATTCTTTATATATATATGTGATTAATGTAATATTAAGGTAGGCCAAACTAGGTAGATTTCAACGAGAGAAGGATTTTTTTTTTCGCTCTGTTTTTTTTTCATTCTCATTCTCATTCTCATTCGTCTTCTTCCGTTTTTTTGGTGGAGGTTGATTTTCAAGTTCCGGTTTTTTTCTTTCTTTCTCTCTCTGCTAAACAAGAACAAATAGAATAAATTTGTTACTATTCACACTACTAAATCAAGGGTTTTTTACACACATTTAAAGAAACTATTAACAGTGAAAAGTCTTCAATTATTTGCATTTTTCCTCCATCTGAATCTCCTCTTTAAACTTAAACTATTACTCAAAAAAGAGCTTTTACCTGATGTATATGAAGTATCAGATGATCCAGTAGTAGAAGTGACAGTTTTAGCTAATCTAGGTTCAGGCATAGTTGCCACTGATGGAGTCATTGAATGCGATCTCAGAATGCCACCAGAAACTGGCCGTGTAGAAGGATCACTCGAAGAAGAAGAAGAATCACTTTCATCTCTAGATGAATATGCAGCCTCAATTCTATCATTAAAATTTTTTTCAAATAATTCAACTAATGCTTGATGCGACAGTCGCATACTTTCAGGGACAATTCTACCATGAAGATCCAAGCATCTTTTCAATATTGTTGTTAGTTCATCAAATGCATTCTGTAATGTTTTAATTTTACCAGCTTGGTTATTATTGCTTTCACCAATGTATTCCAAGAATAATCTATATTGTCCCACACCCCCATTGATCGGGGAATCAACTGTACCGGCCAACTCTCTTGACAAATCAAGAAACAATCCTCGTGATTTGGTCTGATCTGTCATTGATCTGTGTATGGATCTTTCTAATCGTAATAACTCACTTGTTTTAGCATTGATCGTTCTCGATGCATTATCCAAAGGAGACAATTTGATCACTTTATATGAGGCAATGTCATTAAAGTTCATTAATGTGGGGAATGAAGATTTAGTTTCAAAAGTAGTTTCTTCTGTCCATAGATCAAAAATAGAACTCGATCCTGGAACTTTTTTCAACACTGAGAAACTTTTCTTATCATGCCTACTTTCACTCTTGTTAGGGTACACTAAAGTGATGTCTAGATATTTTCCAGTTAAATTCTTCCCATCAGTTCCATCGTCTTTATATAATGCAGACCCTGGAAATTTGCTTAATATTCTTTGTTGAATGGAAGTAAAATGCTCAAACGGTTGTCCCTCATATATTCTTTGTTTCCCACGTAATACTTCAGGAAAGCCATTACCTAAAAACACCACACGACAATAACTATGTTGAATAGTGTCTTGATATTCTAATTCCATATACCGCAATGACAATTTCCCATGTAAACGCGATAGTCTTAACAAATCGTAGGTTTCATTTTTGAATGCATTGAGCATAAAATTATACACATCAATAGCTTTCGACAAGTTGTGGCCAGAAATGTAATGTTCTGCACTTAGTTCAAGTAATGCTTCTCGTCTTTCAAAATTTGTTTGTATGGGCAACTCGGGAATCAATGAAGCAGTGACATATTCGCCATGTGACCAAGGGAACGTAGAAGCCAACAATTCTAAATATAAACCAGCTTGAATATGATCTTTCTGTGCAATAGTTTCTTTATAAAGATCCCCGACAAATTCACGTAATGGTTCAGGTTCACCAACATTAACCAAATAAAGTAATGCCTGTATTTTATACACCACTTTATCATCATTAAACTCAACGGTGTCTGGCACTCTAATTAATCGATTTAAAACCCTAATAAACCGAGAAAGATATGCAACAAAATCAAACAACATACTTATTTGATCAGTTTCAGATTCATTGGTGGTTGAAAATTCGTTTAAATTATTAATGAATCCCAGTTCATCCGATTCACAAGGTTCATATAGCCCATTACAATAAATGTCAAATAAACTGATAATACACTGTCTTTCAACTTCAATTTGGTTGTAATTTTTCATTATGGAAATTAATAATTTGGAGCCAGTTTTCCTTGTTTGGGTGCATTTTAAAGTGTATAAAACAACATTGTGGATCAAATCATAATCTAAAACAAGTGTAGCAAGACTGGATTCAAGTTTGTGTTTGTTGACATAATCTCCTAAACGTCCCCATACTTTGTCAATAAGTAACTCTACTCTTGCACCAATAGAGCAAGTAATGGAAGTAGAAGCAGCTCTAGCTAAAACAGGTAAGCCTTCCAGAGCTACTGTATCCAAGATAGCCAATTTTAACAAGGTACTTAAAAATTCACCACACAAGTTAATATCCAAAGAGATTCCCATGATATATTTTTGGAAAATAACCGGAGAAAGGAGTTCCAACACACATAAGGAACTTTCAGCAATGATGGCTTGTAAAGAGAGCCAATTATGGCTAGGGAAATACTCATATTTACAAATCTCATTCACGGCAATAATGACTGTGTACATATCGTCACGAGAATACAAGTCCGCAAGATGTAAAGTACGATCATCATTATCAACAGCAATTTCTTTATCAATACGAGCAATAAAACCAATCACAACTGCTAGTTCTACCAATACTTCACAAAATCCAACATCAGTGAATGACTGATCAATTGCAACCGTTTCAAAAGGGTATATTTGAGGGAATAATTGTGTTCCAAAAGATTTCTGTTGTGCCAGGTTACCAATGTGGCTATATTTTAAAAAAGTCCTTGACAAAGCAGGCAAAAGTTTGAAAAGAAAATGACAAACTTCAATAATATCAGTTTCCCCTTCAACCAATAATTCATAAATAACAGTACAACATTTGTTAAGAATACTGCATGCAAGTCGCACACTTTCAATATCTGTCACATCAGGAAAACCTTCAACGGCCCACTCAATGGATTTTAAAAGTACGGTACTTCTTGTATCTTTATCTCTGTTCAATTCTGTGCCTAATACTCGAAGTATCAAAAGTAATTTGGAAATCTGAATTTTATGTTCTTGATCCTCCATTAGTTTCTCATGTCCACCAAAAGATCGCAATCTAATAGCATCAATAAATGTTTCATACCAATTGAGAACAACTCTTTTATCAAAATACATGGTATTGGTCAACATAAGGTCCACTATTCCTAACAAATTTATTTGGTCTTCAATCAATAATGATGATTTCATCGAAAGAAAATGTGCCATTGCTCTGTAGGATTGCACCACAGTTTCATTATATTCTTCAAATTCCCAGCTTCCTTGAATAGATTTAGTGGCAAATCGAATCAATATCTCCTGAACTTTGGCAACAGATTTGGAATATGAATCCCAAATCGTTTCACCACGATAATAAACTTCCCGCAATTTTGTCCATAAAAACACGGCAATTCTCGGTTGATTAATAAAAATATCTTCAAAACATTGCAAAAAATGACCATGTTGTTGTGGTTTGAAAAGTACACTATTCAATAAAAACACAATTGCTTTAAAGGTGTTTTCCTGTAAATTTTGTAAATTAGTGGAATCAGTATCAGCACCAGATATTATAATTATACCAAATAACGAAGTCAACAATTCTGGAAACCGTCTTATCAAATGTTTCTTTTTCACTTTTTGGAATAATTCCAATGAACTAGAAAGACCATCAATACCAGGAGTTCCACTATGATATAGGGATTCATATTCTAAGATGTTATCAATCGTGACTTCTGAATTAAATAATTTCCCAACATATGTAGAAGAAACTTCAATACTTGCAATTTGATTACCTTTGGAAGTGGAAAATATTTCTACAGCATGTGGTTTTGATCTATATTCAACCAATTTGTTACCCGATTTATAATGTAGATGCCCCTGTCCAGATAAAACTCCATTGATATAAACTGTCAATTGTAAATAATCATCTATGGGTAATTTCTTGTTTTTGTTTTTCAATGATATATTATCTATTTTAATAAATTCTCCAAAACATTCATTACTTGTAACACCAACTAATTGCCATATCTTTTTCTCCCTTTGATTTGTTGCCTGAGAGAATTTAATTGTTTCATTATTTGGCGCACTGATTTCCACTGAATATAAATCAGTAGAATTTTTCTTTTTCTTTAATGCCAATTGACCTAATAATATATATAATCTTTCAGTTGTTTCTGTGAAAGGATCGAAAAACATTGGTTTTATCATTGTGATTGGCAAATTGGAATGATGCTTGGAAAATTTTGTTTTTGTAGATAAACCAAATGGTGAATGTTTAATTAGTTTTACTGAAGCAGAAACCTGTTGAACAATTGGACTCGAAGCAACAAGTCCCTCGATATTTCCTCGAATCAATTTGTCAACTAAAACCCCCCAACTGAAAGTGGATTTCGATGATTTTTTACCACCACCACCTAATGGAGCACCAAATAACTTGATATCAAAATGAAAGTTTGGTTGGTTTTGAGTGAACACTTTAGATATATTGATAACACCGGCTGCCACACCTTTTTTTATATATTTCAAATTAGCAAATGTCTTTCTACGCATTAGACTTATTTCCTCTGTAAGTACGAAAACCATGAAAACATTTTGGTCAAATTGATCTTCTGGCAAATTTCTAAATAGAATGGAGCTAATAGTCTCAACCTTTTGTAAATCATCAATTGACTTAGTTTTGAAAACAAACGGTTCTGTCAATCTTTTAGTTTCATTTCTAAGATAAACATGAAGAAATAAATTATGTAACCCTGTTGACTGGGTAGATGAATCACCCTGTACATCTGTTATATTGACCAAAAGATGACTATTCTTGTATTCTTTGAAATTATGTGGTGCAAGTGTTAATTGAGATTGGGTTGGAATATTTACTGAATTGTTGTTAGTTAATATAAGCTCTTCTTGAGCTTTGGCAATTGTTGGTGGTATCGAATTACCTAAATTCAATATTTCTCCATTTGATTTATCTCGAGCTAGCATGTAGCAATATTTAGATGCGACTTCCAGCCATATCATACTACTAGACGACAAAGATGGTTTATATGGCACACGAGCTAATATTTTTGTAACTTCATT
>OBUW01000333.1_pt1 | contig 29994 bp, 17 predicted proteins | sample 1475761 | NCBI WGS metagenome assembly OBUW01 (sample SAMEA2579908, study PRJEB22360) | human gut metagenome | biome: human gut; feature: human-associated habitat; material: faeces | place: Denmark | collected 2008/2010
TAACTCCCTGTTTGACCCCCTTTAAACGGTCAAATATAACTGCACGCTTACCCCCGGGAACATCATACAAGGCTGATTGTGCCAATGCAATGGTGATACCAGCTGGCAAGGCTATTTTAGAAACAAAATCTGCAATTCGTTGTGACATAGTGTTTGATTGGACGTTTAGCAGTAGCAGAGGGGAAGAAACTGTGCTTGTCTTGAAGAAAGAAAAAGAAGAAAAAAAAGGTGAAGAAATTATTTTGGTGTCAATAATGAGCATAAATGCACGACATTAAATTGGCAAGTGGGTCTTAAAGCAACAACGTCAAATTTTGGTTATAGAGACTCAAGAAGGTAAGGTTCTTAAATTGTTGGCCGAGGTACATGTCTACTCACTGAAAAAAGACCCGTCGGTACTATCGAAATTTATGGTACCTTTGGGTAATATGACCTCTCATTCAGCTTCATTATTACAGTTTACAAAAGTCGATGGGTACAATTGATCTGTTTCAATAATGAAACCACATTAACACCAAACAACATTATGAAATACAGGGTTTGATATATTGTAATTAGAAAGAGTAATAATGGGCAACTACTTTGTTGAAGTTTCTAGTCTTCCAATGGATTATAATTCAATATTTGGAACAAAAGAAATTACCTTTACGATAACAATCCCGTGCTGAGTTCTTTATAGTTTCATAGAACTCGTCAGGAAAACAACGTCTCCAATTAGAAACTATACCAAAAATTACTGTTTGAATGTAATTAGAAGCTGCAATAAGTAATAAAGTTTTAAAGATGGATAGCCAGAAGTTGTCTTAAGCTTTCCATGGAATAACTTTTTATCACAATTACACAAGATTGATATTACATCTTTAGATGTTTTGTTTATAGAGTTTAGGTGACTCACATTCCCTGTAGAGCAAAATATATTTATGAAAGCTTTGTTACAAAAAGAGGAACACATGACTACTAAAGGGGAATCCCTATTGGAAATTTAGTCAAGATTATTTACCAAATTACATCATGTTGTTTCACTATATAAGGTACCTAAATATCCCTTGCTAGTGGATAATTTGATATCCTTGAGGTTCCCGATGTTGTAGTGGTGATGATGGTTGTAGTGGGGATGCAGTTTCTCCGCATTTTTCTCCTTTTATAAAATTACAGAACTAAAAACTTTCCTTTTTAGGATAAGTTTTTTTTTTAGGGGAATTGTATTATCGTAAATCATGCTAGTAAATTAAATAAAGTAATAAGTAACAATAAATTAAATGAAAATCATTTGCAATATCCTTTAAACCTTAATAGCATAAATCGAATTTAAGAGATTATAAATTGACAAGAGTTACTTCCCTCTTATTAAGAAGAAGAAAAAATTTTGGGGAGGGTTTAGTCTTATTCTTTCTATAACGAGTTATATCTCCTTTTTCGTATTACGCAAGGACTCAAGATCTCTATTAATTTGTTTTTATAATAACTATGGAAGGCAAGGGTTGTGATGACAGATTCATTTTACACTGGTATGTATTGAGAAAATTTTGCCGTGATTTTACAGCTTTTTTAACAGGACAAAACTAAGGCACTTCAATGTAAGCACTTCTAAGAAATGATTGACTAACAACTTATCAGGCTTGATGATTCAAGAACACACAGAATTCTTTGGTTACTAGAAATACTTCAGCTTGATTATGAAGTGAAAATATACCTAAGACATCCAGAAACTTGGCGTGGACCTTTGCAATTGTTCGATGTTCACCAATTAGGCAAAGCCCCAGTTTTAGAAATCATTTTCGGTGACGGGAGACCCCCAATCAAGATAACAGAGCTGGGATTCATCATTCAATATTTGTTGCGGGTTTACGATAAAGAAAATATTTTAAATCCGATAAGCCAGGAGCAACAATTAGAGGTCGACTACTATTTACACTATGCAGAAGGTTCATTGCAACATATCCAAATGGCGTTATTGATTAATTCTGTGGCTAAACATGTTGCACCATTCGCAACAAAAGCTGTGGTGAAGATAATTACCAAAGCAATAAACAATGGATACTATAAACATGAATGGTATTTGAATTTCCAATATTTGGAAGATAGATTAGCACAAAATGGTACTGGTTTTTTTGTTGGAAACAAATTGACTGGAGCAGATGTGATTCTAAGTTTCCCAGTTTATGAAAATGTTTTTGACAATCCTGGTGGTGTTCGAGAAATATGTGGAGAAAAGAGAGATTTACGCAAAGTTTACCCTCATTTGGCAAAATGGAGTCGGATGATTAAAAATAACCCAACCTATAAACGGGTAACCGAAATGATGAATGAAGAAGTTGAAGATTTAATTGCCATGAATCCACGATTTGATTACGGGAAAGAGAAATAAACCAGGGTGTGGCCATGGCATTAGCTAGTTGTATTTTTGTAGAAAATTTGTTTAATATTAGATACCCTTTAATTGATTAGTAATATGATACCAACTTAATAAAGATGCAGCTTTGCAGAAAATTATCAGGCGATTTTTAGGTAGCCACAATATAGATCTGATAAGAATGTTTAATGTTTGTGTGGCATTAGATATTTATCCCCTGTCTCCCCAGTATTGATGATAAATTGATTTGTTCTCACGGTAGTATGAGTTATTCCGTTTCTCGTGGTACTGTTATCAGTTGCAGCCACACAAATATTTGCAATCCTCGCAGAAAAATAGAAAATTAATTGTGGCATTTATTATTACTCAGCAACGGAATTGCTAATATCCCCTAATTCCAAACCCATATTTCGTTGAGTATATCTTTGTTAGTATTTCTTAACATAAAAGGCAATCATATTTCTATTATTTTTCAAGTTTTTGTTTCACAATCTGATCTGATCTAATTCTAATTCTATTATTAGATAACCTTAAAACAAAACCAAATTATACTAACGATGGCTCCTACTGCTGTTACTCAAGAACCAGAAGACGTTCAAGAAACAATTAAAAGGTTAGCTGGCTTAAAAGTCATTGGCCATTCTAAAAACTCAAAGGGAATCATTACTGGATATGATCCTGAATGGGCCGATAAGTTACCAGAAACCACTAAACAAAGATACGCTAAATATGGTGTTGACATTTCCAAAGGTTATCCTTATGTCCCTGTAAATGAAAAAGTACCAAAGTTTGTTGACGAAGTTTTCGCTATCAGAAACGAAGAATATCCTTACATTGAAAGAGGTAAAAATGCTGACCCAGAAAAGAAGCTGTTATTTGATGCTGCTGAAGATGTCATTCATTTAACTCCTTATATTGGTACTGAAATTGTTGGGTTACAATTGAGTGAATTGACTGAACAACAAAGAGATGAATTGGCTTTGTTGATTGCTGAAAGAGTTGTTGTATTTTTCAAAGATCAAGATTTGTCTCCTCAGAAGCAACTTGAATTAGGTCACTATTGGGGTCAAGTTGAAGTTCATCCTCAAGCCACAAGAATAGGTGAAGAGTATGATGGAATATCTGTTATTTGGCAAGAGCAACAAAGAGACAGATGGGGTTTAAATTTGACTTTTAAACAATCCAAAAAAGGCAATTCACAATGGCACAGTGATTTAGTCCACGAAAAGCAAACTGCTGGTATTACTCATTTGCACCTTGATGCTATTCCGGGTATTGGTGGAGAAACATTGTGGAGTTCCACTTATGGTGCTTACGATAAATTGTCTCCAGCTTTGCAAAAGTTCTTGGATGGCAAGACTGCAATTTACAGATCTGCTCATCAATATTTAGATAGAAACGATCCATTGAAAGGTCCTAAATATGTTGAGAGAGAACATCCAATTGTCAGAACTCATCCAGTCACTGGCTGGAAGTATTTGTTTGTCAACCGTTCTATGACTGTTAGAATTGTTGGATTGTTGCCAGAAGAATCCGATTTGATTTTGAACTATTTGTATTCGGTTATTGAAACCAACAGGGACATTCAAGTTAGATGGTCTTGGCAGAAGGAATTGGGTAGTGTTAAAAACAACAAGAAGGATGAACCAAAACAATACCGTGGTGTTAGTGCCTTATGGGATAACAGAATTAGTAACCATAGTGTTGTCCATAGTGAAGAATCAATTGTTGGCAGACATGGTACAAGAGTTACATCTTTAGCTGATACTGGTTATTACGATCCAAATTCAAAATCTCAAAGAGAATCTTTGGGGTTATCTTTGGATTAGCTTACGATGTGTGTAAAATATAAATAAACATTGAAATATGGCTTCATGATTTCTATACCCACTGTTTCGTAGAGTTTTATAGTAGATTCTTTCCTGCTTTACTTTATAAATTCTGCATCCATGTTATCAGTCTATATACATGAGATCTTCTATTAATTGGTTTACCTTAACCACCCCTAACTAATGCCTCGATATCAGAAACCTCTTTCTTGCAACCACTTGTCAAATTGATTATATCCCTATGGGTTTTCCCAACAACAACGTTATCTTCAATACGTAAGCCTATGCCTCTATAATGTTTTGGTCCGTCATGTGGTATATACAATCCTGGCTCTATGGTAATGACTTGGTTTTGTTTTAAGGGCAAACGGTTGGATACGGATGGTATGTCATGCAAATCTAGCCCCACGTTGTGACCCACATAATGTGGGTAGTAAATTCTAGAGATGTCGCTGAAGGTGACATCACCAAACCCAGGAAGATTTTTCAATTCATGCTTTAATGTGTTCACTGAAACTTCATGGATATCATGGAATGAGTAGCCTAACGATTCGCTACACAAAGTAATGCACTTTTTATTAGTAGCTAAGACGACTTCATATATATCTCTTTGAGCATCAGTAAAGCCGTCTGTTGAATTTGGCCATGCTCGAGAAATATCAGCACAATATCCGCCTAATTTCCCACCAGCATCAATGAAAATAAGTTCATTTTTCTTGATCAAATCATCATTTCTGGTGTAGTGCAAACATAATGCGTTAGATCCACTGGCAACCACTGGGATATAGGCATTCTTTTCGCATCCACCTTTCACAAACTGATACTCCAAGTATCGTGCCAACGTGTTTTCAGAATTGATAGGATCATCTGATCCCACTGTAGCCATTGCTCGATTAATTGCTACACTTGAAATTTCACAAGCTCGTTTCATAACACTTACTTCTGCGTCAGATTTAATAACACGTAATTTTGCTACTATTGGGGATAGTTTCTGTACACTTTTTTTTGAATTTTCGATAATTTCATTTATACCTTGATGATGGCGATGATTTGTTGAAAAATTGAAAAACTGTCTCAATCCTTCATTTTGTTTCAGATTAAATTTTTTGTCCCAATATATGTAATCATTCTGTTTAATTAATTGCTTCAAGTACGATGGGGCCTGACTTATATCTTCAACCAAATCGGCGTTAAAAATGTTATATGCACCTTCCAATCCACTTTTCGGACCTTCCCATAACTCCTTTTTGGGGTCCTTTGGAGGAACTAACATATGCAACACCACGTCATCCTCACCATTGTCACCCTTCTTCTCAATGGCCACTATAGAATCAGGTTCTAGCCATCCAGTTAAATAATAAAGATCGTTATCCTGTTGAAAATCATAAAATACGCTCCCAGAACTGAATTGAGTGGTATTCCCAATTATTATGGCCAATGATTTGGATGGAAGATGTGTTGATAATTTCAATCGACGTTGATAGTATTCCATTGCAGAAATCCCTGGAGTTAAATCACCTGGTTGGGTGATAATATGAGGTCTTGTTTCATATGTTGGTTGTCCGGTGGTATAGGTGGTGAAAAGCCGTGGCCTAGTGGATATAAATCGTCTTAAGGTTAATGCAATTCGTGACTTCATAAGAATAATTATAATAGAAAAAAAAAAGAACTAGCTAGTATACATTAAATGAATATATGTGACTGATTGTATGAACTTATGTTTGACATGAAATGAGTAGATAAAAAAATAGTTAGTAATGAATCGGAAAAAAAAATTAAAATTCAAATTGAAATTCAGCCAAACAAACAAGCAAACATACAGATTTTGAAAAATTGCGAAAAAATCAGATGTTGGTTATTATTATTGATTGTTCCAGATCTCATCCACTAATTCTTTTTTTTTTCTTTAGTTACGTCCTTTCAAGTATTGTAACTGCCACGGACCAGACGAATGTTGAACTTTTGAAAATAAGATTAGAAAATATGGCATCAGTGATATACGATGAGCGCAAGGGGTACTGTGTAACCAATGAACCAATAAATAAAGTGAATGAGAATGAAGGTATAATAAATAATGGATTACAGACATTGCCATGGGATTTGTATTTACCCGAAGAAACCGATGACCTACTGCTGGCATCTGATAACACATCAACTTCAACTCCCAAACCACTAACCAAGCAGGAAAAGAGAGAGGCTAAACAATTGAAAAAGATCAATGCCTCTCGAAGAAGGAAACTAAAGAGAGAACAAGAGTTGGACAATAAACGAGAATCCAAATTTCCTGATTTCAAGCCTTACTTGGCCAAACAAGAATTGAAAGCATTATTTAGCTCGATTGTGAAAAGTACATGTCAGAATTCGGAAGCAGATGCTAAAATACTACAATATCATTCCATTGCATTGTATAAATCTGATTTAGAGCATATTTTACCTGGAGAATGGCTTAATGACAATAACATCTCATTGATTTATGAACTCATTATCCAAATTTTTATAAAGCATGGCAGAAAATTTTCTAACCAAATTCAATTATTATTCCCATCTTTGATACAGTTGTTAATGCATTTCCCTGATGATGTTGAGAGTTTATTGCCCGTTGATGAGTTGAAATCCCTGAAGTTGATTTTTTTGCCAATAAATTTCATTGATGAAATGGATGTTGATTTGGAAGACGCAAACAATGGTGACCATTGGTCTCTTGGAGTGTTATCGTTGTTGGACAATACATTGTACGTCTATGATTCTATGCAAATAGACGATGATGAAATTTCAGAAATTCAATTGAAAAAATTGGTCCAGAAACTACAAAGCTGTAATACTATTGTTCATGGCAAATTAAAAGTACGGCACTTGAAGTGTGACCAACAGCAAAACTTTGATGATTGTGGAGTATATGTGATTATGATTACATGCTACTTGATAAATCAACTTCTACACCAGGACGAAATGAGCTTAGACATTAGTAGAGTTAAATTCAATCCTCTTGATGCCAGGTTGTATATCATGAAACTAATATCTAGACTAATAAAAGAATAGACTAAATTTATTTATATATATATCTACATTCTAGCAATCAGAATTATCTGTAGTATTTATCCAATAGTAAAGCGGTCATCTTTGTCGCTAGCGATTCAGCACGTAATTCATTTTTTAAGTCGTCAATATTTTCTTGTAGTTTGGCCACATCATCTGCGTTGCTGTCCTTTGTCGTTTCGTTGTTAACAAACATTTGGTTGTTAGCATCATAATAGATACCGTATTTTTGCAAATCCAATGCAACAATTACACCTATCAAATCATTGGTCAATTTAGTGGCCGACCTATCATCAGTTGTATCATGGCCCATTGACTCAAGCATCTGCAATCTTGATATTTGTCTTGAGCTAGTAAGTATCACGAAAAAATTCTTGTAATCAATTATTGATGCCATATAATTAATTAATGATGAGCTATTAGTGCCACTGGCATTTCTAAAGGCGACAGGTAAGTTGTATTCTAGTTGAGCAGCTAACTCGGCAACAAAAGTCTCATTCTGTAATTGCACAATCACTTGTTTAAATTGGCATTTTGCCAAGGGAATCATGACGGAATTATATAATTGAAATTCTAAGCTTTCTGGTACGTCAGTAAATAAATCTATCAACGCGTCATCTTTATCAAGTTTCATTAAAGTCAATTCGTTGAAAGGCTTCAAGAAAATAGTTGTAATTCCAAATATGACAAGTAAGTTTGACAAAAGCATTTGCAAGTCGTCAACAAGAAAATTGAGTGGTTCTTTTTCAATAAGGAAAAATCCGATAAATTGATCGTAAAATTCACATAATTTGAACTGCTTGAACAATAAACTTAGATTGAAAAGTTTGATTGCCCAAAAATAACGTGTCTCATTATCGTATTGGCCAAATAATAATTCGTTTTTCTGATAATAATTAAGTGCTTTGGAATAAATCTGGTCTAAAGTCTTGAAGGAATTACTGGTCACATTTGTTTTAGTTTCGTATCTTCCTGGAAATTGTCTCTGAGACAAGTTGTATCTATGAAATTCATTGTCATAGGATGGGAACCAAATCAGGGAAAATATATGTAACACGTATTGGTAGAACAAATATTCAACATAACTGTTTGAGACAAGCTGTTCTTTGGTTTTCGGTTGTGTTGAAATATCCACAACTGCAACATAATTATTCAATAAACTCAATCCGACTTCATAACTAGTTTGTACTATTGTTATGGCAATAGCTCGTCTGATCTTGCTAAACAATTTTTCTGCTTTATTAGTATGTAACGATTGCATTGACGTTTCAAGAACTTGTTTGATTTCCTCTCTAGCTTGCTCAAGGTATGAATTGTTCATCAAACGAGTTGATTCAATCCATTGGGTACTATAATCACTTTGCAATCGATCTTCTTTGGATAAATAATCAATTAAAGTCTCTGCAATGGGATGGATAATTTCATATTGTTTCATATAATCTAAACATTGTTTTGCTGTGTTGCTTATACTTGATTTGGGAATGTTTGACGATGATGACGATATATATTTGTTGAAAGTAAATGCCAATTGATTAATGAACAAGTAGTTTAGATCAAATGCATCTGTCATATTGTTGGTGATTATGACCATGTAAGTTGGTATGTAACAGAATTGGTGGTGGTAATCTCTTTTTTTTTTTCCTGCTTCTACTTTGTTTCCTTGAGATAATAGACACATAGCGTTCAAATTAGGGTTGTTACTACTACTTCCCCTCCTCCTACTCCTCCTCCTCCTTTACATTAACCAGAGATCAACTAAGTCTCCCTTTAAAAAAGAATCAATTTAGTAATTAAAAACTTATATTAGTATTCGATTTACCATATCTGTAAACAATTCACCATTTTGTCTCCTATTTGTGTTGTATCAACGAATTATATTGACATAAATCACTTATTTTTTTGGTTTACCTCCAGTAAATATCTCTGTAATTAAAGAATAATTTGACTTGTCAGATATGACGAAACAATATCGTAGAGCACTTGAATCATCGCCCAAGTCAATGGTATCCATGTACTCATTGTCAATGATCCTGCTTGATAAATAGCAGCTATGATCACTCCAATAATGGCACCACCTATAAATCCTTTTATTAGTCCAGCAAATACATAGAACACAACAATAAATACACAGGCCATCATATCTCGTTTCCCAAATTTTAGGTTATGTCTAAATTTATTTGTAAAACTACTCATTGAGGCAATTATACCAACAATCAAATAAAATGACCCAGATAGAAGGAGTGACCAAAATACGGTGAATCTCCATATATCCCAGGAATAATACAAATATGAATTCAAATAGGATGGTCTTGTTGAACCCACTGGCCAGAACAACGACGGGAATTGTGGTACTATATATCCTAGTGGCACATTTGTTGAACTGATGAAAATTGTCATTGTGAAGAGAAATAAGAAGTGTTTGATTACCCGCAATGATGGTTTAATGAAGAACTACTGGTGAATGGGGGTAAAGGATAGAATCTTATTTGTATTTGTAGTTATTGTTGTTAAGGACGTTTTAGAAATTGGTGATCTGCGACATTTCTGGAGTGACAACACGACATAGTGGAGACAAAAGTGAAAGCGTAAAAAATAATGAAGGAGAAAAAAAAACTAGCCAAATCTTTTTGTTGCCACCACCACTTAGTACAACATCTTCAATATTGTTGTCGTTGTTATTTAAGTTTCCTATTCAATTGCCATAATAGAGATCACTTTAATCTCACATAGACATAACTCAATTGTCAAGACTATCATCCTATTTTTTTTTTTTTATTTTTAAGAACTGATACTGTTGAAACTAAAGTACTACAAAACTATTATCAAAGCTAAACAAGACCATATACCATGTCAAGAAGATACGATTCAAGAACCACTATTTTTTCACCAGAAGGTAGATTATACCAAGTGGAATATGCTCAAGAAGCTATATCCAATGCTGGTACAGCCATAGGGATATTATCTCCTGAAGGTGTCGTTTTAGCGTGTGAAAAGAAAGTCACCTCCAAGTTATTGGACGATGATGGATCAGCTGAAAAATTATACATTATCAACGATCAAATGATTTGCGCTGTTGCTGGTATGACTGCCGATGCATCAATTCTTGTGAATAATGCAAGAATTCAAGCCCAACAGTATTTGAAGTTGTACGACGAAGAGATTCCTTGTGAAATGTTGATCAATCGTGTTTGTGATGTCAAACAAGGTTATACCCAACATGGTGGGTTGAGACCATTTGGTGTTAGTTTCCTTTATGCCGGGTATGATGACAGATATCAATTCCAATTGTTTACATCGAATCCTTCTGGTAATTACAGTGGTTGGAAGGCAACTAGTATTGGTGCTAACAATTCTGCTGCTCAAACTTTATTGAAGAAAGATTACAAGGACGATTTGACTTTAAAAGATGCATGCGAATTGGCTATCAAAGTTTTATCAAAAACTATGGATGCTTCAAACATAAATAGTGAAAAATTAGAATTTGCTACCTTAAGTTTGGGCAAAGACAACAAAGTGTTGCATAAAATTTGGAACGATAAAGATATTGACATCCTAATTAAGGCTTCGGGGGTTTTGAACGAAAAAAATAGCGATGATGAATAGATATACTGATGTTTATAGGACTACCAGTGTTTAGATTTAGTGTCATATAATAAATAAATAAATAAAAAACACATAATCAAGTTGTAAATGATCGTCACGTGACTTCAAGATCTTCAGTACTGTGCGTAGAGAGAATCGAGAATTGGCGATTGGATCTATTTCTTAGATTGCTCTTCAACTATTATTTGGTGTGGTTTTTCTTATATTAGCTGTATACTCCCAGTTTCTTCTTTATTCAAAAGTATCGTTTGATAGTTAGCATTTTTATTTATTATTTCGGTTTGGTACTATAAGCAAGGAAGATATCGAAGAAGAAGGGACAATGGATTTAATATCATTAGGATTGACACCTCGTAAATCGAAAAAGATATTGCAAATAATCAATAATAATAGGGTTTCACGAGATATTGAACTGGAATTCAATCAGCTTAACTCATATACAAAAGCATTTTTAGTCAACCAATTGTCAACTGATTCATCACAACAGGAAGAACAAGACTATGAAGGGCATCAATTAAACGGTGAAGTTAACGATAATGTTTTACAAGTTTTCCAAGAATTGTATTTTTTATTGGATGTTGAAAATTTCAAATTCAATCATGTTTACACAGACATTGATTTGAATAAATTGAAATTGATTTATATGAAACTCACTAGTATTGGTGGTGATGGATCGTTGAATGACAATACGAAAACAGTTTTAGAAATTATAGAGAAGTATATAATATTGACAACGACATTGAGTTTAACCAATTCCCTAATCTATAAAACTTTGATTTTGAAAAACCAACAGGTTTATTGGCAAGCATTGAATAATTCATCCACAATTAATAAATTAATATACTTTATGCAAACATCACCCATAAAGTTGTATAATTTTGGTTGTGACACTTTTGCAAAAACCAGAAGAATGCTATTCCATAACAGTAATGATGATGGGAGCAAGGTCTATCAATTGTCCAGTCAATCAGGAGGGAAAGAAGAAGATAATATTTTTTCTCGTTATTTATTAGTCATCAAGAATGTTTGTAAACTTGCATTTAATGGGTTGATAACTTCTGTACGTCAACAATCACTGCCATCAATTGGTTTTATATTTTTGTCCAATGATAGAAGTGGGAAGAAGCACAAAAAAAAGCAAAGAACATTATCGATCAAATGGTATTTGCATTCAATTAAATCTGTGATCAAATTCCCAATCAACTTGGTTGTCAAGGAAGCAAAGTCTAAATTACGCAAAATTGATCATGAAATTGCCCTTAATGTTGAAAATATTGATAAATTAATCAAAACTAATCCAAAAGATTACTTGGAAACGTTGAGCGTAATTTTACAATTAGACTCAACTCAGGACCACCCAACATCACAGGACCTTAATACAGTTTATCAGAAAAAGAAGAATATGATATTACAAGCAATGGAACATGTTGTTAAATTTGATAAACAATCCTATGATTTAACCTCTGCTCCAGGGTTCTTGACAAGATATTGGATAATTATTGCATTGGTTATTTTTTATGGACCTTCGCAAACCAAAAAAGTTTATGCTAATCGTCAGGAAATCATTTATTGGGTTAAATATAATGGTATTGAACCAGTTGTTGGGTTTTTCAAAAACTGGGTAATTAAACCAGTGTATGACATGTTGGATATTTTGAGAAATACTAGTAGTGATAGTCAATTATCTATCACTAGTAAAGATTCATTGAATTCTGAATTTGATTCGTTAAACTCAATGATTTATCAATTTGCTCAAGATAATCATATCGATGTTAGTGAATCACAAATTACTAATGATATTAAAAATGGTGATTTGAAAATTATAATGTCGACTTATGAAAACGAAATCAAATCACCCATTAAATATTTAATCACAGGATCATTATTAAGATTGATCTTGATTCAAATACAAAAGGGTAAAGTTGATGGAGCAATGGCAATAAATGGCATTGATAAATTGTTGAAATCACAACAATTATTATTTGCTATGGTGTCAATAAGTCCGTCAATTTTAATATTGTACCAAATGTACAGACTTTTAACCAATAGTGGCAAAGGAAATGGCAGCGGTGCTGCCTCGATAATGATCAATGGTAAGCAATTGAATATTGTATGTTTAAAATGTTTAAATAATATTGAGAATTTATTGATATTGTTGCAATTACAAGAGAAGAAACCTCAACAGAAAGAACAAAACAGTAGATCTACGGAAAACGTTAGTAATAAGCATCATCAAGAGTTTTATGAAGGGGAATTATTAATTGAAATAATCAATTTGTTTGTTTTCTCAAGTTATTTAATACCCGTTGATTTGAAAGATGATTGGATCGATGATTTAAATGAATTGAATAATAAGCAATTTGATGTCACTACCAAGCTTGACTTAATTCGTAAGATATGGAATATGTATGGTGCTTATTTTAGATGAAAATGATTTGCTAAATAACCACTGTCGTACAAAATTGCATTAATAACATTATAGTAATACATATCTGTCTGGCTCATTTCTATCCAAGACGACAGATAGAACAAAATAGATAAATAGAAAACTAAATATTACAATACATATATGTACATTATGTCTAATAATAACCTTCAAATATCATACACCAAAAATGAACAAAAAAAAACATAATCATAATAACTATAGTACTAATACAAAATCAATCAGAAACAATACCAGAAACAATAAATATAATAATAATAATAATAATACAAAATCAATCAAAAGTAAAAACCCATCAGAGAACACATGAAGGGTGGTAAACTATTTTGTCAGTTTTTTTTCTCCTTTTTTTTAGTACGTGGAGTTCGCCTTTAATTTAGCAACCAATTAACGAATGTTTTGGGAAACTATACCCACCATCTTCAAATGAAGTTAAATTAGCATTTTGATACACATTGATGTGCTGTTCGATATAATCAGAAGTAGGGAACCCTGCTGGGTCACATCCAACGTTAATTTGATTTGGTGGTTGATAAAGACGAACATAATCAATACGGAATGTTGATGGGAAACTCAAACTAGGCCAATCAATATAAGCCCAATTATTTGAAACCCCCAAATTCATAACAATTGACATGGGTTCTTTACTCAATGGTCTCCATCCAACATTCCCATTAGGGTGCAATGCTTGTGGGTAAACTGTCAATGTAGGATTATCACCAACAAACCATCTTAAATACCCATTGTCTTTATCATTTAAATATTCATATCCATACGTTTGAAAATTGTGTACACCATTACCTCCTAGTTCGTACCAAGTTTTATTTAATGTGGTGGTTCCTGACAATGCTTGTTGAAACGGACCACCAGTATAAGTATTCATGGTGGTTATAGAAGTGTTGTAAATCTCCAAATAGTCAAGGTCAGGGTAGTACCAAATATCCATTGGTGCTAATTGTAATGATTGGGATGCAACACCAAGATTTTCTCTATTGCCAGTGGCATCAGTACTAATTTCTGCTTCAATGACATCAATTTCCGGAGCACCACGCCCAACACCACGATTAGGATGCGACTCACCAGGACAAGTACATTTGTTTAATCTTTGCCCGGGTAAATATGAAATACCGTCGGGTGATGATTGGTTAGGAGTGATACCAGAATCACAAGAGTCATACGAATATGGCCATATCCCCTCGGTAGAAGCCAAGTATCCGGGGCGACCTAAGTTACCCATTGTCCATATCCCTGGCCATAATCCAGAAACGGTACCTTTGTTAGCTAAACGTGCCGAGATAACAAGTTTACCCTGAGTAAAGCATAACTGGTTCCAGCTTTGTACCATCCCTGACCGATAAAACAAATCGTGATTTTTAAATGCATCCATTTGTAAATTGAGAGTACCATTACTCGTAGTTGCTGCATCGGGGTCGTACCATTCCAAGTCCTTAGTGGCGTCATAGTGCAAGTCAGGGGCTGTCCAAAATTGATCGTCGCCTTCATAGAAAGTCCTTCCCATAATATTAAATTCATCACTGAAAACCAAAGACCAATTACTACCGTCTTTAGCTTTCATTTTCAAAGCGTCCTGTGGAGTATCCGGGTCGATCAATGAAGTACGAATTGCTGAAAGTAATGGATATGAATAGTGGCTTAAAATCTCGTATTCCTGTGGAGGACTATGAGTGGTTACTCCCGAATAAGTCAATGCTGGGACCACGACAAACACCGCCACTGCTGCTGCAATCAAAAATAAGAAGCCCAAAATCCCACCAAATGATTTACGATCAGCAGTTTTCAAATCATTCCAAAATCTATTTTTCTCATAAATCACGTCGTGAACTGGGTCAGGATTATGAAGATAATCATCAGGTTCTTTTTCATCGATATTAAGTGGGAATGAACTGGCAGGATAGCCACCAAATGGACTAAAATCAATAATGTTGTTGTAGCTACCGTTTAATGTATTATTGACATTTTTATTGAATGAGTTGGATGATATTGATGGTGTTTCAGACTGATAGGGGGCAGTGTTGCTAGTATTATTTAACGAGTTACTCGATGATACTCTGCCAATGATTTTGGGGTATCTGTCATAGTCATAAGGTACGTCGACTTTGATGTTATTTATATTGGAATTTAGAAGGGACGACGATTTATCATTTTCAGCAGCTTGGAGTTGTTGGTGTTGTAGATTTGGCAGCAGCAGTAGATTGTAATCATTTTGACCTTGTAATAAATGAGAGCCGCTGCTTCCGTTACTTGATGATAATCCGTTACCTACTGTGAAAGGACGACCATATTGATTGGCAATAGACGAAGTGGATGTGGAAGAAGATGGATAAGAAGAACGATTTTCAAAATCAAATGATCCATCATCAAGTCTGTTGCTAGAATCGAAAGGATCAGTGAACCCGGGATAAGATTGTCTTGTGGAGTTGTTGTTATAATCTTGATTAGCTTGATTAACAAATGGGTTTGTATTTTGATATTCATTACCATTGGTATTCTTGGTTAAATTACGTCTTGCCATGGTAGTTAGTTCTTTTGATTTACTTTTGGTTTGCTAGAATGGAATGGAAGGGTTATCCGTTTAAAAACAAAATCTATTATGAGGGGAACTAGGTCTGAATAAATGGGAAAGCTTAACGAATGGATGAAGTGGGATATATATATATATATATATATTCGTGTTTCAAATAAAAATAAAAGATCTGTGTTGTTTGGTATTGTTGCTATTCTCGTTGTTGTTAGAAATTAACTCAACCAGTCCAAATGACTTTTGTGATAGTATACTTTTGTGTGAAAAGATCTAATAGTAGTCAAACTGAGAAAAAGAAAAATTAAGTTTGGAAATGGACCTTGAAGAGTTGTTGATGATAATTGTTATGAAGAAAAATGAATAAAAGAAGAGCAAAAGGGAAGAAGAAAAAACTATAAATATATATGAAATGAAATGAAATTGAATTTCAAATCGTACGTTTAGCCTTATCACTTTAATTCACCACAATAAATAAAACTTACTTTAAGTTAAAGTAGAATTAGAACAAAAACCAAAAAAAAATAGCAGAACAATTTGAAAAATGGGAATATAGTTAATTAGCCTTTAAAAAATAACAATCTATTTCTTACACAATAGAAAAAAAGAAAGTAACACAAAACAAGATATATAGCAGTTTATTGTTGCTGTTCGTTGTTGTTTTGTTATTAGTTATAGATTGATTGATTGTTTTAGGCGCATTAACTTCTACTTTTGTATTTTGTATTCTTTTTGTTGTTTTTTTTTTCGACTACATCACACTACATAGACACAATTCGCCAGCACTAAATAGAAAAAACCTCTGTCCAGCATTTACTTACATGATTACACTTTTCACAATTATCGTTAATGATTACAGGATTGATTAGTTCAAGGAATGAGCCTAAAAAATGAACCAAATACTAAATGAACAGTTGTAGTAACTAACTTAATCTTACTAAAACCATCACCATATCTAATCCCTAATAATAAAATTGATTTAGACACACGCACACTCACACACACATAAGAACCTGTATAATACCCACAGCCTCCAAGTACTATTACCAAATGTCAATTAATAATAGAAACAGTTTGCAAGTACTGTGTATAATAGTTAATATGATATTCTAAATTGAACCGAGATGCTTTTTTTTGAGAAACTAATTCTAGCTCTTTAATTTTTGTATTTTGTTTTTAGCCCATCTTCCCCCTTTCCCCTGAATTCTCCTTTTTTTTTTTCTTAGAAAGAAAACGCTCCCAGATTGAATGATGTAATCTGGAACCATCTTGGTCTAGATCAATCAATAAATAAACCGTCATAGTGTTTCTCTTCTTCTTCCTACTATGATTTTTACCTAATTTTGACATTAATATCTAGAGTCCCTACAAGTGTTCTCTGTATTATATGATATATACTATTTGACCCAAAGAATATTAATAAAGAGGGAGTAACCATTGAATCAAATAAACTATATACACAATTAACCAAAATTTTAATTCAAACAACAATAAATTACTATTCTTTCGTTTTGTACTGCAGCGTTGGTGTGGTAGTATATTCATGTATGTGTGGAATGAAAAACTTGCAACAAAAAAAAACTAACATCAAACAACAAGAATTGAAATGAATGCATGTCTTATATCGTCCATTATTTCTTTTATATCAAAAACAAAAAAAAGAGTTCTTAGGAATAATCAATAAATCAAGTCACATCATTATCATCCATATACATATATTCAAATTGTATGAAGAATATTGTCACAATATTTTTGGTTCTTCAAATTTCAAAGCTGTTGAGTTTCTTCGTTTATGATTTCGGAATTGGAAACTAGCCAAATTTTCAATATAATGATGTGGTAATTGAGTGTTTTGAGTTGTCCCCTCTTCTTTTTCCTTGTCTATTTCCATGGACTCCTGTTCTTGTTGTTTAGGTCCATATTCATGTTCATTGTCCTCATGATCGTGGTTCTGGGGTGTCTCATCACTACCCCCAGTCATCATTCCTGGGGCAGTTTTGGGACGATGATGGAATGAAAACTTACGAGGGGTCTTATCAATATCACTAGTTGATAAATTACAATACATGAAATTTGCAATATCAGGACTTTGTAATTGTTGTTGATGTTGTTCGTGTTGTTGTTGTTTGACATAATCAATCTCCCCCGTAAAATTATCTAAATCGCAAATTGAAATTCGTCGATTGCCTAATATTGCATGAGTGGTGGAATTAGTGATAAGACTACTGAGTGGAGGAGAAGTAGTAACTGTGTGAGTGGACATGGCTGTTAATTCAGGTAATGAAGTGCACTTGATCATAGAAGGACGACGATGACAACGAAGAGGTTTAGTCAATTGTTGATTACTCAATTGAGTTGTATTTCTTGAGCCTGGTGGTGTCATGGGAGATAAGGATGTTGATGATGCTAGTGGTGACATTGATTCATCGGTGGTAGCCATTTCATCGTCAGCACCATTATTATTATTACTGTGGGTGTCTGTTTTCCCACTGTAGATTAAAAATGCATTTAATGGATTGTTACAGGAATCGTCTATTGGTGATTCGATGGCCAATGAACACTTGCGTGATGAATGTCTCGACATTTTGATGACTTGCTTGTATTACTTTCTTTCTCGTTATCTAATTTGTTTGTAGTAAATGTCTACTGTGGATAATGTGTTAACTATTTTATAAATCGATAAATGTGGGTTTTTGAAAATGGAAAAACAAATACAGGAGTGGATCCAAATAAGGGATTTGATAACTTAAATAAAAGAAGAAAATAACAGTTGACGGGAACTTGTGGGGAGGTGACGAAAAATAAACAACTAAGTAAATAAATGGAAGGAATCAAGGAAAGAGTTAACGAAATTGATCAATTTGATTTGATAGGGCAAGAAAAGGAGAAAGAAGGAAAGGTTAAGAAATATATAAATAAATCAATGTCTGATTTGTGTGTGCATACGTCTTTTGCGTGATTGTAAAATTAACAGCAAGTGAAAAATGATGATGATGATATCCACAGTAGTTATGTTTACTTATTGTAATTAAAAGAAGTAAGAATGTGCGTGTGAGGAATTCAAAAAAGAAAAAGGAGGGGGGAAGGGAGGAAGGCAACGAAGGGAAGAATAACAGAGGAGGAGAAAGATTATTAGGGATCCAAAGGCTGTAGATGCATAGCTCTGTATGTGTGATTGCTACCAATGGTGGTATATATGGGTGTTTGGGTGTGTGAGGGGAGAAAAGGAGTACATGGGTGGTGGTATGATACCAAAAAAAAGGAATTCCTTACCACCACCAACTATTTTTGATTTGTTTCGCAGCCTTTTGTTTTTCTTGTCCTCAATTGGTTGCGTCGGGAAGGGAAAGCCAAGCGAATCAAGAAAAATAAAAATTTCTTGCCCGTCGTTCCCTCAAATCACCCTCTTCTTCCCTTTGCTCTTCTGCAAGTAATCAAACTTCTTGGTGAAATGTAGCACTGCTAGAGCAAAACTGATTCGAAGAGCTAGAGCTATTTGTTTGTAGGTTTAGGTTGTTCTTGCAGTGCAAAAAGAAAGGGCAAAAAAAATTTTGAAAGTCCGAAAGTAGAAAAAAAGAAACAAAAAAAAGTGGAGAGATAATTATAAATTAATTTCCGTCTGAAGTTATTGAGTTGTCAATGATCGCATACTGATCACAGCGTTCACTGCACTCAAGTATATGATTATGTGACGTTAGTAGATAGTCTATTACTATTGTTATAATGTATAATCTCATACTACTATCTACCAAAGCAAAACTATAAGTATATGTTTGCTTTACTGTCGAAAAAGAAAAAGCAAACTTTATCTAATATAGTTGGTGTAGATGTAGAGTGGGTTATTGAAGTTCTTCAAATAATCAGTTGTCAATGAGGAAGTTGAGTGTTTGAACTCTATTTATTGGAATTTTATGTGTGAAAGTTCTGTTAACAATTTTGCTACGAAATTATTGCAAATTTAAACAAAAAAATAACACTGTCAATATGTTTGTCTGATTATAAATGTTAAGAGCAAAGATTATCTTTGTTTTTCTTTCAATTTTAGAGCTTACATTGGAGCACTGGTTCTGTTTAAATTTTTGTTGATCCAACACCACAACGATGTAAGCTCAATATAAATATCGAGAGTAAAAAAGAGCAGTTTCTATTTTTTCGGACCTATACTGCCGAGATAAACAAAAACTGTTAATAACTTTATAGTTAACTCTAAAGCCGCTAGCGGCTCGAAGTTTTACTGGCATCTTTAGTTTCCACGGCAAAAATTAAAACCCAAGAAAGACCGGTATTCAAAGTTTAGATAATAGTTTTGCATCACATTAATTAGGTTATCTTGTTTTTATTCAAATAGTCATTCTCTCCACCGCTTAAAAACAATTCGAACGTCGGACATAAACTTCCGAAATATCCACCTAATGATGTTGGAAACACCGATCACAAACCAAGCTTATCAATGTTTAATTGGCAACGTGGACAAATGAGTTTAAAGATTCAAATTTACTATGTGGTTGATTGATTGAGAAATGCTTCAATCACCCAGATACAACATACTGAAGATAATTTAAGAAATATATAACAATTTAGTCTATGAGTAGCTATCCCTTTATTATCTAACAAATAGAAGTCACAAGATCATTAAGATGGGACCAAAAAAAATAGAAATCTATTTTGTCTTATTTATTATCTTTTAGAAAGTTTTCGTGTAATTTTCTCCACTTTTTAATTTTTCTGACTCACCCACTCAACTCACTCCTAATCTACCCTTATCAATTTTCAACAACAACACACTCATATAATTCTTAATTCAGATTTGTTCTGCTATATATTATTCATTATTTTTTTTTTTCACCCCAAAGAACCCACAAAGAACCCACAAATAAAATCGAATTAATTTTCACAATTTTTTTCCCCTTTCTTTCTTTTCAACTGATTTATTTCATTTCATTTCATTCTTTTGATTTACAACCAACTTTTCATTCACTTATTTATTGTTACTATTGTGTTTCTCCTCCCTTCCCACTGTGTCACGTTATTTATAATACTATACTACCCTTTCCCCCGAACACAATAATAATCACAGGCATTTGAAACAAACAAAGAAACTAGATACTAATACATATATACAAACAAGAAAATAAATAAAAAAAAAAATTAGACAATCAATAATGCTTAGAGTAAATTCACGATTATTAACTACTCGAAAATCTCAATTTATGTTCACTTCTAATTCCTTAAGGTTTTTAGCAACCTTTAAACCTGCGGATCCATTGACTACTCATGATATCAACCCACAAACGGTCGAGGCAAAATACGCTGTACGTGGGAAAATCCCAATTATTGCCGATGAATTGAATGAATTGATTCAAAAGCAACCACAGCTGCATGGATTACCATTTAGCAAAATCATTAATGCCAACATTGGTAACCCACAGCAATTGGAACAACGTCCATTGACATGGTATCGTCAAGTATTGTCTCTTTTACAATACCCGGATTTATTGAAAAATGGAGACCCTGAAACCGTTAAATCACTTTATCCTGAAGATGTGATTGAGCGAGCACAATCAATTTTGAAACACATTGGATCAATAGGGGCATACTCTCATTCTCAGGGTGCCAGTTATTTCCGACAATCTATTGCTGAATTTATAACTAACCGTGATGGTGGTTATGTATCCCACGCCAACAACATTTTTTTAACTTCCGGGGCATCAACTGCAGTGTCGTATTTATTACAAATTTTGTCTGTCAATGAAAACTCCGGGTTCTTAATTCCGATCCCACAGTATCCTTTGTACACTGCCACTATTGCCTTGAATAATGCCAAGCCAATTGGTTATTATCTCGATGAGTCGAACCATTGGTCAACCAATCCTCAAGAGATTAGAGAATTGATCGAAACCAATCAACTGCAAGGTATTAACATCAAGGCATTGGTGGTGATTAACCCGGGGAACCCAACGGGGGCAATTTTATCATCACAAGATATAATTGAATTGATAGATATTGCTGCTGAATATGGAATTGTATTAATTGCCGATGAGGTTTATCAAGAAAATATTTTCAAAGGGAAATTTGTTTCATTCAAGAAGATTTTGTCGGAATTAATTGAGCAAGACCCTCAAACTTATAAACATGTTCAATTAGCATCATTACACTCGACATCGAAAGGTGTTAGTGGAGAATGTGGACAACGTGGTGGATATATGGAATTAGTTGGGTTCAAACCGGAAGTTAAAGATGTGGTTTTCAAATTGGCATCGATTAATTTATGTTCTGTTGTCTCTGGTCAAGCATTAATGGAGTTAATGATTAATCCTCCTCAAGAAGGTGATCCTAGTTACCCCTTGTACAAAAGCGAAACCGAATCAATCCATAACGATTTGGAATCAAGAGCAGAATCACTCTATCAAGCTTTTTTACAAATGGAAGATATCAAATGTAATAAACCAATGGGGGCCATGTATATTTTCCCCACTTTAGATTTTGATCCAGCCCAATACCATAAGTTATATTCGAGAGCTAAGAATTCCAATTTACAAATTGATGATATTTATTGTATTGAGTTATTAGAAGGTACAGGTATTTGTTGTGTTCCTGGTAATGGATTTGGTCAGAAACCAAATACTTATCATTTAAGAACAACATTTTTACCACCAGGTAAAGAATGGATTGATAAATGGATAAATTTCCATAAATCATTTATTAAAAAATATAAAGATGAATAGATACCCTATATATATTTATATATGTACATATATGTCTTGTCTATAAAATACAAAATATGATAACCAAAAAAAGAAAAAAAAAAATCAAAGTTAAGACACACATTCATTCAAAGTAGTTTCAGTGGAAACGGGAAGTTTAGTTATAGACATTACCTAAAGTAATTGATTTAATAACGGTATAGTCATCCATTCCATAAAGTGAACCTTCTCTACCAAAACCTGATTCTTTAACCCCACCAAATGGCAATGCAGCATCGGTGAATAATCCAGTATTAACGGAAACCATACCATTTTCCAAAAATTCTGACATATACCATACAGTATTCAAATTTTCCGAAAAGATATATGATGCCAACCCATAAGGAGTATCATTACACCATTGCAAAACTTGTTCTTTAGAATCAAATGGGATAATAGCTGCCAAGGGACCAAAAGTTTCTTCTTTAACAACCTTCATATCTTGAGTCACATCCTTAACTACTGAAGGGGAATAGAAATTTTCTCCCAATTGGGGCAATCTACCTCCTTCAACAATCAATTTTGCTCCTTTTTCAACGGCATCTTGAACATGATCTTCAACTTTTTCAATGGCTTTAGTGTTTATCAAACAACCATGAGTTACACCTGGTTCAAATCCATTACCAATTTTGAATTGATTTACTTTCTCAACAAATTTATTACAAAATTCATCATAAACCCCCTTTTCAACATAAATACGATTGGCACAAACACAAGTTTGCCCTAACGATCTGAATTTAGAAGTAATACTTTGATCAACAGCAAGATCTAAATTACAATCATTGAAAACAATAATCGGAGCATTACCACCTAATTCCATTGATAATTTTTTCAAAGTTGAAGATGATTGTTGCATTAATAATTTACCAACATTAGTTGATCCAGTGAAACTGATTTTTTTCAATTTTGGTGATTGACAAAATTTCAATCCACACATTGGAGTATTGGTTACAGAAGTCAATACAACATTGAAACAATCATCAGGGAATCCAGCTTGTTGAGCTAAATAAGCTAAAGCCAATGAACTCAATGGAGTTTGACCATCAGGTTTCAAAATACATGTACAACCAGCAGCTAATGCTGGAGCAGCTTTTCTAGCTCCCATAGCACTTGGGAAATTAAAAGGACATAATAATCCGACGGGACCCACTGGTTGTTTATAAGTAATGACTTTGTTATTTTGATTCAGTGGTTGTATGGTATGACCATAATTACGTTTACATTCTTCTGAAAACCATTCAAAATAACTAGCAGCATATTTGATTTCCCCTAAGGCATCAGCCAAACATTTCCCATTTTCCCAAGTAATCAAAGTAGCCAAATCTTGTAAATTTTCTATCATCAATTCATACATTCTTCTTAACCATTTAGCACGCTCATAAACGGGAGTACGTTGATAAGTTTGGAATGCCTTATGAGTAATAGCAATGGCTTCATCGATTTCTTCTGGGGTTTGGTCAGGTAATTCAATAATTAATTCTTGAGTGGCAGGGTCATAGACTTTAAAAGTGGAGGTTGATTTGGAATCGTACCATTGACCATTAATAAATGGTTTATTTTGAAATAAATTTGGGTTATTTAATTTAGGAGCCATGTTGAATTAGTCAAATGGTAAGTGATTTGTTAAAAGTAGTTAGTTATTATACTATAGAAGAAGAATCAAATGCCAAAAAAAAATAGAAAAATGGGGGCCGTTGGAGTAAATTAACATGTTTATATATATGTGTAAATATGGGGGAATTTGGTTGAAAAAAAAAAGTTTTCAACGGTTTAGCGGACACTTTCCTATTTTGGACTTGCGCTTACTATAAGAGATGAGAGGCAAAACACTAATAATGTGTGCTAGATAGGCAAGACGCAATCTAAGTAAAGGAATTCCTCTTTCAATACTAAGTTGTGGCAATGGAATGAGTCAGAATAATTGTATTAAATAATTGTAAAGTAGTTGAAGCTTCAAATTATGGAGAACTTTCATCCTCGAGATAAAATAGAAAATCAAGCTTAAGGGTTTCAAAAATTATCGAGCACCTTGGTTGCATTGATCTTTTCCCTAATGTCAGATAATTAAGATATTAAATTGAGTTATTTTGAGAAAAAATTCAATACTTCATGGTGTACCCCAGGCAATTTGGAAGGAAAAAGTAGAAACTTAATCATATTTGAATGTAAATATTGTTTATTGTAACAAACCTTGTAAAGTGCTGGAGGAGAAAAAGGGAGAAGAGTTTATCTCTTTATTTACAAATATAGCTGTGACATTAATTTACTACGGAAGGAAGGCCAAAGAGAAGGGGAAATAAATTCGAGTTAGCACTATAATTGTTGTAACTACGTTTTTTCTCCAATCTTTACTAATCGATTTTCACACCGAAAATAGTTCACGTAGACAACCATCATGATTATCGCCTCCACAACTCATGGATATCCACAACAATGTTCCATATCCACCTCTCACAATCTTATCAATGATAGCCAATTAGTTTAGCCAGCTTTAGTAGGTTTTTGCTGGTGCTTTACTCCATTGTTTTTATTGCATTTGTTTCGGGTATTTTTGCTAGAAACTCAGTTCCGTATTTATTGTTGGTTATTTGACATTCAATTTTTTTGCATCCGAAAAAACAATAAATGTATTTCGGATAAGTTTGACACATCCCCAATATTATCAATGCTATCGTCAAGCTTAAAAAAAGAACTTGATGGTATCAGTATTTGTAACAATAATTGGTTCTCTTCTTTGTTTGATTACATCTGGATTTGTAGAAAAATGCAAAGAAATAATTTCCATTCAAGAGCAAGTAAGAAAAATACAGTATAGGCGATAATGTACCTTGTTTACATCTGCATATACGTGTTTTAGTTTGATTGGGGTCTAAACTTGATATCAATTATCGATAATGTCCCCTCTTGGGACTCTTCGGCTAGTTGTATATTGGTAGTGGTGGTTACCCGAGCAGCAATAGAAGACACTCACTGATGAAGAGGAGAAGATTAAAAAAACAAAGCAGCCGACACTGTAGAGAAAAAGGGTTGTCTTGGAGAAAGAACAATAATGACATCAATGATAATGGGTATTGTTTTGAGTTGAAAAATATGATTCTACTTAAAAGAATAGAATGAAAGAGGCAAATGTATATTGTTATTTGATTCAATTGACTAGGTGTATAAAGGTGGAACCAAGGCATAAACCCCACCACCACAATATAAATAACATTACTTTTGTTTTAATAGTAGTAAAATCTGTGTCTGGAAATTAAATTGGGCTAGCCAAACACAATAAATGGCGAGATTACTTAATAATACTGAATGTAAATAGTTAAAACAATTACGTAGTGACATGAAATAATTGTTGTTTAAACATAACAAGCAGTCTTGTTCTTGAATAGTTTGAAAATGGAAGAACTCGGACTAGTTTTCGTTATTTCAATGATGTGAAACATAGAATTGCAAGTATCGGATATATTTACTTTTTTTTGTGTACTATGCGGGTAGGGTCAGAAATTGAAACGGATTCGGATATAAGACCAACCAAAAAATAAAGAAACAGCCATATTTGCGATGAGATTACACAGACTGGTCATATGTCTTGCAGCTCAGTTAAAATGTTACAATCCAATGGTGAGCTAAGCATGTAAGCTCCAAATTACAGACGTGAGTAAGCAATAGCACAATTAGAAGGTAAAATCGGCTTATATCCGTGACGCATAACAAGTCAACTTGATCAATTGATATCAAGTATGAACAAAAGCAGAACCATTCATTAGGTATAAACTAGCCACTATGAAGTGATGTCTTTGACGTAGCTTTCTCTTTCTCGGTAACTTAGAATGACACCGCCTAACAAAGAACAATATTGATTTGCAATTGTATATCTGGGTGAATATGTGAGTGAACACGATGAGCCATTCCTTTTTTTTTTTAGTTCTTATATGACTTAATTCTCCTAACCTCTTGAACTAGATTATACATTTACTATTATTATTACTACTAGCCTCAATCAATGTTGGTAGTGGTGTAGTGGGCTTTATCCTCTAGATTTCTATTCAATACCAAGTAGTAGCGACAATAGATGCTCAAATTCATCATTATTGGTGGTTATCAGCATGGTTACTACTAAGAATACAGCAACCCTAGTTTAACTTATTTTAAGGAGTTCATGATATCCCACTTTGCACATATTATAATAATAAATTGATATACACACAACGGAATTAATTTCTCATGGTTAATCTCCGTTTTCCTTGCCATTACTAATCCACTAGTGCGTAGAAATCACAAAAAAAGAAATGGCCAAGAAAATCGTGTTAGTGTGTTTGGCTAACCTATTTGGTTTATATCCGTTCGTACACACACAAAACAATGATCATTGTTTACTGTCGTACCTAGTTTCAGTTTTTGAATTTTGATTTTTCTTTCATCTATCCGTTTGCGAATGTTACGTTCTTTCCGTACTTCTTTGTCTGTCTGTCGGTAGATGATCAATACCTTCTTAGTTTAGTGAACTAATAACACAATCCAATCTTACTTAATGTACATTTAAAACACGTCTAGCATATTTTTCTTGATTATGTCAGTTTAGAAACGATGTACACTTAGTTTCTTATTTTTAGTTCTTTCGGTATAAAATTTCATTCCATCGTTAATTGTTATTATTATTATCCGTTATATATATACATATATATACCTCTCATTCTTTTCAAATTTCTTGGATTCTGGTTTTCCTCTAATTTGTATATAAACATATACAAACTATGATTTCGAAATTAATTGGCGTAACTTACTTTAAGAATAAACTATCAAAACATTCAAGTAAACATGATGACAATACTTCTAACAACAACAGCAGCAATGACACATCATTTCCTACTACTAATAGCACAGCATTGCCATCTAAACGATCGAGTATTTGCTTATCCCATAGAATAAAGTCGAAACGAAACTCCTCCACTTCATCTACCACTTCCTCATCATCATCATCTCCACCACCAACTCCAACTACACTTACATCTTCAAGTACACGAAAAGTTGTTACTAGATCGCAAATACGACGATCCAATACGATATCTTCTGCAAGTGCATTAAGACATTCCCTCAATGTATCTAATAGCAACACAATACCAACATCCATACCCAAGAAACTGTTTAGTTTACCTAATTCACCAAGTTTGACTAGTGATTCTACATTAAATGAACCAATTGATGATATCCCTCATTTTTATAACACCACCATGGATATCAATGGTGCTGGCAATAAGTATTATGGTTTGATTAGTTCGACGAATAATTTGATGGGCAGAGATGGGTTATTGACTCTAGATTTGACTACAGGTAATGATACCAATAGTTTATTTACCACAGCCACTAGGGAGAAATTGGATAATGACCTGATAATTATTGATCAACAAGAACAAGAAGAATATAATAAAGGTAACGAGCATATGTACGGTTATGGTTATGGTTACGAACTTACCAATAATACTGCTGTTGCTGCCGTGGAAGGAACTAAAATAGCAAGCCTTGCTCGATCAATTTCAAAAATGAAAAAGAAAAATGTCCGATTCGTATAGCAAAAGTGTTGTATCAGGGATACGATATAAATACAACAAAATATATATTGGACAAGAAGTACAGTTGGCTGCTGATTTTATTTGGTACAGAAATAATATCCCCCCAGAAAAAAAAATAGGGTGGAGATCATCAACAATTCAAACGTTTGTTATAGTGGTCATCATTTATGGCTGGATATATGCGATGGATTAGTCATCATAGTACTTGTGGCCATTGTCCTAAAATAGATATTTCCCCAAATTCATATTTTAAAGTTTAAGTTCATGCTCAGCCTTTTAGTTCAAGCCCACTCTTTCCTTTATTTTTAGCAAGGGTGTTTTATTTTTGGAAATTATCTAATGGGTTTTTTGTGATTTCAATTTTATACATTATAATTGCTAACTGAATTACAAACAACAAACAAGGCTTATAAATTAGGTTTTGATATGAGGTTATGAGTTTGCAATTGAATATTAATATTAGTGTCGGTGGTGAATATGGTTCTTAGGTTTACACTTTGTTAGGGATGCGGACACTGCAGGAAAGTTAGCCCCAATATCAAGGACCGACAAGCAAGTAGTTTAGTGTATACACAGAACCTTTCTTTTGCTCCGACACCTCCTTTCACCATGCATATAAAATAAAACTAGTAGTTATGACAACCCAAGATCTGTGTTGATTAGACACAATTTTATGTAGATACATATATAAAGTAAATTATGACTATATTAATAAAGGACAATAAAAAGAACCAAGTTATTAACTTAACAAATATTCTTCTAGTAAGTGTGCTATATCTTGCTATAAATGATGATTGCTGAGTGTTAATTTATCAAAGTACTAAATATAGTGCAGTCCCTTGTAGAAGGATTAGGAAATATTTTTCTTCATTGGAAAAAGCAAGTGTTTATATGGATTGCCATTTGACCTCATCAGGTTCAAAAAGCTATGCATCCAACAAAGAACTATATAACTTTTTAAATAAATTACAAAAAGAGCCAGTCCATGTTGTTTGCCTCTAATATTAAACAAAACCTTAATAATGACGTTTAGTTAAAAACAATATGAACCAGAGTTTGCGACATGCTCATTTCCGAAAACTTATGTTTAGAATTGTCATTGCTGTCCTTGACCATTACTTATTTGGGAGATCTACCTTGAGTTGTACTTTAAATTAACATCTCATTTATAAAAAGAACAGCCCAAGCTCTGCAAATGCTACAGTATTACACGCTCTGATGTTTGTGACAAATAAATATATACTTTTTTTTGCCGCCAAATTTTTTTTTGGCAACGCTTTACCACTTTTCTTTTTGCTTCTTTACATTCAACTTTTAAATTACATTTTATTTATTAAGGAATTATGCATGGAGTTTCTTACATGAAAATTTGTTGAAGTATCATTATGACGAAGAAACCAAATCAAAGAAAATAACAGTATAAATAATAGATCAGAAGTACTGATATAGAATTGCATAATAAATTTGTTATATCATAAGACACCAGATATAGATTTTAAAATTGATATCATTATTGTCATTAATACACACAAAGAAGAAAGTTTTCAATAAATAAAAGGGATTATTTGATCAAACAAAGAAACAAACATCCAATTACATATGAAGCTGTCCAATCAATATTAAATTCAAACTTTCTTACCTAAGTTCCATGTTAAAGCCACTATCACAATTTAAAAAACCATCAAATAAATCAAAGAGTTACTGTGGCACTATTTAATAATTTATAAGAAAAGTTACATTATTCAATTGTCAAATAAAAATAGATACGATGCTATGGATGGTGCTATTGGGGGGAAGGAGTAGATCCGAGGCAAATGTAGTTGGAGTTCCACGGATTTGAAACTCTTCTCATAGTGCAGTGAATCTCTCATAAGCAGGGTG
>OBUW01000337.1_pt1 | contig 29655 bp, 20 predicted proteins | sample 1475761 | NCBI WGS metagenome assembly OBUW01 (sample SAMEA2579908, study PRJEB22360) | human gut metagenome | biome: human gut; feature: human-associated habitat; material: faeces | place: Denmark | collected 2008/2010
GATCTTGGCAAGCAGTGGATGGGCGACGTGGCCGGCCCCTCCCCCTGCCGCTTCGATTGGCATGACAATGGCGCCGACCGGCATGATCTGGTCGCCTACGGCCTCGACACCATCGCCGATGTCGCGCTGAACGGCCGTCCGGTCGCCTCCACCCGCAACTTCCACCGCTCCTACCGTTGGGACGTGCGTGACCTGCTTCGCGAGGGCTCCAACGAACTGACCGTCACCTTCACTTCGCCGGTACGCGAATCCGATCGTATGGAGCAGGCCCGCGGCTACTATCCGCATACCGAGCATCATGCATTCAACCAGATTCGCAAGCCGAGCTACTCCTTCGGCTGGGATTGGGGCATCGACGTGGCCAACGCCGGCATCTGGCGCGAGATCGGCATCGACTCCTGGTCCGGGGTGCGCATCGCCTCCGTGCGTCCGCTGGTCGACGTCGCCGCCGACGGCACCGGCCTGCTCAACGTGCATGTCGAGATCGAACGTGCCGGCAAGGGCCGCATCATGTCCCCATACGAGTGCCATTCCGTGCGTGCCGCGGTGCCGGTACATGTCGGCTTGTCCGGCTTCGGTGCCGATGTCGCCGCCGACGGCGTGGTCGCCGAAGGCCGCAATGAAACCGTGCTGACGCTCGCCGTACCGGAAGCGAAGCTGTGGTGGCCGATCGGTTACGGCGATCAGCCACTGTATGATGTTGCCGTCGCTGCCGGCGATTCCGCCGAAGCGGCTTGGAACGGCCATGTCGGCTTCCGTACCGTGCATGTCGACACCCGTGCCGACAACGTCGGTCGTCCATTCCAGATCTACGTCAACGACGTGCCTGTGCACGCGCACGGCTACAACTGGATTCCGGACGATGCCTTCATCGCCCGCGTGGCTGAGCGCGACTACGAACGCGGCATCCGTGATCTGGTGGAGTCCAACTCCAACATGGTGCGTGCCTGGGGCGGCGGCATCTACGAATCCGACGAATTCTACGATCTGTGCGACCGCAACGGCATCATGGTCTGGCAGGACTTCATGCTTGCCTGCGCCGCCTATCCGGAAGACGCCGAAACCAAGGCCGAAGTCGAAGCCGAAGCCCGTGAGCATATCACCCGTCTGTCCGAGCACGCCAGCCTGATCGTGTGGAACGGATCCAACGAGAACTACGTGGCCTACTCCGAATGGGGCGGCTACAAGCAGGCCCTGCGCGACGACGATCTGCCGGCCAACGAGTACGGTTACGGCGAGAAGCCGTGGGGCGACTACTACTATGCCGAGCTGTTCCCGGCCCTGTTGGCCGAGCTCGATCCGGGCCGTTCCGCCTACCTGCCGAGCTCGCCGATGAGCTTCACCAAGTTCGTGGGCGCCAATTTCGACACCGACGGCACCATGCACATCTGGGACGCTTGGAACCGCGCCGACTACACCGTGTATGCGCAGTACACCCCGCGCTTCGCCGACGAGTTTGGCTACCAGGCACCGCCGGCGTGGAGCACGCTCACCGGTGCCGTGCACGATGACGAGTTGGAGCCGTTCGGCAAGCAGATGCTGGTGCACCAGAAGGCCTCCGGCGGCAACTATAAGCTGGCCCGAGGCATGCGTTCGCACATCACTCCCGGCCATCTCGACGACGTGAGCTTCGGTGGCGTGGTCAACGGCAAACCGTCCGACGGCGAGCACAGCTGGCTCATTCCGACCGACAACTGGGCCGATATCGAGGATTGGCACTGGGCATGCCAGTTGCAGCAGGCGCAGGCCATGCGTTTCGGTGTAGAGCACATGCGCTCCCTTGAGCCGGTCAATGCCGGTGCGCTGATCTGGCAGCTCAACGACGACTGGCCGGTCGTCTCCTGGGCGGCAGTGGATTTCAACGGTCAGCGCAAGCCGCTATGGTACGCCTCCCGTGACTTCTTCGCACCGCGTCTGGCTACCATCCAGCCGCGCGTCTCCGAGGAATATCGCGAAACCCACAGCTGGGAAGGCGTCAGGACGGCCAACGACCACTATGAGCTGATTGTGCTCAACGACACCCGCGAGGCCTGGAAGGGCTCTTGGAAGGTGGAACGCATGACCTTGGCCGGTGAAGTGCTTGCCTCCCAGACCTTCGATGTCGAGCTTGACGCGGTTTCGCATGTGGGTCTGCCATTGGCCGAGGAGATCGTGGACTACGCCGACGCCGGCAACGAGCTTGTCGTGGCCACTGCGTCCGACGGCGCCTTCGCCCGCGTGATCTTCAACCCGGCCGAAGTCATCGGGCAGAAGCTTGCCGCACCGGCTGAAGCGTTTGGGACCGTGGCATCTCGCGTCGACGGCGGGGTGGAGCTCAAGGTCACCGCCACGAGCTACGTGCGCGACCTGTTCTGCATGGCCGACAAGATTGACGCCAAGGCCAGCGTCGATGCCGGCATGGTCTCGTTGCTGCCGGGCGAGATCGTCACGTTGCGCATCGACACCGGTTCCGACGACGATCCGCAGTCTTTCGCCGCGGCCAACGTGTTGCGTAGCGCCAATGATCTGAAGCGCGAGTGGTAGTCGAGCGCCCATCGGCCGAGATGACGTGAGGATTCACCGGGTGATGATTCACTGAACGTTCAGTTGATGGCGCTTGTTAAGCCGAAGCATAAGTGAAAGCGTTGCCGACCTTAAGCGATTAAAGTGTTGCAAACACTTAGATTCGTAGGTCTGGCGGCGCTTTTGCTGTATGATAACTAAAGAACAGTTTAAGTAATCGCTTAAGTTCAAAGATGAAGAAGGATGCATCAGCATGGCCGTGCAGAAAAGTAAGGTGACGATTTTTGATGTCGCCAAGGCTTCCGGAGTCTCCAGCAGTGCGGTCTCGTATGCATTGAACGGCAAATCCGGGGTTTCCGAGGACACCCGTGCCAAAGTGCTGAAAATCGCCCATGAACTGGGCTGGAAGCCCAATGGGGCGGCACAGGCGCTGGCCAAATCCAAAACCCAGCGCATCGGTCTGGTGCTCGGCTACGATCCGAAACTGCTTGCGGTGGAATCCTACATGATGGAGCTCATCTCCGGTCTTGGCGCCGAGCTTGAAAAGCATGACTACTCGCTGCTGGTGCGCATGGCCGTGGGCGAGCACGCCAAACTATCCATCATCAAGGACTGGATCGCCACAGGCAATGTGGACGCCATGCTGCTGGTCAACATCGAATTGGGCGACCCATGCGTGACCTTGCTCGAGGAGCACACCGAGATGCCGGTGCTTGCCATCGCGGACGCATCCGTATCCGGCAATCTACCGACGCTGTCGAGCGCCGACGCCGACGCCGTTCGACAGGCGGTACAGTATCTGTATGACCTTGGCCACCGCCATATCGCACGCGTGGCCGGCCCGGAAATGCTCGCACATTCCTACATCCGTGATTCCGCTTTCTCCGACGTGGCCACCGAGTTGGGCATGCGATACCGTTGCCTGCACACCGACTACACGCCGGAAACCGGTTCCGAGGCCACCAAGAGGCTGCTGTCGTTCCCGGAACATCCCACGGCCATCATCTACGACAACGACGTGATGGCGCTGTCCGGCCTCGGTGTGGCGACGGCCGAAGGCATTACGGTGCCCGATGACCTGTCGATCATGTCCTGGGATGATTCCTTCATGTGCACCGCCGCCTATCCGAACCTCACCGCCATGGGCCGTGATGTGGTGGGCACCGGTACGAAGGCCGCCGAGCTGTTGCTCAAGCTCATCGACGGTGAGCGCGTTGGTAACGTCATGGAAGAGCCGTATGAGTTGCGGCAGCGCGGCACCACCGGCCCGGTTCCCGCTGAACGATGACGGTGTCCGTTCGGTCTACCTTCCGGTGGATTCGCGTCGGACGAGCCGGAAATCGGCTGTGAGCTTTTCGGGCTTGAAATCCGTGCCGTCCTCGTCGATGCGCTTGAGCAGCAGGTTGACGGCTTTGGCCGCCAAATCGTTCAGATCAGTGCTGACGGTGCGGAATCGTCCGTCCCGTCTCGACCCGGCCGCTCCTGACTGACGCATCGGTGTGAATTGACGCGAATAGTTTGAAAGAAGAGGTTGCAATGACTGAAATCGATGCCCCCGTTTGTGCCGTGGAAACGTCCGCTCGAACCATCGATCGGCATGATCTGCCGTATCGCGTGAACAACGTCGCACTTGCCACCAATCCACTGCATCGCTATTGCGCCGACCCGAATCTGGCAATTTTCGACGGCCGATACTTTCTGTACTGCACCGACGACGGCGTCGATGACTGGGGTTCCACTGCGTTCAGCGTGTACGTTTCCGACAATCTGATGGATTGGGAGCGTTACCCGGCGCTCGACCTGCGCGACGTACCATGGTGGACGGGTTCGGATGGCGCGTGGGCGCCGTCTATAGTGCGTAACGCCGACGGACGATATGTGTTGTTGTTCGTGGCTGATTCGCAGATCGGCACCGCCGTGGCCAACACTCCATATGGGCCTTTCATCCCTACTGTCGAACCGATTGTGCGTAAGGGGACCTTCAGCTGCCACACCATCGATCCGGGCGTATTCATCGACGATGACGGCACCCGCTATTTTTTGTGGGGCAATGGCAAGGCGTGGATCGCGCCGTTTTCCGACGACTGCCTGAGCTTCGACGAATCCAAGGCGATCGGCTGGATTCCGGGTGACTTTCGAGAGGCGATCTGGGTACACAGGCATGACGGTCTGTATTACGCGAGCTGGTCGGAAAACGACACCAGGGACCCGGCATACTGCGTGAAGTACGCGGTAGCCGAATCGTTGGCGGGGCCGTGGAGCGAACCCCGCGTGCTGGTCGAGCAGAATCCCGGGCTTCACTTATACGGCACCGGTCACCATAACATCGTGAACATTCCCGGCACTGACGAATGGATTATCGCCTATCATCGTTTCGCCTACCATCCGTCCGGTCGATGGGCCGGCGGAGATGGATGCCATCGTGAGACGGTGTTCGCCCCGCTCAATCATCTGCCCGACGGCTCGCTTGAGCAGGTGCGCCCTCAGGTCGGTTCCTATGTGCGTCCGTTGGACATTCGGCCCGCCGGCTCGGTTCCGGCTATTCCAGCTTGAAGGCCTTGCGAATCATCAGTATCTGTAGCCAGAATGAGCCGCCGCTCGCCACGATAATCCACAGCAGCGGCACCCATATGATGGCGCCCGGCACGGTGGCCAGCAGTACGATCGGCAGAACGTCAAGCGCGAACACTGCGATGGCGACGAGCGGCTTGAGCACGGCCAGTTTGAACGATTGTCTGATCTGTTCGGTCACGCTTAGCTTGCTGCGACCGGAAAGCGGCAGTACGAACGCCAGCATCACGCCGAGAATCGCAAACACCGCGACGGTGACGCCGTAGACGAGCGAGATGGTGTCGCCACCGTGTTGCATCGACAGGAACCTCAAGTCGAAGGCGGCCAGCGCCCATACTGCGGCGATGATCAGCGACAGTGCGAAATTCGTGCCGATGCGTCGTCTGAACGCGGCGATATAGCCGCGAAAGATGCCGTGATCGCGTGCCTCCTGCATGGTGCGCGCCACCTCGCATGCGGCGGAGGTGGAGATGCCGATGGTGACGATCGGAATCGATCCGACGAACCAGGCGACTGACAGCATCGCCAGATCGCCGATGGTGCTCATCACCACGTTGTACGGATTGTCTTCGCGAAAGAAATTCGATGCCATGTCAGTCCTTCGGTTGCTGCTATTGCGTTATGTACGGCGTCATGCGATTGCGATGCGGTCGACTGCCTATCGGTATAGCCAGTCGATGAATCGCTGCGCGGTGCCGGTGTTCTTGGTGCCGGTTGCGATGCCGATGAGCGCGCTGTGGTCGCTGTCTGCGATGCTCGTCCAACCTGCCGCGTCGGAAAGCTTCAATCCGTAGGATTTCGACGCGCCTTTGCCGGTGCCGGACGAGTCGATCCCGTCGTCGTCTGCATCGCTGAAGCCCTTAAGTTGTACAGTTGCGTCATCGAGCTTGGTATTGTCCGACTTGCTGACGGTCGATTCGAGATTGGTGAGGTATCCGTAGCCGGCCAGCTGCTTGAAAATCTTATGCGGGGCGATGATTACGTCGATTTGCTTGCTGGAAATCATGGTCTGCAGCTTGGTCAGGCCGTCTTTGTCCATATCGAAATAGTCGTCGATGATCACGCTGACGCCGAGCTTGTCTTCCAGCTCGTTTTGCAGATTCGTGGCTTCGCTGGTGGTCAGTGCGTCGTCGACGACGGCCGCGTACAATGCGGGGCGTGCGTCAGGGGAGATAAAGCGCACCGCGAGGAACGTCACCAATGCGATGATGATCGCAGCCGCTGCGACGGGTATCAGAAAATGCTCGCGAAAGTATTCCAGCTTCTTGCGCCAAGGCAGCTGGCGGAAGATGGAGAGTTTGGATTCATTGGCGTATGCCGGAGCCGAGGCCAGTGTGTTGATGGCCTCCTGCTGTTCCTCGGTAAGCTGCGTGCTCAATGCCATGACGATCACCCCTTTAGCGCCAATGCTATCGTGCGTTGCGTGCAATATGCGTTGTGGGGCGCCATGCCGCCACTTGCTCTACTTAAGCGCTTAATATATACTGGTTTTCCGTAAAAGTCAATTATGCTCATTGCAAGGGTTGACGTCCTTGCCGTGGAAACCACGTGAAACAGCCCAAGGAGACAACGATGTTTGATCAGGGACCACATGTTGTGCTGCGTCGTGACGGCGTATGCCTCGTGCTCAAGACCCCGGAAGGCGAAATGCCGCAGGTCGAGTATTGGGGAGGGGATTTCGGCATTACGTCCGATGAATCCGCGCTCAACCAGCTTGACGCGATGACGCTGAAGGTCACTCCGCCACAGGAGAAGCCGGATGCCGCGCTGCGCCCGTCACTGCTGCCGCAAGGTGCCGAGGCCTTCGCCGGCCGCCCGGGCCTGGAGGCCTATCGTGGCGGCAAGCCGGTATTCGTGCGTTGGGCCTCCGTCACCGTCTCTCCGATCGCTGCCGGTGGCGAAACCGAAGCCAACACGCTGAACATCGTGGCCGAAGACGCCGTCAACGCCGTCAAACTGGAACTGAAGCTCTCCATCAAGAAGGGTGGCCTGGTACTGGTCGAACAGACCGTCACCAACATCGACGCAACCGACAATCCGGATGCCGCCGCGCTGACCGTCAACTGGCTGGAATCCACCCTGCCGATGCCGCGTCGGGCCGACACCCTTACCCAGTTCACCGGTCGTTGGCCTCTTGAGAAGCAGCCTCGTACCGCCGTGATGCCGTCCGGTTCCGTGACCCGTGAATGCCGCCACGGCAAGACCAGCCATGAAAGCCCGTGGATGTTCATCGCTTCCGATGGCGAGCCGAAGTGGTCGGAAGGCGAAGTCTGGGCCTGCCATCTCGCATGGAGCGGCAACCAAACCTACCGCATCGACAACATGCCGCCGCACGAGCCGCTCATCGGCGCTGGCGAACTGTTCGGACCGGGTGAGATTCAGTTGGCCGCCGGCGAATCCTATACGGCTCCGCAAGTGTGCTTCTCTTACTCCGCAAACGGCCTTGACGGTATGGCCTCCCGTTTCCATACGTGGCTGCGCTCCCTGCCGAAGCATGTGTCGAGTCCGCGTCCGTTCACGCTCAACACGTGGGAGGCCGTGTACTTTAACCACGACGAATCCACGCTGAAAAAGCTTGCCGACCGCGCCGCAGCCGTGGGCGTGGAACGCTTCGTGCTCGACGACGGCTGGTTCCATGAGCGCCGTGACGACACCAAGGGCCTGGGCGACTGGGTGGTCGATCCGGAGGTCTGGCCGAATGGCCTCGACGGCATCGCCCAGCATGTGCACGACCTCGGCATGCAATTCGGCCTGTGGTTCGAGCCGGAAATGGTGAACCTCGACTCCGATTGCGCCCGCGAGCATCCCGATTGGATTCTCGCCGCCCCGGAGGCCGTGCCATACCGCGAAGACGTCTCCTACCGCACCCAGTATGTACTCGATCTGGCCAATCCGGACGCCTACCGACATGTGCACGACCAGATGGCAGCGCTCGTCGAACAGCTCGGTATCGACTACATCAAGTGGGATCACAATCGTGATGTCACCGAACCGGTGCATGACGGCCGCTACGGTCTGCACGAGCAGACCCTCGCCTGCTATCGATTGTTCGACGATCTCAAAAAGGAATTCCCGAAGCTGGAAATCGAAAGCTGCTCTTCCGGCGGTGCGCGTACCGACGCGGGCATTCTGCAGCATGCCGACCGCATCTGGGGCTCCGATTCCAATGACCCGCGCGACCGCGTGGACATCCAGCGCTACACCGAGCTCGTTGTGCCGCCGGAAATGATCGGCGCGCATGTAGGCCCGTCGCCGGCGCACTCCACATGGCGCGCCACCGAGCTGAGTTACCGTGCGGCCATCTCGCTTGAAGGCTGTTCCGGTTTTGAATGGAACATTCTCGAATGCTCCGACGAAGAGGTCGAACAGCTCAAGGCGTTCGTGAGCCTGTATAAGGAACTGCGTGGCGTGCTGCATCACGGCACCGTGATGCACGCCGACTTCAAGGATTCGGCGCTGCGTGGCCGTGGCGTGGTTTCGGATGACGGCAAGCATGCCGTGTGGGTGGTGGCCACCGTCACCAATCTGCATGACGTGCTCACCGAGCGTCTGCGCATGAAGGGCCTCGATCCGAAACGTACGTACGGCGTACGTCTGCGTGATGAGGTCGGCGAAGTGCGCTGGGGCTGGAATACCCCGCAGTGGATCACCGCTGCGCAGATGGGCGGCTTCAGGGTCTCGGGCCAGCTGCTTGAGCAGGTCGGTTTGCAGCTGCCGCCGCTGTGGCCGCTTGAGGCGATCGTGCTTGAGGTGGAGGCGCTGTAGTCTGGCGATGCCGTTCCGTTGAACCCAATGGTGGCGCGAAACTCATGAATCCCTCCCGCGTAATCCAGGAGGGATTCATGAGTTTCGCGCCACCATCGAAAAGGGCGTCGGATTCATGAGTTTCGCGCCATGACTCCATCCCCGGCGGTGCCACCCCGTACTTGTGTGAGCTGGTAGGCGGCGAACAGCACGATCAGCCAGATGATGCCGGCGTACACGGCGATGCGATAGCTGGCGGAGAAGCACATCAGCACTACGACCAGCGCCATGAACGCAATTACCACATACGGTGTCACGCGGGCGAACGGCAGTTTGAACACGATCCTGTCGAGCGCCTCCTGGCCCTTCAGGCCCTTGAGTTCGGCCGGGCCGTCGCCGGCGGCCACTACGCGGCGGAACTTCAGCTCGGTGATCATGATCATCGTCCAGTTGATGGCGGCCGCGATGGTGGCGATCGACATCAGATAGTTGAATGCGAATTCCGGCCATACGAACACCACCACCACGGCGATGGCGATGATGATGGCGGAGGTGATCACGCCGCCGACCGGCACGCCACGTTTGCTGAGCTTGCCGAGATATGCCGGCGCGTTGCCCTGCTTCGCCAGCGAGTAGAGCATGCGGGAATTGGCGTACAGACCCGAGTTGTACACGCTCATTACGGCGGTCAGGCATACGAAGTTGAGGATTCCGGCGGCCGCGTGCACGCCCACGGAATCGAAGATCTGCACGAACGGGCTGGAGTCGCCGTCGATCTTGCTCCACGGCACCACGGCCATGATCACACCGAGCGCCACGATGTAGAACACGAGGATTCGCCAGATGATGCCGTTCGTGGCCCTCGGGATGGTGGTGCGCGGATTCTCGGTCTCGCCCGCGGTGATGCCGATTAGCTCGGTGCCGCCGAAACTGAACATCACCACGACCAGCGCCATCATCAGGCCGGTCCAAGTGCCGTCGGCGTTACGGCTCATCAACCCGTGCGGGAGGAAGCCGCCGTCGATGGTGAACCAGTTGGCGAATGATGCACGGATGCCCGATGCGGTCGGCACGTTCGCAATGATGACGTACAGGCCGCCGAGGATCATGGCGATCACGGCCACGATTTTGATGATGGCGAACCAGAACTCGAATTCGCCGAACTTGTTTACGCCCATCAGGTTCAGTGCGGCGATGGCCACGAGGAACACGACCGCCGAGACCCATTTCGGGATGTTTGGGAACCAGTAGTTCACGAACGAACCGACTACGGAAAGTTCCACCATGGCCACGAGTACGTAGTTGAACCAGTAGTTCCAGCCGGAGATGAATCCGGCGCGCTTCGACCAGTAGCGGGTGGCGTAGTAGCTGAATGCGCCTGCTTTCGGATCTTCTACCGCCATCTCGCTCAGCGCACGCACGATCAGGAAGATCGCGAGGCCGCCGATCAGGTAGGCGAGCAGAATGGACGGGCCGGCGAGTCCGATGGATTCGCTGGAACCGTAGAATAGGCCGGTGCCGATTGCACCGCCCAATGCGATCAGTTGGATGTGACGATTTTTCAGTGACTTGCGTAGCGTCGGCGGAACCGGCACGTCGTCGGTTTCGCGCGGCTTATTCACGGCATTGACGTCGCTCATGAATGGCCTCTTCTTCTCTTGGCTTTGGAACACCACTGATTGTATCCAAGCGCACACATATCCGTACGTCACCGTTCACGGCGAACCAGGGTTCTTGTCTGCGGGGCCTGACGGATGCGGGGGAGAAGATGGAGTTCGTGGCGCCATGTGGGTGTCGTGGGTGCCCTATGCCTACAGCGAACGGCAGGATGATGGCCGTGGTGTCAGACGGTCATGACGATGGCGAGCATTGTGGATCCGAAACGCTGGAATCGTTTCCAAAAGCATGTCCTATGATGGTAGGACCGGTATGCGGTTGCCGGCGGTACCGCTATGGACTCGATGCATGAAACGTTCAGGTAAGGGAATTTACGATGGGGTGGTTCCGGTGGCTTCGGGCGAGGCGGCAGGGCGTATAAGGCCAACGAGAGGTGGGCAGCGATTATGGAACAGCAGGAAGGCAAGACCGTCGTTACCATACGTGATGTGGCGCAGCGCGCCGGCGTCGCCGTTTCGACCGCGTCTCGTGCCCTGAGTGGCGGCTCGGCGTCCGAAGCGACCCGGCGGAAGGTTCAGGAGGCTGCCGAGGCGCTGCATTTCGTGCCGAATCCTGCGGCGAGGCGTCTGACCGGTGGGCATAGCAACGTAGTGGCATTGGTGGTGGACGAGCCCACGGACTTCCTGTTCCGTGATGACTTCCTGGCCGGCATTCTCGGCCAGTTGAGTATGTCGCTCGCTCGGGAGAACCTGCTGCCGTTCCTGATTCTGGCCGAGCCCGATAACGCCAAGGGGTTCGAACAGCTGCTACATCGCTCCGGCGCTGAAGGCGTGGTGGTGGCGAGTTTTCATGAAGGCCGTAAGTTCGCCGATATGCTCAAACGGTTCGATAAGCCCACCGTGTTCATCGGCAGTCCGCCGAAGGGCTTCAAATGCCCATATGTGGATGTCGACAATTACGACGGTGGTTATCAGGCCGGCAAATTGCTGGTGGAACGCGGCTGCAGGCACATTGCCCTTATCGAGGGGCCGCGCGATATGCCCACGCCGAAGGAACGTACGGCCGGATTCCGTGCCGCGTTGAAGGAGCAGGGGCTTGAGCCGATCGCTTCGTATGCGGGTAGTTATGAGATGGATAACGGTCTCAAATCCATGGAGCGGATTATTGCCGAGTATCCGCAGGTGGATGGTGTTTTCGCGCATTCCGACAAGATTGCGGCTGGCGCGTTGCATGTGCTTGACCGGTTCGACAAGCAGGTGCCGCAGGATGTCGCCGTCGTAGGATTCGACGATCTGCAGGCCGCACGTCTGCTCAATCCGCAGTTGACGACGCTCGCCCAACCGCTGGATGATATGGCGGAGGCGGCTACGCGCATGCTTGCGCATCGTTTGGAAAACGGTACGTGGCGCGTTTCGTTCCAGCGTTTTCCAGTGCGTCTGGTCCGTCGCGAATCCGCCTGACGGAAGTGTTTTTCCTATCGTCGTACGTGCCGTCTTCATGTTGCGGGAACGGTGCTGCGGTTGTTGCATTTCCTGCAGGGATGAGATTCTCACATCGGTGGCTGAGGTGCTTGCAATGCGTGAGATTGCGTGGCACATGTCAAACGTTTTTTGGAACCGCTTGCAAAATAGTTTAGTAAATTGACGATATTCGTTAGTCGACGAAACTATATCAGGGGGCAAGATAGAGTGGCGGTCAACATGGTCGAATATGTCTAAAAGCATTGGAATATCAGCGATTTGTATCGGCATGTGCAACACGCCGAGATGATGGCGTTACCCCTTGAAAGGGTGTATCTTTGGAGTCACTTGATGGAAACGGTTCCATCAAACGTGAGAAAACATCGAGGTTTTCTCACAAGATCGTTGCACACAGCAGTGCAACGAACAAGGGAGAGTGACGTACATCGCAGTGCGTTGCAAGGAAAAGAGGACGAGATGAACAAGTTCAAGCCGGCACTGGCATCCGTCACGGCCCTGGCCATGATCGTTGGCCTAGGTGCCTGTGGAAGTTCCAATAATTCCAGTGACAGTTCAAGTGCGGACGGCAAGATCACCATCAAGGTGCAGACCTTCAACAATCCGGGTTTCGGCAAGCCGACTTCGGAACGCCCGGGTGCAGACCTCTAGGCCAAGTATGAGAAGGCCCATCCGAACGTCAAGATCGAAGAGACCGCGGCCGCATCTTCCGATGATGCGCGTGCAGCCTTCAACACCGCAATTTCCACCGGTTCCAACGCCTATGACGTATACGTGGCCGAAGTTGACTGGATGCCCTCATTGCTCGCCATGCCCGACAAGTTCGTTGATCTGAGCTCCTACACCAAAGACAACGACTGGGTGGCGTGGAAATCCGAAAGCGCTACCGTCGACGGCAAGTTGATCGGTGCGGGTACCGACATCGGCCCTGAAGGCATCTGCTACCGCGCGGACCTGCTCGAGAAGGCGGGTTTCCCGTCCGACCGTGAATCCGTGGCCGAATGGCTCGGCGGCGATGATGCCACTTGGGACTCCTTCTTCAAGGCGGGCAAGGAATACACCGAGAAGACCGGCTTGCCGTGGTATGACTCCATGGCCAGTAATTGGCAGTCCATGATCAATCAGGTCGAGGAATCCTACGTATTCAAGGACGACAAGATTATTGCCGCCGACAATGCCAAGATCAAGGATCTGTACGACCAGCTGACCGCCACCAAGGATATGTCCGCCCATCTGACCCAGTGGAGCGACGACTGGAACGCAGCCTTCAAGTCCGACACGGGCTTCGCCACCATCCAGTGCCCGGCATGGCTGATCAACAACATCAAGGGCAACACCGGTGAGGATTTCCAAGGCTGGGATATCGCCGACGTCTTCCCGGGTGGTGGCGGTAATTGGGGCGGCTCCTATCTGGTCGTTCCGGAATCCTCCCCGGTCAAGGACGAGGCCGCCAAGCTCGTGGCATGGCTGACCGAAGCCGATCAGCAGGTCTCCGTGTTCACCACTGCCAACAACTATCCGAGCTCCGAAGGTGCGCAGGCCTCCTCCGATGTGTCCAGCAAGACCGACGCCTACCTGAACGATGCTCCGACGGGTAAGATCTTCGCCAACCGAGCGAAGGCCTACGACATCGTCCCGTACAAGGGCAGCCAGTACTTCGACATTCAGACCAAGATGGTCGACGCCCTGAATCGCGTCGATGCGACCCAGGAACAAACTCCTGACCAGGCTTGGAAGCAGTGGTTGGAAGACGTGAAGGCCCTAAGCTGACAGACATCTCGTGAAGGACCCGGTCCCGGCCGAACCCATCATCCATAGGCCGGGTCGGGTCCTTTCTTCTGAGCGCATCGCACTCAACGCAACCGGCATCCTCTGCAATCACAACGACGTGAACTAGGAGCAATCATGTCACGATCAACCAAGCAGCCGACCCCATGGCGCACCCGGCTAGGACAGTTCGAATGGAAGGCGTCTCCATACCTCTATATCGCGCCGTTCTTCCTGCTGTTCGCAGTGGTGGGCCTGTTCCCGCTGCTGTTCACCGTATATATCGCAACGCGCCAATACAACACCCTGACCGGTGATGGCGGCGTAGCCATCTGCGGCGCAACCTGCAATAGCGACGAGCCCAGCATCTGGGCCAACTTCAACTGGGTACTGCACCAGCAATCCTTCTGGGACGCGCTACGCAATTCCTTCTCCATCTTCATCCTCAGCTCGGTTCCGCAAATCATTCTGGCGCTGTTCCTGGCATGGATCCTCAACGCGAATCTCAAAGCGAAAACCTTCTGGCGCATGGGAGTGCTGTTGCCATACATCGTGGCACCGAGCGCGGCCGGCATCATCTTCTCGCAGATCTTCTCCGACAAGATGGGTGCCATCAACGTGCTGCTGACCGATATCGGACTGAACCCCATCATGTGGCACGGCAACGCCTTCTGGTCGCATGTGGCCATCGCCACCATCGTGAACTTCCGCTGGACCGGCTATAACACGCTGATTTTCCTCGCCGCCATGCAGGCCATCCCGAACGACGTACTCGAGGCGGCCGTAGTCGATGGCGCCGGCAAATGGCGCACCTTCCGTTCGGTGGTGTTGCCGATGCTGCGGCCCACATTGATCTTCGTGATCATCACCTCCACCATCGGCGGACTGCAGATCTTCGACGAGCCACAGATGTTCCACAACGGCACTTCCGGGTACGGCGGACCGAACCGGCAGTACCTCACGCTCTCGCTATACCTGTGGGATATGGGCTTCAACAAGGTCACGATCGGGCAGCCGAACCTAGGTCGCGCGGCGGCCGTGGCGTGGATCCTGTTCCTGATCATCGTGCTGTTGGCCGTGCTGAACTTCTGGCTGACGCAACGACTCGCCTCGGGCGGACAGCCGAAGATCGACAAAATCAAACTGGCCGAACTCAACGCACGGCAGGAAGCCGAATATGAGCTGGCAAAGCGATCGGGAGTCGAGGCCCGTCGTGCAGCCTCGGCAACGGCCGCTTCGACCGACGCCGCCGAAAGGAAGTGACCCAAGATGACCGATATCACCAACGAAGGCAACAAGCGCGATCTGGGCACTCCGGCACTTGAGCAGATGTACGGCAAGGGCGTGGCCCGTTCCGCAGCGAAACAACGCCGTCGTAAGACGTTGGAAGTGACCAGCGAAGGACGCCGCGCAGGGTGGGGCACGTATGCGATTCTCGTCGTGACGATCCTGATTTTCGTGTTCCCGCTGTATGTGGCGCTTTCGATTGCGTCGCAAAACAGCTCCAGCACGCAGTACGGCGTGCAGGCGCTGATTTTCGGCAGCGGACTGATCAAGAACATCTCGCGCGCATTCGGCGCCATGAAATTCTGGCAGGCGTTGAGCGGCACCCTGTTCGTGGCAATCGTCACGTCGGTATCGACGGTGTTCTTCTCCACGCTGGCAGGCTACTCATTCTCCAAACTGCGGTTCCGCGGCCGTGGCGTGCTGTTCACCATCGTGATCGGTACCATGGCCATCCCGCAGCAGTTGAGCATCGTACCGCTGTACATCATGGCCAACAAGGCCGGATTGTTCGGTTCGATCTGGGCCGTGATCATTCCGGGTCTGGTCAGCGCGTTCGGCGTGTTCTGGATGACGCAATACCTGCAGGACGCCCTGCCTTACGAGCTGATCGAAGCGGCGCGCGTGGACGGCTGTTCCATGTTCCGCACCTTCATCTCCGTGGCGGTGCCCGCAGCCCGGCCGGCGGCCGCGATGCTGTTCCTGTTCACGTTCATCGCGCAGTGGACCAACTACTTCTGGCCCATGCTTATTCTCGGCCCGAACAAGAACAGCATGCTCACCGTTGCCGCGGCAACCCTGAAGGGCGCGTACTTCACCGACTACACCATCGTGATGGCCGGCGTGGTGCTCACCACCTTCCCGCTCATCCTTCTCTTCGCTGTCGCCGGCAAGCAACTGGTTTCCGGCATCATGGCCGGTGCGGTGAAGGGCTGATGCGGATTTGGCCTCCGCCGTCGGGCCGTATACATGTACCCTTGTGACGAGGGTGCCGGCTACAGGGGTTGCGCTCGCTCTGGCGCAACCCCTGTTTCATGCGTGTTGATGCGTGTCACAGACATATGTTCTCCAGTTTCGTAGTGTTCAATAAGAAGTAGGTTTTTCTTAAGGGGCACGCGTCTGGAGGAGCACAATGGCGTTCGTCAAAGACATGATTCGCATGTGGCTGCGATCGTGGAAGCGATTCGTCTCGATCGCCATGATTACCCTGCTCGGCGTGGCCGTACTCACCGGCATCTACGCGGGATGTCGCGATGCGTTCCTCGCGTCGGACCGGTTCTTCGACGCCCAGGGCATGCATGATATTCAGGTGTTGTCGACGGCTGGGCTGAGCGATGCCGATGTCACCGCGCTGCGACGGGTCACTGGCGTACGGAAGGTGCAGGCTGAGCGCTCGCAAAGCGTAACCATCGATGTGGGCGGCGACAAGTCCGTAACCATGCAGGAAATCGGCACGAACGGCATCGACCAGCCATACCTGCAGGAAGGTCGCATGCCGACCAAATCCGGTGAGGTCGCAGTTACCAAGCAATTCATCAAGGATTCCGGCCATACGATCGGCGACCGCATCACCGTCACACCTGAAGCATCCCAAGTGTCCGATTCTGGAGAATCGGACACTCAGGCAGGTACATCCGGTTCCCAGATGTCCGATTCTGGAGAATCGGACACTTCAGCGGTGTCGGATGAACAGTCGCCGGAATTCCCGACGGAGCTGCGAATCGTGGGCGTGGTGCTTGATCCTCAGAACCTGAGCAATCCTGACGGATATTCGGCCATGACCTCGTTCCGTTCGACTGCGACGAGCGATTACACGTTTTTCGCGCCATCCGATGGCGTGACCGGCACCATCTATACGTCGGTCACTCTGCTGGTCGACGGTGCGGCAGACGAAAGCACGTTCGACGAATCCTACGAAACCATCGTCGGCAAAGTCATGAACCGCATCAAAGGTAAAACGAAAACCAATCGTCAGAAAGCACGACGGCAGGAACTCATCGATGCGGGACAGAAGAAAATCGACGAAGCGCGAGACAAAGCCAATCGGCAATTCGCGGATGCGCAGAAACAGATAGACGAGAATCGCAGTCAATTCAATCAACAGATCGATCAGATTGTGGCACAGCAAAGCGCAATGCTGGGCACAGGTGCGACCATGGACGAATCCACCCGTGAAACCATGCGTGAAACAGTGATCTCCAGCAGTCCGCAGCTCCAGGAAGCCAAGGCGCAGTTGGACGCGGCGCAATCGCAATTGGACGAGCAGAGGAACAGTGCCGAACAAACCTTCCAGGATAAGGAAGATGAGCTCGAAAGCAGCGTGCCGAACGTGCGCTGGTACGTGCAGGATCGTTCATCCCTCGGCGGATACAGTGCGCTCAAATCCGACCTGAGTTCGATCCGATCCATCGGCAACGCATTCCCGGTCGTGTTCCTACTGGTCGCGGTGATGATGAGCCTGACCGCCATGGCGCGCATGGTCGAAGAGGACCGTGGCCTTATCGGCACCTACATCGGCCTCGGTTACGGACGATTGCAGGTCGCCGCACGCTACATGCTGTTCGCACTGCTTGCCTGCCTGATTGGCGGCGGCCTTGGGCTATTGCTTGGATTCCTTGGCATTCCAGCGTTTTTGCTGATTGTGATACAAGGCATGTATGTGCTGCCGGGCGTGCGATTCGAGTATGACTGGCTGTACGGATCGCTTGGTATCGCGCTGTTCGTGGTCGGCGTACTCGGTGCGACGATCTACGCGTGCGTCGAAGAGATGCGGCAGACGCCCGCCGGCTTGATGCGTCCGAAAGCCCCGCGCGCAGGTTCGCGCATTCTATTGGAGCGGATTACGCCGATTTGGAGTCGTTTGGGATTCCTAAGCAAGGTTACTGCGCGCAATATCTTCCGTTTCAAGTCGCGCCTGGTCATGACGGTCGGAGGCGTTGCCGGATGCACGGCGTTGATCATATGCGGGCTTGCGATCAACGACACCGTGGCGGAACTTGGCGTCAAACAGTATCGCGATATCTACCGATACGATGTGATGGTCGTTGCGAACGATACCGATGCGGATGCAATGCGGGCGAAGTTGCGAGCGGACGGGCGTACGACTTCGACCATGGACATACGTGTCGAATCCGGTGATCTGGCGAACGATGAGGGAAGCGAGGGCATCCAACTTGTGGTGGTGCCCGAGGAGCATCTGGATGAACTGGGCGAGATGGTTACGCTCAAGCCGGTCGCATCCGGATGGGATGGTGTGCGCAAGTTCTTCGGACTGTCCGATTCTGGAGAATCGGACAGTAAAACAGTCGAAACCACGTTGCGAATGTCCGATTCTGGTGAATCGGACAAACAGGGTGGCGGATCCGAGGTGCGGATGGCTGATTCTGGAGAATCGGACAGTCAGGACGTCAAAACCGGGGCGCAGTTGTCCGATTCTGGAGAATCGGACAAACGAAGCGGCTCGAAGGCGGTGTTGGGCGACAGTGGGGTGATCGTGTCGCAGTCGGCGGCCAACGCTCTGGGCGTTAAGGCCGGCGATACGGTGAATCTCACCAACGGCGATGGCATTCAGGCCAAGGCCAAGGTGAGCGAGGTGACGCGTAACCTCATAGGTTCCGACATCTACGTGAGTGAATCGTATTATGGCAAGCTGTTCGGTTCAGGGTCCGGAATGTCCGATTCTCCAGAATCGGACAAATCGGATTCCGGCGGCTCCTTGACCTGGAACGCCGTATACGCCAAGCTCACCGGATCCGACGATGCGCAGATCGCATACGCCAACACCCTCGAAAAGGATGATTCGGTGATGAAGACGGTGTGCTGCGCGGACATGGCCGCCAGCTTCAAATTTGACCTCATGGGCGCGGTGGTCGCCTTGATCGTTGCGCTTGCGGGCGGTCTGGCGCTTGTAGTGCTGTTCACGCTTGCCAATACGAATGTGTCGGAACGCGTGCGCGAGATGGCCACGTTGAAAGTGCTGGGATTCTTCGATCGCGAAGTGCATCGGTATGTGAATCGAGAGATGATGATTCTGACGGCCATGGGAGTGGTGATCGGTTTGCCGATAGGTCGATGGGTCGGTGGTCTGCTCACGGCTGCGCTGAATATGCCGGCATTGTATTTCGAGGTGGAGGTCAAACCGATGAGTTACGTGATTGCGGCGGCGGCGACCATGGCGTTTGCGCTGTTGGTGCAACTGTTCGTGAATCCGGTGCTTGATCGGATCGAGCCGGTCAGTTCGTTGAAGTCGGTGGAGTAATACGACTCAGGGGAGCATACCCCGCCATTTTCCTCCTTTCTCATGTGTATCACGCGCTGTGTGGCTCATGAAACCATTGAAGATATGGGGGTGTATGGAGCATGCGTTTGGCGTGAGGCCGCACGCTTCGGTTGGCGTGTCTTGACCGTTGTGTCCGAGTGTTGCGGGTTTCAGCCGTGTGACTCGTTTTTTCGTGGGGTTTGCCCGCATTGATTCGTTCCGCTGTAAGCAAGGTGCGGTGCCGTGAATGTTGAGAGCGGTGAGAATATCATGCGGGGGTCGTAGAGAGGGTATCGGAACAAATCCCCCCGATACGATTCGGCGTATCGCAGTTATATGAGGGGGTCGCCATATGAAAATACTTTCGCTGGGGGGGGGGGCTTCTTTTCCGCCCACATGTAATTTACAGGCGATCTTGCAGGGCTTGCGATGATGCCGGACCGTACGATGACGCTCGAGCAGGGGCGGCAATGATGATTGACGGTAAGTTCACTGCCAAGGAACGCTCCTATCTGGCCAGTCTGCCCGCGGTCAAAAGCGTCAGTGCATCCCATATTCGCTATACCGACCAATTCCGTGTCGAATGCATGTGCCGTTACCGTGCGGGGGAGTCGCCTGCGGCTATCTTCCGTGAGGCAGGTCTTGATCCGAAACTTATCGGGTACAAGCGCGTGGAACGTTGCATCGCCAGATGGAAACGTCGGCAAGATAAGGAGGCGAAGTCCGGTAAGCGGACGAGTCCGTATGCGCTCGATGCCGATGATTTGCGGATATTGGAACACGGCAATCTTACGCAATCGGAATGGGGGTCGCCGAATGCCGGCGATTCCGAGGAGGGGCTGTCGCAGCTGGCGAGGGCTCAGCTGGCCATCAATGAGCGTGATCTGCTGATTGCGCGGCAGGCGTTGCGCATCGACGAACTGGAGCGTGTATTGCGGCAGTTCGTCGAAAGGTAGCGGGATTGCCGAAATGCTGCAGTCAACAGCGTTCGGGCTGAATTTGGCGGGATCGGAGAGTCGCTAATGCGGGAGTCGCGGTGCGAAACAGTGCATGCTGAGGATTTGATGGAATCGGAAACGGTGGGAATGGGCTGGCGGCAGCCTGCGTTTGATGAGGTGATCGACGTTGCCGATGAGATGCGTGAACGCCGCAGGAATCGCCGTAGTATGCGCATGATGTATGCGATTGGTGCGTTGCTGATCGTCGCCGCAATCTGCATTGGTGGGTTTCCGGCGGCATTGCAGTACCGTGCCGCAGTGGAGTTGTCGCGTACGTCGGCGCAATCCGCACGAACGATTGCGGGCTGGCCGTATCCGCAGGCGGATGATGCGTTCGCTGCCGCGAAATCATACAACGAACGTCTTGCGGTTTCGGGGCAACCGATTTTGGGTGAGGCGAAGGATCCGTTCGCTGCGGTTCAGGGCGGTTCGCGGGCCAGCGAGACGGATGATGACGATGGCAGTGCGAGTTCCAAAGACGAGGAATATCAGGGATTGTTGGATTCCGGTGGCGGAGTGATGGGCACCATTCGCATTCCTAAGATTTCGGTGAACCTGCCAATCTACCACGGCACGTCGCAGTCGGCGCTGGCCTCCGGCGCGGGTCTTCGGTAGGGAAGCAGCCTGCCGGTCGGTGGCAAGAGCACGCATGCCGTGATCACCGGGCATCGCGGATTGGTGAACGCCACCATGTTCACGCGGCTCGACGAGATGCGCGTTGGCGACTACTTCTATCTTGACGTGATGGGTCATACGCTCGGCTATCAGGTGGACCGCATTTCCGTGATCGAACCGAACGATACATCAAAGCTGAAGATTGTGCCCGGCGAGGATCGCGTGACGCTGATGACATGCACGCCATACGGCGTGAACACCCACCGTCTGCTGGTTTCCGCGGTACGCTCGTCGATTCCCGACGTGATTCCCGACGAATCGGACGCGGCGAAGGATGCGCGGTTGATTGCGATCGTGGCCGCTGTAATCACATTGCTGCTCGGATTGGTTCTGTTGTGGTTGCGCAGAAAGCCGTGGCATATCCGCAGGCATGCGGCCAAATGGCCAAAAAGGGGATAGATTCCTGTTTCGAAAATCGGGTGCCGAAAACAACCTTCATGCGTTGCAGCCAGTAGGTTTTGCCGTGAATCTTTCCCCTCGACTTTCCCGCCGTTAGGGTGTATGTGTGCTTGGGTGAATTCCCCTACGTTTCAGGGTTGGAGCGGTGTCGAACGACTGCAAGGTCGTCGAAGCCGTATGAAGACAACCTAGCGCCGCAAGGCGCTGCGTAAGGGGACAATATGAAACGTGCATGCGACGAATGGCAGGCAGTGCGCAAAGGGGGACTTGCTAAGCGAGTCATCGCGGCGCTTGTTGCTGTGGCCATGCTCGGTGGTCTTGGATATGCCACTGCCAGCACCGCTGTTGCGCAGGATGATACGACGCAGCAGCAGGCGCAGCAGACGGAACAGTCTGCGAAGACCACAAGCGAATCGCAGGATGAGAAAGCCTCCGATTCCGAAGGAATCGATAACGAGTCCGCTGCGGATGGGGACACTGTAGATGATTCCGCCGAAGATGCGAACAAGACGGACGCTGATGCTGAAGCTGACCCTGATGTTGATGCACAGGATGACGCTGATGGAGCGACGGATTCAGGCGCGGATGACGAGGGTGCTGTTGAGAACTCCTCCGCAATCAGCGTGACGAGTAATGCGAACGAGTCGCTCGGCGCACCGGAAAAGAATAAGAGGATCAAGAAAAATAACGACAACACCTATACGGTGAATGTCGACGTGACCGGTGCGCAGGCCGATGAAACCATCGTGACCAGCGAATCGGTTGATTTCACGTTGGTGCTTGACACGTCTAGCTCCATGACAGAAACAATTGATGGTACCGTGACGAAACTCCAAGCGTTGAAGGATGCGGTGGATAATTTCCTCGATAAAGCGGCGGATGCCAATAAGCAGTCAGCGCTGGTGAAGGTGTCATTGATTTCGTTTAATGGAAGCGCATCCGTGAAATCGGATTTCACTGATGATTTCACGTCGATGAAGCAGACGGTGAGCGGACTGACCACTTCGAGGGGCACCCGTTCGGAGCTTGGTCTGCAGAAGGTTAACGAAGTTACCGGAAGTAGGGACGATGCTAAGCAGGTGGTTATCTTCTTCACTGATGGCGCTCCGCAGCATTCATCACACCCTGGGGCGTTTTCGGACAATGTTGCGGCCAATGCGGTAACGGCTGCGAAGGCACTCAAGGATTCCGGAAAGACGATATACAGCATCGGTGTGGTTGACGGCGCTGATCCTTCGGATACCACGAAGAACATCAACAAATTCCTTAACGCGGTTTCCAACAACTATCCGAAGGCCACGGCTGAATTCAGCTCGGGGACCACGACGTTCAATCTGGGTGATGGTGGAGACAACGGCTACTACAAGGTCGCGACTAACGCATCGGATTTGTATAAGATCTTCGAAGAAATTCAGAAGAAAGAAACCGTCATTCAAGGTTTCACCGGTGTGAGCATCGAAGATACGCTTTCCGAATACGTCGAACTCTCCGACGAGAACTATACGGTGACGGCGAAGGACGTCAACGGCAACGAAGTCGCTCTCGAAGCGAACACCGACTACACACTGACCTACAACGAATCCGCCAAGAAGTTCACGGTCGTGTTCCTGAACACGTTGGGTGACCATGTTACCTACACACTCGCCTATAACGTGAAGCCGACCCAAGAGGCATACGACGAGTATGCGGCCAACGGCTATGGCGACACGATTGGCGACGAAGGCACCGATCTTGACGGCAACACCACGTCGTCCGGCCAGCCTGGCTTCCACTCGAACGAGTCCGCATGCCTGACTTACACGGCCAACAATGTGGCGCATGCCTGCTCCGACAACCCGTACCCGCATCCTGTGATTCAGGTGGTCTCCTCCACCCTGCATATCGAAAAGCAGTGGAAGGGTAACGGCAACAAGCCGGAAACCGTCACGGTGGACGTCAAGCGTGGAGACGACGTCTACAAGACCGTCGCGCTGAAGGCCGACAACGACGGCAAATGGACTGCCGACGTGGCGATTCCGGCCGGTGAGGAGAAGACCTACACCGTTACGGAAACCAGCTTGAGCCGCCTGTGGAATGCAACCTACCAGCACAAGCTCGCTGATGAGGAGCTTTCCGACGGCAACGAGGTAACCGTTCCCGAATCGACCGAATCGCAGGAAGCGACGGTGATCATCACCAACAGCTCCATCTCCGTGGCTTCGTTGCCGCTGACCGGTGGCACGACGGATCGTCAGTGGTTGCTGATCGGTGGCGGAATCGCCGGAATGGCGATGCTGATGATCGGCGCGGCCGGAATCTGGCGCGGCAGGAAACGCCTCGTCTGACATTCGGTCGGAATCCGGCCAAGTCGGGCCGTCCCAACAGCGCGGATGGCCCGACGGAACACATCAAGATTTACGGATTTTTGGGATATGTTGGGCCCATTTTTTCGTGATTAAAAACCCAACAGCAATAGAAAAAAGGAAGAGGGGCTAACTCATGAAGATGAGGAAACTTTTCGCCGGCATCGCCGCCGCGGCGACGCTGCTGGGTGGTCTGGCCGTGGGCGCTACCAGCGCTTCGGCGGAGGAGACCATCGTTAACGACGATGCCACGTTCACGTTTACCGCCGATAGCGCGGAGCAGCTGAAGAACGCCAATCTGGTTGCCTACAAGATCGGTGACTACGTTCAGTATGGCACGACTGGGACTTATAGTGTGGCCACGAACGAGTCCAATAAGGCTACCGTTGACAACGCTCTGGAGAAGGCTGGCATCGCAGTCGAGGATGGCCAAGATAACCTGGCCGCCGCGCTGAACGAAGGCAAGCTTGATATCTCCGCTACTCGCCCGTGGAACACCACCGCGGAGGGTGTGGCCAGCACTTCTCGTGCTTTCGCCAACGCTCTTGCTGGAGAGGATCTGCAGGCAGGCAAGGCGATTGGTACCCTGGAGCCGACCGGTTCCGATGAGGACGGCTATAAGGCTACCGTCACGCTCACTGCGGGCATTTATCTGTTTCTGGACGCCAATACTTCTACCATCGACAAGGTCACCGTGGCCATTCCGATGATTGTTGCTTCTGGTACTGTGAGCGGCGATGCGCTGACTGATCCGGTGAACGGCGATAACACCGTCAACATGAAGAACACCAAGAGTACTGATCAGAAGAAGGAAGTCGACAAGGCATACGCAGCCATTGGCGACACCCTGACCTACACCCTGACCGGTGCTATTTCCAACCCGGCTCCGACTGCCTTCGCATTCACCGATACCCCGGGCGTTGGCCTGACCGTCAAGGCTGGAACCTACAAGTTCTACACGGTTGGAGCTGATGGAGACATCGAGGATCCGTCCACCGATTTCACCTTCCCTGAAGTGGATGTGAAGGGCGACGGCAATACTTCCTTCGACGTCACCGTGAACAATCCATCCAAGTACGTTGGCCAGACCATCAAGGTCGAGTTCCAGGCTCTGGTGAATGACGAAGCCGTTGTCGAAGATGGCGTCGTAAACGAGCTTTACAACTACGGCGAGCCGATTAAGGTCACCACCAAGCTCGGTAGCTTCGACTTCACGAAGATCGATTCCGATAACAAGGGCATCGAAGGCGCTGAGTTCCAGGTTCTGGATGGTGTCGAAGTGCTGTACTTCGTCAAGCAGGATGACGGCTCCTACAAGAAGGCCGCTTCCAAGGACACCGAAGGTGCCACTGATACCCTCGTGTCCGCCGCTGATGGCACCGTGAAGGTCACCGGTGTTGATGCCTCGGCATCGAAGGCCTACACCGTGAAGGAAACCAAGGTTGCTACCGGAAAGTACCTGGATCTCAAGCCGACGTTCTATGTCTACTTCAACAATGACCACGAGGCAGGTCTCAGCACGACTAGGACCTCTGATCCGTGGGGCCTGGTCAACACCGCCGACAAGACCGTGAAGAACGTGAAGTCCGTCGATCAGCTGCCGCTCACCGGTGCTGCCGGAACCATCCTGTTCACCGTCATGGCCCTGCTGCTGGCCGGTGCCGGCGCGACCGTGGTGCTCAAGGCTCGTTCCAAGAACGCCAAGGCTTGATTCTCATCAGACTGAATCGATAGGCTGAACCCTCGAAGGGTGACTGCGAGAACATCATCGCAGTCACCCTTCGTTTTTTGGGATAAGAAGGGTTTTGAGACGCGAAAGCCTCTCATGGGCGATGCTCTTTTTCGGGGGTTATAGAGTGCGATTTACGGGGGCTCGGGTCGGCGAAATGGCGAGGGTATGCGGAAGGAAGGTTTTACGGGGGTTGACGGGGAGGGGAGGAAAACGAGGGTATTGTGCGGAAAGCGAGCCATACAATCGCTAGCGAATTCACCAAACAGATATGTGAAGGGCAATGCAGCGAGAAAGGCGGAACGACGATGGCACGGGGCGGCGGATCGTTCAGTAGCGAGGAAATCCAACTATTGCGAGGATTGCCGGCGGTCGCCAACGTCACGCAGGATCGCATCACCTACTCCGATACCTTCAAACAGGTATGCACCATTCGTTACCTGGCGGGGGAGTCGCCGACCAAAATCTTTCGAGAAGCGGGCCTGCCGCCGGACCTCGTCGGCTACAAGCGCATCGAACGCAGCGTGGCGCGCTGGAAAGCGGCCGCCATCAAATCCGTGAACGGCAGCGACAGCATGAGCGATGGTGAGATCATCGCTCAGCTCGTTGATCGGTACAGGCGTGCGCTGGTAACACGGAAGAATCTTGACAGCATTGCGGAGAACATCATCGGCATGGAATCCGATGCGAGCATGGCCGCCACCAATGCCGAAGCCTCCTTGAAAGCCATGCAGCCATCCAGTCCACAGACTGCCGATACGGGGACGGACGCGATCGACGCCGAGACGGCCAGCATCATCATCAAACAGCAAGCCAGGCGCATCGACGAATTGGAGAGAGCCAATGAAGCGCTCCGCGAACAGGCCGCGCACGTCGCCTAAGTCTTGGTTGCGCACGGCGCCTAAATTCGCGAGTGTACGCGAGTGCAGTCGGTGGAATGCGTAACGGAACCCGAAACGCATGAATCTCACGCCCGAGTAAACCGGGCATGCGATAAGTAAGCAGTGGGCAGAATTCGGCAGCCCGCCTAATTGCGGGACGGATGTGCGATGCGCGGGGTAGGGTGGAAATCATTATGACTTACGAGAATCCGAACTCCGCCGGCCAGGGCGGTATGCAATCCGAAACCTCGCCTGCCGACATGCGAGCTGCCCAGGCCGCGACGCCGGCAACCGCCGAACCCGTCGAGTCGCTCGATAAAGGCAACGAGATGGCCCGAGGCCTCAACAATCGCCATGTGCAGTTCATCGCCATCGGCGGCACCATCGGCACAGGACTGTTCCTCGGTTCCGGCAAGTCGATCGCACTGACCGGTCCGAGCATCATCTTCGTGTACATCGGCGTCGGCCTGATCATGTTCCTGCTGATGCGCGCCATCGGCGAAATGATGTACCGCGACCCCAGCCAGCACACCTTCATCAACTTCATCACCCGCTATCTCGGCCGCGGATGGGGCAAATTCGCCGGCTGGACGTACTGGATCGTGCTCATCCTGACCGGCATGACCGAAATCACAGCCGTCAGCACGTATTTCGTCACGTTCTTCGGCATGTTCGACATCAATCTCAAAGCATGGAAATGGCTGATCGAACTGTGCTTCCTCGTGGCGCTCACATGCGTCAACCTGATTGCCGTGAAAGTGTTCGGCGAAGCGGAATTCTGGTTCTCCATGATCAAGATCACGCTGATTGTGGGCCTGATCGCCACCGCCGTGGTGATGCTCGTCATCGGCTTCCACTACCCGGCCACGCACATCGAGGGCGTTGACGGCACCATTGCGGGCGCGACGGTGAGTCTGCGCAATCTGGTCAACGGCTTCCAGATCGCGCCAAACGGTTGGATGAGCTTCTTCATGAGCTTCCAAATGGTGTTCTTCGCCTACCTGCTCATCGAATTCGTGGGCGTTACGGTGTCGGAAACGCAGAATCCGCGCAAGGTGCTGCCGAAAGCCGTGAACGAAATCATCATGCGCATTCTGATCTTCTACGTGGGCGCGTTGGTGGCCATCATGTGCATTGTGCCGTGGCGTAATTTCCATCAGAACGCCGACGGCTCGTTCGGCTCGCCGTTCATCATGGTGTTCAAGTATGCCGGCCTTGACTGGGCCGCTGCGCTCGTGTTCTTCGTGGTGATCACCGCGGCCGCCTCGTCGTTGAATTCGCTGCTGTATTCGGCCGGTCGTCACCTGTATCAGCTGGCGCAGGATTCCGACTCGCCTGCGATGTCGCGCTTGGCGGAAGTGTCGGACCGCAAGGTGCCCGCGAAGGCGATCGTGGTGTCCGGCTGTATGATCCTGTTGTCACCGATCATCAACGCGCTGCCCGGCATCTCCAGCGCATTCGTGCTGTTCTCATCGGCCGCCAGCGCCGTGGTGATCTTTATCTACGTGCTGACGATGTTCGCGCACCGCGGCTACCGGAAGAGCGCCGACTTTCTTGCCGACGGCTTCCTGATGCCGGCTTGGAAGGTGACGGATTGGATTGCAATCGCGTTCTTCGTGTTCGTATACGGCACGTTGTTCCTGTCGGCCGACACCATCGGCTCCGCGATTGCCGGTGTGGTCTGGTTGGTGGCGTTCGGCGGTTACTGTCTGTTGCATGAACGCTACCAGAACCGTGATCTGAAGGACTCGTTGCGTAAATGAAGGTGCGGTGGGCGGAAACCGGCTGAAATGCACAGAAACCGGTCTAAATACACGGAAACCGGCTGATTTTCCACACTATATGCTGGGAATCAGCCGGTTTTTGCTAGATATATGGGGCTATGCGACGGTTATATGACGGTTATGCGCGTCAGCCGATATAGTCGGCTTCGTTCGTCGGGCTGGACGGCACGGCGTGGTCTTCCGTAACCTTGCCCAAGCCGGACAGATATGCCTCACGGCCGGCTTCAATCGCCTTCTTGAAGGCGCGGGCCATCAGCGGAATGTTGCCGGCGGAGGCGATCGCAGTGTACGCCATCACCGCGTCGGCGCCCATTTCCATGGCTTCCGCGGCCTGACTCGGCCGGCCGATGCCGGCGTCGATAATCACCGGAACATTGGCATTCCTAATGATCACTTCGATGAAGTCGCGTGCACGCAGGCCCTTGTTCGAGCCGATCATCGCGCCGAGCGGCATCACACAGGCGGTACCGGCATCTTCGAGGCGCTTGGCTGCGATCGGATCGGGGAACATGTACGGCATGACCACGAAACCTTCCTTGGCGAGCATCGCCGTGGCCTTGATGGTCTCCTCGTTATCGGGCAGCAGATACTTCGCCTCGTGTTCGATCTCCACCTTCACGAAGTCCGTCTGGCACACCTCGCGCGCCAAGCGGGCGATGCGCACCGCCTCCTCGGCATTGCGCGCGCCCGACGTGTTCGGCAGCATGGTGATCCCTTTGGGAATGTAGTCGAGCAGGTTGTTTTCGGTGGTACGGCAACGGCGCAACGCCATGGTGACGATCTGCGTGCCGGCGTTCTCGATCGTGGCCTTGATGAGGTTCAGATCGTAACGGCCGGAGCCGAGAATGAATCGGCTGGTGAACTCATGTCCGCCGAGAATCAGAGGGTCTGCGCTGCCGGTGGCAATTTCGTCGTATGCGTGCGCATCCGGTTCCGGCAGAATCGCGGTATTCGTGGTGGTACCGACCAGCTCGTCGAGCGTGGCGTTCGGCGCGGTCGCAAAATCCTTTTCGGCTGTGGTTACGGTGTTTTCGGTACTCATCGTCGGGTCCTTTCGGTTGATTGAGTTTGCTTAGGCGTCTTCTTCGCCGAGAATCAGGCGGGTGATCATATTCGCTTCATGGCAGGCGACCACGCCCACGCGCGGAGCCATCAGGCCGGCACCCGGTACCGGGGCGGTTTCGCCGTCGCCGCAGAAGTAGAAATTCTTTGAGACGCGTCGTGTGCTCACCAGATTGGAACTGCGGAATCCGGCCATGCCGGAGGCGCTCACGAGCTTCTTGCTTGGCAGGTTCTCCAGTACCGCGTTGACCAGCATGGTTTTGTTCTCCGGCACGTCAAACGCCTCGCAGATGATGTCTTCGTGTTCGAAGAGCGTCGGCACGTTCTCATCGGTCACCTTGACGGTGTCGACGGTGATGTCGATGAACGGATTGATCTGGCGCAGGTTGCTGCGCAGCGCCTCAGTTTTGTACTGGCCGAGATCCTTGAGGAAATACTGCTGGCGATTGAGGTTCGTCATGTCTACGCGGTCGAAGTCAATCAGATGCAGGTGGCCGACGCCGATGCGGGTGAGCGCCACGGCGATCGTCGAGCCGAGGGCGCCCCCACCGCACGGAATCCGCC
>OBUW01000338.1_pt1 | contig 29602 bp, 15 predicted proteins | sample 1475761 | NCBI WGS metagenome assembly OBUW01 (sample SAMEA2579908, study PRJEB22360) | human gut metagenome | biome: human gut; feature: human-associated habitat; material: faeces | place: Denmark | collected 2008/2010
GTCATTGTGCATCATTTGTAAGATGTTGAGTAATTGTCTAGATGTCGCACTTGACCTGATCAGCCTGTATTCGCGGTAATGTTGGCTGAGTGTGTGACATAAATTTATATTAGATAAAACGAAACATTCTATACATAATCGCCGTTTGAGATGACATTTCCCAAACTTTTTCTTTCCCTCAAACTAGCAATTAACTCATCTATATCTTGAAAATTTCTATCATCACAAGCAAAATTGCGATGCCTATTGGTCATAATATGTTCATCAAAATTAGTATACTTAACACGACAGTTCTCACAATAACCCGAGGCATGTTCCTTATCTTTCTTTTCAGTTGTGTTTGTCGTTTTCTTCTTCATCAAAATCCTTCTCTTCAAGTTATTTAACTGTTTGGAAGGAACCTGTGATAATGCTGGACCTAAACCGTTCCCGCCAGCCATTGCAGCAGCACTATTCAAGTTAGAATCCATTGAGGGCTGAACCGCATTAGATGCCCCATTATATCCAGAAGCCATTGCCTCAAATGCCTTTGACTGCATGCAAGAAGAGTTTCTGTTAAGTGGTTGACGGAATCTTGGATCTTCACTAGGTTCCTTGACAGTGGAATCCTCCTCTTCATCAACCTTGTCTGTGCTGGTGCTCGTGGCAGTGAAACCATGCACACTCATTGAAATGCCATTGATCATCTTATATGTGGCCAATCTCAAAGCCTCACGATGCGCTTGATTAGCTTCAAACTTTCTTAATCGTTTAAGCCGTTTTCTCTCCAGGTTCTGGTCTGTGGGATCTTCTATAAATGGACACTTGCCGTCCAATGATAACTGCATAACCGGATAATGGTCACTCCATTCACGAATGGCAATGGGCCGTACTGTCTGGGTCAAGTCATAAACATATAAATAGTTCTTGCCCAAATAATGCAAATCATCACGCTTTGCATTAGGATCTCTATCGGTTGAGCCATATATTTTTTCTTCTTTCAACAAATTGTATAAATCGGGTTTCTCATTGTTATTGGTCAACGATGGAGGAAGAATTGTATGTGTGTTAACCGCAAGCTCGTCTACCCCGGTCTGGATATTAATACCAAGATGTTTTAAAAAACGAAACACTTTATCATAGTTCCAAACCTTGATACTCGCTTTGCTTACGTTGCTGAAAATGTCATGCGGAGAATATTCTGTCTTACTGTCGTACGGACGTTTAGAAATAATTATAGTTACATTGTTGTCATAAAAAGGAGTCACTTTGCACCCAACTAGTCTCAATAGTTTATGTGCTTTTCTATATTCTAGCAGTTGCTGGTCTCCTTCAAAGTAAACAATTGAACTCTTCATAATTCTTCTCCAAGACTGTTGCCATTCGTGCATTTCATCCCCAGCAAGCTTGTCATTATTTTTCAGCTGATGTGATGATTTCTTTGGCTTGTGAGTAGCCTTTTCTTGTTGTGGTTGTGGTTGTGGTTGTGGTTGTGGTTGCTGTTGAGGTTGTTGCGTTGATTGTTGTTTACCTGGGGATTCTATTTTAGCACGCTTATGTGGTGATGGGATGTTAGAATTCGTCTCTTTCAACGGCTGTCTGGGTTTTGCCAACGAGGGGAATTTCCTCTTTAGGTTATTCACACTCTCATGCTCTTCCACTTTCGACATTCCTGTTTGATTTTGATTAGTTAATCAACTTTATTATACTTAGGTCCTGTTTCAAGAAGTTAGATGGAAAAAAAAAAAAATTTGAAGAATAACGCCAATAAAATTATACTGAAACGGAATGAGAGAGAGAGAAAGAACGAGAAAGAGAGAGAGAAAAAAAAAATTGTTTATTACGCGAATAGCACAAAAAAAAAGGCAACTATGTACATGAAAAAGTAAACACTGAAACTGACTTTCTTCCGTATTTGGTAGTAATTGATAAAGAACAATAGGAAAAGGTTCAAGAGTGTAAATTTATCTTTCATAACTTGGTCCATATTGAAAAAAAAAAACAGTTTATGTGAATAGTACAACGTTTAATTGTGGTAATATGATAGTTGTGAATCAGATCGATTAGCCTAATCTAGGGTTATAAAAAAGATACTTTGTAGAAAACCGTGACATTTACAAATAACTATCTAGATACCTTCTAATCTGACAAACAAGGCCTATAATACCCATTCTAATAATGCAAATAGCCTAATCAAGGCAAACTACGTCTAACCTTGTATGCAACAGGATTTATAAAAACTTACTTAGCTCTTCTTGCAAATCCGGACGATGCAAGTTTTTACCAATAAACACTAATTTATTCTCCTTGACTTCTTCCAATAACTTACCATTTTCTATGATTTCATATGTATCTCGTACACCCTGTACTACTCTCACATCATTCCCATGAACTAAAAGACCCTTCATACGATGAACTTCTACATTTTTGCCATTTACCAAATTATCCCAAAGAACATGCTGCAAAAAGTTTTCCACTTTGGAAAACCCTTCTTCATTTTCCAAAAATGGAAAAGTTATGGTAACTGTACTTATCCTGTCATCGTGAAATGATGTTTCAGAAGTAGTCAATTTTGCGTCAACGTCAAATGCATGAAGATCCAAAATCTTAGAAATTTCAATATCTCCAAAACTAGTTGTATGTATAGGGGAGGTTTGATTTATCTGTCTGATTCTTTGGGTCATGGGCTCGGTGTCAGACACTTTATCAATTTTGTTTAATAATATAACATCCGCCAAGGCAAGTTGCAAGTGTGCCGTAGTTATTCCGTCCTCAAACTCAACGTCCTCCCCTAAACTCTCCTTATGCCAATGCCCTCCCACATCGTCCAAACATTTGGTTATATGTTCGGCATCAACCACTGTTACAACTCCGTCTATGTATATATTTGATGCCAACCCTTCATCCAACCAAAACATTTTGGCAATTGGGGCAGGATCCGCTACACCTGTGGTCTCCAATAAAATATAATCTATTTTATCCTTAGAATTTTCAATCAAGTTTTCAATCGCAGTAACACCATTATCTTTCACAGTGCAACAAAGACAGCCATTGCCAATGTCCAACCATTCCTGAACACTATCACCTTGATCTTGAATTGTCACCGACTTTTCTATAACCGAGGAATCTCCAAATTCATTAAGAATTATTGCTAGTCGCTTGTTTGCAGTTTTCCCGATATTTTGCAATAAAGTCGACTTTCCAGAACCCAAGTATCCAGTAACAATAGTAATTGGTATTTTTTTGGCCAATGCTGTTGGTGTCAGGGAAGAAGGAACAAAGGGGGCAGCTGGGACTTTTTCAGTTTTAATAACACCATTTTCAGGGAGTTCTGTAACTAGTTCAGGAATTTCATCCATTATCAAAATATTCAAAGAGATATAATCAAAAAGAAAGTATTCGCCTCTTAGTTATCGCTTTAAACCATTAATTTTTTTTGCTCTACCATTTCTCATTGCAAATTCGAGCCGTATTGAATTTCCGATTTTTTTTTTTCAAAACACATTACCAGGTTTTCTCTTCATCATGGCAATAAAGAACTCATTATGTATCGCTACAACAAAGTTCTAGATGCAACACTCATTGCATTAGTCTCCTTTCATTTAGTTATATCCCCATTCACCAAAGTGGAAGAGTCGTTCAATATCCAAGCAATTCATGATATCTTGAAATTTGGTATTTTCCCACTTGAGACAATTGACAATTATGACCACAAACAATTTCCTGGTGTCGTTCCAAGAACATTTCTTGGAAGTCTTGTTGTGGCTGGATTAGCAAAACCAATATTATTGTTAAGTTCTGCATTTGGGTTTGAAATTGAGGGTTACGAGTTGCAAAAATTGGTACGTGCCGTTTTGGGACTCGTTAATGTACTTATGTTGATTCGCTTGAGAGATAGCATAAATAAGATAACCTTTAGCGACAAGAAAAGTAAAAGAAAAGGTTTGATTGGTTTCTGGTATACGACTCTTTTATTGTCCCAATTCCATTTGCTTTACTATTCGTCGCGTACTTTGCCCAACTTTATTGCCTTACCATTGGTCAATTTTTCTCTTAGCAAAATCATTCAAGGCGATTTATCGGGTCTTACATGGTTAGCATTTACAGGTATTGTTTTTCGATTAGAAGTAGGATTGTTTGGATTAATCATCGCAATTGTGTCGTCGTTGGGTTTTGGCCAATCTAACATTTTTGGTAACATTATTTACTTGGCCATGGGTACTTTACTAGGTGGATTTACCAGTTTTTGTATTGACTCCTATTTTTGGGGCAGACCTTTGATTCCTGAAATAGACTCCTTTATTTTTAATATTGTTCAAGGAAAATCTACCGAATGGGGAACAGAGCCATGGGATACATATTTCAAAAAGTACTTGTTTCAATTATTCAGGCCACCAGTTATATTGATGTTGGCTATTCCAGGATTAATTAATGATCCAGCCAATGATGGTACCAAATTTGGAGATAAGAAATCTGTCCCCCACCCTGCAAGGTATTCATTGCGTATTTTGTTCATCTCCTCTATTTTGTTTATTGCTGCAATGTCTTTCCAACCTCACAAAGAATGGAGATTCATTGTTTATACTATTCCAATTTTCACATTACAAGCTGCAAATGGAGTAACAAACATTTGTCAAAAATGGGGGTTAAGCGTTCTCAACAAGGTATTGATTTTTATTATTGGGGCAAATGTTATTATTAGTTCTTTATTGTCGTTGCACATGGGCTATATTTCTAGTTTCAATTACCCAGGCGGTGACGCTTTACAATTCACAAACAATTATATTTTGGAAAACTACAAAAATGAAACCGTGTCTGTTCACATGGATGTTCCAGCGTGTATGACTGGAATTACTAGATTTGGAGAATTGGATGGTAAATTTGCTAGTTATGATAAGAGCGAACAAGATTTTGATATCACTAACTACGATATTATAATTACTCACAACGAAGTCCCAAACTGGGAGTTATTACATTCATCAAGAGTGTTTGATGGAATTTCTCTCAGAATGTTTATACAAATCTTTATGGCTCAAAGAAAAGACAGACTGACCATCTTTAACATTACAAAATTAATATTAAGTGAATTTGCTCAAGGAGAATTTGGAACAGTTCATGATATGTTGAGGTCAACCATCACAACGGTCGAGTATTTAAACGTTTACAAAAATGTGAATAAAAACCCACATATCGTACAAGGTGTGCCAGAAACAGAGATTATCGACCAAGAGATTGATCCTGAGGAAATTCGACAAGATGTAAACGAGCAGATAGACAAGTTTGAAAGTGCTGTATTATAATAAATAACTACATAGCATTTCTAGATTGTAATTTTGTTCTATCCATAGGTGAAAAATTTGCTTGATCATCTATTGGAAACACCATGGGTCTGATACGACCCAAACTCTTGGCAGTAGCAATATCTGAATCATCGAATTTTGGTGGCAGTGGCGGCCGAAGATTGGAAGGAATATTAGTATACGAGAGCCGGACAGGAGATAACTTTTTAGGTGTAGACGATGCCCGTGCCCTTCCAAAATGCTCCCTCAAAGCACTAATGTTCTGGTTTCTCATTCTTTGGGTAGTTTCTTGGAGTTTAGTTGGACTCGGATCTTTGGAAGTGGTGGGGGTAAAAACTTTGGTAGGAGAGTTTTTCTTTTGAGGGGTCAAGCCCATCTCTCTTTGATGCTGAAATCTTTTGGAAAGAGGTGAAGGATTGCTTATGATGGTGGTATTGGCTTCGATTTCTTTGATCTTGTATAGCCATAAATCAAAAATAGATCTGACTTTTGCCGTCTCTTTTCTTGCTATAAAATCCTCACACAATTGTTTATGTCGCTTGATGTTTTTGTTGTAGAGCATAGACCATTTATGAACAGCATTACGTAGTAAATTGAAATTAGTTTGAGCCAATAAGTCCTCTGCCTGATCTTCCAACTGACTCACTTCTTGTAGACGCTGAAACCAAATGAGAAGAAAACGCGACAAGTTTATTTCTTCAAACTGCAAGGCATTTTCCAATAACTCTTGCTTCTGCTGGCTCTTGACGTGCCAGTTTTTAAAATGTATTGCAACACTAGGTGCTACAGACGTAGATACGCGTTCTTCAATTTGCTTCACGGTCTGCAATTTGGCCCGCCATAGACCGAAATATCGCGAACAGCGTACAGTATCTGCTGCACTGGTATCCATTGTTTCAAGTAAGTTATCCAACTTTTCTTCGTAGTTTTCAAAATATCTCTGCCTCCATACTTTGTAGGCTAATTTTGTGGCAATTTCATCTTCCAAGTGATAAACAGTGATGTCCTCATACTTTGTCATTTTTGATTGCCATTTCTGGATGAAAAATCTTCGAATGAAAAATCGATCTGCTCGTTTCTCTAATAGTCCAATATTACTGTTTTCGACATTCCATTTTTGCACTACCAAATGTTTCATATTTGATTCATAAAATGCCTGAGACTTTTCGTCAAGTTTTGCTAGCTCGAGTTGCCTGGTTCTCCATTTTTGAAAAATGTTCACTACCAAACGAGTATCTTGTTTTTGCTGTAGTTCTCGAAGTTTTATTTCCACGGACCAAGTTTGAAAGCAACGCTGTACCAAAATATGATCAAATGAAGCCCTGTTACTTATCAAAATCAGTTTCAACTTCCATTCATGAAATGCAGTCTCTAGAAGATGTCGCTCGTGAAACTCCTTTGCCTTGACTTCAAGTTGGACAGCCTCCTTCCATCTATCAAAAGTTTTCCTTTTTAAATCAGCGCCAAGCTCTTCTTCAATTTTGAATGCTTTCTTGTATAGCAAGAATTTCTTTAGCCATGTATTGGTAAAAGTTTTCGCCAATAACTGCAAATCTTTAGCAGAAACGAAATTGTTAGACTTTTCAACGAGATTATGTTTATAATACCATGTTTCAAAATAATTTCCTAATACAAATTTGTCCTTAACTTGGTGAAACTTCTCTAATTTCATAGTCAAGCCGTGTACTCTATCAGATATTTTTAGATTCCAGTATTGAAAATACTTCAACTTGATACGGCTGTCGCGATTCTCCTCAAATGACTGAAATAGAGACATTGCGAGGACATCACTGTTTTTGGCCAAGTTGAAGTACCCTTTCAATATCTTAAAGCTTTTATCCAATAAATGAAAATGATCAAATTCAACAGCTATAGTAAGATTGGCTTTCATATCCTTCTCTTTTTTCCGCCATTTGATATAATATTGATTTAGGAGACGTTTGTCAGCAACCTCCATTTTGAGATTATAGACATTTTGTTGTGACCTCCAACAATGCCAAACTTTCCGACAAAGTTCTCCATTATAAAATTCATCTAGCCGGTTACATAATTCATTCAACTTCATACTTTTTGAGTACCATAATTTTAAATACTTTGGCAATGTCTTGCTTTGTAAAAAGCCGCTGTTCTCCAATTTCAATATCCTCTTTGAATTCTCATTCCATCCATCAAAGGTTATTTTCACGATCTGTAAATTTTTATAGTAATCGTGAGTACTTGCACGCATCAATAATGTAGATGGTGAAAGATAGTTATTCTTAAGTAGCAAACTTTGTAATGAAACAAATTCAGACACCACTTGATTGATATCACAGGATTTTTCATCGTCTTTAAACTCCAAGACTTGAGCAATTAAACTATTAATTCTTGCAATAAAATCGCGGTCAGCATCCTCGACCACAGTGGGAAAAATTTCGTTCATGAATTTTATGTAGTGTCTGAACAAAGCCGGAAAGCCCAAATCTACCCCTTCAATTCCAACCGCAATAAAGTCATCAACAATATTATCTAGCTGGTCTAGCACGTCCGATGGTGGGTCATCTACCTCTTTGTGAAATTCCCGGAAAACCTTATTTGTCACACTCTGGAACAGTTGTGGCAATATATTTCTGAAAAACTTTCCCAAAATCTCATCTGAATCCAACTTTTCAAAATGATCTATTCTCTGGTGTCGTTTATACACACCAACAACAGCAGACGCAACCTCCTTGATATCGAATCTTTTGGTGCCAATGACTCCTAAGAAAATTTTATATATCTTTTCAAGAGATTCATTATTAATGTTTAACTCTAGTGGATAATCTATATCCCTATAGCTAAACATCGAATCTTCTTCAGATAGTCGTGTCCCCAAAAAACTAGCCAATTTTTCGGTGTCATCGGCAGTTAAAACATTATCAACAATTCCTTGGTAAAATTGGGTCTCGTACATCAAGCACTGCAAAATATAATCCTCTAGATTAGATTCAGCTTCATATCTTTCCTTTAGTAGTTTTTCAAATAAATGAGAAACGTCTTTGAAAACAGCAGAATAAGACTCTTTGATTCTATATGATCGCGTATTAATAATCTCAACCACGGCCTGTAATATCGATACATGCTTTGATTCAAGATATTGCAACATGCTATGACCGTTGATTGACTTGCTTAATGCATTTCCATAGTATTTTATTTTCAAATCACCTATACTATCATTGTTGGTGGTGAGGTGTAGATAACTGGGTGGATTGTCTATGCCCAAAAGTTCGATCAAAGTAGTTAATACTGATCGTAGTAACGTCTCATACAAAACACTGCTATCCCATGGTTTGAACTCTTTGAGTGAGTGGAACTCCTTTATTATTTTATGTAGTAGATCTTGGTAATCCATCTAGGTACATACAGTGTTATTGGGCATCAGTTTGATATTGTTGTTTTCCGATTGTTTCAATTTCTTCACAAACTACAGCTTTTTGTTTTTGTTTCTATTTTTGTTTATACAAATCTTTTTTTTTTTTTGTTTTTTTTGTTCTTGTTGGTTCCTATTATTTCAAATCAGATTCTATTATTGAAAGACGAAACCGTTTATCTAGAATCCTCCCTGTGTTAATACCTCTTTCCATTTTTCCAGTGCTTATCAAAGAAAACATAAAGTCAAATTGCTGCATCCATATAATCATTTTAACCCTTCGAAGGAAGGCATCGATAACGTCAATAACAGGAGGTCTGTTAGCTATGAAACTCAACGAATCAAACTACCGTTTCAAGCGATGAAACTGCAAAGCACAGATACTTTACAGCCACGAATATCGTCAGATAGTCTAGTTTATTCTTCTTCTTCTTCTTCATCAAACGTATATCTGCAGCCGAAATTACCATTTGCAAGATCATATTCAAGTATACCTGAACAAGTACATGATCCGGGTTCTAGACAATCCCTGAAAAACAGCAATACCAACTTTAGCTTTTCTGAACACGATGACTCCATCCAAGAATTTCTAATATCGCCAATCCAGTCTGACATTTTCCCTTATTCCAAAAAGCCGGTAATAAGTCCAGTTTTGGAGTCACCTGAAGCTGGTGGAGATTCTACAATAGTGGAGACATCTTCACCTTCACCCACCAAGTCTGGAACAGTTAGTTTAAATTCAAATGCCATTGGGTCAATTATTGGAAGCTATGACTATAGCAAAAGCTCCTTGGAACTTGAAAAGCCAAAGCCTGTAGAGGAGCCTGTTTTCCAAAAAGATCATGCCCGAGATCATGCCCGACAAGGATCAGATGCATCTACTATATCGAATGGGTCAGAACAAGTAAGTAAGGACAAAAGATTTGTGAGATACGCAATGAACACGCAATCTCCTTTGGTCAATGCTTCTAATAAATGGCAAATATCTAATGTGATCAAGTGGTTGGATAAGAATCAATTTAACAACTCTTGGAAAGAAACTTTTAGAAGAAATGAGATATCTGGTAATCGGTTTTTAGAATTAGAGAATTTTGATAAAGAATCAATGATTTGGAAACAGTTTTCAAAGTTTTTACAATTAGATGATGATTTGAATTCGGTCGATAGGTTTATTGAGTTATTACGGAAAGAGTCCTCACACGAATTACAGACAAGGAAGTCGCTAGGTGGTGGCGAAATATCACCTATCAATGTGAAACACGAAAACAGAAAGTCTACTCCTATATACACCAAGCACATGTCCACATCTTCAGTCTCCTCATCAAACTCATCGTCGTCGATCTCAAGACCTTTATCGTATGTCGATTCCAAACCAAAAGAGCAGTTGTCATCACCTTCACACCATCTGTTTTTCCGTAAACATAGTCGTAGCACATCAAATGAAAGCAAGGATGCCAAAAAGAGATACAGTTCTTTTGATGATAATCGCGTTAAAAGTGTCCCTAAAAATGATAAGAAAAGCAACGGTATTCTAAGCACGTTAAGGAAATATGGTGGTGATAAAATTACAAAAAATACAAAGCAAAGGAGTTCAACGTATTTCCCGTCTTTAGATTTACCTCCACCTTTAGAATCAGATCCTCCCGCATATAACGAAAGGAAAATCTCTGTCGATAGTGAGTTGTCACCAAAATCTATTAAATCCTTTTCAGACGATTTAAGTATTGATCCAAAATATCTCCCCACTCAACATCAAGAATTGGACTTGCGAAAATTTCACGATTGTGAACCAATAACGATTTTAGCCAGTAAGGATAACATCCTGTTTGTGCCGATTGTTATAACAGAACTTTCAAATGCCAAGTCTCATATCATTAAAGCTCTTGGATTAATTGATATAGGATCAATCACACTACATTTAACCGACTTCTTCCACAAAGAAGGTGAAGCTATTCCTGATTTTTTAATACCAAAAGTTTTGAAGCTTGATGGTTTGCTCAAGTTTTACGTTCGACAAGAATTAAAATCTCCTGAGGGAACAACCACTACTTTTTCAACGACATCATCCGACTCAAAATCATATATTGCTGATGGGAATAAAACCTACCCTGAAACACCACAGTACTTGTTACAGGCACAACACGATAGTCGAGTGGACTATTGGAACTTTAAAGATTTAACAAGTATATCAGAAGATCCATCAAAATCTCTAGCTGGGGCTAAACAAAACATTGATTCAAAACACAACGACACAAAGCAAAAACCAAAGGAATTCCCATTGAAGTTCCCATTTGCTAACGCACCCAAAAAGGGAAATACCGTTCCACAACTTCAGATTGATACGTCTGGTGTCAACAATATTTCAAAACCACCCACACTGACGGGTTCGACATTCCAAGTTCTTCGTAAAAAAGGTCATGAGATTGATTTTGATAAAAGACGGAAATCACCCTATGAAAGCAAAACTCCAAAAATTATTGCTAATATTTATTCTTCTTCAGTGGCAAATACAAAGAAATCACCAATATCTGCATCAACGGTCATGGCATTAAAAGATGATGTAGTGGTTCAGAGGCCGGAGACAATCAGTCGAAGCAATTCAATTATAGCTAAAAGGGCTGCTCCGCCACCACCAGGTGATCGGAGAGTACAAATTCAAAGACAAAACTCGATTCTTAGACGCAAACCTGGATTGAAATCGACCAATAATGTTACTTCCGGAAGTAGTGAAGGAAGTAAAAAGAATATTTCGGATTCTACTGACGACAACGATAGTGAGGATGCATTTTTTGTAAAGCCATTAAAGAAAAAAGAGAACGAACTTGGTAATAATAGTGATAATAATTCTGAAAATGATGAGGACAACGACTCTGATGACGATTTTTTTGTCAAGCCCATCAAAAAAGAGGTTGCTGATGTTTCTGCAGGAAAGGTAGAGTTGGATGATTCAGAAGAAGATTTCTTTGTCAAACCAATTCACAAAAAACCATCTCACATGAATGTGAGACCACCTGTTGAGGAAGTTTATAACAATTTGGAAAAGTATTTCCCATACACAAATTTAGACAAGCCTATTATTGATGACTCGCCAGCATCACCATCGCCTCAACGAAGACCTACCATCTCCAGAACTTTTTCAAGTGCCAATAAATCACCAGTAGCTCCCACATCGGCAGATTCCAAAAACACGAACGACGAGCAACCATCCCTCAGAGTACGTCGTATGAAAACCATTAGAGGTGTTGCCAATGAGGCTCGTCGCAAAGTTCTTCAAATGAAACAAGCTTCACCTCCTAATACTTTTGCTAATATTACCCGGGAAAATAGTGCCAAATTGACTAGATCTAATACCAAAATGTGGGGTCAAAGAGTTGTTGAAGTGACATCACAAGAGATAGAAAAGGGATTTGTCAGTAAACTTCGTAATAAAAATGGATTATACCAAGAATATGCATGGATCAAAGGTGAGTTGATTGGAAGAGGCTCCTTTGGGGATGTTTATCTAGGATTAAATGTTACCACTGGTGAAATGCTTGCTGTGAAACAAGTTGTATGTGGACGCAACAACAAGGAAGGCATTGAGGCCTTGCATAAAGAAGTTGAAACCATGAAAGATTTGAATCATATGAATATTGTTCAGTATTTGGGCTATGATCAACAGAAAAACATCTACAGTTTGTTTCTTGAGTATGTGGCAGGTGGGTCCATTGCTTTATGTTTAAAGTCCTACGGGAAATTTGACGAAACTTTAATAAGGTTTATCACAAAACAGATTCTTCTAGGTCTAGAGTATCTACACTCAAATAACATTATTCATCGAGACTTGAAAGCTGATAATCTTTTGTTAGAGGTTGATGGGACTTGTAAAATATCTGATTTTGGTATATCCAAGAGATCAAACGATATCTATGCTAATAATGCGAACATGTCCATGCAGGGTACAATTTTCTGGATGGCACCTGAAGTTATTGATAGTATGGTTGAAGGATACAGTGCTAAGATTGATATTTGGTCCTTGGGTTGTGTCGTGCTCGAAATGTTTGCCGGGAAACGACCTTGGTCAAATGAGGCTGCCATTAGTGTAATTTATAAGACTGGTAAGGAAAAACTTGCTCCACCAATCCCTGACGATATTGCCCATTTGGTATCCCCAGTGGCAGAATCTTTCATTAATCGATGCTTCACTATAGACCCAAAAGATCGTCCCACTGCAGGAGAGTTGCTCAATGACCCGTTTGTTAATACATTAGATCATGATTTTAATTTTGCAAACACTAAACTTGCTGAAATGATAAGATATAATAGTAAAAGATTATTTACATGAATTATAATATATATACATATAGGTATATGTGAGAAAACAAAACGATTGAATTTATTTCAATTTCAATTCATTGATCATTAAAACAGTTTGAAATGGTTCCACTTGAGTCGTTTTAGTTGTTCTGCATCTTTGTTTCTTTCTAGTAACTTGATATCTTGGTTCCTTAGTGATTTCAACAACACTGGCCTTCAAATCAAATAATTCTGGAGATATACCTTCCTTCATATTCAATGTATATTGTGGAGATCCCAAAGTCACGACATCATTTAAATTTAACACATCACCAACTGATGCATTTTTTAGTTTGTATGGTAAATAAACTTTATCCCCTTTAGTAACTAAGTATGGCAAATTGTGCAATCTGAATATAGCGTACAAATCTCTAGAACCATTCGATGATAACTTTAATGTTGACAATGGTGAGGAACTTGTAGTAGTAATAGTGGTAGTAGTAGATGCATTCGCTACCGAATATAACCTGGTAGCATTAACCCAACTAATGAGTCTTATTGTCTTTGACACCGATCTGAACATAATTAGTTGAAAGAATATTAATGGAACCTCTTATACCAATAATTAAGATTTCATTATACTGTCTGGTTCTTTTTTTTTTTCCCATCAATGTTGTGTGTGTGTGTCAAAAGGAAGAAGAAGAAAAAATTTAGTACCAAGGGTTTATATGCAGTCAAGTAAAGATTTTTTTTTCTATCTCTCTCTCTCTCTGTTCATCATCCACGCCAAATCCAAATCTCAACAACATTAAACAACAACAACAATTTCTTTCTATTTGCTTTCTCGGTTTTGGTTGGTTTGCAAAATTGACAAACAAACCTTCAACTCAAAAAAAAAAAAAAGTTTTTACAATCAACTTTTATTAGAGAGACAGAGAAAGAAAGAAGATTCATATTTAATTTACTTCTTTCTTTTTGCTTTTAATTGTTTTCCACCCACCCACCACCCTTTTCTATTACTACAACTACTAATAACTAGTATTATTATTATTAATAGCAATAATAATTATTGAAACTAAAAGTTCAAAACAGTTGGATCTATTATTACTCAACCCACTGTCGTTACACTTTTTATTTAATTTATTGCTATTAATAGTTTGTTGGACATACTTTAGATTAGAGGAAAGGAAAGTTATTAATCACACACATCCCACATCCATTGTATTAGTACTTACGTATACAGTCCACATTTTTTTGGATCCTTTATATTCCAACTATTACACACAATTCAAGCATAGCCAGGAATTTTCTTTTTTTTAAGAACTATTTGTTTAATTGAAGTTGAATTTGAAAGATATATCCAAGTTACACTGATATACCCTGCTTTTGCATTGATATAAAGATAATAGTATATTTTTTTTTTTTGCTTAATTTCAAAATTGGTATTTCCATATACTTCATACTTGATTGGAAAAATAACAAATAAAAGTAATCATTTAACTCCGCCATTTCATTCTATTTATTTATTCCATCATTTTTTTTTGTTTTTGTTTTATTGTGTATTAATAGCATTAATTATTTATAATGTCAGGGTCATTTTGGAAATTCAGTAATGGTTTTACATCACTTTCAAACATTTCCACTTTATTGGAAAATTATAATAGAGACCTGGAATCTGGTAAAGTTGAAGAAGAAGGACAACTTGAGGTTTTAAAGAAATTATTAGATGAAAATGATTTGTTACAAGAGTTATTATCAAACAATCCTATGCTAATGAGTTTTTTGCGAGAAGATAAAATATTAGGCATGCTTGTGAATTTAGTAATTCTTGAAGGCGCTGTGGACGAAGATAATCCCTCTATAAAGGATTCTAAAAATAAAATTGATACAAAAGAGTCTACTAGTGATAGAAAAACTGTGGAGAAAAAGAGTTCCAAACTGGATTCTAAAAAGGATAAAACGGTAGATAATGTTAAAGAAAAAGGAGATGAAAAAGACAACGAAGAAGAAGACGATGATGAAGACGATGACGACGATGATGAAGAAAAAAATGATGAGATTGATGAACAAGACCTCGAGGAGTCAGCAGAACAAAAGGCTACTAGAAGAGCAACTATTGCTGCCGAAATATTAAGTGCTGATGTATGGTCTTTAACAGATGCAGTAATGGCATCAACAGAAAATTTAAATAGACTATGGGAAATCCTTGATGATAAGGAACCACTCAGTATTAGTTTGTCAACATATTTTATGAAAATTATGGAGCATTTGTTGGATATGAAATGTGAAGATATGATAACATACCTTATTGAGAATCAACCCAATTTGGTTGAAAAATTTGTGAATCATCTATCCAACCCACCGTTAATGGATTTTTTATTAAAATTAATTTCCACAGATAAACCAGACAATTCTACTGGGATAATAGACTTTTTACAGAACCAAGATTTGATCACACATTTGGTTGATGCATTAGATATTTCAGGTGGTAAGGAAGAAGATTACGAAATGCTTTTAGTGAGACAAAGTTCTACAGCAGATTTTTTAAAGGCATTAATAACTATTTCCGCCAATTCAACGACAGATAATTCTACCATTGGTCCTAATGAATTGACTAGAGAATTAGTTTCACATGAGCAAATGAAACGTTTATGTAATATTATGTTAAAAGGAGGGTATGCATTAGCTAACGGTGTTGGCATAATAATAGAAATCATTAGAAAGAATAATTCCGATTATGACGTTGTACCAATTTTACACATACGATTAGAAAATCATCCACCAACAGGTAGAGATCCAATCTATTTGGGACATTTGTTACGAGTATTTGGAGAAAAAATAGAGGAATTCAATAAATTATTAATCAAAGAAGACCCTGATTGCAAGTTAAGAACACCGTTTGGTGATATTGAACCTTTAGGGTTTGAAAGATTCAAAATATGCGAATTGATTGCCGAATTATTGCATTGTTCAAATATGGCGTTACTAAATGAAAATAGAGGATTTGATATTGTTAAAGAAAGAGATGAATTGAGAATAAAAATGAAAGAGTTTGATCCTATTAGTTTCAAATATAATGAAACAATTGTTCTACCAGACGATGATAATAATAATGATAATAGCAATAACAACAACAACAACAACACTGCAAGTAATGCCAATGACACTATTGACGATTTTAATGCTGATGACAGTATCGATGAAGAAGAACCTCACGCAAATGCCAATTTGACAGAAGAACAACTCAGGAGTAGTCCTGTTGTTGGTGATTTCTTGAAAATTGCTTTGTTTGATACTCAAATTATATCTAACATCTTGTCCATGTTTTTCCGTTTTCCCTGGAATAATTTTTTGCATAATGTAGTCTTTGATATTGTACAACAAGTTTTGAATGGATCGATGGAAATTGGTTTCAACAAGTTTTTGGCTATTGATTTATTCGCTCTGGGGGATATAACGAACAAAATCATTGAAGGTCAAAAGTTGTGTGCTGATTATGAATCCAGTCATAATGGATTGAGATTGGGATTTATGGGTCATTTGACATTGATTGCTGAAGAAGTGGTGAAATTTGTTCAATTATATCCATCAAATACTTTGAGTGACTTAATTGATATCAAAGTCGAGAGCGATGTATGGGAACAATATGTTAATAATGTATTGTATGACACAAGAGAAAAATATAATGCCATTTTAGGGGGTGGTGATGAAGATGATGAAGACGATGAAGAAGATGATGAAAACACCACTTTTGAAGAAGGTCTTGGGGAAATAATAGAAGAAGTGAAAACAGGTTTAGTATTTGAAGAACCACAGAAGAAAAAAGACTTTTTAGATGGCGATGAATCAGGATCTGACGATGACGACCATTTCTCCAATTATATGTCACAACAATTGACTAACCCATCAACTACTCCAAACCATGAACACGAAGATGAACTTGAGACATCGAGTGAGGATGATGAAGATGAAGAAGAGTATATAGATCCTAATGATGATGGAAGGTCATACAAGAAATCAAATTCTTTGTACGATTCAAAAGGTTCATTGAAGAAACCTGAAAATGAAGACGAAATAAGTGACGAATCAGATAGCTCAGACGAAGAGGAAAAACAAGACACAAAGCTTACAAGATCAGCAAGTAAAGGTTAGACATTGAAGAAATATTCTTTAATAAGTATGTATAGTATCCCCTTTGATATATATATAGAGAGAGAAAGAAAGAAAGAAAGAAAGAGATATATGAGATTGTATATATATATATATTACTGGTTCCCTAATGTATTTGTTGGTTGGTTGGTTGGTGGATAATTCTCTTCTGTTGACGATTCATGAAATAAACATGTTAACATTAATTATACATTGACGGCGACTCTACCTTCTCTATCCAAGGGAGGTACTTCAGCAAGAGTTGAATCAACTTCAACATCTTTCATAGGAACGCCACCAATAAGACCTTTACTCATGGCCAATCCCGAGGATCTTTGAACTTCACCATCATAAAATTCATCTTCTATAGGGTGCATCAACACCGTGTTTCTATTAGTTATTGTCAAAATTGTGTTAGTGGGCACACATAACCAATCACCGCGTTCAAATGTTAATGGTTCACTAGAAACAAATATAACATCTTGAGATCGATTTAATCTTTCCATCTTAAATAATCCCGGTTGATATTCAAAAAATTTCGATCCCGTACTGAAATGCAAAGATGCCGCTTCATCAGTTTTGGAAGTAATATATCTACTTACAACAATCGATTCCCCATCAGTTGCTGCAAAATTCAACAAGGAAGGTTCATTAGTGACTTGACATTGCCACGTTTTAATCAAATCTATCGTTGTCAATAATGCCTTACGAAGAATTGAATGGGAAAATTTAACTGATAAATCTTCTGGATCATAACCCATTTTATATAATGTATCAACAAATAATGCAAAACAACATTCTGAATCGGTTGATCCTTGAATATGTAGGAAAAATTTATCTTCTAAATGATTGATCAATTTCTTTTTAATTAAATTAAAAGCTGATACACCTCCATTATGCATAAACATGATTTTCCCATATGAAAAGGGGTGACAATTAGTTTCTGCTAATACACCTTGCGTAGATGCTCTTACATGAGCAAATACAAGACTAGATTCAGTACATTCGGCTAAATTATTCAAATTGACATTGTTCCATGCTGGAGTTATGGCTTTAAATATACAAGGATGACGGTTTTCTGAATAATATCCAACACCAAATCCATCACCATTAACGGGATTTCGCATATCTAATCGTAATCTCGAATCAAATGACTGGTTGATTATGGAGTGAGCTGGTTTTGTGAGTAAATCAGAAAGAACCATTTCTTCTCTACCTTTATATATCATAAAACGACACATGATTGAATGAGAATTAAAATATTGATAGTTGGAAAAGAAAAATGACAAAGGAAAAAGAACTTAGACGAAAGTAAATAGTTCTATAAAACTGTGGATATTTCCACTTGATGGATTTGTGATAATAACTGGGAAAAAAAAAATGACTGAAATGAACAAGTCACGTGAGATCAAATAGAATGAAAAAATACAGGTAACAAAACCTAAAATAATAAAGTCGCAACAATAAAGTCGTGATGTCAGTTCAATTCAATGGCAAGAGAGAGAATGAGTGTAGAATGTTCTGCGACATAATATGTAGATTGAGTTAATTATTTATTATGGTTAATTGTAGTGGAGAGAGGGAGAATCAAAAGAAGGAGAAAGAAGGTTTTATATTATTGGAATTTACTTCTTAGGGGTGTTTTAAGTGGGTTGAATATTTTTTTGTTGTTTGATTGCTCAATTGATTAAACTTTTCTTTCAAGTCATATATATTGATATATAAATACATTGATTTATTCCAAATTAGTTTAATCTTTTCATTCATACTTTTTTTTCTTAATTATATTTTCTATTTGTGGTTCCATTTCAAAACTCATTCCTTAGTCCGATACAATTGCATAATGTCTCTTTTCAGAAGCTTACAAAACTCGCCATCAACTATTTCAATCTTTCACAACTCATCTATCCCCCTTTCTAATAAATTATATGATATTTTAGAAAAAGCCTACGATACTCAACCTGAAAAACCTAAACATGAGTTTCAAATTGATTTGATGAAGAATAAGATGCCAACTTATGATCAATATAAGTTGATTGTTGATAAGTATTTGAAAGGTAGTACTTCTAAAACTATTTTGCACAATTGCTTCCCATTCTTACATGACAGCAAAACCGAACTTTACAACAGTAAGGGTAATGTTGTCACTGTCAAAGGTGTTGAATGGGCAAACAAGACTTTCTCTCCGGCAGAGTATCAAATGATTTATGATACGTTTAATAAATTACAAGAATCTAGTGATCAGTCGATAAATACCATTGCTTCCAATGTCTTCCAAGCTCCATTGGTGGTTGATTGGGATAATGATGTAATTGCCGGAGATGAAGAAACATTGAAAGCCATTTTGTCAAAATATAATTAAAGTTAGTTAGATTTTTAAATAGGCTGATTATTCTAAGAAGAAATTGCTCCAACAAAAAAAGAAGAATTTAATTTCACATGGATTTTGTAGAATATCTTAGAGTAAATTCTTTTAATCTCATCAGCAATAGTTTATTACATAAATTCAACAACAGATTATTTCCCTCTTCTTTTTTTTTTTGCTTTTACCTTTGTTTGTTATTTACTATTTTATAAAATGAAGGGGTACCTTATCTTGTATAATAGTGTGTCAGCAATCCTCTGGGGATATATTTTATTTCAGTGTTTCCGCGATTGGAATATTGGTTATTATGAAGTTGAAGAAATCCCTCATAAGTTCATGGTTTACACCCAAATATTCAATTCTTCAATTGAGATTTTCCATTCTATGATTGGCTTAGTACCTACCCCAATCCCAACATTATTGTTACAATCATTCGCTAGATTGATTATCATGGTTGGTATTTGTGTCGTCATACCCGAAAGTTTAGCCAATTATGATATAACGGTATTTTCAGGATTAACATTAGCATGGTCAATAACGGAGGTTATTCGATACGGGTTTTACGTTATCAAAATGTTCGGTATTGCTACACCATATTGGTTGGTATGGTTAAGGTACAGTGCTTTCTTGGTATTATATCCACTTGGCTTAGTATGTGAAAGTACCACCGTTTTCAATTCTTACGATTATGTAAAGACTAAAATACCTGCTTACTACTACTTCTTAAAATATGCAATTGTATTGTATATCCCTGGATTCTTGTACCTTTACACTTATATGATTGGCCAACGAACTAAAGTGTTGAAAAAAATTAAAGCGGAGTGAAAAAAAAAATACAGGTTTTTTTTTCGAGAAAATATAAGTTAGTTTAGAAGAAAAAAAGAAAAGTGTATGGAAAATTCATTTTATTATTATATATTACACATAGATATACATTCCCTCCAGCAAATACTTTTCATTAGAGAATGTCACAACCAAATAAGTGGTTAATTGCTTATAATTCTATTTCTGCATCATTATGGTCTATCGTTTTATTTAACACAGTTTTCTTGTCACTTACACTCGGTCAACCATATGTGTTTGAAAAAACCAACAAAACCACTACTGCTATACAAACTTTGGCTGTGGTTGAGATTGTCAATTCATTATTAGGATTGGTAAAGTCTCCATTGTTCACTACTGTCACCCAAGTGTTTTCCCGTTTATTAATTGTTTGGGGGATTCACCAGTATTTGCCAGATTCTCCTGCAAATTACCATTGGTGCTACATCACTTTATGTTTAAGTTGGTCCATCACTGAAATTATAAGGTATTCATACTATGCCAGTAACTTAACTGGTCAAGTCCCATTCTGGTTGACTTGGTTAAGATACACAACATTTTATGTCTTATACCCAACGGGTGTTTTCTCAGAAGTATGTCTGGTTATTTTATCATTGAATGAAGCAGGATTCTATTACGGTTGGATTTTAAAAATAATTTTGGTTGTCTATATACCTGGTTTTTACATGCTTTACACTTATATGATTAAACAAAGAAAGAAAGTATTAAACAAAAAGAACCAGTAAATCAGGATATACTATCGATCCAATTGACAAGATAATCCATATAGTCGTATATAGTGTCACTTTCAACAAATTCATAGGGTCCTTCTTTTTTCTTTTTCCCGAATAAGGATTTAGTAGTTTTCTGCCTTTTGTTCTGTTCAAATATGATTTTGATTGTAGTCATAATGTAAACCAGATCATATTTTGCTATCAATTTTTGTAAAATGCTCATTATAAGATAATCAGGAACATATTGATACCATCGCACATTCCAACTAATCAACTTAATTATTGCAAGAAGAACAAAATCAAGCTTGAAATACTCTTGTTCCAATGATTTCACCAAACTATCACACATTTTTTTACTAGAAACTCGTAAAATCAATTTGTTGCTGAAAAACTTGCCATTATAATTATCCATGTAACCTGGACAATCAAGAATAAACTCATCATAAATTTCCAACAATTGCACGGTACTAAAGTAATCAAACTCACCTTGCACATTCTTGCCAATAATACTAGTAACCAACAGGCTGATGGAGTCTCGTAAATTGTGTTTCACCAGCCATCCTAACAAACCTATCATTTCCCATTCTAACGCACTCCGTTCCTGATTGCTGTTGTTGGCAATAGTGATCATTAGTGTCCGGAGATCTTCGTAAATTGTAATGAACAACTGTTCTAACCAAGCTTCACATGTCACTAACTTTTCCTTAGCTCCATGGTTCACAATATAATTGTTATTTTCAGCAGTGGTAGTTTCGACATTCAGCTTAAACAACCTCTCTTTAATTGAAATCACGTGTTCCCACCCGACAAGTGCTACCATGAACGACAAGAGATCATAAGTTCGTCCCCAAGTTGATTTTCGAGTAAAGTTCAAAATAGAAGATGCACTAGAACCGGCTGACTGGGATGCAAAGGCATTTTTAGTTGAGTTTGGTGCACATGTTTTAACAAGAATAGTATCCACCGATGCAATTTCAATAGCAGAACTGTTGACCAATGGCGACTGAGAAAAATGTTGTCCCACAATAGGATGCCTAGACAAAGGATTAAATAAGAATGAATCATTCCACATTTTCCGAATAGAAGCAATAAGCTCGCCATTGGTATTTTTAGGATTAGGGAAATATTCGTAAAACAGCTTTTCGGAAATGACTTCTTCCAACTCGAGTCGTTCAATAAATGTCGACACAAACAAATCTGGTAGATCATGTGTTCCTTTGTTTTTATTTATAATGATAGGCAATGAATTGATAACAAGTAAAGCATTTTCAACGTCTTTAACTAAAATATATGACAATGCTAAATAGAACCAACAATCGAAATCTAATGGTAATATCAATATCGTTTTTTTCGCAATTTCCAAAGCTAATTTATATTGCTCTTTAGATATAAGAAATTTGACTTGCTCAACTAATATCAATGCCAGTTGTGTGGTATACAAATTCTGTTTCTTTGTAGACTCATTAATCAATTGTATATATTCGAGTTCATCCTTGATTAATTTAAGAATCACACAATTAAACTCGTCTCCATGAAATAATTTAATCAGTTGACTAATTCTATAGTCCCCCAACTTATCCAATCTTATTATCGCATCGACCAATCGATTACGATAATAGTTTGTCTTTTTGTCATCCCCGCATGAAGTAGGAGCTCCATACCCAGATGATGTCCCCGTCATGTATCCTTTAGGAAGATGTTTTGTCAATATATCAAGTGATCCAAGAATCGCCTCTTTATCTTTTACATAATCAGGAAAATTAACTAATCCAACCAATTGATTATCCGGATTATCCAAATAGTATATAAATCGAACTATTTGTGACGCATCAAGTTCCTTTAAATAATTTGGGTGGATTTCTGACGCTGTTCGACCAGCAATTTGGTATGACCTATCAACCAGTAAATCTTTATGATGTACTATATATTTCACTCGAAAATCAGTTTTGCTGAATATGTTATATGTACAATAAGTAATTATAGCGTCTCGTTTATACGGGGCTCCATGCTTTATCAATTCCATAATATATTCCTCACTACTTTGAGGCTTTAATCCATTAACAAAATGATAATATCCAACATAACCATCATCATCCTTTTTCTGCTTATCTTTAACAAAATCGTTTTGGTTATATAATGCTGATTTTGATCCGGCATAAATGGAACGGTGGATTAAATCGGGAGGACCAATATCTTGATGTTGAAGATTAGCCCTGATTCCTAATGTTTCCCCAAAATTATCCTCTCTTATCTTTGGTGTTGCTTCAGCTGAAGGTGAAAATGAGAATGCAGTTGTCATTGAAGCTTAAAAACCTAGGGGGAAGAGAACATGCAATTTTTGATTGTGTTGAATTGCTTTGTTTGGTTTATATGTTTATAAATTTTCAGTCGAGTATTTTTTTTTTTCAGCCTGTAATAGTAGTAGTAGTAATTTTGTTTAAGAATATTTACATGGACCAACCAATGAACCTCGTAAATTTGCCCATAATAGGGAGAAGAAAAATGTTTAATTGAACAACCCCCAAAAAGATCTTGTTCTTTCTTGAATATACAATACCTATTTTTTTGTTTCCTTTAGTTATTTTTGTTAACGACAACTATATATGTATCTATTTAAGTTCATTAACTGTTTTCATGATGTCTGCTACTTCATCCATAATAACATCCAATGATGGAGAATTGTTAGTCTCTATCAACCCGCCATTTCCTTTAATTTGACTTAATTGTTGACGCAAAAACAATGTTGTGGTACAACTTTCAATTCTAGTTGTAACGTGATTGAGCAATGAGATCAAATCCAGATCTTTGAACGATGAATTCGTCTTTTGTGAAATAACCCCTGATGAAGATTCAAATCCTTCACTGCAATAATTACCACCATTATTGATCGAAGAACAGAGATTCTCCAACCTTAACGATACTGTTCTTAAGCCATATATGATCTCCACTGGTAATGTTCCAGCCACTCGAGTACTATGATTTGCATCAAGTCTCTTTTGAAATATATCATATCTCAATTTCAATCTATTGGTAAACACCAAAGTGATAGGTTCTGGTGTTTCCAACCCCTTCAATTTACGCTCACCAATTTTAAAATAGTTACACCCAAGATCCTCCAATGCATTCAATTCTCGTTCAATTGTCATTCCGGCATTTTCATTGCCCTGATAGGCATCAATCAAAGACTCAACATTGTTTTTGATATTATTATGTTTAACAGTTAAACTATTCAACACATCCAAGAAATCAGAACTGACAGCAATTTGTCCACCATCAGCAATAGCACTGATACGCGACGCTCTATTGACCATTGGCCCAAAATAATCCATTCTGCCGGTTATAACATCTGGTTCACATACAGGAGAGCCCCAATGTATACCCATACGAACCGACAACCCCCTGAAAATGGTATTGTTTTCTGAATCCGATACTACACAACACTGATCAGTTTCAAGTATTTCTGATGGCCAGTCTGCAGTCACCAAGTTTTGTTGCACTTGGAAACACCACAACAAAGCCGCGGTTGGCGAAGGAAAGGCAACCATGAACGCATCACCTTCAGTCTTCACTTCATATCCACCAGTAATTCGCAATTGTCGACGCATTATTGTGTTATGAATTTTGATTGCTGATCTCATAGGTGCCGGGTACGAATCCCATAATAAAGTTGAGTTTTTGATATCAGTGAAAACCAAAGCTAATGGTCCTATTGGTGGCTCAATCTCTTGTTCTAATTTACGGAGATTAGAGTCTCCACCAACAACTTGTTGCTTATCTCGACGTCTTCTATCAACACCATAATTTGAATACATATTGGCAGCTTGTTTCTGCCTATTACCAAAAGTTAAGACAATGACGCAAATTTTATCGGTTGCACCATAACATATAGCAAAATCTCGCAACTTTTGTGCGGCCACCATAGGATCATTCTTATCTTTACGGATAATGTCAACAGCTGATTCATAAGAAATGAAATCCCACAACTGTTTACTTCCCAAAATAATCATATCATCGTCATTAGTTATTTTAAACCGGCGAATAGTAGGCCCACAATGTGTATGAGGCAAAAAGTTGAAAAATCCTACCCCTCGTGACACTGATAATTGCCCATCTAACTCTCCCCCACCTGAAACATATCCGCCAGAAGCTCTAATTCTTTCAAACTCTTCACGATTGGTTGGATCATGTTTTTCGGTAAGTAAAAATTGATCACCATTGTTCCTGCAAAGTAACGCCTCAATGTCACCAATGTTTGCAGAATAAAGTTTCTTATCTTTAATATAAATCACAGACACGGTACAACCAGCGTTACCATCGTCTACCAAATTCAATTCAAGAGCTTCTTTTGACATGTTAGGCACAGGTGTAAATGACTTGTTCTTTTTAGCGGTCAAAATACCATTGATTTCTTTATTGAAATTCAAAAAAGCTTTTCTAAGGGCATTTTCTATTTCATCATCATTCTTTATTTCATCCAATTCTTTTGTGAAATTTCTCACAAACATGTTTTTCGCAACCAAGGAGATCCTGTGACCTTGATTGGTTGCCCCATGCTTACCATCAAATGCACAAAGCAACATCTCGTTTTCTTTACCTCTAAACTTTTGGACAAATAAATCACGTGCTGAAACATGGTCCCTCATACCTAAAGAATCACTGACCCCATACCCAAAATTATCAAATTCAGAAGCAGTAGTTCTCAATCTCAAGTCAACAGCTTGTTCTGGCACGTTTGTTGTCGTCAACGTAACGTCGATCAATCCCAACACTCTCAATTGCTTCAATACCAATAAACTATCGAAATCCTCTCCTGTTTCGGGATTCTTAATATGACTTTGTTTTATTTCAAACCGTTTATTACCGGAAAAATTCAAATATTTTAAATTTTTATTCCAGTGCCAACTCCAATCGTATGGCCAATTGGAAATATTATATTTCAATTGATTAGAACTAACGTCCAAATGTTGCAAATTGGCGATTCGGCTCAACTCTGCTGGGAGTGAAACAAGTTTGTTATTATTCATGTATAACAATTTTAATGACTTTAGCACTTCCAAGTCATCAGCTGGTAAAGTTGTCAATTCATTTCCTGACAAGTACAACTCATTGAGCCTAGTCAAACGACTTAATGTCCCCTGTGGAATCTCAATTAAATCATTGTATGACACGTTCAACGACTTTAAGGCTATCAAAAATGAAATCTCATCAAAGCAATCGTCACTTAATCGATTATCAGACAATATTAAAATCAACAAACTGTCAGCTAAAGATAAAGTTTGCGAAGATTCGAGATGTACATCAACAAGAGACGAAGATAACCTTTTCACGACAGAATAAGGAGCCTTGGGGAATGAAGTCAAGTTATTGGATGCAACATTTAACAGTGTCAAATGACAAAGATCCCAAATTTGATCAGGCAATGATTTCAAATTGTTACTGTGCAAATCCAAATATTTCAAAAATCTTAAATCTCCAATGTTTGCTGGTAAAGACTGCAAATTATTGGCATGTACAGATAATGATACTAATTTTGACAATTGACAAAGTTCATTAGGGAGAGACACTAAATGATTTTTGTCAAGCACTAATTTTTCAATATTTGGAACCTTTTCAACAAATTCTGCCGGGAATGCCGTAATTTTTGCTCTTGACAAATCTAAAACGGACAACATTTGCATCTGAGTATTAAACTTAAGTTCGGTTATTGGATTCCTATCAAAATGTAAGAGTCTCAAGCACTTCATTTGATCACTAAATGTTGAGATTGCATTTTTGGATGCATAGGCAACCTCCAAATTAGGTATTATTCCCAATACGTCAACGTTGGAAATATAATTATATCGGATATCCAAACGCTTTAACGCTTTTAATTGGGACAAATAACCAGGTAATGTCCCTGACAACTTATTAGTACATAAATTCAATTTTTGCAAGTTAATCAAATTCGCAATAGATTCAGGAATTATCGATAAATCATTGTATGAAAAATTCAATTCCACTAAATTGGTCAATTTGTTGACTGCTTCCGGGTAGCTATCAAAATAATTTGATGACAAATCAAGCTGTTTCAAATTAGTTAAGGTACTAAATGAATGTGGAAGCGAATAAAGTTGATTCGAACTCAATTTCAAGTTAGTTAAATTTGACAAACAACTTATTCTTTGGGGTATTTCATCCAAAAAGTTCATTTCCAAGTTCAAATGAGTCAATTGGGGTGCTTCTAATAAATTATTGGGGAATTTAGAACACCCATTGTGGGAAAAGTCCACATACGCCAAACTAGTACATCCCTGAATGAAATCCAATGGCAAGTATATGGAGGGATTATTGGCCACATTTAATTTTTCAATCTCATAAGTATGTTGATGGAATATAATAGGGACATTTTTCAAATTTAGTGAAGATATATTGACATCGACGTAATTCCGTGACAATAAAACTTCTTCATCATGAGTCAAACTCCTCAAAAATATGTTTTCAACAACAAATTTGCATACAAATGACAAGTCTTCTCTTCCTAACATTCTCAACTTATCCTCTTCTGTATAACCACTGAGTAAAAGTAACCCCATTTGAATCTTGAGAGGCTTTTCAAAATCCTCCAATACCTTAACACAGTTCCCAATACATACCGATAGTTGGAAATTGGTTGTTGACTCAAGAAAGAATTTCTTTTGCACAATAGCTAAAAGCTCACTGGTGGTTGTTTCCAAGGGACATAAGATTGTCGTGAAAGTGTTATCTTCTTTGAATACTCGAATAATGTGACTTGACTTTATGTCTTTCGAATTTGTAACATGCGGCACTTGGTGAGTACCATATAGTACCGGCAATCGTTTCTTTTCCAAAACATTATCTATTGCTACATCATTCTCTGCAACTTGTTCAATCTTAGGTGCATGAAGTTCTTCCTTTTTAATAGGAGCCTTCACATCCCAACTTTCAGGGGCTTGCCAGTTTTTGATGGCAGTTGGTGAAGCCTTTTTCTCTGCTTTCTGAGTTGGTAAGCCAGTAGTCGGGGTTGGGGTTTCAGGTGACTTGATAATGTCGTGCATTTCGTCGAGATTAAGATCAATCGATATCGTTGGCATATTTGACATGGATGCAGTAACCGTTGATGAATCCGACACGGTGTCGGAAACCAGTGCTTTTTTATCTTTAGGAGGAGAACTAGAGGATGTAGACAAATTGCTATCAAATGAAGAAAATCTAAACTTTTGTCTTGAACTGCCAGACGATGCCAGACTAGCACTTTTGCGTTTTTCATCCGATATGATAGAGCTCGATCGAGACTCTTTCCCACTTGTGGCTGTTTCATCGTCTTCTTTCTTTGTGGAATATATTAGCTTATTCAATAATGAATTGCTCTTCTTTTTAAATCGTGGTTTTATAGGTTGAGCCAATGGGGGAACATTGGCAATACCTTTTGGTCGTTTGTTGGCATGGAACCCGCGATAATTTTCTTTCAAATGGTGGGTAGCTGAGTTATGAATTAGTTGCGGTAATGACACAACAGAAGATCTTGGGGAGTCTGGATCATGATAATGATCCCCATGATTGCCATCGAGTGGAGGTGGAGCATTGGGTGAAAAATGAGTGGTGGGGGAAACTGGTTCCTCTAATCCAGTAGCTGAACCATCTCTAAAGTTGGCTTTAGATTTATCTCTCCTTAAAAAACTCATTTAAATTGAGAATGAATGGTTAAATTGAATTGAATTGAATTGCAACAAACAATAACAATAATGCAGAAAAAAATAAAAAGATTATTCAAAGATGAATGATTGAATTGAAAATAGTTCAGAAAAAGGGGGATGGTAAAAATAGATTGGGGGTTGAAGGTTGAACGTGAGTGAGTGAGATTTTTTTTTTCTTCTTCTTGGTATAATAAAAAATCGGCACTAGATTAAAAATGTGTTGATCATAATAATAAATTAATATTTTATTAATTCGTTTTTTAAGGTTGTCGGTGAAATTTGACTTTTTTACACGTACCGCCGAAAGATTATACAGAACAAGTAGAAAAGCAAAGAAAGTTTTACACCCCAACGTTCCCTACCAAAAAGTTTACTTTTAAAGTTCCTCTTTTTGCCCTCCCTTCCCCCATTCATTCATACTCTTCCGCTTGTTCCCATCCAGTTCTTTGATAATTTGTTTAATTTAAACAATATATAAAGTTTATACCGAAGATTTTATTTATTCGCTTGACTGTAGAGATACTAATTTCAACCTTTTTTTTTCTCCTCAGAATAGCAAGAACCATTACTACTAAAACAAAGGTATATCCGTAGAAATCCTGGGATACTAGTCCAATCACTGCCATTTTTTTGGAGTAAGATGTTTTGCAAATATTGTAGAAAATTGAATTTCAGGTTTTCTTAAGTCAGTTTGTTCCATTCCTTTCCCATATCAAGATACTTTCAACTGAATGTCAAGAAGTTACCTGTAAAAAAGATGTATTTCCGTTGAAATATGTCGAAGTGATGATGTAGGTCTTGGTGTTGCACATTTTTAAGACGTTTGACAGCAATTACCACATTTCAAACTTGAAATTTTTCCTCCCACATTTCCTTGTCTAATTTAGTCTTGAAGC
>OBUW01000339.1_pt1 | contig 29438 bp, 12 predicted proteins | sample 1475761 | NCBI WGS metagenome assembly OBUW01 (sample SAMEA2579908, study PRJEB22360) | human gut metagenome | biome: human gut; feature: human-associated habitat; material: faeces | place: Denmark | collected 2008/2010
ATTTATGCACAATATAGGTTTATATACCGGAAATATGCAAAGCGCATATGCAATATTTAAAGTTGTCGAGCTTTCCAAATTGGCCAAAAAAAGTCTTAGCGAGCAAGAAACAAGAAGCAAGAGCGAGCGAGAGAATTGAGTGAATGGTTAAATAAAAATATTACACACCAACCCAACCCAACCAACTACTAACTAAGTTAAAAAAAAAAAAAAAGAAATGTTAATAAAGTGGATAGAGTGATATAGAATTTTAATCCTCTTATCAGTGGTACTTATTTTTTTTTATTTTATCTTTATCTTTATCTTTGATTTCCCTTTGTTTTTTTATTTCCCCTTATTTCTATTTTTCTAATTTACTTTACTACTATTGATTTCCTTTTCACCTCCACAGATAATGTCAACCGATAACTTATTTGAAGATATTGAACAAGATAATAATCCATCATTCTATGGCAATCCTTCTATATTGAATGATCCATATCGTCCGATTCAACCACCACCACCACCACCACAACAACAACAACAACAACAACAATATCAACATCAAGAAAATGAAAGTAAACAATCACATACTAAATCACCCAAACCGCCACTCCAATCAATACATTCTGGTACTTCAAATGCACATCCCCAACTGCAACCACAACATAAACATAAACATAATACTCTGCTCAATAATGGTTATCCTAATGAATTGGTCAACAGTACTATTGGATTATCCAATAGAATTCTTGAATTATTAAATGATCCTCAATTGCAAGTAGATATAATAAATTCCGAAAAGCTTGTCAATTCATCGGTCATTGTTTATACTATAGAGTTATCATCACCAACAACGAAAATAGTTGTTAAAAGACGATATAGTGAATTTAAATCTTTGAGAGACAATTTATTAAAATTATTCCCGACATTAATAATCCCACCCATTCCAGAAAAACATTCGATATTAAGTTATTTACTAAATACAATCAATCATTCTCATGAAATTTCCATAATTGAAATGAGAAAACGGTATTTCAAAATGTTTTTAGATGATTTAATATTCCAACTGGATTATAAATTGAAAAATTGTCCACTTTTACATAAATTTTTCGATCCTAATTATGAATTATGTTGGTATAATGCATTAAATGAACCACCAGTGAGTCTTATCCCTGATAATTTATTATTAGCTAATCCTACTAATCCTGCTGATCAAAATGGGTTATATTCATTATTACCAATTGTTAATGGATTTGATTTCAATTCTCATATTGATAATTTATCTAATTTGAAAAAAATTAATGAAGATTTATATAAATTAAATGATCAAGTGAAATTATATGAATTGAAAGGATTTGAACAAGATTTAGAATTTTCTATCCCGGAAGAATTGATTCAATTTGAAATTAAATTTCATCAAACAATTAAAATATTAACTGATTTAAATAAATTAAATTCTAAAACAACGAAAAATTATAAAAGTATGGTTGATACTTTAATTGATTTAGGTGGCAATTTAAATAATTTTTCATTACAGGTTTATCAACAGAAATCAGGTAGTAATAATGAATTACTGGAAGCCATTGAAAAATTTGGTTCAACTATGGATCAATCTTTTCTTAATTTTGAAAGTTTTATTTTAAATCAATTGGTTCCACAATGGCAAGAACCAGTTGATCAATTGATATTATACCTTCAAAATTCTTTAGGCTTAATAAAATTTTACAAGTATAAGATTGTTCAGTTTAAAATCTTGTATAAACTTAAGTTTAACAAGTTTCAACAATTGATAAATTTAACTAATATTGGTGGTGTTAGTAGTAGTGGTAGTGGTGGTGGTGGATTATTAGCTTCAAGAATATCAACTGATAATGACAGTAATAACAGCAATAACAGTGGTAACAACAATGATGGAGATTTAGATACAGAAAACTTTGATCATTTGAAGGAATTGAACAGTCCAACAATCAATAATGCATTGAAAAATTTATCAGCGAAAAAGATATCTAAAAAATCATCATGGTACGGGTTATTTGGTGGGAATAATCAAACCAAAAAATTTAATTTCCAACTCCCAATTGAAGAACCATCAACTGCAACAGGATCCACTGAACAACAGTCGCAGCAACAACTGGCACCTAATTCCCCACAAAGGGAACAACAACAGTCACAGTCCCATCATCTGCATCAAACCTCAATTAGATTCAAACTCAATCATATAGAAAAAGAATTGAATAAACTCAATCAATTGATAGAGTTGTGTAATCAAGATATGCATAAATTGACTGAAGCTTTAGTCAATACCTTTGAAGAATTTTTACTGAAAATAGAACGGAAATGGTTACAATTAATGATAACTTATATTCAAAATTGTAAAAATATGTTTGAAGCAAATTTAACTAATTGGAAAGAATTTAAAGAATCTTTAGTTAATGAAACCAGAGAAGTGAACTAGATTAATATGTTTTGTATATGTTACTTTATTTCAAGTGCCTGCTTTGATATTTATTTATTTAATTGATTGTCTTTTTGTTTTTGTTTTTCATTAGTTAGGGAGTTATTTACATATCTATATACAATACATAATTATATCATTATAAGTTTATAATATATTGGTAGAAGTTGTGTAGCACAGAGGCCAACTCTGTGTGTGTGTGTGTGTGCAAATAGACTAATTTTTTTTGATAACATTTGGATAAAGGTTTTGATGATGAAAAGTTTGAGTGGCAACACACAAAAAAAAAATCCAACCAACCAACCAAGACAACTTATCTTCTTCTTATAGACCACCCTTAAGATCAACAACAATATGTCGGCAATGGATATAGATACTGAAGTTTCTACAGTTTTAGCAACAATTAGGCTGGAATCAGATAATTCTGAATTAAATAATATTATTTATCAACTAGAAGATTTTTATGAACGTAAATTATGGCATCAATTAACTCAAGTTTTAGATCAAATTTATTATACATTAGATTCTACTATAATCACATCAAATTTAAAAAATCGACTTTATAATTTATTTATTAAACAATTTCAATTGAAATTGAATCCAATTAAAGTTGTTGATTATTTATTAGAATCATTTGAAAATGATCCAAAAGAAACTTTATCAACTTTATTAACATTAAAAAAAGATTTTATTAATGATTTGAAAAGAAGTCATAATTATAGAGTTACTGATGATGTTGATGACAATGATGACAATGAAGAAGAAGAAGAAGAAAATCAAGATGAAGAATTGAAACAATTAATTCAAGATGATGAAGCTGTTATATATGTTAAATTACAAATTGCTCGTTATTATTTGAAATTACACCAATTAAATAAAGCTGAAGATATTTTAATTGATGTAGCTCCAAAATTTGAAAGTTTAAACAATAATTTAAATTCTAAAATTAATTCTGCTTATTATTTAGAAAAAACTGAACATGCCAAAATTTTAAATAATTATAATGATTATTATTCAAATGGGTTATTATATTTATCTTCAGTGACTAATTTAACTGATGAAGAAAAAAATAAATTACGTTATGAATTATGTATTGCTGCTTTATTGGGTGATAAAATTTATAATTTTGGTGAATTGATTTTACATGATATTTTCCAAGAAATTTCTCAACCATCATCATCAACAACATCATCTCAATATAATTGGTTATACCAATTAATTATTAATTTAAATGCTGGTAATGCTGACAATTTCAATCATTGGTTATCAATAGCTATAAAGAAAGCTCCAATTTTGGAACAACATCAAATTTTTTTAAAAGAAAAATTAACCATTATGGCATTATTAGAATTAGTTTCAGCCGATAAAAAATTATCTTTTGATATCATTAGTGAAAAAACTAATACTCCTATTGATCAAGTCGAATTGATCATTATTAAAACTATGTCATTACATTTGATTGAAGGTTATATTAATCAAGATCAACAATATGTGGTGGTATCTTGGATTCAACCAAGAATTTTGAATTTAGATCAAGTTAAAAATTTGATTCAAAACGTGGAACATTTAAGTAAGAATATTTCTTTAGTTTGTAAAAATTTTTAGAAAATGAACCCCCTTCTCCCTACAACCTTCACCCTTCACCCTTTTCCCCCCAATAAACATTTATGTATGCAATCCATTGAAACATACACACATTAACTGTGCAAGATTTACAGTCAAGATAACGTTAACAAGGGGCTATTTTTTGTAGAAAGCACCAAGATACCCAAACTCCTATCTAAATTTGATAAAAGTTAACAATACACACAATAGTTGGTAAATATATACAAAACCACTCTATTATTTCAAAATATATAAATATATATATATATATATATAAAAGAATTGAAAAGAAAAACATTAAAGACACCAATATCAATTTAATCATTTTTTTGTCGAAGTTGATTTCTTGACAATTTCCCAATCACCATTTTTAAGTTTTGATAATTTAAATTCATCATTATTATTGAAATCAGCATGAGGAATATCCCATTTTAAACATTTACATAAATAAGATACGACATCATCACAAAGTCCAAGTAATTGTAAATTGAAACCTCTATTAGGAATAGGATCTTTATTAATTAATATTTTCGGCACTTTATAAGGAACTCTTTCAATTATACTTGCTACTGGTTCCACTTTTAATGAAGTTCCAATAACCAAAAATAAATCAATTTGTTGTAAATCTTTATCCATCAAAGTATGAAATCTTTCCGGAAGATCTTCACCGAAAAATGTAATTGTTGGTTTTATGGCACCAAAATGGATTGGTGCTTGTTTAGTATTTTTCCAGCAAATAGCACATCGAGGAACTTGTTTTCTTCTAATATGATTATAAATTTTTTCACCAGCAAATATACCTTGACATGAAACACATTTAGCTTTAGCAAATGATCCATGACATTGAACTAATTTTTCCAGTTTCAATCCTGCTCGTTGTTCTAAATTATCAATATTTTGAGTATAATTTCGTAATAATTTATGTTTATCTTGTAATAATTTCAAAAATGCATGTAATAAACTAAATTTCCCATCTGGTGGTAAGACTAAATGAGCAATGGTATAAAATAATCCGGGTTCTCTCATAAATGTTTGTAAATCGAAAACTTTTTGTGGATCACTAAGATTCAATTTAGATAATTGATTATATAACCCTTTAAATGATCGGAAATCGGGTATACCTAATGATGTAGAAATACCTGCACCAGTAACTACCATGATTTTTTTAGCTTTAGATAAATCAGAAATAAGATCCGGTAGTTTATATTTAAATGGTGTCATGTTTATTGTTCGTTTTGAAGTAGTAGTAGACATGTCTTGATCATATTCATCTTCATTTTCCGATAAAGAATCATCCACATCCATAGCATCGTCTAATTCTCCCAGTTCCAGTTGCAGGTCCATATCACTATTACTATCAATATCACTATCAATATCACTATTATTAGTACCATCATTTTTATTATCATTTTCATCAATTTCCACTTTTGGTTCTAATTGTGCTGAATCAGTTAACATCAACTTCAACAAGATATACGCCAACTCTTTTAATGTTAATATTGGATAATCTTCCACGGCTTTTTTAGGGTATCCTAAATTTAAAATTAAAACGCATATATCTCGTTTAGACATTGATTGAGTTATTTCGGTTCGAAGAAATGATAAAGCTCCTTCTCGTTGAATAAACAGTCGATATTTCTTTTGTAATTCTAAATCAGGTTTAAAAGTTTCTATAAATTTCCCATCAAAATCATTTAAATCATTATTGATATCAATATTAAAAGGTGTGGGTGTAATCATTCCTTTAGTTGATGTGGTAGTACCAGCACCAGTACCACCAGCAGTAGGCGTGGTGGTAGCAGCAGTAGCAGTGGCAGTAGCAGTAGCAACACCACCATTTTGATGATTGATTGTTTGTGACCAAAAAGTTGTCATTACTAGAGGATTTCTCTCAAATAACTGAAACGTCAATATAATAAAGAAACTTAGACTCGTGGTTATATTTTCTCCAGAGATGGGGGTTGTATAAAATGTTTTAGTTTTCTGATTTCTTTTTTTTTTTTTTTTCCTTCCTTTTTGATTCTTTGGTTCTCTTTTCTCAGTTCGTACCAACAGAAATTAATTTACAAACAACACAAAATTTTTATTTCTTCTACAATAGAATTTGAATTCTTGTACGCTACTCCACTCACTCACTTGGCACTCACTTGGCACTCTCATTTGGTAGTTGTTGTTGTTATTTTAAGACTTACGCGTTTTTGTCGTGTCCCCGCCCCCCTCAAAGGATAAAATATAATGCTCCTCCCTTTTTAGTAGTTAGTACCTTTTATTTTTTCTTCCTCGTCTAAATTTTAGGGCGTCCTTTTCAACAGTTGATGCCCTACTGTTGTGATGGCGGTTTTTGTGTTTTATTGGGGGGGTACATTCCAATATTAACCCGGCATTCATCTGATCATGGTTCTTAAAATTTAAAGAAGCTATAAGCGACCCCTTATTGTTTGTGACCCACTACCACTAGTATTCTTGATTGCTTACCTCCAACGTATATGTCAACAACATTCCTATTTTTTACTTGATTTGTTCAACAAATACATCAATACAATTGTTAATAATTTTTCAACCCAGAGATACAAACCCTAGCCAAGAAAGGGTTTTTTGCATTGATTTTGGTACAAAATTATTGTAAAAATTAACAATTAACGTATCTGCAATGTTGAATTTGTCCACTCTAATACTTGGAATGAAACAAAATTCACTTTCTTGAGGTTCGTGAAAACTCCTACTAAGAAATAAAACTTACGAAAAACACTTTGCTATCAAGACGACGACGACGACGACAAGAAAACGAGTATTTTTTTTTGAATAACAAAATAATTGACAATCATGATAAATTATTTCTATTTACCCTGCTATAGTAATTTCCTTTCTTTAATAACAAAATTATTTTTGTTAAGGTATTGTTCTAAGCTATTCTTTTTTTTTAGGTGGCGGTGGCAGCTCCCTCTCAACTCCCTCTCTATATTGTGGTAATAATTTCTTCTTTTTCTCCCCCGGCTATGCTGGGAAGAAAAGAGAGAGAGAGAGAGAGAGAAAATTGCTGAAGCCGAAGACAACAACAACAACAACCAACAAAAAATTATCCGCAACTCAAAAATTTGATTTCGCTGATCAATGGAAAAAGAAATCCTTCAATTTGATCAAAAAAAAAAAAAAAACTACAGCAAGGCCGAATCAACCCAATTCAACCCAACCCAACTCAACCAAACCAACCAAACCAAACCAACTGTTATACCACAATTATGCAACTTTTGTTTGTTTCATTGTCATTTTATATTGGGGTTGTACTAGCCAATTTAGCTAGATTTGATGAGAATAGTTTATCTCAAGTATGTTCGGGAATGTATTCCAAACAAGATTGGGGTGGATCATTCAAACCACATATTGGATTGACATTAAATCAATTTGATACTTTGAAATATGATCCGAAAAATAACAATAAAGATGAAAAAGTCAATGATAAAGATATTTCAGTTAGTTATATTATATTTGAATATAAAGATTTAGTGAATATTGGAGCTGATTTAGGTGATGGACGATACAAATTTATATGTGATGATTATGCCATTAATGAATTAAAAGTTTGTGATGAAAAACAAAAGGGGAAATTTATTGTTAATAAAAATGTTACTAATAGTACTATATTAACCGCCCAATTGACTCATTTAGGACATGCAAATATCAATTATCCCGTGAATGTCACTGGGTATTATTGTGTATCAACATTCACTCAATATGAAAACACCGTTTATAATGGACAAGTGAATTTTCAAAATGCTTTTGGTCAATTAAGTGCTAGTGAAATACCAAAATTACCAGCTTATGGTATATTAGCCATTTGTTATGCCATTGCCTTGGCATTATTTGGTTTCCAATTTTTTAAAAAAAGAAAGGAAAATCAAATATTACCTTTACAAAGATATTTATTGGCAATGTTGGGATTTTTAACATTTGATACTGTAGTAGTTTGGTCATATTATGATTTGGTCAATAGAATTGAATCTCCCAGTAGTGGATTTGCTAGATTTTATATGATATTCCTTGCATTATTAAATGCTGCCAAAATCACTTTTTCATTCTTTTTATTACTTTGTATTTCCCTTGGATATGGGGTTGTTAAATTGAAATTGGACAAAAAAGTCATGTTTGGATGTAAAGTTTTGGCTGGATTTAATTTTATTGCTTCATTTGTTTATTTATTTTTCAATTATTATGGTGGTTCATCAAATGCCTTGGTGAGTACTGATAGTATTGACACTGCAGCATCAGGTAGTTTTTTGGGATTATTACCAATTATCCCTATTGCAATTATTTTATCGATTTATTATGTAACAATTTTGGCTTCCATTCGGAAAACTACGGAAAGTTTACATAAACAACGTCAAATTATTAAATTGAATTTATATCAAAATTTATTTAAAATTATTTTTGGATCAGTTATACTAACATTTTTAGGATTAACATTATCATCATTTGTTTATTTAAGTATGTCATCTACAGAAATGTTTGAACAACATTGGAAAGGATCATTTTTCATTTATGATTTTTGGCCCAGTGTAGTGTTTTTCATTGTGTTTATGGCGGTTGCTTGGCTTTGGAGACCAACAGAAACAAGTTATATGCTTGCCATTTCATCTCAAGTTGCTAATGATGATGAAAATGGGGAATATCAACAAGGTATGGAATTAGATACTTTTTCACTAATGAGTCATAGTGATGATGATGATGATGATGAAGGAGATAATGGAGAACATAATCCTCAAAGACAAGTTGAACGTGATAGTTTTGAATTACCTACCACCACCAATAATAAAAATAAAAATATTCAACCGGAAAATCCACCACAATATGATCAATTGAGTACTCATGAACCACATGAAGCTCCAAGTAGTACATTATTTGAATTGGGTGAAGATGATGAAATTAGTGATCATGAGGGTGATAATAGATTGAAAGATGAAAAGCATAAAGAATAAGTTGTAAAGTAGACTACATATATTGATGCTGATAAATAAAATAAAATAAGAATACATTTATTAACTTTTGATTTAAACTGATTTTCGAAATTTTATTCCTGTTTACCTGTAAAATAATATCAAACAGAGGTGTTAGAAAAGAGGATTCATAAAAAAGAAATGATGTAGAATTGTGTTAGAAAAAACTAAAAAACTAAGAGACAAACTTATAAATGAAGCAACCAACCAAACAATCAACCAAACAACCAACCAACCAACCATCCATCCAACTAACTAACTAACTAGCAAACACATGAACACACATTACATATCTTCATCTAATCTCTTTATAAGTTTCATTTCAACTTCCCCAAATTTTTCCAATAAATCATTATAAAATTTAATATTTTGATCACAAAGACCAAGCATTGAATTTTTAATTTCAATTTTATTAAATTTCTCCCAATTTGGGTATTCTTCATTAATAATTTTATTAGTTAAATCAGTTAAAATTTTCGTTTCTTTAGCGATTTCTTGTTCCAAATTTTTAATTTTATCAGATTTAATAGTATTACTGATGGTGGTGTTTGAAGTTGATAATGTATCTTTAATTAATTGTGTAGTATTATTTACAATACCCCCTTGATATGAACTAATAACTGGATTAGGTGGTTGATGGAGACCACTACCACCACTACCACTACCACCACTACCACCCAGGTTGTTGGCTAATTCTTTATTTAAAAAATCTTGTAATACGGCCAAATCAGTAGATTTATCATTTTTTAATTTAATCAATTGAATAAATCTTAAACAAAATTTCGCTAGATCTTGTAAAGAAATCAAAAAATTTTCATCAATGTATCGATACATTTCATTATAAGATTTCAGAAAATAATTTAAAGAATCGGAAAAAATTTTGAAATTTGTTGTCATGATTGAATCTTCACCCTTTTGTACTGATGATAATTTTAAAATTTGATTCAGAAATTGATCATAATCATTACCTAATTCATGATTTTTTTTATTTAATTTAGTAAAAATTTTATCTAATTTAATTAAATTTTCATATAATTTCTTCAATTTATCATTAATTTCTAAAATATCTTTATTTGTCTCCTTTTTATGTTTTGATGGAGTTAAAAAATTCATCACGGTTTCAGTTATTAAATCTTCATTAACTACTCTACCAACAATTCCTGATTCATCAGAACTTGAATCTTTAAGTTTTAAAGATGTAGTGAATGTAGCCCAATCATTTGAATTAGAAATAAATAAATGGAAAATTGACAGTTGAGATAAAATCTTATGTTGTAAAATAAACCTAATGAATCTATCCAATGAATGTAACCGTTTATGAACAAATTCCGAACTGAATGTATCACCAGTCAAATATTTGAAATTCAGTTTTGAAGGTAATGGAGGAATCATCACGGTAGGGAAATCATTACTTAAACTTTCATACAAGTATCGGAAATCTCCATATCTTCTTCTAACACTAAATGTCAAATATTCTTCTCCCTGTTTAGGTTTTTTCTCTTTAGTTAATTTTAATATAGATGGATTATCAGTAGTAGTAGTGACCAAATATGAAATAAACGGTTTTGATGCAGTATCTAAATCACGATTAGGATGAGTCACAGTTGTTTTTATAGAATATTTTTCATAATAAGAAATATCAACATATCCAGTAGGTTGTTGTTGTTGTTGTTGTTGCTGTTGAATTGACAATGATTCATCATTCACAACTGCATTGAAAGGAGGTTGAATTGGTGCTGGTTCTTGTTGTATAGATGCCAATTGTTGTTGTGGTTGTTGTAATTGTTGTTGTAAGTCTTCTTTCTCTTCTTGCGGTTCTTTAGGTTGAGGATTTACTGGTAACAACAATGAATTTGTTGGATCTTCATCACTATTACCAATTTGATTGGCATCATCATTTTGCTCTTTATTTCCGTCATCTACTCCATGATTATCATCATTTATTTGTGTCGATTCCAATTGATCTGTCACTTCTTTCATTGTATCATCAGCATCAGAAGTTTCAGTAGTTGACAGAGGAGATATTTTATTCCCATTCTTTTTCTTAGATGATGATTTTTTAGATTTTTTAGATTTAGAAGACTTTGATTTAATAGTTGTATCAGTTGGAGTGTTGTTAGTATTTTCGCCATCATCTCTATCCCATCGAATAGAAGTAAATTGATCTTCAGAACTCATAGTTGTGTCGAGTGATTAAAGTAGACAGTGGTAGAATGAGGAAGTAGTTGTGTATAAAGAAAAGGAGGTAAAAAAAAAAGGGGGAGGAGATTGGTTTGATTTAAAAAGGAATTGGTGATAGTGGTTGTGGATAGTAGTATTATCTATGGCGTGTATTTACTACCGGATTCGTTGGCTGGGGAAGGGAAGGGAAGGGAAGGGAAGGGAATGTATGTATGATGTTTTATTAATTAATTAATTAATTGATACGTACACATTTTTTAGAAGAGAGGAGAGAAGAAAAGAGACAACTCTTATCAAATACTTGTCGTGTACAAACTTTCAATTCTCGGGATTGATTAATTTCCATGCTTTTTATGCTCATATCAATTTTATCTACAACAACTCGATTCAGATTTATTTGGTTTTGGATAAGCATCATTATCATTACTAAATATGATTCATCTGGAGGGAAGATTTAACTTTAAATGCAGAAACACAAATTAAAAAAATACAAATTACAAAATACAAAATACAAAATATAAAACAAAATCATATAGGAACCCAAATCCCTAAAAATAAAAATATCTAACTATAATATCAACCACACACAGGACCCTACTAAGGATGCACCAATTATTGCTGTAATAATACCCGCTCCCGCTTTATCACCACCATCTATAGACAAAGGTGTAGCATCACTAGTAAGTTTACCATAACCAGCTGCAGGATTACCAATAGATGAACCACCAGTATCGGCGGTGTAAGGAGCTGGACGTTTATGAACCATCAAGTTTTGCATCACTTCTAAAGCTGACATTTGTTCACCTAACCCCCATTTACCGTCCCAGCCTTGAGACCAGTCAGTCCATGACAACCCACAAGTAACCCCATCGGAACCACCACTACATGAACCAGCAGCTCCATTTGCCGAGTCAACTAACCATTTAGTAATTACAGGTTCAGTCTGAGGTACCAATACAGATGTTAACCCAAGAAATCGTGAAAAATATGCTTTAAATGACCGTTGATCATTATTACATGAATTCGAAGGTTGACAAGCTGCTTCATACATAACCATACTTCCACTGATATTTTTGAAAAATACTTGAGCACTCTCTAATAATTTAATTGTATAATTATACCATTTCTCTTCTTCAGTGTAATTGTACAAATATGCACATCCTGCTAACATAAGACCTTGATTATAACTCCATTGATATTTGGTGATATTAGAACAATTATTAGCAATTTTAACCCCATCGTAAACAAACCACCAATTTTGTTCCGTCAATAACCCAACTCCATACATCCAATCCCATACTCTTTCGGCCCATACAACATAAGAATCATTACCAGTGTATCTTGCTAATCTGGCGGCCAAATGGAAAAGTGCCCCATTAGAAACCGAGTTTTTATAATCATAACCAGAATTCCATTGGAAAATTTGCCATCTTAATCCACCATTACATGTTTCAGTATCCCATCTTGCTTGCATAGTGTTGAAAACTGCTTGAGCTAAAGTTAACCATGCCTTTGTCGGATCTTTAGGGTTAGTGAAATTACGTTCAGCAGCTGCCATAACAGCTACACCCCAAAATGCTTGATCATCATTACCTTCAGTAGTAGATTGATTTAAAGGAATATAATTGTCATCATCACCAGTTTGATATAATAATGCATCGGTAATAAGAGGCACTAAAGTGTCATTATCAAAATAAAATGTATAATCTATTAATGAACCCCAGGCACCACCAGCTTCCCACCAATAGTATGGCCAACTAAACATACCAATCACACCTCCATATTTAGTACCTTCATAATAATCTAATAGACCTTTGGCAATGATGTTACAATCCTCACGAATAGTTGTTTCATTATTGGTGTCAAGCCAAATTGCATGCGAAAATGATGAAAATAAAGATATTATTAAATGTATTGAGAACTTCATGATAGAAAGTTCTTACACCATATGAATCTTTTTGTTAGAAAAGTAAACAAAATTAAAGAAGAAAGAAAGAAAGAAAGAACACACAAATATATGTTTAGGAAAAGGAAAGAGAGAAAAAAAAATTTTGTGTGTGTACTATATAAAGAGTGAGTGAGAGAGAGAGTGAATAGAAGAAATCAAGCTTTTTAGTAGTAAAAGTTATTATGGTGATTAACAAATAACAATTTGATACCTCACGCAGTTTATTCTTTTGTTCTATTGTTTCACTGTTAAAGAGAATCTCATTCTTCTCTTTCTCTTTCTCTCTCTCTCCCTCTATTTAATTTAGAAACTTTCTTTTGTAATTTGTTCTCTCGTTAGAAAAAATGGGTGCATGGGGCGCGTTCTCCGGTAAAAAGGGGGGTGTATGCTTAGTACGGAGCTTAGTGCAAAGTGTGTGGCGGTAGTGGCGGAGGCTTTGAAAGGGGGAGGGGGGGGAAGGGACCGATAAAAGCGTGTCCCGTATCACTCTTAATACCATGAAGTTTTTTTTTTCTTCTGTTGTTTGTCCGACGCGCAAAACTATATCACTTCTCCCTTCGCCCCCCCCTCCCCCCCACACACACAAATAATTGATCGCCAAGACACAAGACACTTTTGAACTTACTCTAACACAGCCCATTTCAGCATTTGAAATCTTTTAACCACTTGAAATACTTTTAAAATATGACTATTATATATAAGATACATCAAGTTTTTTTTTTTTTTCAATTTTTTTTAGTTTCTTTACACAGATTAATAATATACACTTAGACTTACATTTACACTTTTAAAATTGAAATACTGGATCCAAAACTTCTACTGTTGATTCTTTCTTAGTAAGAATATCATCATCATTATTATCATCTTCTTTGTTTTCATTACTAACAAATGTAGTTGTTGTTTGATTAATCTCATTTTCTGATTCATTGTCGTTCTCAATTGCTAAACTTTCACCCAATGCTAATTCCAATTCATCACTTGGTACATGTGCCTCTTCCACTTGAATCTCTTCCTCCTCCTCCTCCTCCTCTTCTTCTTCTTCTTCAGTTTGACCAACGGATTCGGATTCATTGTCATTTTTATTTGCCTGACTAACATCATTTTCTAATTCATGATCACCATCTTCTTCCACATCCATTTTAACATCCACATCTCCTTCTTGATCTTGTTGTTGTGGCTGTTTTTCTTCATTTTCTGGTTTTTCTTCATCAACGTCCATATCATCATCATCATCATCATTAACACCATTTTCTTCATCAAGTTTAAAAACTTTTTCATAATTGACAAAATCAGCAATAAACACATCCTTATCCAAACCCTTTAAAAATTTTTGCAATTCTTCACTATACGTATGAGACACAGAAACCAATTTATCATATACAAGTCCACCAGTTATTGCATTATAATCAAGATTAATATTTTGGAAGATTGCCGTTGATTCTGGTGAATATTCTTCCATCTGTAGTAATCCAAACACACTAGCAACTTTTTGTTTAAATTCATTGGGATAAATAATCTCACTTGGTCTATAACTTGTATGATTCAATTTAATCACTAATAAATGATATTTTTTATTATAAACCAATATAATTGATGATTCTTTCAAATTCTTAATTTCATCTTGTTCAGCAGATTTGGCAATATAACTAAACCCACATTTTATTGATGTTGTTGATTTAAATTCATTGATATTGGTATATTCTTGTTTATAAAGTAAGCCTAAACAAGCAATTATTGGATCAATATACATTGCTCTTATATTACTCAATAAATGACTTCGAAATTGTTTTTCACTCAATCTGATACTTTGATATAATGTGGTACGATCTTTTGTATAAGCATCAAATTTTGACATGTTGGTAGTAAACACTTCGTTGAATTCTTTTAAATAAACTAAATTCTTAATGTCTTTGTCAGAATGTAATTTTTCAAGTATAGTGGTTAAATATTTTTGGAAATCATCATATACATTATCATTTGCATAAGGATCTAAATTTTCTTTAATTATTTTAGAATCGTTTTTTGCAGAATTATCGTCATTACCCAATTCTGATAAAATCTTATAAAGATCTTCTTCATCGTCAACAATAACAGTTTCTTGTTGATGGTGTAATTGGTTGTGGTGGTGTGTTTGTTGTTGATGTTGATGTTGATGTTGCTGATGACGATGTTGCTGGGTTTGCTGTTGCTGCTGTTGAGGTTGTTGTTGTTGTTTGCGAGATTTTATCGGTGGTTGAACTCCAGTGGTATTATTTGTCTTCATTGTCATTTGATATTTAGGACCAGTAGTATTACCATTTGATGAAGTCACCACTTCATCAGTATTATGATTATGAAGTACTGGAGGAACATAGTTTGGATTATTTAGCACTTTTGTTATTTCTTCTTGATAATTAAATGGTTTATTATGATACCTTTTGAAAAATTCATCTTTTAATAATCCTTCTTCTTCTATATAATTTTCGGCCGATTGTTGTTCTCTAAATTGTTTTAATCCATAAAGCATAGTTTCTTCAGCTAAAGGTTTTCTCAGATTCTTTTTATTTCTTTCAATAATTCGACATTTGGCACAAGTTTTATATTGACGAACTTCATCTGGTTCATCATCAAGACGCTTTCTTTTACATCTACGACAACGACGAACATCCATTGTATGAATATGGGAAGGAAGGGAGGGGTGTTGCTGTTGTTGTTTATATTTCGATTGATTGATTGAAAACTTTAAGATTTACTCTAACGAATAAGGTCTCTCTCTCTCGTTACTATTATTATTGGGATGTTTTTTTTTTTTTCGCTCTCAATGCGAATTTATGAAAATGGGAAAATCTTTTCTTTTCAATGATGAGGATATTTCTCCTGTTTGGTGTCTTGGAACAAAAGAAAAAAAAAAACTGCTGGGGGATCGTTTTACTCACAGATTTCAATACTTTTTGAGAATCTGATAAAAGTTTCAAGTGTTTTAAACAAAACTAATATAACAAACTGGAAGGCAATTAATTATTAACAAACAGAGAAAAAAAAAGAAGAAGAATATAGAAATTTTTTTTCTTCTTGATGAAGCTTTTTTTTCTTTTTTTCTTTTTGGTTTTCAACAAAAACATTTTCCTTTTTTTTTTTTCGGAAACAGAAAAAAAAAAATTACAATTCAAAATGTATCACGTGACAAGTATTTAGATGTTTTTTTTTTGTGTCTATAATTTAAGACTAGCTTATTGGTTGCTTCAATTAGCAAGGATATTCTACGTCCAAAAAAATGGGTGGTTTCTTTATAAAACTTTAAGGTGTTAAGGCATGTAAGATGATGATGAAATTAATCCCTGATTGCGAAAACCAAACTTTTACCTACAATAAAATTTGCAACTATTTTTTTTTTGTTTTTTTAAATAGAAGAGAAGCAGAATTTTTTCTGCCCTGCAAATCGCAAAAGAGAGAGAGAAAGAGAGAGAGAAAAAAAATTGCACCCAAAGGGAGTCCCCTCTCGTCGCCACAAAAGAAAAGTCTTTAAGTTGATTTCAATAAAGTAGTTGTATAGGAGATTGTTCAGTTGATTAGTAGGTAGATTGATTGAATTATAAACTTGTTTTTATTAAATTATGAAATATCTAGGGAAACAAGAGTTGTCTGTGTTTGTCGTTTGGGTGTATTTGAAATCTTTCTACAAACAAAACTGATTATCAGCCAAATGTAAGCCAACTAATTTCCTATCAGTAGACATAATTTATAAGACATGACTTTTCAAAAGTAGTATGTTAGAGTTTTTATACGAGGAAGTAAACTCTTATTGTTGTTGTTGTTTTCATATTTACGTACCCAAATTTTTTAATGTTTTTTTTTTTAGCTCATACCTCATGGAGCCGATACTCCCCAACAATCACCATTGTACCATATTAAAAATACACAAAAAACAAATTAAATTCCCATAATTACAAAAGCCTCAACCAAATCGTTTGATGTGATGTGATGGTATCGCATCAATTGTAAATTATGAGACACAAACATCAACAATTATATTTATATATATATATTGCTCAATTACACCAAGAATATAGCCCTTCCCCTCTCTCCTTCAACTCACGTGGAATAATATTCAACCAATCAACTAGGTACATTTTCTTTTGATTGGCATTTCAATTTGTTTTGTTCATTTGTATAAGGATTCTCCTCATTAGTTGGAAAAATGGATTTCACTAAACAGAGAGAAAGAGAAAAAGAAAGAAAGAAAGAACACTAAAATAATTTGGCTTAGAAATTTCTGCACTGTACGAACGAACAAAGATCTTAAAAAAATTAATGTGTGTTGATCTTCTTACTTCTTCTTATTCTGTCAAATTCTTTCCTCATTTGGTAAATCGTTTATTATGGAAGTTCTTTTTTTTTTTTGTTGGTAAACCTACCCACCCGACATAGTCAATAATCAAGACAATGAAGCCGTACAGAACTATAGAATCCACTTGTTTCCGAGCTGCATTGACTACTTTTTAAATACCAATTTGCCAATTCATAACCCTGAAACTTGAAAAACAATAATATATAAACACTCTAAAGATTCCCTCCTCCTCTTCCTCTTCCTTTTCCTTTGTTATTTTTTTAGTTTGATTATATTATATTATATTATATTCTTTTCTTTTTAACTTTTGACTTTCCTTTTTAATTAATCTCAATATCAAAATTATGAATTTGCTAATTTCTTTATTGCTATTAAGTATTTCATTAGTATTAGGGTCATCTCCAAGTGGCGGATATGCTCCAGGAATCGTTCAATGTCCTATCAATTCCAATTCCAATTCAAGTTCAAGTTCGAGTCGGAATACAACTTTTTCATTTATTCGTGAAGCCGATTCCATATCTGATTTAGAAAAACAATGGATTAAACAAAGACAATTAAAAGTTAACAAATCTTTAATTGAATTTTTAAAATCAGCCAATTTATCAAATTTTAATCCTCAAAATTTCATTGATGCAAAAGATTACCAGGGGATTAATTTAGGTTTAGCATTTTCTGGTGGGAGTTATCGTGCCATGCTTAATGGTGCTGGCCAATTAATGGCATTAGATTCAAGATCATCATCATCTCCATCAGAGTCGGGATCAGGATCAGGATCAGGATCATTAGGAGGAATTTTACAAAGTGCTAATTATATTGGTGGATTATCTGGTAGTTCTTGGTTACTTGGATCATTAGCAATGCAAGGATGGCCAACTGTCGAAGAAGTTGTTTTTGAAAATCCCCATGATGTATGGAATTTGACTAGTTCTAGACAATTGGTCAATCAAACGGGATTATGGACTATTGTGTTCCCCGTCATGTTTGATAATATGAATAAGGCATTAAGTCATATGAATTTTTGGGACAATAATGCTGATGGGATTAAATTTGATTTAGAAGCCAAAGAGAAAGCTGGGTTTGAAACTTCTTTGACCGATGCATGGGCAAGAGGTTTAGCTCATCAATTGTTTCCCAAAGGTAAAGACAATTATGGTAGTAGTGAAACTTGGAGTGATATTAGAAACATTGATGCATTTGCCAACCATGACATGCCTTTCCCGTTTGTTACTGGATTAGGAAGAAAACCAGGTACAACGGTTTATAATTTGAATTCTACTGTTATTGAAATGAATCCATTTGAATTTGGTTCTTTTGATCCTTCATTGAATACATTTACTGATATAAAATATTTGGGTACTAATGTTAGTAATGGTGTCCCCGTTGATTTATGTGTTAATGGTTTTGATAATTCTGGTTTTATTGTTGGATCTTCATCTTCCTTGTTTAATCTGTTTTTGAATACTTTGGTTTGTGATAATTGTAATTCATTGAATTCTGTCATCAAATGGATACTCAAAAAATTCTTGACTTATTTATCTAAAGCTCATGAAGATGTGGCTCTTTACAAACCAAATCCATTTTTCAATTCCCAATACGCCAAATCGGATAATATCACTACCAGTGACACATTATATGTTATAGATGGCGGAATTGGAGGTGAAGTTATACCATTGTCTACATTAATGGTAAAAGAAAGAGCTTTAGACATTGTGTTTGCCTTTGATAGTGATACCAACACCAAAACAAATTGGCCAGATGGATCAGCATTGATTTCAAGCTATGAACGTCAATTTTCTCAACAAGGGTCTTCTAGTCTTTGTCCTTATGTCCCCGATACTAAAACATTTTTGGAAAAAGGGTTAACTGCAAAACCAACATTTTTTGGATGTGATGCCAAAAATTTGACTGCATTAGAGAAAGATGGTGTTATCCCTCCATTAGTGGTTTATTTTGCCAATAGACCTTATGAATATTATTCAAATGTTAGTACATTTGATTTGACATTTACTGATGAACAGAAAAAGGGTCTTATCAAGAATGGATTTGATGTTGCCACCAGATTAAATGGAACCATTGATCCTGAATTTAAAAGTTGTATTGCTTGTGCTGTTATTAGAAGAGAAGAAGAAAGACGTGGTATTGAACAACTGGATCAATGTAAGAAATGTTTCAAAAATTATTGTTGGGATGGTACTTATGCTAGCGGACCTGCTGAAAATTATGTCAATTTTACTGATTCAAGTTTAACTAATGGAAGCACAGTCTTTTATGGTAAAGCAGACGCAAAAGTTTCTTCATCAAAAGGTGGATTGTTTGGATTCTTGAAAAGAGATACTCAAAACAACGATGAGAAAGAAGAATTTATCGGTGTTGTACGTGAAAGTAACTCTGATAGTTTGAAATTATCCAAATATTTAACAATTGCATCATTATTTGCTTTGTATTTGGTAATTATGTGAGATGAAAAAAAAAAAAAAAATAAAAAATTAAATTACCCCCAAATTTTGTAATGATAATAATAATAGTGAACGATACCATGCAAGAAGTGAAAATATACGTTATAATTGTAATTAGTTTCTGTAATTAAAAGCCTCATAGTTTTTAGAGTATAAATTTAGAAGTTAGAACCGGATGCTCTGCATGATGAGTATCCGCATAAATTTTATAAAATGAATGTTAGTAATGGTGGTGGAAATTCATAGCCTCCTTATACACTCTAATATATCATCCCTAGACTTATCCACATTTAACAAGCACAACAACAACGGAGTACTCTTGAAAACTTCACGATCCTTATTAATACAAACAAAACATTAATCAGCAAGACAATAATTACCTGTTTTATAACTAAGCCAATTAAGTCTAGTTTGCAAGTAGTAAACGTTATATATGGCGTAAGTTAGACCAATGATCGGAATTCGTGCGAAACCGGATAAAAAGGAATCAGTTGCTTTTTTTCTTTTCTGTTTCTCCCTCGCACGCCCGCCCATACTTTATCTTTAATAAAGTGTTGATATTTTGTCGTTGTTGCTGAGGGGGCATTGATTGATTGAATGAATGAATGAATGAAAAAAAAAAAAAGCCAAGGCAACGCAAAAACCGAACAAACTAACAAGACAACATTTCAAACCATTCAATTTTTTTTTTTACCCCTAACTAGACAAAGTCTTCACCCTCCCCCCAAATAAAAAGGGTTTATATCATTATATACGGATTTTTGAAATTATGTCAAAGCTTGTACGCTCAATTAAGAATGTTGCTGGGGGATATTCCTCTGCTCAACGAGTTGTTAGAAATGCCACTTCCAATGACCCCACTGGACCCACTACGTTTGATATGGAAGAAATATCATCATTTACATACCAATCACAAACAGAATTTATGGAAGTTATGGATATGTTAGATCGTCGTCTTAATGATAAAGGTAAAAATTGGAGACATGTGGCCAAATCATTGACGGTATTGGATTATCTAGTTCGTTATGGATCGGACAAATGTGTGTTATGGGCCAAAGACAATCTTTACATTATTAAAACTTTAAGAGAATTTGTTCATTTCGATGAAACAAACAATGATCAAGGTGCGATTATTAGAGTTAAAGCTAAGGAATTGGTATCACTTTTGAGAGACGATGAGCGATTAAAACAAGAGCGTGCTAATGCTAAAAAGAATAAACGTTATAGAAGTTATGATGATGATGATGGTGATGGTGGTGATGATTTTGATTCTGACAGAAGAAGAAGAAATAGAGACGAACGTCCAAGAAGAGACGAGCCTTATGATGCTGAACTACAACGAGCATTAGAATTATCAAGAATAACTGCTGAAGAAGAACAAAATCGTAATAGAGAAGAAGAGAATGATCCTGAATTGGAAGCAGCCATTAAATTGTCATTAGAAGAAGAAGAAATGAGAAAACAAAATAACAATTTATTGGATTTGAATGATGAAACACCACCACAACAACCTCAATATTATTTAGCAACCGGATTCTATCAACAACAACCACAATTTTATGCCCAGCAACCTCAATCGCAACAATTCCAACAATATGATATGTTTGGAAACCCAATACAGAATCCAATGGACACAGGATTATATAATCAACAGGCCTATTATCAACAACAACAACAGCAGCAACAACAACAGTTTCAACCAAACCAGTTTACTGGTTTTAACTATGGACAACCACAACAACCACAAGCGCAACAAGAACCTTTACAACCATTGAAAACAGGATCCAATAATCCATTTGCCATGTCTTCTGGGTCAGACAATACCAACAAGCCATCAACTCAATCCTTAAACAGTTTAGCTGAACAGCAACAACAGCAGCAGCAGCAGCAACCACAATTTTTTACTCAGCCAACTACTACTCCACTCAAACAACAAAACACATCATCATCAAGGTTTAATGAAACTCATGAGTTGAATGATTTATTAACTCAAGGAACTGGATTAGATACATTCGGTAACACTGGAGACACTAGAATCCCACATCAACATACAAAGACACAAAATTTTATAAATTCAAGTGGAACTGGATATAAACAAACTGGTAATGAACCAATTAGATTGAGTTCTAATGCTACAGGTAATCCATTTCTTAATACTGGTATTGGATATCAAGGTGCTACACAACAGCAAGTGCCACAAATCAACCCTGCTTATACTGGGTATGGATTTGGTAACGCTCAACCTCAACAACACCAGCAATACCAACAACAACAACAATCACGTAATGGTAATGATGGCCCAAGTTTAATAGATATTTAAACAAGTTCCAATCAACAATAATTGCTTTTTAGAATTGATGTTATACTGATAGCATATAACAACAACAACAACAACTATGTATCTTTTTTTTTTTTCTTTTATAGTTTTCGCTTTCAATTTGAAGATTTAGTGTTACTTATATATATTAATGTACATTAAATAATTATCTAATCAATATCTTATACATAAAGTAAGCTCTTTTTCTTATTCCTATATATTGATATTCAATCATATCTGAAATTTTTTAAAATCTTGTAATTCCATTTTAAATATTGATTTAACACACCAATCCCATTCTAAAATTATACCAGATTTAATTGATTTTTTAAAATTATTAATCAATTTAGTATCTTTTTTCTTATTAGCTATTAAAATTATTTTTTCATCACTTTTGTAGTTGGTTTTAATTAATGATTTTGATAAATTATTTGGAGTTTTAATTTCTTTATATTTATTCATTCCATGATCTTTTAAAACTCGAGATATAACATCAATTCCACCATTTAAATTACTAGATAAATTGAAATTCATTCCTTGAAATAATTTACCTTTTTTATCATTATGACAAAGTAATTTTTGCATACCATTAATAAATTTCGAATTTGTCGAGTATCCTAATTCTAAATTTGTATTTTTATTGACTTTATCTAATGAATAATCATCAATTCGATATTCTTTAAACACGGTTTCGGTATCCCCCTTTGATGATATATGATTAATAATATTGACTAAATAATTTGGATGAATGATTTTATCAACTTTACTTAAACTTCTTAAAAATTTTTCGGTTCGTAATATTTTGGGTGCTATTAATGTATTGAGTGAAGTATTGTTATCGATATCATTAACGATTTTAATACCAATGGTTCTTAATTTTTGTATATCTGATTTACTCAATTCAATGATTTGTTCACAACCTGACATTATGGCAATGATGTGATATTGAGTCTTTTTCTTTGTTTTCAGAAAATCAGATTGACTCAATTCTTCAATTTCATCACCATACTCATCGTTTTCATCTTCGTCTTCGTCTTCGTCTTCTTGTTCTTCTTGGTCCTCGCTATGCTTCCGTTTCTTCAGAGGTGTCAATGATCCTTCTAATTGATCCATATAACTTTTCATCTTACGACTACTCTTTGTCATTTCTTGATAAGCAATCAAATCAGACATATTGTCATGAAGTTTGGCAGTTGCCTTTTTAGCAGCCGATCGTTCTCCATATCTAGAAGAAAGACTTTTTGTTGCTGTTGCTATTGTAGGTGATGATGAAGATTCATGAGAAAACTCTTTTTGTGTTTGCAGCAGCAAGTTCAATTCTGGTGTGGTTTCAGTAGTTGATTTAACAGTCTTGTTGGAAGTTGTTGATATTGGAGATGCTGGTTGATTTGCTGGTTGCAGTGATGACGGAGTGACAATATTCTTTTCCTCAACGTTCACGGGTTCAGATGTTTGAGAGTGATCCAATTGTTCTTTGGTAGTAGCACCTCTTCGACTTTGGGTAGATTCGTCTTCACTCATACTATCATCAATGTTTCCTGAGCTATTGCTAGCAGTTTTCTCTTCATCTTCATACCATTGTTTCAAAACTTCTTGGTCCAAATGAGCACGTCCAACCCATGGTTCCATTCCAATTGACTCATCACCAAAATTTTTATATTTGTCAAGACTGCTATCAACCTTGTGCCATTGAACATAACAATCTTCCAACCACAAATGGTTTACAACTTTAATTTCCAGGTTACCTTCAGAATCAACCCATTTATTCAAAGCGGCATCAAATTTTTTCCCTTCAGCTTTCCCACACACAAGATAATCATTGTCTCTGGTTAAAGTTTTCGTGAAAACACCTCCCATTATAGTGATTAGTTTACTTAAATACGACCTAGCTTCTCCACTGTAATTTGTAATTGAAATTTTCAACCCTTGCAAACCATCGAGAGGTGTTGATGGTTGAGGATAATATAAGATATTTGAATTTAAAGGTAGAGTCCAACTTTTAGATGCCAAAATAAAATATAGCCATTGTAAATTCCCCACAATGATTCTATTACTAGCACAACTTTTTTTATAAGTATCACCTTGTCGATATTTACCCAAATAAATATCAATTTCACTGACATCAAATTTCTTTATGATCAGACCACCATGTCTTTCAATTACAAATTTTATTGCATTAGATGATCGTTGAGATAAATTGAAATCAGAATTTATATAAAATTTTTTGTTTTTGAAAAATTGTAATTCAGAATCAACTTCATTTTGAGGAGGTAAAGAATCATTTAAAATTTCTGGTAATATTTCATTTTTCAACACATCATTGGATTCATCATGTAATATTTTTGCATCTGGTAATAAATAATTATCTTCATTCAATTTTTTGCCCATGGTTATACAATGATCAATCCAATGCGGTAAAACAATTTTAATATTGGGCATATCTCCATTACTATCATTATCATCATCATCATGAATAATACTCGATGCCAAAATTGATTTTTCATTAGATATATCCATGGCTATCAAATGTGTAGTATATTTCGTGATATTATCCAAATACCCTCCTCCAAATGCTTGAGCTGCTGCATAAATCAATTCTTTATCACCTGGAGGCAAGTTGTCAGCACAACATATAAAACAATCTTTGAAAAAATATGCTGGGTCGGGATTATAAGTTCTAATATTTTGCATTTTTTGACTACTAATTGAATCATAAACCCAAGAAGGTGTCACTATTGGAATCATTGATTTTATCGCTAGATCATGTTCAATGAAATCAATTGTATTAGATATTATGTGAGTTATTTTCGGTGGGTCCATATAATTTTTAGAATTGTCAAAATCATCTTTGATATAAATATTGGCAACATTATTTGCAAGTAATAATTGAGATAGATCTTTGTCTTGAGTTAATTGCTTTGATTTGATTATTAAGAAATTACAATTCTGAAACATGATTGAGTAGACTGTATATGTTAGAAATCCTGAAAGTAGACTATAATTTAGATGGGTACCATCAAGAAGTTTTGATAAAGGGTGCTTAACTATATTTTTTTTATATGTTGGTTCTTCTTAAAGAATAGAAGAGAAAAAAAAAAGACTGAGGAAAGTTTTACAACAACAAAAACAATGCGAAGAAATATTTTAACACGCGACGCGTTTATATTTTTGTTTAATATTAGCGAATAGAAAAGCCCGAAATCCTTAAATAAAGTAGGACACCAATGGGTTGCAAAACAAAAACCTCAACAACACCTTCCATCAATTGCTACTACTACACCTCACCAGAGACCTTATTTTAGATTGGTTTATATATATATATATATATTGTAATAATTAATATACATCATGCAAATTATAGGGTAATGCACATAACTCATGTTCATCTTTTTTCATTTCCTCACTTATGCATTGTAAAGATAAGAACCTAGATCCAATAGTCATCAAAACTTTACTCTTCTGCTTCTGCTACCACTATTTCTTCTTCTTCGTCATCATCTTCTAATGTTAGCCTATGGGTCGATAATCGTTCATCAAACAAATCTCTTCCTGATGCTTGGAATTTTTTAGCCCAATTTCGACAAAGAGTACTTGCTCTCATAAATTTTCTCATGGCATATTTTTTGAAAAATTCATCATGTTCTATAGGAGCAATAAGATATTGAAACATTAATTCGATACATTCTCTCATATCACTGATTCTATAACCTCCACTATAATGAATCAAATTCCCATTCCAAACTGGCAATTTGCCCAATATTAGTCTTGCTAAATACATGGCCAGGGCACAACATAAAGATGGTCTCATACCAATAAATTTGTAATCAACTATAGTGATTTCCAAAAGATATTTTCCTAGCGTTCTTGATTGGACATCATAATCATCAGCTTTAGAAATTCTTCTCAAGAAATTCATTGGATTGGGGTAATTCAAATCAAAGTTAAGAATGGTAAGCATGTATTTTTCTGCTTGTACCACTTCTTCTGGAGTATATGAACCATCAGTGAAATATGCATAATTTTTAACCAGGGGAGAAAATACTTCTTCATATTTGGCAGCAGTAAATAAAGCTGCTGTAGCCAATAATTGTAATTTATCTATTTGAACCACTTCAACAGACATGAATCTATCCATTACATTGACTGCCAAAAAAAGTGATTCAGGTAATAACTTGAATTTTAAATGCATTTCAACAAGCCAATCAACCAATATCGATCTCATTCTTGGTTTTAACAATGTTTGTTTGAAAAGATATTGCGGATCAGGTAACATTCGTGTTTCTAATTCGTAATAGTACGAAAATATTTCGTTAACATATTCACTAACCATTAATTGGTCGTCATTATCTTCTTCATCCAAATCCTGCCATTCATAATCAATTAAACGTGATTTCTTATGGTATGACTGACTTCTTTCCCCTACTTCTGGTTGTGGTACTCTTAATTTCTCTACTAAATTTGTCGACGATTCAGTAGCTTGTCGTTTTTGGGGTAATCGAGATGGAACTGCCAAAGATGCTAGTCTATTTGCGTCGTTGTTATTGTTGTTGCTACTGTTGCTACTGCTACTGGTACTACCATTATTGTTGTTATCACTGGCAATGGGTATTGGTCTAGATGGTCTATGCTGTTGTTTTTGTAGAGGGGCATTGTCTCCACCCAATGGTTTTCTTTTATTTGTTGGTTTAGCATTTGTTATGTATTGATTTGAAACATCACCCAAATATTGACGTGTATTGACATGTGAAACTCCTTCAGATGATGTTACAGAGACTTGAGGTGGTGATGAAATTTGTTGTTGTGTTTGTTGTTTATGCTGAGAATTGGATATGGTCGTATTTTTGATGGTACTTATCGACTCTTGATGCTGTACTTTTGATCTAGTAAGTCTAAACTCATTTTCATTATTAGTTTTAGTGACTTGTGGCATTACTATGAGATGAAAATGACAAACAGTGAGTATAAATGTGAATTAATTTTGGTTTGGCTGGTTCGTTGGTTGATTAATGAATTAAAATTTATCGTGTCGTGAGTCTACAAGTCTAGTAAGATCTTGTTCGATGAGTAATTGGAATAAGTTTCTCTATAAAAAAAAGGAAAAGGGGGGAATAGGGGATGATTGATGAAATTAAATTAGATAATATTGATGAATCATATAACAAGAAGAAGATGTTGGGTGATTGAAATAGAAAATTTAAAGAAAAGAACCAAAAAAGAATAAGAAAAAAGCTATTGGAATTTTTTTTTTTAATAAGGTTTGTTTCTTAATTGAATTTCTCTTCTTGTGGTTGCTCTCACCTATTTTTGACTGTAGATGTAGTATTTGCAGATGTACTACTTAGTTGTTGTTGTTGTTGTGTTTTAATTTCACGTTTTTGTAAATTCTTAGGTGTAGGTAGGAGTTCTCTTTATTTTTTTACTGTCTTTTCTTTCTTTTCTCTCTCTCTCTCCCTTTTAGTAAATGTTTTGTTTAGTGATTCTTTTGGTTTGTTGTTTTTTTTTTAGTCTTGACTTTTTGTACTCTTTTTTGTTTTTTTAGATTTCAAGTTTGCTGGTAAGTCAAAGTAAAGTAAGGTGGTGGTGGTGGTGATTGATGATTAATGATTGTTTGGTGTATGTGTAAGATTTGAAATTGAAATTTCTGTCGGTTTCTTTTCTTTATGTTATTTATTTTATGTCTTGAATTTTATTTCTTTATTTCTCCGTTTCAAATCACACTCAAAGTAATTTATAATTTGGGAGTAGTGGTTGTAGACAAGTCGAAATTTGCAAAACTAAGACAATACAAAAAAAAAAGATAAATACAACCAACGACTATTATTATTTAACGTTGCAACAAAAGTGGTTGTTAATGGTACAAAAGGTTGTATTAGTGGTAATGGTAGTAGTAATGCTGGTTGGTGTATAATTCACAGCCTAAAATAGATGTAGATTATAATTTGTGACAAATCTAGTAGAAAAGAGATGAAAAGAGGGAAAGGGGGACGATTAGAGATAATTAAATATTCCAGTAACTGTTCGTTTACATATAAATTGCTGTATGAGAAGAGTGTAAAGACTAGTATGAAAGAAGAATTAGATTTTGATGATGTAGTGAAGGACTAAACTTATAGTAATGGTAATTGATGTTTGCTTTATTTTTTTTATGGCTCAATATTTTGATATCTTCTTAATTAAGTAAGTTGTCAACTTGAAATTTTGTCAAATTCTTTTTACTTCTCCAAAAAAGAAATTGGTGATAATCTTCCTCTTCTTTGCCTCATTGATTTTTCTAATTTCATTTAATGACTATGTTGATGTTGCTGCACTGCACCATTTAAACTTGCATATTACTCCCATTTCTTTTCCGTGTTGGTTGGTTCATTGGCGGTGGTAGTGGTTGAAGTTTTTCCTGATGCCGTGAAATTTTTTTTTTTTGCGTCTACATTTGTTGTTTCTAATTTCGATGTTTTTGGTTAAAAATTGATTTTTGTAATTTCAAAATTTTATTTTTCCTTTTCATTGTTTTAGATTCTAACTTAAACCTCCTTACTCATTACTCTTTCATTTTCTATCATTTCTTGGATGTGACTAAAAATCTTACCACCACCGCCATCTCCTTCCTCCTCCACCTCTTAGTCTTAGTCTTCTAACCGTGATAGTCAACAATTAGTACCATTGTTCTATTCCTTCATGACGTTATTTCTTTCCTGATTTTCAAATCACCCAAGTTTTATTTTTTTTATCCTCCCATTGTAGGTTGCAGCTGCAAAGTTTTAAACATACATTCTCAAAGTAATTTGTTCGGCGTTCAATAATACTCCGTGTATTGTCCACGGCGTCGTCGTTGTTGTGGGTACTACTTGTAGTTGTAATTCTTTGTCGTCGTCGTCGTCGCGATAAAGGTTGTGACTTTGCATTTACTTGTTTGTGCCCCCACCCTCCACAATCCCATTTTATTAAATGACGAGTACTACAATATAATTAACATTTTTTTATTTTCAATTGTGCAGACACTTTTCATTAATTAAATGTCCTTCCTTAATAATACGGAGAAATAAAACTATATTATACAATTTTGTGATAAAGGCTAATTCAAGCCTCAGTACTCCTTACTAATTTTTCAATCTCAATCCAACTGTTTCATTATTCCTCCTCCCCCCCCCCCCCCCATTTTCATCTCTCCTCCTAATGGGG
>OBUW01000340.1_pt1 | contig 29304 bp, 29 predicted proteins | sample 1475761 | NCBI WGS metagenome assembly OBUW01 (sample SAMEA2579908, study PRJEB22360) | human gut metagenome | biome: human gut; feature: human-associated habitat; material: faeces | place: Denmark | collected 2008/2010
AATTCTGAGTTGTCTACTCTAATTTATTATATTTACCTATAAAAATACACCTCAAAAAATAGATTTTTCAGTCTAGCTTTTGGGGTGTACATTCCACACAAACATGTGATTATTTTGATGTTTCTATTAAACTTGTAATTTTAAATTTAAAGTCCCTAAAAAGTCCCTAAAATTTTATTTTATATGAGGTATTATTGATAATGATAAAGTTATAAACCTTGATATTATGCTGTTTTACTTTTTGAATGATAAGTAATTTTATGTTAAAAGTCTCCAATTCGGATACAATACGGTCGATAACATATAAACGTTATGACTGACTAATTTTAAATCAGTATCATCTTTCTTAGTTTCTGCTTTGGCACTATTGTCTGTCAGTGCCCCAATTAATAATAAATTTGCTAATGCAAGTGTTGCAGCTTTTTTTAGTGTGTTGGATTTTGTTTTTTTCACCATCATTATCACTCCTTTTATATAGCTTACAACAAAATAGATGCAAAATTGATTAACTAAATTTAAATTAATTATTAAATCGAATTTATATTTTTAAGTAAATGTTTTTTGAGTATAAAGATGCTGTAAATATAATCGACAAATGTAATCGGAATTAAGAAATGAAGGTTGTAATGACATTTAAGTTTGAAGCTTGGTATAAACAAAATCAAACAGCATTTTAGTCATAGCAAATAGAGCAGTTAATCAAAATTAAAAGAACTTTTAACAGTGTTAAAAAATTATTGTTAAAGATAATTTATTATTAATATTCAGTTAATTCAAAAAATAGAGAAAGTCTGGCTATAATTAAGTTGCAATCACGAATTACATAAAAAAGGAGAGATAATTTATGAAATTTAAGTCATTGATTACAACAACATTAGCATTAGGCGTTATAGCATCAACAGGAGCAAACTTTAATACTAACGAAGCATCTGCCGCAGCTAAGCAAATAGATAAATCATCAAGTTCATTACACCATGGATATTCTAAAATACAGATTCCATATACAATCACTGTGAATGGTACAAGCCAAAACATTTTATCAAGCTTAACATTTAATAAGAATCAACAAATTAGTTATAAAGATATAGAGAATAAAGTTAAATCAGTTTTATACTTTAATAGAGGTATTAGTGATATCGATTTAAGACTTTCTAAGCAAGCAAAATACACGGTTCATTTTAAGAATGGAACAAAAAGAGTTGTCGATTTGAAAGCAGGCATTCACACAGCTGACTTAATCAATACAAGTGACATTAAAGCAATTAGTGTTAACGTAGATACTAAAAAGCAAGTGAAAGATAAAGAGGCAAAAGCAAATGTTCAAGTGCCGTATACAATCACTGTGAATGGTACAAGCCAAAACATTTTATCAAACTTAACATTTAAAAAGAATCAGCAAATTAGTTATAAAGATTTAGAGAATAATGTAAAATCAGTTTTAAAATCAAACAGAGGTATAACTGATGTAGATTTAAGACTTTCAAAACAAGCGAAATTTACAGTTAATTTTAAAAATGGCACGAAAAAAGTTATCGATTTGAAAGCAGGCATTTATACAGCGAACTTAATCAATACAGGCGATATTAAAAATATCAATATAAATGTAGAAACTAAAAAGCAAGCGAAAGATAAAGAAGCAAAAGTAAATAATCAAGTGCCATATTCAATTAATTTAAATGGTACAACAACTAATATTCAATCTAATTTAGCATTTTCAAATAAACCTTGGACAAATTACAAAAATTTAACAACAAAGGTAAAATCAGTATTGAAATCTGACAGAGGCGTTAGTGAACGTGATTTGAAACACGCAAAGAAAGCGTATTACACTGTTTACTTTAAAAATGGTGGTAAAAGAGTGATACATTTAAACTCGAATATTTATACAGCTAACTTAGTTCATGCGAAAGATGTTAAGAGAATTGAAGTTACTGTAAAAACAGTTTCGAAAGTAAAAGCGGAGCGTTATGTACCATATACAATTGCAGTAAATGGAGCATCAAATCCAACTTTATCAGATTTAAAATTTACAGGTGACTCACGTGTAAGCTACAGTGATATCACGAAAAAAGTTAAATCAGTATTGAAACATGATAGAGATATCGGTGAACGTGAATTAAAATATGCCAAAAAAGCAACTTATACAGTACATTTTAAAAATGGAACAAAAAAAGTGATTAATTTAAACTCTAATATTAGTCAACTGAATCTGCTTTATGTCAAAGATATTAAAAATATAGATATCGATGTTAAAACTGGGGCAAAAGCGAAAGCGGATAGCTATGTACCATACACAATCGCAGTAAATGGGACAACAACACCTATTGCATCAAAACTAAAACTTTCGAATAAACAATTAATTGGTTATCAAGATTTAAATAAAAAAGTTAAATCAGTTTTAAAACATGATAGAGGTATCAATGATATTGAATTGAAATTTGCGAAACAAGCAAAGTATACTATACACTTTAAAAATGGAAAGACACAAGTCGTTGACCTTAAATCAGATATCTTTACAAGAAATTTATTCAGTGTCAAAGATATTAAAAAGATTGATATTAATGTGAAACAACACACTAAATCTAATAAAGCGCTTAATAAAGTGACTAACAAAGCGACTAAAGTGAAGTTTCCAGTAACGATAAATGGATTTTCAAATTTAGTTTCAAATGAATTTGCGTTTTTACATCCACATAAAATAACAACAAACGACTTGAATGCTAAACTTAGACTAGCGTTAGCAAGCGATCAAGGTATTACTAAACATGATATTGGACTTTCTGAACGCACTGTGTATAAAGTGTATTTTAAAGACGGGTCATCAAAATTTGTTGACTTAAAAGCTGCGAAACAAGATTCAAAAGTATTTAAAGCAACTGACATTAAAAAAGTAGACATTGAAATTAAATTTTAATCTTTAATTTTATATTAAGGCATCTCACAATAGTGGGGTGCCTTTTTCATTTGTAGAGATGTGATACTTGAAGTGATTTGCCGCACGTTTGATAAATTTATCTAAGGCATATCAAGTTATGTTAGGAGAGATGTATAAAACTAATTAGGTATAGCGATTGACAAGTTGCTGAATAAAATAAATCTTTTGATGCTTTGAAAGAAGGAATAATTTTAAAAATAAAAAACCAATAATCCAAGTCATACTCATCAGATTATTGGTTGATATTAATTATCTTAAGTCATCAATTGCTTTAGCAATTGAATCAAATACATGTGGGATATCTTCTTTTTCTACACAGCTAAACGCAATACGAATATCTGTTGCATTTAGTGCAATAACACCAATTGAATATTTTTCAATTAAATGTTTACGAAGTTCTTCAGGGTCAACATCATGAACTTTTATTGCCATAAAGTATCCAGAGTTAAAGTCATATGCTTGCCAATGTGAATGATATTGATCAGCATAGACAACTTCCTTAGTGACTTCATAGCGTTCTTTTAATGTTTGAATATTTTGTTCGATTTCTTTATCGAATTGTTTATTATTTTTTAATACATGCTTAACAGCGCTTTGTGTTGGAAGCGGTCCACTAGAAATGTTGCTTCGTATAAGACCTTTTACTTTGGCTTCTAAAACTTCTTTAGTTGTTTGATCAGACGTTCCAAATGTTATAAATCCAACACGGAATCCCCATGCGAAAAATTCTTTTGTTGCACCATCTAAACGAACAGGTAAAATTGCATTTGAATTTAAATTAGTTAGTGCAGTAAATAATGATTGAGTATACACATCTTCATAGAATAAACCATAGTATGCATCATCCACAACAGCTATAACTTTTGTACCTTTATCAGCTAATGCTTTAATTGCATCGACGATGGTAGTCACTTCTTTATGCGTAGGTGTGTAACCTGTAGGATTATTAGGATAATTTAAAATCATAATGACTTTATCTTTATTGTATGATTGTAAAGCTTCTACAAGTGAATCAGTAGTATAATGCCCGTCTTTATCAAAGATAGGATATGTTTGAAGGTTTGCACCATTTCTCGTATTGAAAACAAGTTTGTAATTACCCCAATTATGCTCTGGTAACAAGATAGTGTCACCTTGATTTACAAATAAATCGCCAACTAGAGATAAACCGTGTGTTAATGCATTTGTAACAACTGGTCGTGACATGTTGTCGATTGATAGGTCTGGATTGTCACGCAACATTTTTTGTTGCCATAAATCACGTAATTCTTCGATACCTTGTGGTGGCGCATAAGGGAATATTTCATCTGGAGTTAAATCATTAAACATTGCATCTAAAGATGATGCAAACATTTTTCCGTCTTTGTTTGTCGCCATACCTATAGTTGCATTGTATGTTGTACTCTTTGCTTCAGCAGATTGAGATAAAATGCCTTTTGGATAAAACATATTTTGACCTAAGTCAGATAACATGTTAAGTACTGTTGCATTGGACTGTTGAAGTTGTTCATTTAAGTTTTGGGCTAAAGGATTCATTATTGCTTAACCTCTCTTTAAAAAAATTGTATGCCTATATATTATCTTCAATTATACCAAAGATAAAGTGTTGTTGGTGAATTAACGAATAATATGTAAAATCCGCCACCAAAATACGAACACATGTTCTGTTTTTATGTTAGAATAGGTGTAGGTCATCCTTCAGTATGATACTTTAGTCGAACGGAGGTGTAGTGTAATGATGTGGTGGCAAGAAGGGATGATGACACTTATTACAGGTGGCTTACTAATTATTTTTCGGCTTTGGTTAGAACTGAAATGGAAAAATAAAAAATGATCCTACACACATAAATAACCCCAAGTCTGCTGGTACCAGACTTGGGGTTGTGTAGTATAATTCTGTGGATACACTTAAATAATATCATTGAACACAATATATCGCAATCAATAATCATTTTGAATGCATAGTTTTGTCGTCATTTAAGCCAATGAGAGATTGGTTATATTACACTATATAATATATTAAGTTATGATAAATCTTTATATTTGTTATAATGTCGATGTTGAGGTGAAATAAATTGAAACATCTAACAAAAATATTTGTAGCATTAGCAATTATTTTATTTATTGTTGGTTATTATTTACAAGCAACAAACCATGAGAGCCAAGGTATAAAACTATTATTGGCAGCAATTATGTTTATGATTTGTGCTTTTATAAGTAGAAGTAATGATCGACGTAAAAATAACAAATAGAATTGACTGTTTTAAACGACTGTTCTTAATGACGCGACAATCACCGCTATAGTATAAGAATATTCGTTTTGACAGTCTTTTTTATTGAAGTAGACAATGCAAGATTAAATGGTAGTGTCTATTCATTTTATTCAACTGCTAGTAATACAATACTCAGTGTTATTTCTGAAGACTGGTTGATAATGAGACATGCATATTTACAAAACTGTGTATATTGTGTATATTGTATATATACAGAAGGTGATAGGGGGACGTTGATGAAAATAATTTTAAAAAACAATAGTGATTTTCCGATTTATGAGCAAATAAAACAGCAAGTGAAACAAAATATTTTAAAGGGTCATGTTGCTCCTGGCGAACATTTGCCATCTATGAGAGAACTTGCTAAAGATTTGCAAGTAAGTTTGATCACTACGAAACGTGCTTATGAAGATTTAGAGAAAGACGGTTTTGTTACAACAATTAGAGGAAAAGGGACCTTTGTTAAGGAGCAAGATAGTTCTATTTTAAAAGAGAAACAATTTTTTACCATTGAAAATTTGGTTAAAGAATTGGTTAATGAAGCGCAAGCCATCGAAATGTCACTTGAGGAACTTCAAGATATTTTAACGTTCATTTATGAGGAGGAATCATCATGAATGCCATAGAATTAAGTAATGTTAATTATTCAAGTGATCAGTTTAATTTAAAGAATATCTCTTTCAAAGTTCCTCAAGGATTCGTCACTGGTTTTATTGGTAGAAATGGCGCTGGTAAAACCACAATAATAAGGTTAATTATGGATTTGTATCAACCACAAACTGGTGTTATTAGAGTATTAGAAGAGGATATGGCTCTCAATCCGATAGAGTTAAAGAATAGAATTGGGTTTGTTTACTCTGAAAATTATTTTAATGAGAGATGGACTACGAAGCAACTTGAAAAAATGATTGCCCCTTTTTATCGTAAATGGGACCATCAAGTATTTGAATTTTATCTTGAAAAGTTCGATTTACCAATCAATAAATCAATAAAAACATTTTCGACTGGCATGAAAATGAAATTATCACTAGCAGTTGCATTTTCACATCATGCTGAATTGTATATTTTTGATGAGCCTACTTCAGGTCTTGATCCCATAGCTAGAAATGAGCTATTGGAGATAATTCAGCAAGAATTAATTGATGAAAATAAAACAATATTCATGTCGACACACATTATCTCAGATTTAGAAAAAATAGCTGATTATATCATTCACTTAAGTGACGGTGAAGTTATCTTAAATGGTTCAAAAGAACAACTGTTACAAAGATATCAAGTTGTGAGTGGTGCTATTGAGGACCTTGATGATGAATTAGCATCTCTACTTATTTATGAAGAACATAAGCGTACGGGATTTATAGGATTAACAGAACATGCGCAAGTATTTAAAGAAATTTTAGGTCATAAAGTGAATATCACTACACCTTCTATTGAAAACTTAATGGTTTATCTTGAAAAGAGAAAACCTAAATATTATGAAAACATCAAATTGATGGAAGAAGGTTTTTAAATGAAGGCATTGTTAATTAGGAATTTTAAATTACGACGATATACACTTATCATCTATTTTCTATTATTAACCTTATATCCTTTTTATATAATGCTTGACTCAACAAAGTTCTTTTACTTATTGCAATCTTTTATAAGTCCAACAATATTGATTATTTGGATTTTAGATGCTGGTCACTTATTTAGACTCAATCGTAGATTAGGTGGTAATGATTCATATTATTTTTATATGAGTTTACCAGTGTCAAAAAAACAATTGCTTAATGCCAACTATATTACATGCATTGTTTTAACATTAATTGGAACGCTTGTTATTAGTTTATATGCTTATGAAGCAGATGTGATTGAACCAAATTCAATCTATTTTTCAACTGCATATGCATTTGTCATATCTAACTTCTTGTCTATACCAATTGCATTTAGTCAATTTACAGAATTGCGTAGAGTCAAAGTGCCATATGGTATATACGTGTTTACTATTATCATTTTAGTTCCATTTTTATTTTCAATTGCAATAGTGTTGGTGAATTATTTTGTTCTAAGTCAATCATCATTCCCAGATCTATATTCATATATTTTAAATATTGGTTTTCTAATTATCAGCATTGTTATACTTATTGTTAATTATTTTAAACAGCTCAATAAAATAAATACTAGAAAATTTAAAGGAGGCAGTCGATGAAATTAGAACATATTACAAAAAAATACGGCTCAAATGTCGTTTTAAATGATATTGATTTTGACTTTGGCGATAGTAGAATTGTCGGATTAATAGGAAAAAACGGTGTTGGTAAAACAACTGTTATGAAAGTAATGAATGGTAATATTATTAAATTTGATGGAAAAGTAGACATTGATAATGCAGATAATATCGGTTTTTTAATTGAGCATCCTAAATTATATGATAATAAATCAGGATTGTATAACTTGAAATTATTTGCACAAGTATTAGGTAAGGGTTTTGATAAAGCATACACAGACAAAATTATAGATGCATTTGGTATGAGACCTTATATTAAAAAGAAAGTTAAGAAATATTCAATGGGGATGAAGCAAAAGTTAGCAATTGCAGTATCTTTAATGAATAAACCTAAATTTTTAATCTTGGATGAGCCTACAAATGGTATGGATCCAGATGGGTCAATTGATGTGCTGACTACAATTAAGTCTCTAGTAAATGAACTTGATATGAGAATTCTAATATCAAGTCATAAGTTAGAAGATATTGAATTAATTTGTGATAGAGCTGTATTTTTGAGAGACGGACATTTTGTTCAAGATGTAAACATGGAGGAAGGTGTTGCATCTGACACAACGATAGTTACTGTTGATCATAAAGACTTTGATAGAACTGAAAAATATCTTGCAGAGCATTTCCAATTACAAAATGTCGACAAAGCAGACGGACATTTAATGATCAATGCACAAAAAAATTATCAAGTTATACTAAAAGCATTATCTGAATTAGATATTTATCCGAAATATATTGAAACACGTAAAAGTTCATTGCGTGATACGTACTTCAATATAAATCAAAGAGGTGATAAATAATGAGAATTTTAAATTTAGTTAAGTATGATTTTTATAGTATTTTTAAAAGTCTGTTAACATATTTAGCGATACTAATCGTATCTAGTTTGATTGCAACTCAAAGTATACTTATGGCAAATTCGATGGATAACCCGAAACATATTATTGTCTATGGATCTGTCTTTGCTGCAGCAAAATGGTTATTGTTAATAATTGGATTAATGTTTGTTGTTAAGACAATTACGCGTGATTTTTCACAAGGTACAATTCAACTATATATGAGTAAAGTTAAAACACGCGTTGGTTACATTATTTCGAAAACAATTTCAATTATTTTAATTTCAATATTATTTGCATTAATTCATTATGTGATTTTGATTGTTGTGCAGGCATCTAGTAACGGGAAAAATTTGGCGTTTTCTAAATATGTAGATAATTTATGGTTCTTCCTAATCTTTTTACTATTCTTTGGCTTGTTTTTATTCTTAATCACACTTGCATCACAAAAAACAGCAATGATATTTTCGTTAGGTGTATTTTTAGTACTTATTGTACCGTTTATTAAACCTTTCATTACATTTATTCCAAGATATGGTGATAAAGTTTTAGATGCTTTTGATTATATCCCTTTTGCTTACTTAACTGATAAAATGATTAGCTCTAACTTTGATTTTAGCAATTGGCAATGGGTAATTTCATTAGGTTCTATAGTGATATTCTTCATTTTGAATATCTTATACGTCGCTAAAAAAGACATTTAATAAAAATAATTTTGAGGTTGGGAATTTTAAATTTTCCCAACCTCAAAGTTTGTCTTATTGTAAATTTATTTATTTTCTAATTTATTTAGGATGGAATTATAAACTGCTTTCCAAAATGAAGCGTCAGTTTTATAGCGGTTTGATATAACTAAGTGTGTTTCTTTTTCTAAATCTGCATAGTCTGGATGATCTTTGCTCGGTAATTTATCAGCACGAACATCAGTTACAAATTTTTGGACTTCATTTGCTCTTGGTCCCCAAACTGTTTCTTGTTCGAATTGATCATTCAAGAATACGAAGATAGGAATTGCACGTGATTTACCATTTGTTAAATATTGATCGATCAGTTTTGTATCATCATCTCTATGGAACACGCGTACTTCTAAATTTAATGCTTCACTGATGTGTTTTAGAATTGGGAGATTCATCATTGCATCTCCACACCAGTCTTCAGTAATTACTAATACTTTAGAATAATTCATCTCTTTTATTTTTTTGATGCGTGAATCATCTTCTGGTAACTCAAATGATTGATAGATACTGAGAACGGTATCTTGATTTGTCTTCATTCCATCAATGTATTCATTTAAGGGTTGGCTATTTTTGAAATAAGTTTCTAAATTTGTCATTGTAAAAACCTCCTTTAGCATTTACAACATTATACCAATTTATAGTAATAAAAGGTAATGAAATAAATTAATTGCAAATTCTTTGTTAATTTTTGTTAAGGATGAAACGGGAAGCACCTTATGCTATATTTAAATAAGTACAAAGAAAGGGTGACATCAGTGCGTATTCAAAATCGCTGGGTTGTGTTTATATTATTTTTAATCTGTTCTTTTGGTGTATTAATTGGTTTGTATCAATATCGTCATACGAAGACTGTGGATTTGTCTAATCTTGAAATAAACGATATTAAATTAAATGATAAGTTTGATAAAAAAGGCTATGAAGTCAATAAAAAAATTAAGTTTGATCGATTTAAATTTTATAACAGTAAAGCTCACCCTGACCTTACCGTTAAAGTGAGAGAAAAGGATAACATCGTTAAGGGGATAATATTAGTAAGAGATGAAAAGATACATACTAATTTTGATGGGGGAATTGGTTCGCCGATAAATAACGCGATTGAAAATCTTGGATTCGGATATAAAAGAACAAAAGTTGGCAATGATTTCTCATCTGTAAAGTATATTGATAGAGATAACCATTTAAAATTAAACTTACTTTATCAAGATTTAGAAATTAAACGTATTGAATTTTTTAGTAAATAGCTTTAGGTCTTAAAGTTATAAAAAACGAATGAATAATTTTATTGGGATGAGTGACCTATATGAACAAGATTACTTATTTAAATGAATTAGAAACAGCACTTGATGCGCTACCTAGACATTTAAGAGATCAAAAAATGTATGAATATGAACGTTTTTTTTATGAGCAAGAACTTAATGGCGTTGATGAAGAGGAAATTTTAAAGAAGTTAAAAGACCCACAAGATGTTGCAGCTGAAACAAAAGCTAGAAGTGTTATTGATTATGCTGAATCTAAACCAACATTTGAAAATATTTCAAGAGCTGTTGCTGCTTCATTAAGTTTAGGCATTCTATCTATTTTTGTCATCCTTATACCAGTATCTATAGTTGGATTATTTGTATTAGCATTATTTTTAATATCACTTTTGCTGCTGTTTTGTCCAATTATTTTATTAGCATCAGCAATATCCAGAGGAATTGTAGACTCAATTAGTAATGTATTTTTTGCCATATCATATTCAGGATTAGGATTAGTATTTATCATTGTCATATTTAAGATTTTAGAATACATTTATCGTTTAATCTTAAAATATTTACTTTGGTATATTAAAACTGTCAAAGGAAGCGTTAGAAAATGAAGAAATTCTTTTTTATTGGGCTTTTAGTGTTTGTTGTCTTTTTTACAGCAGCAACCATTATTTGGTTCAGCTATGATAAAAACAAATATGGTACTAAACAATATGATAAAACATTCAAAGACGATGCTTTTGACAATGTATCTATAAATTTGGATAGTACAGAACTTCGTATAAAGCGGGGGAATCAATTTAGAGTTAAATATGATGGTGACAATGATATATTAATTAATATAGTAGATAAGACGTTGAAGATTAGTGATAAAAGGTCTAAGACAAGAGGATATGCAATTGATATGAATCCTTTTCATGAGAATAAGAAAACGTTAACGATTGAAATGCCTGATAAAATGATTAAACGTTTAAATATATCGTCTGGAGCAGGAAGTGTTAGAATCAGTGATGCTGATTTAGAGAACACAAGTATTCAAAGCATTAACGGTGAAGTAGTTATTAAAAACTCAAATCTTGACGCACTAGATTCAAAGACAAATAATAGTCCTACTTATATTAGTAAAAGTAACATTAAAAATAGTAATATTAAAGTTGTTATTGGTATGCTACAAATCGACAAGAGTCAAATTAAACAATCCATATTTTTAAACGATCATGGTGACATTGAATTTAAAAACATGCCATCAAAAGTAGATGCAAAAGCTTCTACTAAACAAGGAGATATTCGTTTTAAGTATGATAGTAAACCTGAAGATACTATACTAAAGCTAAATCCGGGAACGGGTGATAGCGTAGTTAAAAATAAAACATTTACTAATGGTAAAGTTGGGAAAAGCGACAATGTTTTAGAATTTTATACGATTGATGGTAATATCAAAGTTGAATAAATAAAGGATGTAAGCACCGATATTAGGAAGCATAATTTCTCTAATATCGGTGTTATTTATTTGTTGGCAAAAGTTAAGTCGGTATCTATATTGCCAGTAAAGTGAGTGATATTAAGGTCTTGACCATCTAACCATGATTTGAAATCTATTATTTCTGGTGGCGCATTTTCTCCCAATGTAAAATATGCAGTTAATGTTTCAGGGTGATACATTGATGTATGGATGGTGCCAGACCAGCTTTTGAATAGTTTACTGTAAATTTCATACTGAGGATTATTGAATAACTTAAATGCTGTAGTCATATTTAAATTATCATTAGTTTGTGAAATGGTACGCGCTAGTCTTTCTTTAGATTCTTTTGTATAATTGCGATTTTCATGTGTTAATATTTCAAAATGATTTGTACATATATTATCATAACGAACATCTATTGATCTCGGCGTCACTTCAACAATTGCATGGTTCAATGATTTGTCCATCAGTATGTAGCTAAATGAGCTTCTGTGTGGTATTTCTTTCAATAATTGGATTGCTTCTGTTACATTTCGGCAATTTTCAAGAATTAGACGACCAATCATATAACATACAAAACCATTTGCTGGTTTCTTCCGGTGCATAAAGTTATAGCCCATAGTTAATCCTAACTCATTCATACCATCCATTCTTCCAGTTACCCTTGATACAGGACCAATTTGAGCTAAACCGCTATCTGTAGGTTGATATAGTAAGTAGCGACCATCATAAGTTGCAGGGTGGTAATCATAATTTCTAACCATGAAGTCTTTGCCTTGAAAGACCGTGCAACCACTTTCTTTTAAATCGGTAAAACGATAATGTCCAAAGTTTAAAATAATTTGGCGTGTTGGCATTTTGAGTACACTTTGTAGTCCCATTAATTCTTCCCATATTTGAGGTGCGTAAGTTTGGAATATTTGATAAGTTTCATTTACATCTATATCGAAACGTGGCACACGTTTTTTCCATTCTTTTTCTCGATTTTTTAGAAGAGGTGTTTGTTGAAGCCATTTACCAGTTTTAACACCTAACTCGAAATGTGAACCTCTAAAAGTCATGATATCTGATGTCACTTGTTGCATATCATCGACTCCTTTCTTTTTAGTTGTAATATATTGTAAATAAATAGTAATCGTATGTATATTGAATGTCATGTTAAATAAAGTTATATTTTACTAAATGAAATATAAAATTGTTTGAGGTGATTTCTCGGTGTATAAGACTTATCAATCAGTTAAAACATATTTTTATAGATGGTGGGGATATTAAGTTAAAAACTTAAAATCATCTTATCATAAATATCAATCTTAAGTTAGCATTCACGATAATAGTCATTGTTAACATTAGCATATAAGGTCATGTCACGTTGAAACAGAGGTTCCTCGGCATTTTTGAAAATAATCATTAGCTTGCTCGCTATATAATTTGATGAATATATTTCGTAAAAGTGGGTATTTATTTAATGATTATTCTATGTATGATAGTATAATGAAATGTAGATAGGTATTTAATTTAACAGAGGTGAAATTGAGATGTGGAATTTTATTAAATGTGTGTTTAAATTCGTATTTAGCTTAGTTGCTATTACAACATTAGTTGCTGGTGTTGGTGTAGTAGCATTTGCTTATATCTTTAAAAAAGATTTTGAAGATATTGAAAGAAAAACTAAAGAAATTATTTCTGATATCGAAAGTAAAAATAACTAATAACATTTAGGCAAGGACAATATAGATTGTTCTTGCCTTTAATTATGTTCAAAGCATTAAGGTAACAAGACAATATCTAAGATATCAAAGATAGAAATTTTTTGACGTTGTTGCTGATTGTAAACATAACCATCAATTTCATAATTAATAGCATCAATACGATAAATGGTTAAGCGTACTGAATCTACAAAGCCATTATTATAAAATTTAACTTCTACAGGTTGGGCATATTGTAGCGCCTCGTGTAGCCGAATGTTTAGCTCAGCCAATTGATCATCTGATAATACAGGACGTGTAATTTTGTTTTGATCGATAATGTATTGTTGAATCGTTTCGAATTGTTCGGGTAATGTTGCAAAAGGCGCCCATTTAATCATTCCTCTTCCTACTGGGATATTGCTATCTAATAATTCGCTTGGGATGTTCCGATAATCCGTTTCTTCTTCATAACTTGTCATCCTTCATTCACCTCAATCTGATAATTATATTATACGAACGTGTGTTCTGTTTTGCAATAAGAAATCTTATAAACATTGATAAGATTTCTAAAATTTATTTGGTCAAGTAAGTAAAAAGAGCAACATTTATAATCAAAAGTGAGGACAGCAATAGGAGTAAATAGGTTGCATTGGCGGAGAATTTTAGAGATAAAGTAAAGTAAATGATTGTTATTTCCAACTAAAATTTAATAAAATGAAAATAAGACTAACATGGAGGGGTAAAAGTAATGACAAATGGATATATTGGTTCTTACACTAAAAAGAATGGTAAAGGGATTTATCGTTTTGAATTAAACGAAAATCAGTCGCGTATTGATTTATTAGAAACAGGATTTGAATTAGAAGCGTCTACATATTTGGTGCGTAATAATGAATTTTTATATGGAATCAATAAAGAAGGTGAACAATGTGGTGTTGCGAGTTTGAAAATTGATGACAATGGTGAATTGCATTTATTAAATAAATGTTTGTCTTCAAAAGCTGGTACAGGTTGTTATGTATCGATTTCAGAAGATAAACGATATTTATTTGAAGCGGTATATGGTGCTGGCATCATACGTATGTATGAATTAAATACGCACACAGGTGAAATTATACGTCTAATTCAAGAACTTGCGCATGATTTTCCAACAGGTACACATGAAAGACAAGATCATCCACATGCACATTATATTAATCAAACTCCAGATGGTAAGTACGTTGCAGTAACAGATTTAGGTGCTGATCGTATCATTACTTATAAATTTGACGACAACGGGTTTGAATTTTATAAAGAATCTTTATTTAAAGATAGTGATGGGACAAGACATATTGAATTTCATGATAATGGAAAATTTGCTTATGTCGTACACGAATTATCAAATACTGTGAGTGTTGCAGAATATAATGACGGTAAATTTGAAGAGCTCGAGCGTCATTTAACAATTCCTGAAAACTTTGATGGAGATACTAAACTTGCAGCAGTGCGTTTATCTCATGATCAACAATTCTTATATGTATCTAATAGAGGGCATGATAGCATTGCAATTTTTAAAGTTCTTGATAATGGTCAACACTTAGAACTAGTAACAATTACTGAAAGTGGTGGTCAATTCCCAAGAGATTTTAATATTGTCTCATCAGATGACCTTTTAGTTTGTGCTCATGAGCAAGGAGATTCAGTTGTAACTGTTTTCGAAAGAAATAAAGAAACAGGTAAAATTACGCTATGTGATAACACTCATGTAGCATCTGAAGGTGTATGTGTCATATTTTAATCTTTAATTAATCATGATAAAAAGAAAACCATGTTTCCAAAAAATTTGTGTATACCTTGAAATATATTGTTTTCAAGAACATCAAATTATGGAAGCATGGTTTATTTTTGTCTCAAAAATTAATTTTTAAAGAAAGCTTTGATGTATTTAAATTTACCTTTATATGGTGGTAAATGGACACCTGATTCTAATCGTGTAGATTTGAAAATGTAGCTTTTTTCATGTGTAAAAGTGTCGAATGAATATTTACCATGATAGCGTCCCATACCTGAGGCGCCAACACCACCAAATGGTAATTTAGGATTCGCTAGGTGCATCAATGTATCATTAATAGCACCGCCGCCAAATGATAACTCGTTTATTACACGTTGTGTAGCATTTTCATCTTCGCTAAATAAATATAAACTCAAAGGTTTTGGTCTTTGGTGAATAAAGGCTATTGCTTCATCCAATGACTGATACGTTAAAATCGGTAAGATAGGACCAAAAATTTCTTCTTGCATAATTGCTGAATCACTTGTAACGTGATCTAACAATGTTGGTTCTATATAACGTTCATCCTCATCACTATGACCACCAAATACAATATTCATTTGTGCACTGTTAAGTAATGATGTCAGACGATGATAATGTTTAAGGTTTACAATGCGGCCATAATCTGGACTTTGTTGTATATTTTGACCATAAAATTCACGCAACGTTTTTGATAGGGCTGTGATTAAATCATCTTTTACAGATTCGTGTACTAAAATGTAATCTGGTGCAACACATGTTTGGCCGGCATTAGTGAATTTCCCAAAACAAATGCGCTCACTGGCAACTTTAATATTCGCTGTTTCATCAACGATGACTGGAGATTTACCACCCATTTCTAATGTCACAGGAACTAAATTTTCGCTGGCAGCTTGATAAACGATTTTGCCTACATTTTCACTTCCTGTAAAGAAGACATAGTCAAAAGGTAAGTGAATTAACGTTTGCGTTTCTTCAATTCCTCCCTCAATAACTTCAATGTAATTTGCATCAAATGTTTCATTGATTAATCGTTTAATCACTCGTGCAACATTTGGTGTCAACTCAGATGGTTTAATAATTGCTGTATTACCTGCTGCAATAGCACCGATTAAAGGTTCGAACACTAGTTGAAAAGGATAGTTAAATGGTGCAATGATCAAAACTGTTCCATAAGGTTCTTTTTTGATATAGCTTTTTGTTGGAAATAAATATAAAGGTGTGTCTACATTTTTTGTTTTAGTCCAGTTTTTAAGTTCTTTACGAGCATTTTTGATACTTTTCAAAGTTATGCCAATTTCAGTAGCATAAGCTTCGACTTTATTTTTTCCTAAATCAGTATATAGTGCTTCTAAAATATCGCTCTCGTATGATTTAATAGCTTTGCTTAACTTCTTTAATTGCTCTTTTCTAAAACTAATATCTTTAGTTTGTTGTGTATTGAAAAAAGCTTTACTGTCATAAAATTTTTGCTCAATGATATTCATAATGAAAAGAACCTCCTTATATGATTATTTTGGAAAAAGTGATTAATTGATTTGAATGTTGTGGCCGTTAATTTTAAATGGTCTTTCGAATTATATATGTTGAAAGTTGAAAATAGAGCGATGAATCGTGTACATAATAATATTTATAACTTTAATCATAACGAAAAAGGTAGGAAGAAAACAAAAATTTATACTCAACATCGCAAATATTTTAAGAAAATGTAAAGACAAAAGGGGAATTGTATAGAAATCACTAATCTGTGGGTTAGGATAGCTAAAGGAATGAAAACTGCTATTGAAAAGGTTGTAAATTAGTCAAATGTAAATAAAAAACAGTTCATTGAAAGTGAAATAAATTCTACTTTAATGAACTGTTAGTTAAATATAACATGTCTATAATTAGACAATAATATAGTATTATTTTGTTAATGCTTCAGTAATTTGAGGTACGATTTGTTTTTTTCGAGAAACAACACCAGATAAGAAGGCCATGTCATCTTCTAATTGAACATTGAATGCTTCGCCAACTTTATCTTTTTCAGCACCTACAACTAAAATTTTAGAATCACTATTAATGATGTCAGTAACAACAAGTACAAATAAGTCATATTTTTCTTGTGCACTTACAGCTAACATTTCTTTTTCTAAATCTTCTTTACGATTTAACACTTCGTCAAGGTCAACAGCATTAACTTGTGCAATACGAGTCACATAGTCACCCATAGTAAATGATTTAGCATCCATGTTTAATAAGAATTCAACTGATTTATCAGTTGTTGAAGCACCTGCTTTTAACATATCTAAGCCGTACTTTTGAATATCAACTTTAGCAATATCTTTTAATTCTTCAGCTGCTTTAACATCTTGTTGTGTACATGTTGGTGATTTGAAAAGTAAGCTATCTGAGATAATTGCTGATAACATTAAACCAGCAATTTCAGGTTTAATTTCAAAGCCACGTTCTCTAAACATTTTGTATAAAATTGTAGCTGTACAACCAACTGGTTCAGCACGATAACATAAAGGACCAGCAGTTTCGAAATTTGCAATTCTGTGATGATCAATTACATGCTTAATTGTAGCAGAGGCAATCGTATCAGAACTTTGTTGGAATTCGTTATGATCAACTAAGATAACATCTTGACCATCTAAATCATCCGTTAATAATTCCGGAGCAGGTACATTAAATGTATCTAACGCGAATTGAGTTTCTGCACTCACATCACCTAAACGGTATGCTTTGGCTCCTGAATTACCTCTAAGTTGTTCAAATTCTGCCATAATAATCGCAGATGAAATTGCATCAGTGTCTGGATTCTTATGTCCGAAAATATATGTTTTAGCCATTGTCAAATATCTCCCTTGTATATTGTATTCTTTATAATTATTTTAGCACGATTTAAACGTGTTGTTCTACCTCTGCACCTAATGAGTTTTTGAAATGTGCAAGTGCCCATTCATGCCCTTTTTGATTAAATGAAGCCACTCCCTCAGCAGGTACTGAAATTTTATAACCTAAGTTGTATGCAGAAATTGCTGTATGTAACACGCAAATATCGGTACATACACCAACGATTTCGACTTGATTAATACTTCTTTCTCTCAATAAACTATCAAGCGGGGTACCAAAGAACGAATCATAGCGCGTTTTATCAATGAAATGTACATTAGGTTGCGCTTTAATTGTTTCGTATAATTTACCTACTTTACCGTATAATTCTCTACCACTTGTATCTACGATATTGTGTGGTGGGAATAATTTACTTTCAGGATGATGAATGTCATGTAAATAATGTAAATCCATTAAAAAGAATATATGGTCTTGATAATAATTAAAGTCATTGATACGCGAAACAATAAAATCTTCAATATTTTGTCCAGGTTTACCGCATGTTAGTAAGCCGTCGTCTGCGATAAAGTCATATGAATAGTCAACAACTAATAGTGCGCGATGTGTCATTCAACATCTCTCCTATATAATAATAAAATAAACTCCCATCTATTCATAAATGCTAGAGTAATTTTTAACCCTAATGGTTAATATATAAATATAGATTAAGTATATAGATTAATCAACTTTTTTGGAAGAGCAAATCACGCAATCAACAAATATTATAAGATGTTTTTACGATAGTTTTAAAATAGCTGTAATAGAATACTAAATGTGACAAACTTAGAACTAATATCAAGTGTTGATGTTTTGAATATAAAAATGCTAATAGATGGCATCACGAGATTTATGACTATCTGCTAAATCAACCTAACACGATTATAATTTGAATAATTGGTTAATATATGAGTAATTAGAAAATAGACAAAGGATGACGATTTATGTATATCAATATGAAAGATTATGGGTTAACAGGCATAAACAAAACTAAAGATACTCGAGCAATACAACGTGCGTTAAATCATGGAAGATGTAAACCAACGACAGTTTATATACCGAAAGGGACGTATGATATTTGCAAACCATTAACGATATATGGCAATACAACACTTTTGTTGGATAATGAAACTATTTTACGTCGATGTCATTCTGGTCCGTTATTAAAAAATGGGCATCGCTTTGGTTTTTATCGTGGTTATAATGGACACAGTTATATTCATATTAAAGGTGGCAAGTTTGATATGAATGGCGTATCGTATCCTTATAATAATACAGCTATGTGCATTGGACATGCTGAAGATATTCAATTAATAGGTGTAACCATTAAGAATGTAGTGAGTGGTCATGCAATTGATGCTTGTGGGATTAATGGACTCTATATTAAAAACTGTTCATTTGAAGGATTCGTTGACTATAGTGGCGAACGTTTTTATTCTGAAGCAATACAATTAGACATTCAAGTACCTGGTGCTTTTCCAAAATTCGGAACGACAGATGGTACGATAACGAAAAATGTCATTATCGAAGATTGTTATTTTGGACCTTCAGAATTGCCCGAAATGGGAAGTTGGAATCGTGCTATTGGCTCACATGCAAGTAGACATAATCGTTACTATGAGAATATTCATATTAGAAATAATATATTTGAAGATATACAAGGTTATGCATTAACTCCCTTGAAGTATAAAGATGCTTTCATTATTAATAATAAGTTTATTAACTGTGAGGGTGGTATTAGATATTTAGGAGTTAGAGATGGTAAAAATGCTGCAGATGTGATGACAGGAAAAGACTTAGGTTCCCAAGCAGGAATAAATATGAATATCATTGGGAACGAATTTAAAGGGTCAATGTCTAAAGATGCGATACATGTACGTAATTATAATAATGTTAAACATAAAGATGTATTAATCGTTGGGAATACATTCAATAATTCGACTCAATCAATTCATTTGGAAGATATTGATACAGTGTTTTTAAGTCCTGTTGAAGCGGGTATTCAAGTTACTACAATCAATGTAGATGAAATAAAAAAGTAAAAAGTTTCGCATGACATTAGGATTAAGAATAGTAGATAATTTTTGAAAGCGCATTCATAAAACGGTATAAATATGCTATAATAAACCCAATTATCTGATAAAAGGGGTATTTTGACGGTAATGATAATACAAGATAGACAACTTTCTATACTCTAATATAGTGAGTTGAAGTAGCTTGTCATAATCATCATGAGGGGGAAATTTATGGCTTATTTCAATCAACATCAATCAATGATATCGAAAAGGTATTTAACATTCTTTTCAAAATCAAAGAAAAAGAAACCGTTTAGTGCGGGACAACTTATTGGACTCATATTAGGTCCATTACTTTTCCTATTAACATTATTGTTCTTTCACCCACAAGACTTACCTTGGAAAGGCGTCTATGTCTTAGCAATCACTTTATGGATTGCGACTTGGTGGATTACTGAAGCAATTCCTATTGCAGCAACGAGCTTATTACCAATTGTGTTATTACCATTAGGTCACATACTTACACCAGAACAAGTATCATCCGAATATGGTAATGATATTATCTTTTTGTTTTTAGGTGGATTTATTTTGGCAATTGCAATGGAAAGATGGAATTTACATACGAGAGTAGCGTTGACAATTATTAATTTAATTGGTGCAAGCACTTCAAAAATATTACTTGGATTCATGGTGGCAACAGGATTCTTATCTATGTTTGTATCGAACACTGCAGCTGTAATGATCATGATACCGATTGGTTTAGCAATTATTAAGGAAGCACATGATTTACAAGAAGCCAATACGAATCAAACAAGTATTCAAAAGTTTGAAAAATCTCTAGTTTTAGCAATTGGCTATGCAGGTACGATTGGTGGCTTGGGCACATTGATTGGAACCCCGCCATTAATTATTTTAAAAGGACAATATATGCAACATTTTGGACATGAAATTAGTTTTGCTAAATGGATGATTGTAGGGATTCCAACGGTCATTGTTTTGTTAGGTATTACTTGGCTCTATTTAAGATATGTTGCATTTAGACATGATTTGAAATACTTACCTGGTGGTCAGACGTTAATTAAACAAAAGTTAGACGAGCTTGGCAAAATGAAGTATGAAGAAAAGGTAGTACAAACTATCTTTGTACTGGCCAGCTTATTATGGATTACAAGAGAATTTCTTCTGAAAAAATGGGAAGTTACGTCATCCGTTGCAGATGGTACGATTGCTATATTTATATCAATATTATTATTTATTATTCCAGCTAAAAATACTGAAAAACATCGTCGTATCATTGACTGGGAAGTTGCAAAAGAGCTCCCTTGGGGTGTATTAATTTTATTTGGTGGCGGTTTAGCATTAGCGAAAGGTATATCAGAAAGTGGTTTAGCAAAATGGTTAGGCGAACAGTTGAAATCATTAAATGGTGTTAGTCCGATTCTTATTGTAATCGTCATAACGATCTTTGTCCTATTTTTAACTGAAGTGACATCTAATACCGCAACTGCAACGATGATTTTACCGATTTTAGCAACGTTGTCTGTTGCTGTTGGAGTGCATCCATTACTACTTATGGCACCTGCAGCTATGGCGGCTAACTGTGCATACATGTTACCAGTAGGGACACCACCGAATGCAATTATCTTTGGTTCAGGTAAAATATCTATCAAACAAATGGCATCAGTAGGATTCTGGGTAAACTTAATTAGTGCAATAATTATTATTTTAGTCGTGTATTATGTAATGCCTATAGTTTTAGGTATTGATATAAATCAACCACTGCCATTGAAATAGTAATTGCAGATTAGAACGAAAAATAAAAAGTTACATTAGCAATTGCTTGAACGAGTGGTAACGAAAGGTATACCGCAGCATCGTGTAAAAACAATACAAACAAAAGAAAGTCAACCAAGGATGGATTCCTATTTTAATCCTTGGTTGACTCTTTATTTTATTTAAATTGTAGAACCTAGAAAATAAAGTTTAATTAAAAGCACCAATCATTTCTACTTTGAAATCTAAGGTTTCTAAAATAGCAATGACTTTCTTTATATCGGTTGTAATTGCAGAATCAGCCTGAACGAAAAATCGATACATACCTAATTGTGTTTTTAAAGGACGAGACTCAATCCAGGATAAATTAATATTAAACAAAGCAAATGTGTTAAGCACACTTGCTAACAATCCAGGTTTATCATGCATTGGTGTAATTAAAAACATCAAGGATGTCGCATTTTGATCAAATTGCTGCTGATTTTTTATAACTAAAAAACGTGTCACGTTATGTGGATAGTCTTCGATATGTGTATCAATAGGTGTAAAACCATAAGCTTCGCCACTACCTAAAGGTGCAATTGCTGCAACGCCATTTTCAATTTTAGTCAAACTTTGAATTGTACTGTCGACATAATCATAGTCAAATTGATGTTGATGTATGTAATTTGTTGTTTGACTGATTGCTGGTGCAATAGAATACACTTTTTTAATATCAGAAATGGTGTTCGAACCATTACCATATAATGCAAAGTTAATATCTAAACGTATTTCACCGTGTGCAAAGACATCTTGCTGTGCAAGTGCATCTGCCACAATGTTGATTGTTCCTTCTATAGAATTTTCAATAGGGACAATACCAATCGATGTGTCATCATCTGCAACTGCCTTGATGACTTCAAATAAATTTGACTTTGGTTGAAAAGTTGCTTCATTTTCAGAAAAATACTGACGACAAGCCAAATATGAAAATGTACCTTTAGGGCCTAAATAATATAATTGCATATGCTACACCTCTACTAACTTAATGATGGAAAGGGCACTGGTTAGCATTTGATTCTTGCTTTTTATAGAAAAAGTTTGGATCTTTTACTGTATTGTCATATCCGTGATGATAATTTGACGTCAATGTTGGAGATAATGGCGGTGCTAGCCAAGACCATTTTCCGGTAACTTGACGACCTTGTTGTGCTTCATTACGTTCGAATAGTTCGAATTGCTTTGCAGCGGTCAAATGATCGACAATTGATACGCCTTCTTTTTTAAAGGAATGATACACAGCATAGTTCAATTCAACAAGTGCTCGATCTTTATTAAATGAATTATTTTTAAGTGTATCAAATTCAAACGCATCTGCAACTTTTTCTAGTAAATTGTAACGGTAATCATCAATAAAGTTACGTACGCCAATTTCAGTTACCATATACCAACCGTTAAAGGGTGCAGTTGGATATACAATGCCACCGATTTTTAAGTCCATATTGGAAATGATAGGGACTGCATACCATTTTAAGTTCAATTTTCTTAATTTTGGATAATGATCATGTTCAATAGGTACTTCTTTAATTAATGAAGTAGGATATTCGTAAAATTTAACTGACTCATTAGGTAATTGGTAAATCAGTGGTAACACGTCAAAATTAGTACCTTTTCCTTTCCAACCTAAGTGATTTGCTAAGCGTGTAACTTCTTTTTCAGCAGGATCACCACAATTGTCATAGCCAGCATAGCGAATTAATTGATTGTTGAAAATTTTAGGTCCATCCTTTGGAGCATATATAGTAATATACGGCTTTAATTTACCTTCATTTGTAGCCTGTGTAATATGATAAGTAATTGATGATAAGAACGATGCTTCGTCAGTAACATTTCTTGCATCAATGACATTTAACGAATCCCAAAATAAACGACCAATGCAACGATTTGAATTACGCCAAGCCATTTTAGCACCATAAATAAGTTCTTCTTCTGTATGTGTATATGTCCCAGTTTCTTTTATTGCTAGTTCAATGTCATGTAAACGTTTATTGATAATTTGCGTTTCATAATGACACTCTTTATACATGTTTTCTATGAAAGCTTGAGCCTCTCTAAATAACATTAACAACACCTCGCTTTATATTATAGTCTACATTATTAAAATACTCTTAAAAATTATGTATATGTCATTAAATTGTTGGTTGATTTTAATTAAAAGTATGGAAATTAATGGGCTCTTATGTATATAAAAAAATGAATTATGATAAAATGTAAGAAAATATTTAGGTCGATTGGAGAGATACGAGTGTACCAATTAGAAGACGACAGTTTAATGTTACATAATGACTTATATCAAATAAATATGGCTGAAAGTTATTGGAATGATAATATTCATGAAAAAATGGCTGTATTTGATTTATATTTTAGAAAAATGCCATTTAATAGTGGCTATGCTGTTTTTAATGGTTTAAAACGCGTCATTGATTTTATAGAACATTTTGGATTTTCAGAATCAGATTTGGAATATTTAAAGTCTATTGGCTACAAGGATGATTTCTTATCATATTTAAAAGATTTAAAATTCACAGGCAGCATCCGTTCGATGCAAGAAGGCGAATTATGCTTTGGTAATGAACCATTGTTACGCGTAGAAGCACCATTGATTCAAGCGCAATTAATAGAAACAATTTTATTAAACATTGTAAATTTCCATACACTAATTACAACAAAGGCTAGTAGAATTCGTCAAATTGCATCAAATGATAAATTAATGGAGTTTGGTACACGTCGTGCGCAAGAAATTGATGCAGCATTGTGGGGCGCTAGAGCTGCTTACATCGGGGGCTTTGATTCTACAAGTAATGTTAGGGCGGGTAAATTATTTGGTATACCTGTGTCTGGTACACATGCACACGCATTTGTTCAAACTTATGGAGACGAATATGTTGCCTTCAAAAAATATGCTGAAAGACATAAAAATTGTGTGTTCCTAGTAGATACATTCCATACTTTAAAATCTGGCGTGCCAAATGCAATTAAAGTTGCAAAAGAATTAGGTGACAAAATTAACTTTGTAGGTATTCGATTGGATTCTGGAGATATCGCTTATTTATCTAAAGCGGCAAGACGTATGCTTGATGAAGCAGGATTTACTGAAACTAAAATTATCGCGTCTAATGATTTGGATGAAGAAACGATTACGAGTTTGAAAGCACAAGGTGCAAAAGTAGATTCTTGGGGCGTTGGTACAAAGCTGATTACAGGATACGATCAACCAGCATTAGGTGCAGTATATAAACTTGTAGCTATTGAAAATGAAGATGGTTCATATAGTGATCGTATTAAATTATCAAATAACGCTGAAAAGGTTACGACGCCAGGTAAGAAAAATGTATATCGCATTATAAACAAGAAAACAGGTAAGGCAGAAGGCGATTATATTACTTTGGAAAATGAAAATCCATACGATGAAAAACCTTTAAAATTATTCCATCCAGTGCATACTTATAAAATGAAATTTATAAAATCTTTCGAAGCCATTGATTTGCATCATAATATTTATGAAAATGGTAAATTAGTGTATCAAATTCCAACAGAAGATGAATCACGTGATTATTTAGCACAAGGATTACAATCCATTTGGGATGAAAACAAGCGTTTCTTAAATCCACAAGAGTACCCAGTCGATTTAAGTAAAGCATGTTGGGATAATAAACATAAACGTATTTTCGAAGTGGCGGAACATGTTAAGGAGATGGAAGAAGATAATGACTAAATTACAAGATGTAATTGTACAAGAAATGAAAGTGAAGAAAAGCATCGACAGTGCGGAAGAAATTGCTGAGTTAAAACAGTTTATAAAAAGTTATGTCCAATCACATTCATTTATTAAATCATTAGTATTAGGCATTTCAGGTGGTCAAGATTCTACATTAGTAGGGAAACTTGTTCAAATGGCAGTAAATGAATTACGTGAAGAGGGTAATGACTGTACATTTATCGCAGTTAAGTTGCCATATGGTGTTCAAAAAGATGCTGATGAAGTTGAGCAAGCTTTACTATTCATTGAGCCAGATGAAATAGTAACAGTCAATATTAAGCCTGCAGTTGATCAAAGTGTGCAATCATTGAAAGAAGCTGGGATTGTCCTAACAGACTTCCAAAAAGGTAATGAAAAGGCTCGCGAACGTATGAAAGTACAATTTTCAATTGCTTCAAACCGACAAGGTATCGTAGTTGGCACTGATCATTCTGCAGAAAATATTACGGGTTTTTATACGAAATATGGTGATGGTGCTGCAGATATTGCACCTATATTCGGTTTGAATAAGCGCCAAGGTCGTCAGTTATTAGCTTATCTTGGTGCACCAAAACAATTGTATGAAAAAACACCTACTGCTGATTTAGAAGATGACAAACCACAACTTCCAGATGAAGATGCATTAGGTGTAACATATGAAGCGATTGATAATTATTTAGAAGGTAAGCCAGTTACGCCAGAAGAACAAAAAGTAATTGAAAATCATTATATACGGAATGCACATAAACGTGAACTTGCATATACAAGATACACGTGGCCAAAATCCTAATTTAATTTTTTCTTCTAACGTGTGACTTAAATTAAATACGAGTTAGAATTAATAACGTTAAACCACATTCAACTAGGCTACTTCAGTATATAAATTGATAGTGTATGAAATAAAGTGAGTATGTTCATTTGAGAATAAATTTTTATTTATGACAAATTCGCTATTTATTTATGAGAGTTTTCGTACTATATTATATTAATATGCATTCATTAAGGTTAGTTTGAAGCAGTTTGATATTTAAAGTGTAATTGAAAGAGAGTGGGGCGCCTTATGTCATTCGTAACAGAAAATCCATGGTTAATGGTATTAACTATATTTATCATTAACGTTTGTTATGTAACGTTTTTAACAATGCGAACAATTTTAACGTTGAAAGGTTATCGTTATATTGCAGCATCAGTTAGTTTTTTAGAAGTATTAGTTTATATCGTTGGTTTAGGTTTGGTTATGTCTAATTTAGACCATATTCAAAATATTATTGCCTACGCATTTGGTTTTTCAATAGGTATCATTGTTGGTATGAAAATAGAAGAAAAACTGGCATTAGGTTATACAGTTGTAAATGTAACTTCAGCAGAATATGAGTTAGATTTACCGAATGAACTTCGAAATTTAGGATATGGCGTTACGCACTATGCTGCGTTTGGTAGAGATGGTAGTCGTATGGTGATGCAAATTTTAACACCAAGAAAATATGAACGTAAATTGATGGATACGATAAAAAATTTAGATCCGAAAGCATTTATCATTGCGTATGAACCTCGAAACATACATGGTGGATTCTGGACTAAAGGCATTCGTCGTAGAAAGCTTAAAGATTATGAACCAGAAGAACTGGAAAGTGTAGTAGAACATGAAATTCAAAGTAAATGAGAACGAAACAATTGCTGATTGTTTGTCACGAATGAAAACGCAAGGATATATGCCGGTAAAACGTATTGAAAAACCCGTGTTTCAGGAACAAAAAGATGGCACGATTGAAGTATCACATCAAGAAATCATTTTTGTAGGTAAGAAAATACAATAACATAATCCAATTTAAATAAAGACTTTTTGAAGAGGAAAGGCTATTCAAAGTTTGAGTAATTTTACTTTGAATAGCCTATTTGTTTATACATGCAAGATGCTCGATCCATATTGTATGAGAAACCCCCAGCAAGCTATATAAAGCATATGCTGGGGGTTCTTAATATTTTAAAATCATTGTTAAATTATATATATCGTCGCTTTTTCTAAAACAATCTCATCGCATGAAATTTTTTCTTCCTAGAGTCCTTTAATAAGATTAATAGTTTACTTAATCATATCTAGGTAGTCTTATGACTTATGCTTAATGAAAGTCATTCTAGGAGAAGTTCCCAAAGCTTCTGTATTCATAATTGTTAGTAGTATTTTATTATCATTTGGTATAAATATTTCAATAACAATTGAGCTATTATTTTTATTATATAATGTGAGTTGTTTGTGTTCTGTATTTATATATTTGCAAATGTAATCAGAATCGTCTGAGGTACTGAGAATAAATTTTAAAGGGCTATCATTTAAATCTTGAGGATGCCATTCTCCCTCAATAATATTAAGATAATACGTAGCCTCTGAATTACATTTGAATTTATCAATACTAAATAATTCAAATTGTTCCATAATATTATTTACCTTTCTAAAATACAAATTTTAATAACCATAAATAGATGAATACCATTGATAATGGTCGCCATTGGATACTGGAATAACATTGTTTTTAGCATCTTGAGTCATAAAACCATTATCCCATGGATTCCATATAATTATAACCTCTTGTCCATTGTCTAATTTAGCGTTCCCAACAACTGCCATAGCATGCCCTGCGTGCATACCATTTCTTGATTCTACTCTACTACCTAAAACAGCAATTCCTTTATTATTTTTAGTAAGATTGTCAACTTCATTATATGTAGTCATTCTATTAAGAAGTTGTGGACTTCTTCCCTGAGTTTGTCCAAAATAAATCATCTCTCTTGGCGTTAAACCAGTAAATTGGAATTGTTGTCCTTGTAAGTTTGGGTGTAAAAATCTCATCACAGCTTCTGCATGATATTTGTTAGTATTATAAGTCGCATTTAGTAATGCAGACATAGAATAGCCTGCACACCAACCATTGTTACCTTGAGTCTCTCTTATCCTAAAATTCTCAAGTTTATTTACATATTGTTCATTGTAAGTATAATTATTACTTTTAAATTGACTAGTTGGCATAGTGACAGAAGCTTTTTGCTTTAGTTGCGTTACATTATTGCCAGTAGGTATATTCTCGGTCTCTTTTACCTTTTTATCTTCTAGACGTGGTGTTTTTAGTACTAGTTTAGCTTTATGATTTTGAGTAACCACATAGTAACCTTTAGAGTTTGTCAAAATAGTAATTTGTTGATCTTTATATTGATTTAAGACTTTAGATAAAAATGAAGAAACATTGATTGTGTATTTAGAAGATGAACTAGAATCCTTAGTGACTTTTGGTGAAATTGTAACTATATAATCGATATTACCTTCAGTGTTCAAAACAGGAAAATAATAATTACCATCACTCTTTTTGTTGAATTTGTAAATTTTAAAAGGTTCACCAAGCGTATACGAGGCTTTCTCTTTATTATAGATTTTATCAAGCGAAGTAACATAAGAAAGATAGTCTTTTTGCGCTAAATTACGTACGTCAGTAGGAACACTCTTGTCCTCGACATTAACTTGCACATGCTTCTTATCTTTTGCTTTGATATTTGAATTGCTCTCACCGTTTGCAATAGGGGTAATACTTAAAGAAAATATTAAACTTAAAGCTATTAATTTTGGAAAGTTTCTTTTCATATAAAA
>OBUW01000341.1_pt1 | contig 29251 bp, 13 predicted proteins | sample 1475761 | NCBI WGS metagenome assembly OBUW01 (sample SAMEA2579908, study PRJEB22360) | human gut metagenome | biome: human gut; feature: human-associated habitat; material: faeces | place: Denmark | collected 2008/2010
CAATTGATATTTTGACACGGTACAGAGAACTGCTGTTAGATCTAGAATCTAAAAAGCTACCAACTCTCGGGTGGACTTTACAAAAATTCAACTTTTTAGCAATTATCATGATTACCCCCTTTTTTCTTGTCTTTCCTCCCCTCTCTTACTAATCGTGGTCGTTTGTAGAGACAAACAATTTCTACAACAGAGCGCCTTTAAATGGTTATTCTTCTTGATTGTGAGCAGACCCCAATACTGTAGAGATTGCACTAAAATATTCGTTTTTGAGTCTAACTGTACTTTTAAGCTCCGTGCATAAGTTAAAGAGAAGATCTATGGAGACTCATATTTTCCAAACTAAGTGTTCCTGTTGGGTTTTTAAACTAATCATTACTAGTTCAAGATCAACAATTATCAGTTCAAAAGTGACTAAACCATTAATTCAAAGCCTATCTTTTTTTTTTCCTTATTCTTATTTTAATTTAGGTCACGTTATTTCGTGTTAATTCAAATAGCTTATTATTTTTCCCGTCCGTTCCTGTTCTTGCACACATTTCTGCTTCTATGCGCAGCTTAACTACAATGGTCCTTAATTAATAATTGACTTTCCAACCCTGTTGTCATATAATCAACACTTATCTTAGTATTTGTATTTGAGAAATTTTTTTTTTAGAATCATCACTTTCTTTTTCTAGTTCATTTTCTATCCCCCCTCCTTTCAATTTACTACTGATAGATAAAAGAAAACGATGGTTGTGGATCAATTGAAAAATAATATTGTTCTGATATCGTCTAATATTGGAACTCATATTAAGGACGGGTATAAGTACACTGAATCAGAATTCAAAAATATATCCTACAACATTAAAGACACAGTTACATTCCACACCAGAGATTACGATAAGGATGATGAACTTGTTGAGATTTATTATCACGATATCAAACAATCAGTTTCTGGTTTGAAGTACATCACATCGCAGAATCACCATTTGTCCAAGAGTTTCTTGCCACATGTGCTCAGCCTGAATATTAAAATTATTAAAGGATTTATCAACTTGATTGGTCAAGATTCTTTGCGTTTTGATAAAATCAACGAGTATTACCAAGAATTTGATTCATGGCAAGCAACACAAGAAATCCCACATGTACACCCAAAGGAGATGCAATTTTTGAATGAATCTATAAATGAAGAGTTGAATAATTATTTGATCACGGTGGAGAACTTAAAATTTGATTTGGAAAATAATTGGGAAGCATATGACGAATCTCTCAAATATAGAATTGACGAAATGAAGAAATACTTGAAGAAAACTTTGAAATTGATTAAAAAGCGTAATATGAAACGAACAGAGCAGGATCATTTGCATCGCAAAATTGAGAAATTGAACCAGAAAGCGATTCCATTGGACGAGAAAGATAATGACAAACTTGAGAAATTAGAAACAACATATCAGACAGTTGATGCTGCGTTCAACAGCTTGAATAAAAAGTGTATTGAATTATTGCCTAACATAGTTTCATTTCTTGATGAGTTTGTTGAAAATATTACCAAGATGATATTATGTCAACAATTGGAGACGTTTAAAAAGCTAACTGATACTTTTCAATATTTTACAGAGTTTTATGGATTGATTAAAGAAAATTCACCAAAATCGTATACTGAAATAATAGACGATTGGGAACTGAACAGTACAGCTACAAGGTTGCAGATAGAGTCTCTTCTAACAATTGTGCACGAGAAACACCCGGATTTGCTTGATAAGGAGATCAATGATGAAGATTCGCTGCTGAACTATTACAGATTTTGGCGTAATATGAGTAATAAATTTGTTGAAAAGAAACATGTTGTGAATACAAAAGACAAGGTAAATGGCATATTCAATGATACTTTAGAAATCGATCCCTTGGTGGCATACAAACAGTACCAAGATCCATCGATGAACCCATCGGAAACATATCATCCACGGAAATTAGTCGATGAGGAAGATATAAAGGTACCAGCAGTGCCGAAGAAAGATGGTCCTGAATTGCCACCTAGGTCAAACACTGCTATTATGAGGCATTCTGTTCTTGTCTCGCCAATGTCTTCTGCAGGTGCCTCACGGTTATATTCTATTTCTACAGATTCTATGGATTCTATACTGTTATCAGATTTTGAAGACGAGAGCGCAACTATTATGTCAGAAGCTTCATCAATTAGCTCCATGTCAAGTGTTTCGTACTCAAACCATGATTCATCCGAAGCTAAATTAAGAAGGATATACAATGGCAGTAAGAATGAGATTAAGGAATGCCCAATCACAACCAAGCCAATCCAGTATGAACCTTTTACGTTTGAAAAGCCTATGAGTTTGACTTACAAGTTGAATTTGATACAAAGCTTTTTTGAAAAGTTGAACATTAACACCGATAACAAAGTTTTGAAAACTGCAAAATACGATTTTAGTGGTTATGAACCAGGTGATTTGTCATTTAAACAGGGCGATAATATTGAAATTTTATTAGATTTTCAGAATATTGATACATTGTATCATTCAGATGAGTTAAATTGGTTGATTGGAGTCTCAAGAATTGATGATGAGAGCTACAGAATTGGATTTGTACCTAATAACTATGTTGAGTAAATGTAACTACATACTATATCTTTTTGGTACTGTTTTCTCTCTTTTTTTTTTGTCTTCCTATTATTCAATTTGGTCGCTTGTTTTGATTTTGTTGGTACTTATTAATCTATTTCTCTGTCGAGTAAATCAAATAATGACGATAATATGGTTTCGGGATCTTGGCCTAACCCATTATGAAAATACTCATTAGTGATAAATTGTCTTAAATTACCACGAGGAATTATGTCTTGTTTCACTTTTCTTGTTATTTCAAAATCGACATATTGGTCATCAAAGTAGGTGGCTGCAACAATTGGCACTTTATCCCAAGTGATTGTTTTCAAAACTTTGGGATCGTAAATGGTCGACCACTCGGAAAAGTCGTGTAACGCGTAAGCTAGCTCTTTAAAAGGCTTCAATTCGCTATAATCGTCAAACATGGACTTATATACCATCTCTCCAGTAAAGAAAACTTGTTCCTTGTTCAAAGTAAACAATTTTTCATTGTCGAGGGCATACCTCAACCTATCTGCGCTCCAATTGCTCTTGGAATTTCCATTACAATAGATTGCTTCTTGAAACAAAGCATAAATCACATTTGTTTCAAACCCCAAAAATTGTTGAATTGTATTTAACAAATCATAAGTTGGATACCCAAACAAGTCCAAATCATAATCAAATTTACTGACAATAAGATGAATACCATCTGTACCGCCTGTGCCACCAAATCTTAAACCTAATTGCTGAAATCTTTCAACAGATAAAGTACCACCATTTGGTAAAACTACCTTATTTGCATTCAAATATTCACAAATCCTAACCACTTTAATTTGGTCTCTGGGGTACTTGTCGTAGTAGTGCAAATTTCTTTCAATTGTTCTTTGATATGTTGCCTTGTATACGTCATCAGCTTTGAAATGAACTGGTGGCACACCTCCTGTAATAATAACTTCACTAATGGATTCTGGGAACAAAGACAAATAAGTGAAACAGCAAAATCCACCATATGATTGACCCATTATTGACCATTTGTGATGATTCCCAATTAAATCTTTTCTAATTTGTTCCAAATCACGAATAATCGAGTCAGCACGGAAGTTTAAAATAAACTTCAACTGCGAATCCACTTCAAAATTCCCGTACTCTTTCAAAACCAAATTTTTAAATGTTTTGACTTCCAAAGGAGTACTTAAACCAGTGCCTCGTTGATCTAGATAAACAATTTGGTATCCTTTCTCCAATAGAACTTTGGTTTTCCCCAGATTAGAAGTAGGAACTGGACATGGAAACCCAGGCCCTCCCTGTAAATATACAATTATCTTTGGTTTTTCAGGTAATAACACTTTTTCAAATCCCTCTTTGTCATTATGCAAATTCTTATCATATTTAGAAGTAATGGTAATAGCTACCTTAATAGTGGAGGAAGATTGAGAATCAGTGTAATTCAAAGGCAAATCATACACAATTCTTTGATTTACAATATCTTTCAATCTAAAATAGTCAATAATTTTACTTGTAGCCATGATAGTCAATTGACAAGTTTGGTGGTGTAAGTTTAACAATAGTGTGAGCGTATGTCTGTGGCTTGTTTGACGACAACTGATTTTAGTGTTAATTTTTTTTTTCGGTTGAATTACATTCGGGTGTGAAAAAAAAAAAAGTCCCCCTCGAACGATATAAATTCGTCTTTGACACGACCACACGCAACGCGTAAAAAAAAAAATTCAGAATGATTTTATTTGTTTATAATAACTCTCTTTTATTTTTGGTTATTTTTCTTATTTTTTTGTTGTTTTAATTATTGTTGTTCCTTTCTGAATCTTACTCAACTCCGTTAGTTCATTTTGTATCTTGATTAACAAAGGGTGATAAATTTAATGATGGTAACGAAAAGCAGAGTTTCAAGAAGTGAAGATACCATGTCTTTGAAATTCGACAAATCAATTTTGCCAACAGTTAAATCGCAAATTTCCAATAAAGAATTGATAAATAGATTGATTGCTTTGCATGATGAATTATCTAATATCGATGACTCAAGTGTGAATTTGTCGAATTACACAACTGACTTGGTCAACAAGAAATTGCTTAGCCATACAAGTATGGGGGTTCAGGCTTACTTATGTTGTTGTCTTTCTGATATTCTTCGTATATACGCTCCAAATGCACCTTATTCCGACCAGCAATTGTCAGACGTGTTTAAACTTTTTTTCAAGCAGTTTTCAAGATTATCTGCTAAAAAAGATGACCCATTTTACCAGCAACATGTTTATCTTTTAAAAAGATTAGCAGAAGCTAAATCGACCATTATTATAACTGATTTACCTGATCTGGAATCACTAATTGTCAGCATATTCACCACATTTTATAATTTGGCAGCAAAAGGGTTCCCGGTGGAGCTTGAGACCATAATAACAGATATTTTGTCGGAGGTTTTGTCCGAAGCCGAAGTTGTTCCTCATCAAATATTGCAATTGATCTTGCAAAAATTTGCTAATCACGACCCTAGTAAATTATTGCTGAATAGTGGTATAACAAGTCCTGAATTCAATTTTTCATTGGCAATTTGTGAAAACAATATTGACAGAATGTCGCGTTTAGTGGCTCAGTATTTTTCAGAAATACTTTATGATAATACCAATCACATCGAAGAGGAGGTGACTGAAGATGATAAAAGTAAACTGAACTCCAAATTTGACACCAAATTTTCACAGGCCATGGATATTCTAAAGAAAGTCCACCATTTGTCAATCCAATTGTGGAAGTTTATTCCTAGCGTGTTATCGTCGGTTATGGCACTTATAGATGATGAATTAAATGCTGACGATGAAAAAGTGAGAATTTTGGCAACAGTCACAATAGGGCAAATGTTGGGCTCGCCAGTATATCTGTCAGCTTCAACCAACGTTAACTTTTTTGTCACTCATAAACAAACATGGAATAATTGGTTGAAGAAAACTTCAGACGTGTCTTCCAACGTGAGAAGCAAGTGGGTGCAACAAATACCTAATATAATTTGCTCAAACAACTATACAACGACAGAGATTAATCAAATGTTATCGGCTTGTGTACACAAATGTCTTGTTGATACAGAAGAAAAAGTAAGAGAAGCTGCTTGTGTATGTTTAAGTGAAATTCCTTACCAACATTTCATAAACAAGATAGCTACAACAGAGTTGATAAACACGTTGTTTCAATTGACAAGAGAAAAGCACGCTTCTATTCGGAAGATTTCAATCAAAACTTTAGGTTCTTATTATGCTAGTTATATGAAAGTTGAAAAGAATACACTGTCTGAAATTGGCACTGAATTAAAAGATTCAATTTTGAGTATTCCAAACCAAATATTATCATTGGTATATATCAATAATAAAGAAATCACTACGTTGGTAGATTTAGCTGTCTTTGAAGACATGTTGCCAATATTAGATTTGAATCCCGAAAACCGTGTTGAAAGATTGGTTCAGTTTTATCGTGTTTTAGATGCTAAGGGGAAAGAGGCGTTTGTTGCAATTAATAAGAGACAGCAACAAATTTCAAAAGTATTGTCTACATATATTGAACTATCCGAGGCATATAACAAGAGTAATACATTGGAAAATAAAGATAACAGTGGTACCGATGATAGCAATGAGATAATTTTAAAGTTAGATAAAATTATTGAGTGGTTATGTGTATCATTTCCTGAAGGATGGAACACTTCATACTGCTTTGAAAGGTTTTATAGATTGAATCGAGCTCGGTTTTTCCATTTGGTTAAAGTTTGTATTTCATCAGAATCTGATCTCGCCACGGTTAAAAACTCAATGAAGGAATTACTCAACAAATTAGCTGATTCGAAAAATATCAGAATCGAAAACGAAAGAAGCATGGTAACCACTACTGAAATGGCTGAAAACTTTAAACTTTTATTGTTGAAAGCTTCACCTATTTTTTACAATCTTTCCATTGTCGAAGGGTTAATTAAATATTCAAAGGAAGGCGAAAATGACTACTATTCCTCCGCAAACGAAATATTGGAACAGATCTCATCCATTATTCCCGATGTCTACAAATCACATTTGAGAGCATTATCGAATTTGATAATTGATAAAGGAGAGCAAACAACAAGCAAATCCAATGCCTTGAAAACGGTGTATCATTTTGTGAAAAAGTATCCAGATTTATTCCCAAAAGAATTTTCATTCATTGAAGCTTTAAAAAATTTGGCAATAAATGGTACACCAGAAGAAGCAAAATATTCAATTAAAATAATTGGATTAAACGATAAAAAAGAGGTCTACTGTGCGGGTATTATGGATTCTATTTATCCATTACATTTGGAAAGCACAAAGCTTTCCACAAACCTAAGCTCAATGGCGGAAATATTTGTTGTTGACAGGTTGGCAATTCTGGACAAGGAAAATGAATTGACACCACTTGTTATTAAAGAATTCTTTTTGAAAAATAGAAACCTCGATAATCACAATGTAACTGACAATACATGGATTACCACTACTGAGTTGAACAGCCATCCTACTTTATATGAAAAGTTGATAGCCATCAGATTGTTGGTTAATAATTTAAAGAGTCTTGATAAGGCAGATTTGTCTGAAAGCGCAAAAGAAGAAGCAAAACAGAAAGCCTTACCAGTGATCAAACTATTGATGTCATTTATTGGAAATAATGGTGAAATAATCAACAAGAATGATCCCTCTTGGCCCACTCCAGACTCGTATAAACTGAGATTAAGATTGGCTGCTGGTTTATACATGTTGAAGTTAGCTAAAATACCAATTTATAGTGAAACTATGCTCCTGGCAAGTATAAGGCGATTAACTTTTTTGTTGAATGATGAAGATTATAACGTGAGAGCAAGATTTCTTAATAGTTTGCAGGCAAAGTTGGCAGATGAATTGATATCAGAAAAATTTTTGGCAATTGTGTTTTTCAGTGCTTTGGAACCAAATTTTGAACTTAAAAATGATGCAACTATGTGGATTTCGGCAATGTTTAAACGTCTGGAGTCTAAAAAGAACATTAAATTTGAGAAATCATTGGTTAGACTAATACATGTTCTAGCCCACCATGAGCAGTTTTTGCTGTTGCTAAAAGACGGGAGTGATGAAGATAAATTGGCTTCATACAACTATGCTTCCAGGTTATTGATTTTCTATGTTCAGTTGATTGCTACTCAGGAAAACATTTCTTTATTGTATTATTTTGCTAGTCGTGTTAAACAACATCGTGACGCTACTATAGCCACAGTGGATTATGAAGCCGAAAACCCAACTGAGCAGATTTTGAATTTGTACAGGATGGCTGAGTTAGCACAATTGGTGATCAAGACGTATGCTGATGGCAAGAATTGGCCAATGCAAACATGGCCCGGCAAACTCAAGTTGCCACTGGATATCTATGCTCCGATGGCATCGTCGAAAGAAGCACAAGCCGTTGTTACTGAGATCTATATACCTGAAAAACTTCAGGTTGAATTACTTGCTATGATCAATAAAAAATTGCGTACTGGAATTATTGTCAAGAAGGTTGCCACAACATCGGTTGCTCCTAGAGCTCGTTTGAAACGACCAAAGAAGGTAGGTAGAATGGAACCTTCGAAAAGAAAGAAAAAACTGGTGGTTTCTGAATCAGTTACCTTTGAACTGAGACGTAAAAGTTCTCGTAACACAAACAAAGTGAACTACAAAGATCAACTTCTGTCCGAAGGTGAACTGGAAGGTGAGGAAAAAGATCATTTGCTTGACGATGAAGTTGATAGTGAGAATGATGAAAGTGATGAATTTGGTATTTGAGAGTATTATATTTTGAACTGCTATTACATTTTATTTAGTTTTATTTAATAATATGTATAATCTTTCTATATTGTTTAGTGCCATAATTGAATGACTAATATTGAATTAATGCATGAAAGTGATCTGTCTAATATTTAATATTCCATTGCCTTTAGAGATTGAATTTGTCGCCTAGTAACCCATTCTTCACCCATAATTCTCAATCTGGCAGCAGATGGAAATTTTTTCGAAGCCACAACGTCAGTTAGTTGGACTACGACAATGTACATTAGTTTTTGACTTTGATTGCCGTAAACACCTAAGAAGCTCGCACCAGCAGCCTCCCACCAATTTCCCAAAATTGTGAAATGGGTATTAACTAACATGCTTGTTTGTAAGTTGGCCGTTCTAGCTAAAAACTGCCATGATGCTTCAAACGAATATAAAGATTTCTGTGATCCATGGTTAGTAATAGTGGTCATGGCTGCCCAAACACTGACTATACCACCCATTCTTTCATCATATTTCGTTTCTTCTTCCCATTTGCTACCATCAGGACGTTTCCATCCCATCCTTTCTCTACCTTCTTCTGAATCAATGGAACAGTTATACCCTATGATATATGGACACTTTTTTATAAATCTTGCGTTTAAATAATATTCAAAATCTGGAATTGCCTGCAATATGGCATATGCTAGTTTAGCTAATGGGACAGCTGAGTTCGGTCTAACAATGACTTCAGTTTCTGCTTGATCTATTATTGCCTTTGCAGTGAAATTCAATACCCATTTAAATACTAAGGCATTGGTCTCGACTGCTTTGATCATTCCAATCACTTCAGTACTTATTTTGTTGAATTGAGATAATGAGTTAGATAATTGACCAAACTTGGGATTGATTTTTCGTTTGTATTGGTTCACTTGTTTTTTCAAGTCTGGGTCTTCATTCAATTTTAATTTGACATTGTTCTTTATATCCTGTATATCTTGTTTATACTTGTATAATGTTTTCTCGATTTGATTATAGTCTGTAGTAAAACGCAGTTCTCGTTCTTTCTTCTTCTGTTCTAACAATTCCTTTTCTCTTTGAATTTTCAATTCTTGTTGCCGCTTCAATTCTGCCTCTCTCTTCTTTCTAGCTTCTTCTTCCTCTTTACGTTTACGTTCCTCCTCTTCCAATCTCTTTGCTTCTTCTTTTCGTTTCCTTTCTTCCTCCTCCTTGCGTCTCCTTTCTTCTTCTTCTTGGCGTCTGCGTTCCTCCTCTTCTCGGCGTCGTCTTTCTTCCTCTTCTCTTCTCTTTCTCTCTAGTTCCAAACGTATTCTTTCTTTTTCTTTTCTGATCAAATCCTCTACTTGTTCATTCTGAATCCTTAGTTGGCTATTAAAGTCTTGAATTAAATGTGTTATATTTGCGTCGGCTTGAGCTTCCCAAGACTTCATTTTTGACTGCAACGTGTCAACTCTTTCATTGATCTCATTTTGCTTGGACTTTATGAAGTCTAGTGTGTTTTCATCTATATCATTGCAAGTTTTTTTGAAAACATCATTGAAAGTATTCTTGGGTCGTGATGGCTTAATCAAAGATAATGTGATTTGATTTGCTGGTTTCGATGACACATCTACGACGACTTCAAAATTGTCTGGCAAACCAAATTTCATAATAGATAAGTTCTTTTTCTGTCCTATATTATGAACCGGAATAGCAGGGGCTTTTTTTTAACTGGTTATTGTTTTGTATGATTCAGATACTAGGGGTTGTATTCTTACGGAATAGAAAATGTAGGGGATTATTATTGAAAGAAAAAACGATGGTTTCAAAATATCTATAGCAAAGTTGGTCGTGCAAACTATCCCAAAAATGATTAAGCAGCCCAACTCAAGCGATTCTGCTTAGATAGTATTTACCAATTTGGTGAATCACAGACTACTTAAAGCCACTATCTCATTCATGAGTGTTGCTATGGTGAATGGATATTTTGTTGCAATGCAAGTTCAATTGACACATGGTGGTAGTGGTGTTTGACAAAACGACAGAAAGGCGGATTCATTTCCATGTTTAATGGAACCACAAATTTCTCGAATCACCTTTTATATTAGAACTGAGGATGTTTAACAAAGTTAAATACGACATGTACAACGTTTCTTATATGCTTGTGTAATAATGCCAGAAGAAAGACCGACGTTAACAGTAGATATTATGTAGTGTGTTTTTAATTCTTTTTGCACGACTTTGTTTTGGTTCTCCCTCTCCATTCTGTTTGGTTAGAAAAGATGAAAAAAAAAAAATTTTTAGCTTTGAAAACCCAAAACCATAGGTATATACTAACTGCAAAATGAATAAACACTTTATCCGTTCGTTTTCTCAAAGCGGTGTGGTCTTGAGACCTGGTTATTCTACTGTAAATCCAGTACATCATTTGGTTAAAGTTGAGAAATCTAAATTAAGGCCAGGATTGAAAGAACTATTACTTCCAAAAGATGATATCAGATCAGTCAAATTCAAACCAACTGAAATTTCACAAGATAGAGTCAACGAGTATTATCAAAATGCCTTGCAATCTGATTTATTATTGCATTTATACGAGCATGATGCCGAGCCAATAATTGGGAATAAGAAGCGTTCTTGGGGAACTGATACACCTTTCAAATTGTACCGTCCATTGCGAAAACCAGTTGGAAGTACAAGACCAACGAAAAATATTTATCCAATAAACAACAAGAATGTTCCTAAATTAGAAAGTATTGTTGTTCAATCATATAATAAAAATGCATTGGAATCGCCCTGGTTGAATATCACCACCAGATTGCAACTTGCGACTATTACCAATGTTAAACCAAAGATTCTTTATGGTAAATCAAATATTTTACCATGGAAAGTGAGAGTAGGAAGAGCATGTGGTGCCAAGGTTGAATTATTTGATAGAGATATGAGTCAATTTATTAGCACTTTGACCGAATTAGTGTTACCAAGAATTAGAGCATTTAAGGGTATCCCAAGAACTTCGGGTGATAAGAATGGTAATATATCTATGGGATTGACTCCAGAAGATTGTCAATTTTTCCCCGAATTGGAACATTTCCAAGAATTATTCCCTAACTTGAATGGTTTACAAATTACTTTTAAAACTACCGCACAAACTGACAACCACGCCAAAACCTTGCTTAGTTGTTATGGTTTCCCATTTTCTAAGAATTAAGGAGTCCGTTCTTTTTGCTTTTCGTCTTTTAATTTGTAAATATTCGTATAGAGTTAATGTAAATAGTATTAATCTATATCTAGCTGTGTGCTGACTCGTATATGTTTAATATTTAGCAAAAGGATTGCGTGAAAAAAAAAAAATGTAAACACACATACTTACTTCAAAGAGTTGAATACACAACTGTAACAGTATTTTGGAACGAGATAAATTGTGGAATATCAATCCCATCTATGTCAACCAGCCAAGCAAATATAAGATCAGTGATTCATGAATACGAAATACTATATACTACTAGGATTCAACAGAAATCAAAAAATTGGAATGATGGAAAATTGGCATTTTATGAATTCAATAAGAAAATAGAGATACACAATGACGATGGCATGCTACTTGCCACAGATTTTTATAGATCCAGACTGATATCTAGTGTTTTAAACAGTGTTTTGGTGGATAACAGTGAGTTCCGACTACCCAATGCCAATTATCTTATCCAAATTCAAGATAAAATACGTGTTTTCGAAAGAGAGGTTAATCTAAGAGCAAAAACCAGTGATAGTCAAAAAGTTGAAAAGCTTGCTACTAAAAATGAGTCTGTTCCAAAGAGGGACACTATTATAAGTAAATCTCCAAGTCTGGGCCATCCTTCGATGTCACACAGGAAAGTTACATCAAGAAACTTAGTGGCCACAGATACCAAAAACCAAAACTCGTCTATTAATGGAAATCTGACAAAACTGATTTATAGTTCTATGGGTGCCACTAGAATGAAAAAGACTCATTCACCCAAAAACAATAGAATTCACAATATAGCAAAACCATCTAGCTCTGGATCTAATATTAACAAGGGTCTAACAGCATCAAAACCACTACGATATCAAGGTTCTAATGTAACAAAGACTACTCAAAATGTTAGTGGAACCACCACAGGAGCTAAAATATCTCAATACAAAGTGCATAGCAATGATTTATTAACCATTGATTCAAAGGTTTCTAAAAGACTCCCACTCAGAATCCCTCCTCGAACTTCGACGTGTTTTCAATATATATATACACCTAGAAACGATATTGAGAAGTTTGATGTAGCCGCAAATGATATCAGTATATATAAACCATTAATAATTTCTGGAAATGAACCATCTGGAGAAGAGCCAATTCAAGAAAAAGAGAATGGACAAGAATATGTTGGAAGCAAGGGATATGATGAAAATCAAAAGAAGAATGAAAACATGCACAATAGCCATGACAAAGAAATGAAGGTGAATTCTAGACCCAGTCAACCAAAAATTGTGGATGAATACACTAATACTGACTCAGTAACATTTTCCAATAATGAAATTTCTCAGATTCCAGTGAAGAAAGAGCAACCGTTAATTGTTTCAAACACGACGGTTGATGATACTGATATAGTTTACGATTTATCGGATTATGAAGAAAATGAGAAATTCAACGCCATGATTAAAAAAATCAAACAGACACAGAATTTGGAGGACAATTCCTCAACGAGTGTTGTCAATAAGAAACCTAACATAGTAAAAACTGGCTTGGAAGCGGTTGAATTTTGTCTTTCTACTGATTCTGAAATGGAAGAAATATAATTTATTTGTCAGAATACATATAGAAAAATGGAAGCCAAAGAATTAAATCCCAGGTCTATATATACTATTGCGGCATGTTCAATTTTTTTTGATATTCAGCCAATCGTTCCATTTCTTCTTTTTTCTTACGTTCTTGTCTGGCAACCAAAATGGGAACAGCATTAGATGTGAATATTTTAACAACAGGGAAAGAAGATATCATCCCATTTATGGCAGATACTGCAGGCAAGTTGGAAATTCTAGCAAGGTATCCTTGTGCAGGCAATTCAGTATAAGTGGTTGAAGGAGTGTTTGACGTTGGATTAGATGTTGTTTCATTTATTGTAGTTGAATTAGCTGAGATTTCTCTAATGGACTGTGGAATTATAAAAGTAGCAGACATGATCACTTGTAGTATCTATAGCTTATTATTATTATTATTATTGATAGAATTTAAAAAACTGAATAGGAAATGAATAGGAAAGATTGAAATGTAGATTAGTATTTGAAAACTGAGCTGCAAATTTTAACAAAAAAACAAAAGATGGAGCTGCAAAACTAAAACAAATTTAAAGAATAAATTATGCTAACTTTGGTACAAATTAAAGAAGCAAGCTCAAGCTGCTATTTATCATCAGATCATGTTAAGGACATTATTATTATTATTAGTATTGTCATTTCCTCTAGCATTTTCATTACCTGATCAATCTCAATCTTGTGTCACCAATATGAATATTCCCTTTACAGGATATAAAATTGAATACCAACTAAATCTCCAGAGATTTGAAGGAAGTTATCATTTACTTTATTGTAACGATAATAAATTATTATATGATGTCAATTTAAATAATTCAATTCCTTGGACATTACCTATTAATTTTAGTTCATTATCATCGGAGAATTCTAATACGTTGGTTCTTGCTCGCCGTAAATCATTTGCATTAAGAAGTATCCCCATCTTTATGCCTAATACATTGATTGGTTCATTGTATTATGGAGAAGGTTTGGATAATATTCAATTCAAACCATTGAATAATACTTCCACTTTGCAATCAATTCCATTATTAGCATCAAATATATTTCGCAATTGGGTAGAATTGAATTATAAATTGAACTTTATTTATCATGTGCCAATATTGACTACTCCTGGTGTTGATTCTAAACGATTTAATTTTGGGTTTTTCGAAAGTAACAAAATCGAAAATAATTGGAATAAATATATATCCATTCAAGAAGAGTATAATTATAATTACGATTCTCGAGTCTTTATTAGACACGCTATTGATAATGCATTAGGTCATGTGAGTTTGATGATTAATGGTAGCAAACTATTAAGATGGAAATTTAATCAAATAAATCTAAGTGGCAAGGAAACAGCGATTGCTGATAAGATTTGGTGGAAGTTTATACTACTATCGAGAGTAATGAAGGAAGATGTTTTTTCAAATATGATTCGAAAATTTGATAGTTTTTTTAGGTACTAAGACCATTTGCATGAGTTATATATAGATAGCAAATCTTCATTAAAAAAAAAAAACAAAGTGATAGACTATGGAGTTACCTACTCATTAGACAAACAACTATCATATCCAACAGCAAGTGTCATACCAACAACAATATCAAACATACCTCTGTTTCTAATTCCTCCAAAGATTTCAAGATCTTCGTATATTGTTATCCATCCCAACTTATTTTCGTCAGGCAAGTCATCACTTGTATTGTTCAGATAATATAAACCATCACTACCTTGATAGAACTTTTTAGTTTCAGTACCATACTGATCGTCCACATTTTCAAGAAAAGGGTTTTCATTTAAACTACCATTTAGATAATGTTTATTGTTCTTCACAGTTCGGATAATCTTCTTTTTCGTTCTGGTTTCAAATGGTCTAAACATTGCGAGTACCGGTGGGAAACTTTGTCCATAATCATGTCCATAAATAAACCTTGGTTCAAATTCTCTATATTTCAACCCATGGTGAGCAGTAGAAACGTAATTTTGATGAAAATATATATTTCGTTTACCAATAAATTTAAACTCTTCATCGTGCGTAGCAGTGGGGTGGGTTTTGCTTTTTGACGGTGATGTGCTTTTGAAGGTTTCCTTAATTTTCGTCATTTTACTACTTCTAACTCTTGGTATCGACCCTATATTCCAAGGTACGTTATTTAAATCACGGATTTCGTGATTTTGAAAATATTGTGGATATTTTGTTCGAAGGCCGGTATAGGGAAAAAAGGCCTCGTCGATTCTCTTTGCGAAGGAAACCCCATTATATGTTGTTAAATCCTCATATTTAACAACAGTACCTTGGTTCAAGAACTTGTCTTTTGGTATAGAAAAGGTAAACTCGCCACCTTCACTAGCAGGTTTTTTCGTTATAACCATAAAGGGAGCCCTTGAGTTCTCTGTTAGATCAGTAGAATCTCTAAAAATTAAACTGTATCCTGAAGTAGGGGTGGGTTTTATGGTAGTGGGGTCGGAGCTTACCACTTCAATGAAATAGCCAGGTGCGTTGCGACAATAGACATGTTTCATTCCTGGGTTGGTTGTTAGATATAGATCTTTACCAAACTTTAATATGTGGTACTTCCAAAAAGGTGCGTCAGGAGATGACATGATTGATGAGTTGATACTATACTGAGTTGAAAAATCGTATACTGGGGATTTGGGTGGTAGTGGTGGTAAAAGTGGACTGGCAGAAAATAAAGGCGAGGCTCTAGTTTCGATCGTTTCAGCAGTGGTGTATGTTTTGGATGTAGATGTTAATGATCGCTGGTCTTCGGTTCTATACTGGTAAGGAGAATGGTAATCTTCTTTGGGAGGTACTCTTGGAAGGATATCTTGTGGAGGAGACTTTAACAAACTTGGCTGTGCAGTGGTATTGTTTGATTTCTTGAACTTCTCAAAATGGATATTTAAATTCGTTAAACTAAATTTTTTAAGTAATCCTTCTTTTGGTTTCTTAGTGATTATAGGGTCTTTGAAAGGGTTATCAAACTGTGTTGCCGTATCATGTGTAGTGGGAACAACCTTATCGTTAGATTCTGATAGATTAAAGTGACGATAATTGGTCTTGTTATTTTTTTCTGGTGCATTTGCAACATTCACACTACCTTGCACAGGGCGGTATCGTGATTTCCTTTTCTGTGCCTTTGTATATGAGGACATTGATATTGCATCATCTAAGTCTGGGTCCGGCAAAAAATCTTCTTCTTCATTTGAGTGGATGGATGGAATTGGTGATTGAATTGACATGTTGGTCGAATGCAGGGGTTCACAAAATGGCGCCTTCAAGTGATCATTTTCATTGTCAATTTCGGGCGGTCGGAGTGTGGTTAATGTAGTTAAATCCTCTGACAGCAGTGAGTATGTAGTTGTCTGAAGCATTGGTGGTAATGGCATAACATCTGTGGAGTAGTCATCATTAGGATCATCAATCATATTGCGACGTAATAATCTTTCCCGATATTCGCTCAATGAGATGTTGCTAGAAGTATCTTGCCAATCATTAATGTTTGTGTTGGTGTTGGCAGTGGGTGGTAAAAGTGGGAGTTCTTTGATATTACAACTAGTCATTGATCTGCCCCATTTGTATGCCATCTTTATTCTCTGGTATCTTTGTGAATTTGATTTCTTGTGGTACAAATTACCAAAAAAATAAACGGAAAATATTTAGAAAAGAACAATCTCAATAAGGGATGAAACACTGTTTAATCAAGAAAAATAGGTTAAGTGAAAAAAAAATGAAACTATATAGAGAAATATAAAATTAAATATTGAATTGAACAAGTTCATTTTTTGCAGAAGGAAACTTGTGGACTATAAATAATCTTGATAAAAAGAAGTTTAGTCAGACATCATATTTCATCTATTGTAGAATTTGGAATGATTACTCGCATTTTCCTTCCGTTATCATGTACGACGCATATATGTATTATATCTTCTAATCACACACAAAGTTATTAACAATTTGAACAATAACCGAATAAAGAAAAAGGAGTAAGTAATAATGTAATATTAAACTCTCTCTCTTTGAATAAAAATATAAATTTTAGTCTTTCATAATCTCTATATTTATTTTTAATCACACAAAAATGGAACAAATGAAAAAAAAAAAAAAAAAAATTTAGTAACAATACACGAACTACAAAATTGTTGATTACAAAATTGTTGATTCCTTTAAAATGTTTAGTTGGACATTTTTATACTTTTTTGGGTTTTAAAAAAAAAACAATTGATTTAATTCTTGCAACCTCTTTTTGCTTTTTAGTACGAAAGTGTTAACAACTGTTCTCTATTGCTTAATTATTAATTAAAGCCCTTTAATCCTTAATAGTTGCAATAATTTGTATAATAAACAAGCATATGAAGATTTTATATTGATTAAAGATTTCTGCGCACTAGCCGCAAATGCAAAACTAATTCCTCGTCTAATGACATTGCAACGCAATTTGTTTACAGGAACAAATTCTTTCCTTGTTTATACAATCATGAGGACAGTGGCCCGCGCTGAATGACGTCTTTGTAAAGTTTGCAAGACAATGGAAAGTGACCAGAAACTACCCCCCAATAGTTATACAAAGATCATTTTCAAACACAGTTGTTGTCACATTCAAGTATGTAACAATCTAATGATGGTCTCGTTGAGATCTTGAATACTTTTATGTGGAGTTTCAAGTATTGGTAGTCCTTAAAAAAATGCTGGTATCACCATGGAGCTGTATTTTCGTCTATTTTGGCCACTTTTAAATTCTTTCCTTCCAGACTTCATAAAATATTCGTCGTTGCTACTTACAGGAAAATAAAATACTAAATTTGTTTTACGGTAGAATGGCAAAAAAAAAATGGGCTTTACTTTGCATTCCAATACAAAAAGGAAAAGAAGAAAAGAAATACTACATACCTTGGCTGGCTTGCCATTTACTTTCGGTTATAGTAGTAATTTTATCCTGGTATGGGCTTTTTCGCCTATACATGATTAAAAAAACGATATGTAAGGGTTTGAAAACTTGAAAGCGTTTCTCAATTATGGTGCCATTTTTTGGTGCAAAAATGTTTACAAAAAAAGAATTAAAAATGAAAAAAAGCCACAAACATTGAAATCAATTAACAAGTTGGATGTTTTACATACATTTGCTTATATCTGTCAAAATGCTGTTACGTTCAGATCGTCAAGACGTATCTGTTTGAACGGTATTTAGATAATAAACAAGAACAAATCTAAGTAAACAAATTAACATTATCTTCAAACAAAAAAAGAAAACAGACTTTCTGGTTGTTAATTGTTGATATGTGCCCCTGTAAAAGGTTGCATTTGAAGGCTGGACATTGTTTTATTTCTGAAAAAAATATCGCCTTAGAGTTAGCAATCGTACCAGTAAGTAGTAGTTATGCTAGTGGCAGTGTTTCTTTGGCTTTTTTTTTCATATCTAGCAATGAAAAAATTGCAACATGAACGGTGTTAACAGGATTTAGTTAAATTTTAAACAATAAGGGGAGTAATGAATTTCTCTAAAATTTATCCAAATTAAGAAAGAATAAAAATAGGAATTACAAATCATTATCTTCTACTGTGAGTATTAATTTTATAGTAGCCTTTTAGATATAAATTGTATTGTTAGGTAGAGATTAAATGCTTTTTTTAGTTTCCAATGTCATGAAATTCGTATTGTAGTCACGTATGTAGTCCAATCTAGTAGCGCTGCCAATTACTTAACACCGAACTAATGACAAACAATAAAAACATTAACAATGAATCGGATTGTGCGCTAGCTATTACAATTGTAGTGAAAAAGAGAGTGAGCAAACTGTACAACAACAAGTTTGATACCGACTTGGTTGTAGTTAGAAAGCAAAATGAAAGGGGGAAGGAAGAAAGAAGGAGTAATATCAGAGATAGGGAACCCAGTTTTTGCCACAATAGATAGACAAATGATATTCTTATGCGTTACATTATTACGAGTTAATCTTTAAAGTTTGTTCTATAACTTTAATAGTAGCTTCTTCCAATTTATTTTGAAAAGTTTATTCCATTAAGTATTTCGAATAATTGACAATGCCACTTTTCTTTTTCCTTTGTTGTGGTATTTTTTTGAGGTTATCTGTAGTTTTCTCCTCACATATAAATTGATAAAAGATAACATTAATGAAGCTTCTTTATAAAAGTTGAGATTACTGAATCATTATCTTTTTCTGTATCCCTGTCGTTTTCTTCACCTCAGAATTGTTGCTTTTGAAATAAAATCTCATTTAAAGGGTGTTTTTCAATAGACGAGAATTGAATAATAAATTTCAATATCCACTGGTATGATTTGTTTTTCGGAAGAATGCTTTCTATATTGTTTTTATACAAGAATATCTGACTATTTTTAGTACGTTTGTTCAAGTTCAAATTTCCGTATTCCAGCCGAAAGTTTCATTTGTTTCTCATTCGATTGTTGATAGCCCCACTCCTTAATTGTTGTTGGTACAAAGTTTACTATAAAAGAGTAATAGAGAATTTTAATGTTACACGCATCTCGACGCGGTACAAAACAGGAAAAAAGAAAAAAAGAAAATTTAACAACTAAACATAAACACCAAGAAATTCGACAACAATACGTAATTTCAGGGTAGAGGGAGCAAAAGAAAGGGGGGGAGGAAAAAAAAAAAGAACCTTAAAGAATCATGATGTTGCTAGCAATCTTATTCTCTTTGAGTTTATATATCTCAGATTTACAAGTAACAAGTACTTCTTTCAAGCAATGCCTGAACTTGATTTGGAGGAAAACAATCCATTATTACCACCCTCACAAATTAATGATGAGAATTATGAAGGTTCAATTTTTGGCGAGGACGCTAGATTTTGTCCAAATTCAAGACAAGTTTTCAGAATTTGTTCGAATTTGAAATTGTTGATTGACAAAATAATCCCAATTTGTTTCAAAGAGGATGAGATCACTTCTTCTAACTCGGCCATTTTGAGTGACCCAGTAATTGACTTGGTATATCAAGCCGCAGGTGGTAAAGGTGACGGCAAGGAAGGTACTTCATCGTACAAGTATCGTGGAAGTTTGGTATTTTGTTTATTAAAAGTGTGTGATTGGTATTGGCAACAGGCTGAGTTTGAATTATCCGATAACGAATTGTACTCATTGCGTGCATTGACGGCACAAACTATTGCTGCAATTATCATTGAACGTGAAAAAAGGGACAAGTATTTGTTTTTAAATATGTTGTGTCATAGATACACCATTTGTGTTAACGGAGTGGATGCTACCCCAGTTAGTGCCTTAGAAATGGCTGTCGATATGCATTCTACTATTGTTATTGGCTCTTCGGGGTATCAAAGATGTATCAAATGGTTATGGAGAGGCTGGATCATCCAATCTTCAACTGACCCCCATTCCTATGTCTTGTACAAGGGAGCAGCATCGCAATCATTTAGAACTCATTTTGATCCTGCCAGAATCAAAACTCCCTTGTATCAAAATATTTTAGAAATCTTTTTGAGTATCATTTACTTGATTATTTTCACAATTGTCGTGAATACCCACAGCACCCTTACTGGAGACATTGACTTTTTCGAAACAGTATTGTATTTGTTTACTGTTGGATACATTTTGGATGAATTGATCAAGTTTTACCATGTTGGTTGGAATTATTTGGGATTTTGGAACGCCTTTAATGACACCATGTACTGTATTTTGACGGTTGCCATGTGTTTTAGAATTGCCAGTGTTAATTCCCATGGAGCTACTAGAATTAAATACGATGAAATATCATTCAGAGTTTTGGCATGTGCCTCTCCGTTAATGTGGTCCAGATTATTGTTGTTCTTGGATGCTTACAAATTTGTTGGAGCTATGATTGTTGTTTTGAAGACTATGATGAAAGAGTCGATATTGTTCTTCTTTTTGTTGTTCGTTGTCATTGTGGGGTTCTTGCAGGGGTTCATTGGTTTAGATTCATCTGATGGTAAGAACGAAGCCACGCAAAGAATTTTGATATCATTAGTGAAAGCTGTCATTGGGGGTTCATCATTTGAAGACATGGGGAACTTGGTTCCACCATACGCTTCTGTTTTGTACTACTTTTACCAATTCATGTTGACGGTTATATTGATGAATATCTTGATTGCGTTATATTCAACTGCCTACGCCGCCATTGTTGAAAACGCCACAGATGAATATTTTGCATTGGTCGCTCACAAGACGTTGAGATACATTAGAGCACCAGATCAAAACTTGTATGTTCCACCGTTCAACTTGATTGAGCTTTTGATCACCCCAATTGGCTGGTTTGTGTCTACTAGCACATGGAAGAACATCAACTACTATGTGATGTTGGTAATTTATTCTCCATTATTGGCATATATCACATCAGACGAATTGTCCAACGCTAGAAGAATTCAATACAACCGATTCAAGGGAGTTCCAGACGATGCCAATGAAATTGACACCGAGTGGGACTTGACTGATGGGTACGATGAAGACTCCCCTGGGGATGGAGATGATTGCTGGGATAGAATTAGGGAAAGAAATCTGGAAATCACCGAAGAATTAAGAATTCAACGTGAAGGTGAAAGACAAGATCCAGAATTCATGATCAATACTCATCAGTTTAGTGAAAAAATTGATAAGATTGTCAAACCAGTTGGACAAGCAAGTAAAGTTGGTGTCAATTGGCAAATTTATGAAGTCATTGAAAAGATTGACAAATTGACCAATTTGTTGGAAGTTGTTGTTGCAGAAAATAAAGAATTGAAAAAGAAACTTGAAAATAAAGCTTAGAGTTGAAGTTTTTAAAAGGTAATTTAAGATGGCAAATCAAAATAATTCATGGTTATACAGATTTTTGAAAACGGGAAAACAAGAAACAAGAAAACAATGTCAATTTATTCGTGTTAATGGCACTTAATTGATTGTTGTTTTTATTGTTTACATTGAGAAATGAATTCGGTACAATCGATAGTAAATTACAATTGATGGTTGTAATTTCCAAACTTATTGTGGGTTACAAGTATTCTTTCAAAATGTTGTTTTAGTTTTCATAGCCGTCAAAGTCTACTTCAACGGGAGTGTATATAAGTATTATATTACACGACTTTTTTATTTTTATTTTCTTGTAGTTTGCTGGGGTGGTGGTAGTAGAAAAGTACTACACTGGTTATCCTGAAGACAAGTGTAGACTTGAATTCGTTACTAATGGTTACAGTTTTGTTAGAATTGTGGCGAATACAAGAATGGGCAGTGCCAAAAAAGTAGACATCCTATGAGTAATTAATTCTGCAGGCGATTCAGGAGTGTGCTGCCGGTGTAAAAATGACACAACTACATTTCAAATGTGTGTTCAATAATCATATCCCGGATGTTAGTAGGATTTCTTGTAATCACTACATCTTTTGGTATTCTACTACTGTTGCAGTCTAAGTAACAACTAACATTTCATGCTCGAAACATTCCACACTTAATCATCTAAGGCACTCTTGAAAGTTGTTATAAATGCTGTAGTTTTTGTAATTGTCTCACAATTTATAAATACAATTAAATTGGATAATAATCATCTGGTGTAGTTGAAAAGGCTTAAAAAATGAAGTATACTAAAATAATATTACTTGAAAGACTAAGGAGAAAGAAACAGTGTGAGAGTGTGAACCAAAAACTGACAAGAAAATTTTAAGGGAAAAATAGCCAAATTAATTTCTATTAGAACAACACCCAAACAAAGAGAGAGAAGGAAGAAAAAAAAATTTTAACCTTTGAACACCTACTTCCTTAATACCTCTTACCACAATTAAAACATAAGCAACACCAATCTAATCGGTACTAATTCTGCTCAAGTGCCACCACAACAAAAGAAAATAATCAGTATATAAGAATTAACGATATTCAGTTGAGACTATATTTTTACACAGGCTAGGTTTCCACCCCGTTTTTTTATTTTTTAGTTGTTGTTCTAATTTTTCTGGATTTGGTTCTTTCGTGAAAGTCTTTGAATAAGTGAAAGACATGTCAGACATAATGGATAGAGTAGATAATTCGACAAGAAAGTTTAAATTGGGTGATAATATTCACTTTGAGATATCGTCATCGGCAAATACACAGGGCAATAGTCATCAAATACCCCGAAAACAACTGCAGCTGACAAATTCCAACCACCAAGAACAATCTCAACAAGCTCGAAATCAACTGAGCCAGTCCAATACTAATACCACTTCGAGGAAAAAAAGAAAGAAGCATAAGAAAAAAAGCAAGATTTCTACAGTGCAAGCCCATTTGAATAATCCTGAAGACGACTACCCCACATCAAGGGTTATTAAACAAGCGCCAAATGGAGACGTGATAGTTGAAAGTTTGGAAGATGAAGACGAAAATCACCACCATCATGAATACGAAGAACATGAAGATAGTTGTGAATATCATCCTAGCAGTAAATCCAATACCCGAAAAAATTCCTCTGTAAATGAAAGCACTCATAATAAAATTTGGGATAGTGCGTCCATTGAAGAACAACAACGATTAAAGGAATTTTGGGAATCGTTAGATGAAAGCAAGAAATTAGACTTGGTTAAAATTGACAAGGATTCCATAATGAGAATGTTCAAGAACGAAACTAGGCATCATTTGCAGCAACAACTACTGCTGCTGGTGCTGCTGCAACCACAACAACAGCAATCACAACAAAATGTATCCACTTCGAGTAACAATGGCAGTAGCAGTGGTATTAATAATAATTCTAATAACAACAATGGCAACAACACTAATTCGTGTGCTTGCAAGTATTGTGGACGAAGAAATAGTATTATTGAAGAAGAATTGGAAAGTATTTACGACAACCATTTTGATGATATAATCGATTTCATTCATGAAGTGCGAGATATAAATGATTTGAATGCTTTGCCAGGATTATTGTTTGGTGGATTTCATATGTTAGAAGAAGAGCGAAGACTACAAAAACGACAACAAAAATATAAAGAAAAATGGAATCATTCACATCATTCTACTAGTGTTCTGCCCCAACCTGAATCACAAGATAATAAACAATTGAAAAAATCTCAGGATCAAAATGAAATGAAAGCAATCTCCATTGAAGATGAAATGGATAAATTTAAATCTCATCTTGCAAAGATGTCGATTCTGAATAGCCAGCTGAATCCTAATCAGCTATCAGAAATTCATTTACAATTGAAAAGCGAAGATGGAAATTTGACAGGTACTACTGAATCCCAATTATTTAATAAATTACTAGATCCAAAATTGTTTGAAGCTTTGGAGAATATGGATTTAGATAAAATGAAAGAAATGTCGAAAATGGATCCCAAAAACTTGAATAATGTCAACATTTTGGAAAAAGCGACCTCATTAAGAGAAATTGTTCGTGATTTGAATAATGCAGATCGCTCAAGCCTACAAAAAGGAATTTCCCATGTTTCGAATATGGGTAAATTTTTTTCAAATCTTGCCACATTAAATAATGCACAAAACTTGCCGGAAATTGTTGCCTCTGGTGGATTGGATGACCAGTTATCTAAAGGGTTATCTTCATTTGCTGAAGATCTATTGAAGAATGATGGCAACTCATTCATTGGAATGATGGAAGCACTTTCTGAGTCTAGAACTGCCCGAGAAGAACTATTAAAGGAAACGGTGATATCACAAAATCCACAAGAACAAAAGCTGGTTTCCATTGGTCAAAGTGATCAACTGGGCGACGTATGGGTTGATGATGATGATGAAAATAACAGAGTGGATGTAGAAATTCATGCATGTGATAACCCACATCATCATCACCATCACCACCAACACTCCAACAAGCAGCACGACCATCATCATTGTCACAATCACAGACATAGACATAGACGTCGTTTTGAAGAATTAGATGATGAGCATGATCAAGAAAACGAAGATGAAGAATTGGAGGAAGATGAAGAAGATTATTATGATGAATATGACGACGACGAAGAGGAAGATGAAGAAGAAGATGAAGACGATGATGACATTGAGGAAGAAGGTGCAAGTGATACTGAATCTGAAATTTCAGAAGAAGAGAAAATGCAAGAAATCCGTCGTTTGTTCTTGATACAAGTAATCAAGCTATTCCAAGAAAGATTGAAAAATGCATATAAAGAAAAGTTGTCACAGGATCGAACCCAAAAGTTGATTGAAGAACTAGAGGCTGAGGAAAATGCTAAAAAGGAGCGTGAATTGAAAAAGTTGAAACAAAAGGAAAAGGCAAAAGAGAAGAAACGATTACAACAATTGGCCAAAGAAGAAGAGCGAAAGAGAAAGGAGGAAGAATTGAAGGCTAAAGAAGAAGAACAAAGATTGCAGAAAGAAAAATTGAAGGCTGAACAGAAAAAACGGAAAGAAGAGGCGAGATTGAAAAAAGAAGAGGAAAAGAAAAAGAAAATCGAAGAACAGAAGCGTAAAGAGGAGGAGCATCGGAAGAAAGTTGAGGCGCAACAGAAGCGTGAAGCTGAAGCCAAAAAATTAAAAGAAGAACGTAGACGAAAAGCCGAGGAAGAGAGAAAACAAAAAGAAGAAGAAAAGAAACAGAAAGAATTATTGAAAAAGCAAAAGGAAGAAGAAAAAAGACAGAAAGAGCTATTGAGGAAACAAAGGGAAGAAGAAAAGGAGAAGGAGGCAGCTAGATTAGAGGAGGAAAGGACCAAATTGATGGTAAATGATGATGATGAACTTGCAAGGCAAATTGAGGTCGAGAAATCCAAGTTATCTGCAGCTGTTGCTAATAATCCATTATTGAACCATTTATATCAACCTAGTCCAGGATCTGCTCCTACCACACCTTCTACAGCTAATTTGCCAGCCTTGTCGCCATTGCAGTCAGCATCTGCAAAACTCATGTCACAGCAGTTTGAGCAACAACACCAACAACAGGTGCTGCAAGAAAAGTTACCTCAAACCAGCAACATTCAACTGCCAAACCAACAGCCACACCCATCTATATCATCCTTTCAATTTTCGTCAGAATATAATCCGAACGCTAGTGTATTTCACAACAATTCTTCGTTATTATCTAATCCTTCCATTATGAATTCTCCTCGAACTACTTCCACTAACTTATTGAACGGGAACTCCCCAATTGTGCCAAACGTGACAACTAATATTTCTTTGGGTGCAACCAATACCAGTAACTTATCACCTTGGTCAAGTAAGTCGAGATTGAATTCATTATCCAATTCTACACAACCTTTTATTGGTGGCAATCAATTTACTCAAACTAATACTGCTAGTTTCAATGGTGTAGGAAATGCTGTACAGCAGAGTGGTAATTTCAGCCCATTTAATGCATTCAGTGATCCTCTAGTCTCCGATGCTTTCAAAGCAGCGGGTCCAGCAGGCATGAATTCTAATATCTGGTTGAACTCAAGTAATGTGGGTAATAATAGTGGTAACCAACTGGGAATCAGTGCACCAACTACAACTTCAACTAACACTAGTTCTCGCAATAATTCAATTTGGGGGAATACCAATCCTAATAAGGTTACCGAACCATCATTATTGAACAACAACAATAACAATAACAATGGATTGATATCAGTTGAGAGTAGTGGCCTTTGGAACAGTAATGGTGGCAACAACCAACCTGCTCGTTCTTCTAGTGTCACTGGTATAAGCAGTAACTTGTCTACAATCAATCCTGTCAATTCTATGGACATTGAGTTGATTCAATCTACAACGTTTAACTGCTTTCAAATACTACAGAATAGTGGCCAGTTAGAATTTGGTGTTGCACCATTAATGAAATTATTTCAAAATGTGAAAACAATTTTGAATAAGCCAAGTTTAACGATCAATCAGTTTTTAAATTGTTGTACTATCAACTCAAATGTTTACCTTTTTTCGCTCAAACATGACGATTTTGGTAATGTTACTCATGTTGAAGTGGCATACAAGAATGTTCCTAGAACTTCTCCTCCTCCTCCTCCAGGAAACATTGTCCAGAACCAACACCAAGTTTCCCTGCCATCATTTGCTGCTGCAACCGCGTCTTCGTCGTCATTAGCAACCAGTAATGTTCCTTTGGGATTCATTAATAGTGGTGGGTCGCCTACCGGATTATTTAATGATATCAATATCAATCATGGTGGAACTTCATTTTTACCTCCAATTGGTGAGCTGTCTACTAATGATGCTGGTAGTTCCAACGTGGGTAACAGTGGATTTGGGCGTAGATTATGGAATTGAGAAAAAACTTTACCATTACTTTTGTGGTTTTTTCCCTAGTATTCAGTTTAGGTTGTATATGTGTGTGTTTCAACAATCTTATGGTATGTGTACTTGTTCGTCACTTGTATTTTTCTTTTTCTCTTTGTTCTAGTTATGTATGTGGTAGGAAGTACAGAAAAATGACGAGTTGATGTCTGGATCCTGTGTTTGCTCGGAGTTTCACGAAGTGGTGATGACAACACAAAGCACAATATACTATTTTTAGGAAACGTAAACACCAAGCAGTTGTGTTTATGTTGGTCTTCGAAAAGTTGCCAGATCGATAGTGGTTGATAGCGTTAGAGGAACCAGGATAAATAGGAGGTAGATGTAAAGCATATAGAGCAAATATAATATACACGCATGTTTTCTTAAATTTGAAATCCTGGTGCAGGTTGTTCCAGTGGCCCCTCTCGTGTCCCTCAGCGGGACCGCCTCAATCCCCTAGTTTAAACGAAGACGAAAAAAAAAATTGAAATAAAACCAAATAAAAACTCACAAAAAAAAATAAAAAAATAGAACAGCAGTGTTTCCAAATAATATTTAATTGTCCAGTTCCCCTTTTTATTTTCAATTCAATATTGATTTGCTTTCTTTACGGGAACATTTGACATCTTCTACAGTAGCTAAACAAGGTGTGTGTGAAGAAAAATATTTCTACACATCAATAGAATTTACAGTAGTAGTCTGATTATGGACCATAACACATTTCCGGTCATATAATTTCAGTTCTTTTCACGAATCCATTTTCCCCTTTTTCTACCTCCCTTTGCAAATATATATATATACAGACATTCACACAACCAAACAATAAAGTCATATAGATAATACAAAGCTACAAATCCTCCTCCCCCCCCTAAACAGATAAATGTCAGAATCAGTTAGAAGAAAGCTAGTTATTGTTGGAGACGGAGCGTGTGGCAAAACGTCACTACTATATGTGTTTACCCTTGGAGAATTCCCCACCGAGTACCATCCAACTGTGTTTGAAAATTATGTCACTGATTGTAGGATTGATGGCAAACCAGTACAATTGGCATTATGGGATACTGCTGGTCAAGAAGAATATGAAAGATTACGACCATTGAGTTATAACAATTCCCATGTTATTTTGATTGCATTTAGTTTAGATACACCAGATTCATTAGATAATGCTAGAAGTAAGTGGGTTGTTGAAGTGAAAAAATATTGCCCCAATACTCCTTATTTGTTATGTGGTCTCAAAAAGGATTTGAGAACTGACGAATCTGACCGTGTTAATTTTGTGCAATTCGATATGGGACAAGCCATGGCAGATGTAATTGGAGCTAAAAAATATCTTGAGAGCTCGGCATTGACAGGCGAAGGTGTCGATGATATTTTTGAGTACGCCGTTCGGACTAGTTTGCTAAAGAATGATAAAGCCAATACAGGATGTTGTACCATACTATAAATTAAGCTATTCCATCTTGTATTTACTTCACTATATTATAATAATCATTATTAGTTTGTTGATTTAATTCACACGCTACATAAATATACATACATGCATCTTTTATTAAACATTTTGACGGCATATGTCAAAAAAATAACGTAATTCATAAAGTTAAAACCAGTAAATCTAGTAATGTCGTGGGATATGATAATAATCCTGAACACTGATTTGAATTGAAACAAAAAGTATGGGCATATCCAGCATTTATATATTTTTAAGATTGTTATCTGTTGATGCACTAATTCCAAAGTAGAACTTGTAGATAAATAAATTTATCTAGAGTTTATAAAGGTGTTCTAAAGTCGACTCAACAATTCACATACATGGTTTATTGCATTTATTATGTGAATGGCATTATGAGCCGATGGGGGTACTGTATCTCCCGCAATAAGAATACTATTTTCTCGCCCTTTAAAAAAACGGCAAAAAAAAGAGAG
>OBUW01000342.1_pt1 | contig 29114 bp, 16 predicted proteins | sample 1475761 | NCBI WGS metagenome assembly OBUW01 (sample SAMEA2579908, study PRJEB22360) | human gut metagenome | biome: human gut; feature: human-associated habitat; material: faeces | place: Denmark | collected 2008/2010
GAACTGGTTGCTTAACACTGAGAACTGGAACACACGTAAGCAATGGTTGTTTTTTCAGCTTTCTTGAGAATGAAAATAGGCTTGAGTTTAAAGATCGTATTAAATTTACAGTTTATTTTGTTGCAAAATGGTAGTACTAAAGCTTCAGGATTAGAGATATCATCTGGCTAGTCTGATCAATTATACAACTAATCTGATTGCTGTATTCTTTCAAAATGATATTTTGAGTGTTGTTGCTCTACTTATCAACACACATTTTACAATACTAAAATTAACAAAATAAAGACCTTCGTAGCCGATTTAAATCACACACCACTTCATATACACATTTAGAGAGCAATTGATCGAAGAATAAAATAAAGTTTTAGGGGTTCATTTGATAACAAACCAGTTAACTTGAACACGTAACTAAATCTCTGTAAGTAATCATTAACACTCTTTAACATTTCTCAATCTCTAAACCATATTGAAAGACTGTTTCCTCTTATCAAAGTGTTACTACTATAGTTGCTGATTTTTAAGATTTCATTTTTTTTGAACCTCTACACTAACTTTTTTTTTCACACTTGGACCAACGGAAAAAAGTTGCTACCAAATGGTTTGTGCTCCTAACAATTCCGAGCCATAAGGTGATTGGCCATACACTTAACAGAGCAGAATTTTGTTACAACAACTATGATATAATAATAAGATTCATCAAGCTATACTAATACTAAACACAGCTTTACTGTTAACCTTATGTGACTAATTAACGTTATCTGTAGATGTTTGACAACCAGTTTTTCCCGGGGATGTACATAATTCCTAGATTCCCCGAAAAAAAGGAGTATCCAATTATAATCAATCACCAATTGTCCCAAACAGAAGTAAACTAGTTGTAGAATAAATATATATAATCAAAAATGCAGTTTATGAAACCTAATCATTATTGCTTGACTTGTAATTACATTTTAATATCGATGTAAAAAGAAAGCTATGTGGTGGTGTGTGTGTCTGAAGGTGAGCAATACTCAATTTTCTTGAGGCATGTAAATATTCTAGCCAATTAGAATAAAGTAATTTGTAAAATCACGCACAATAATTCTTCCCCCGGAACTAAATTGACAAAAGAAAATTTTTTGAAAAGAAACAATACTTTATAAAAGAGAAACCTAGTCAATTATTACAAAACAACAAACGCTTAACATAGAAGAAGGAAAAAAAAAACCAATAAGCAAAAAAAAAATTCACCAAGTCTAACTTTTCCTTTTCTCTCTCTTTTTAATCATAGTATCATTAGACCATTCAATCCATTAATAATGTTCAGATCCATTCTTCATCAACAAAAAGCTGTTCAATTCAGCGTAAGATCCTTAGCTACTGCAGCTGCTGAAAAGGCACCAAGATTAAAGAAATTTCAAATTTATAGATGGAACCCAGATACTCCAGAAGTTCAACCAAAAATGCAAACCTATGAAGTCGATTTGAACAAATGTGGACCTATGGTTTTGGATGCTCTTTTGAAAATTAAGAATGAGCAAGATGCTACTTTGACTTTAAGAAGATCATGTCGTGAAGGTATTTGTGGTTCGTGTGCCATGAACATTGGTGGAAGAAACACATTGGCTTGTTTATGTCGTATAGATCAAGATGAATCCAAAGACTTGAAAGTTTACCCATTACCACACATGTTCGTTGTCAGAGATTTAGTTCCAGATTTGACTCATTTCTATAAACAATATAAATCCATTGAACCATATTTACAAAGAGAATCTAATCCAGCTGATGGTAGAGAAAACTTGCAAAGTATTGAAGACAGAGCTAAATTAGATGGTTTATATGAATGTATCTTGTGTGCTTGTTGTTCTACTTCTTGTCCTTCATACTGGTGGAATCAACAACAATACTTGGGTCCAGCAGTCTTGATGCAAGCTTATAGATGGTTAATTGATTCCAGAGATCAAGCCACTGCTAACAGAAAGGCCATGTTACAAAACTCCATGTCCTTGTACAGATGTCACACTATTATGAACTGTGCCAGAACATGTCCAAAGGGATTGAATCCAGGTAAAGCTATTGCTGAAATTAAGAAACAATTGGCATTTGATTAAAGAAGGTAAAAAAAAAGCCACAACCAACAAAAACAATAAGAAAAGAAAAAGAAAAAAAGACATCATGATAGTTCTGTGATCTTTACATTGCATGTAGAAATTGAAACAGTAAAGTTGCATCCTCCTTTATTTATTTAGTTCGTATTTTTTTTTTTTGGAATATACACGTTATAGTTAATACTTTCTCATAATGTTAAATTTGGGGGGTTTGATATTAAGTAACCGTCAAGAACTGATTGTCTGTATTTGTTGAATTATTGAAATGTGGGATGTTAATTATGGAACAATTGGTCATACAAGTTAATCCGTACAATTAATCTGGTAAAGACACGTCCAATTTCTAACAATGTTGAAATCACGTCAAAAGTCAAACAAGTACTGCTCGTCTTATATCATTTGAGAAATTTATTTCAAACAAAAATGGCTATTAGGTTAGAGAAAGATTAGAAAGTGGATTGAGAGATACTGCAAGTTAAATCAATGACCAGTTCTTGATTTTATATTTTTGGTTCTGTTTATTATAGGATTTGTTCCCCACAAAAAAACCACCGTGAAAAAAAATGGTGCACGGAATTGAAAAACCAACTTTTAATTAATAAATATCTCGGATACAATAAATGGCTATATGAATTACTCAGAAAAGAACAATTATAATAGAGTAAGAGAGATTACGTAGTAATGCCAAAAACCGTAGTAAAGGGAATTTTTTACTTGTATGGGAATGTGTAAACTACTATCTGGGGAATGTGGAATACTTGAAGTAGACTATTATTTTTTCTCCACTTTAAATTGTTGCGGTGGAGTTTATGCTCCATTTTTGAATTGCCTAAAACAAGTCCGATTCCAAAATTACGTCTTAACCCCTAATACAAGCAAGTCCCTAAATTTATATACACTGTATTATTATGCAGTAGTATACAGTACACACTGATATGGCAATAATATATGAGATAGAGATATACTTTTAGTCCTTCCAAATAATAAATGTTGGGGAAAGGGATAAACCTCTGATTGGAGGGGAATCGGGGATCATAATCTCTTTTCCGAGTTATTAAAATTCAATATTGTTTTCTTATTTTGCCTTAATTCTTTGTTTTTATTTTTGTTTGTTTTTGTTGCTTTATTGATATCGTTAACCACTTTGTTTCAAATACAATTAGTCCAATAGTGAAAGAGTGGGGGGTGAATTATTTGCTCACTTTACAGATATTCCTTTTTGCTAGTTATTTGAGTTCTTTCAAATCATACCATTTACATGTTAAGGGGTGTACAAATTTTCATATAAATATGCCAGCAAATTTCCAAATGTCAAGAATCAAGTTTTAAATATTTCATATCATCAATAATAGACAATCAGTCCTCATATTAATTGATTGACAACTACAACTTTATATCAAACCAACTAAATCAAAAAGCTTAACGAAAAACAAAAATGGGTAAACCAAAGGTATTAATGGTTCTTTACGCTGGTGGTAACCACGCTAAAGAAGAAACAAGATTATTGGGTACTGTTGAAAACGAATTAGGTATTCGTAAACTTGTTGAAGAACATGGATATGAATTGGTTACTACTACTGATAAGGAACCTGCACCAACTTCTGCCTTTGATGAAAATTTAGAAGATGCAGAAATCATCATCACTACTCCATTTTTCCCAGCATACGTCAATAAGGAAAGAATTGCTAAAGCTCCCAAATTGAAGCTTTGTATCACTGCTGGTGTTGGATCTGATCATTATGATTTGGATGCTCTTAATGAAAGAGGTATCGCTGCCATTGAAGTTACTGGCTCCAATGTTGTTTCTGTTGCTGAACACGCAGTGATGACCATGTTGATTTTAATCAGAAACTATGGTGAAGGACATGCACAAGCTACTAAAGGTACTTGGGATGTTGCTGCTGTTGCCAAAGATGAATTTGATTTGGAAGACAAAGTTATTGCTACTGTTGGTGCTGGAAGAATTGGTTACAGAATTTTAGAAAGATTAGTTGCCTTTAACCCTAAGAAATTGTTGTATTATGATTATCAACCATTACCTGAAGAAGCCATTAACAAATTAAATGCTGCTTCTAAACTTTTCAATGGAGTTGACAATATTGTTGAAAGAGTTGAAAAGTTGGAAGATTTGGTTTCTCAAGCTGATGTTGTCACCATTAATTGTCCATTATATGAAAAATCTAGAGGTTTGTTTAACAAAGATTTAATTTCCAAGATGAAGAAAGGTTCATATTTGGTCAATACTGCTAGAGGTGCTATTGTTGATCCAGAAGCTGTTGCCGATGCAGTTAACTCTGGTCATATTGCTTATGGTGGTGATGTTTGGCCAGTTCAACCAGCTCCAAAAGACATGCCTTGGAGAACTATGCACAATCCATATGGTGAAGCCTATGGTAATGCTATGACACTTCATGTCTCTGGTACTTCCTTGGATGCTCAAGCTAGATATGCTAATGGTGTCAAACAAATCTTGACTGAATATTTCAACAAGACTTATAATTACAGACCTCAAGATGTTATTGTTATTGATGGTGACTATGCCACCAAGGCTTATGGTCAAAGAGAAAAAAAGTAAGTAATCCTAGCTGGCTTGTTTGATTATGTTTCTTTGTTTTTTAGCTAAAAAACGTTATGTATCTCACGGTTTATATGTCTAATCAATTTCGTAAAAAAAAAGTTGAATAAATAAACAAATTTCAATCAATACAATTTATCTTTATTTTGACAATTCGATATTTTCTCTGAGAGAAAAACTATGTATTATTATGGAAAGGATACCTCTTTCAGTATTTGAAAAATTCAATAATCAAGAGTTGTTACTGGATGTTCCAGAAGATAGGTTTATTTCTAAATCTTTACAGTCTCCAGAAATATTTTCAACTCCATGCGAAGAGTGCACGTACTTTACGAAGTCAAATAACAACAACATCCTAAAGTTTGATGATACAACTGGGTTGAATACAGTTTTAGTATCATATACACAACAATCAAAGAAGAGGAAACAAAAGAAAACCAATGCTTCATCTAAAGGTCGACCAAAGATAATTGGCTCTGACCTTACGCAAGGGTTCAGTGATTTCAAACCAGAAAGTTTAAAAGATATATACCTGTTGAATGATATTTTCAAATCAATACAATATTTGATTCAAAACAAGAATTTCACACCACAAGATTTCAAAATTGTTACTGCTAGAAGACATTTGCAGAAACTAATGACGATACCTATTCACAAACAAGAGGTTCAATTCAATGTGATATATTGGAAAGGAATGATATTTTTTGCATATGATTGGAAGTCTGAGAGTACCACCAAAGTGGAAGATCCGTATAATAAACTTATACAATATACTGGCTTTAAATTTGAGGAAGTGGTATCAGAAGGAACAAGAGATCTGAACTTTTATACTGTTGTTCAACATTGTGTTGATAATATTCCTGTGATTTATACAGCCGAAGTTGATTGTAGTATTGATAAAGAAACAGGATTAGAGAATTATATTGAGTTGAAAACACATACAAAACTAGCTGATGACAAAATAAGTACAATTAACAAATTGAATAAAAAATTGTTATCGACATTTATCCAAACCAAGTTTATTGATTGTCAACATTCCATTATAGGATTCAGGTCAACCGATTTAAAAATAGCGTCAATCAAAAAATACACACAAAGAGAACTTGCAGGAGAGATCAATTCATTCCCAGTGATATTATCTGATAAATGCTCTATTAACACCAAGCTGATTTTCCAATGGTATAAACTAATAATGAATTGGATCATACTGAAAGAAATCACTGACCACAACACCCCACAAATATTTCGATTATCTTTCAAAAGAGATCAAGAGTTAATGAATTCATATTTGAAATTGGAAAAAATACTCCAAGAAGATGATAATGATACGATATTTAATGATTTGGTTCCTGAATGGTTCCAGTCGTTTATTATGAATTTATTCTAATCCTCTATGTACATGAATATTAATCTTGAATAGAATCTTTAATAGCTAACTTTTTGGAATGTATATCAAAATATTCAGATAAATCTGCTAATCTCATTGTAGCTGGATTGGCAGTCATTACATGTTTATCTTTAAAAGTGACTTTAATTTCTTGAATATCTGATGGTTTGGTCAAGACTTTACAGTCAATTTTTGTACCGGTTGGGACTCTTGAAAGAAACAATCTCGCACTTTTACCAGCATTGGAAAAGGGGTTGAATTTCACCAGCACATTAGCAAAGTATTTAGTTATCATTATGGAAGTAGGTACGAAGGTGAAGATGTGTTGTATTGGGTGTGAAGAATCGTCTGTAATTGGTGAAGTTTTTTTTCTGTCTATTTTTTTTTTCACTGTCTAATTCTTACTTACTGTTTTAATTTGATGTGCGTTCGTTGCAAAAAAATATATATGGAGATCTATCCTTTAACCAATGTGCCAGTACCTATGCAAGCCTTTCAAGTTCATTCCTATACATTTACATATTTCTTAGTTCAATAGAGGTATTCTTAGTACCAGTAGTAGTACTTTCTAAAGTTGCTACTTGTCTAACATTTCTTTTATTCATAATTTCGGTGTATCTTTTCTTCTTTCTTGATTTCAAATGACCCCAAGCAAAATATGCTATTGGAATATAAGCCAAGAATGCTGCTCTTAAAACGTAATCATATATCGAGTCTTGTTCAACAAAGGCAAGACTTAAGAATAAAAGAATCATTTCAGAAACCAAACCCAAAGGATAAGTCAAGTAAAAATTATTGTATTCTAACCAAAACAAAAAATGAAATGAACTCTTTGTTTTCACTTTGAATGCATAATAAAAGTAATGAATGAAATATTGTAAACACCAAGAAGTAATTAATAATGAATATGAAGTATGTTTGGCAATTTTGGGATGAGGGAAAATAACACCATAACATAGCCACACCATTTTTAATCCATTCAGAATCCCCCATAATGATGTGATAGTGAATTTTTTCCTTAACACTGATTTCACAAATAATGATTCAATTATCGGTAGTAATGAAACCACATGAAAGAAATCAGCCATTCCACCAGGTAAGAATTTTCTCCCTACCAAGGGAAGTAGAATAAGAAATCTACCTAAACAACAAAACCATAATGTTGCAGCAACAGTATTATAAAAGAATGCAAGTTTTTCGTTAAATTTTAATGGATATAATGATGCCATGACTAGGATTTATATTTTCACTCTGAAGTGTGTGTTTGTTGTTGTTGTTGTAGTTGGTGTTAATCTAGTTTTAAAAAAAGAAGTAAACTTTGAGAAGACCACCAAAATCAAAGTTTTTTTACAATCGACGTGTTTTTTCAAAGTGTTTTTTTTTTCCAACTCTTTCCTTCTTAATAATCCCACTACATCATATTGGAAGGTCATGAGATTCATAAAAGTTTTCCTCTTATTTGTAACCGTTGTGGTTGCAGCTCATTGGAGTAAAGAAGATTACGAAATTTTCAGTTTGAATGATAAACTTCAACAAGATTTAGGTAGTGATATTACTTTTTATAAATGGTTAGGATTAGAAAAAGGTCCAAAATCAAATTTACAAGAAATCACCAAAGCCTATAGAAAATTATCAAGAAAATTACATCCAGATAAATTTGCCTCAGCGAGTCGATCTGATAAAAAGAAAGCTAATGAAAGATTTCAAAGATTATCATTAGTAGGAAATATATTAAAAGATCAATCTTTGAAAAGAAGATACGATTATTTTTATACCAAAGGTTTCCCTAAATGGAAAGGTACCGGATATTATTATTCTAAATTTCGTCCAGGGGTTATATTCACTTTAATTATTCTTTATGTGTTAGTTGGGTTTTTGCATTTTTTCTCTCTTAAAATTAATAGAAAACAAGCATTTAAAAGAATAGTTGATTTGAAAAATGAAGTGAAAAATCAAGCTTGGGGTGGATTACAATTCCCACCTGGTGATGGTTCTGATCGTAAACTTACAAATGAGGCTACCGGGAAAGTTTTTTTGGTTAAAGCTGATGGTACGGTTTGGTTAGTTGAAAATGATGGCGAACAACATTTAATTGATGAATATGATGTTAATGTCAATCCTGGTTTTAAAGAATCATTATTTTTCAAAATCCCCGTTAAAATTTGGAATTTGATATTAGGTAAATGGGTTCCAATTGATACTTCGGTTGAATATAAGAAACAAGAAACATCACCTCAAGAAGATGATACTAAGAAGAAAGTACAGAAAAAGAAAAGTAAAGGTAAAAAAGTTGAATTGCCGAATGGGAAAGTTGTATACAGTAGAAAGAAATGAATAAAGAAATAAATAAAGAAATAAATAAAATCTTGAAATACAATTAAAATCTTGAAATATACATGTAATTCAATCATCATTATGTGTGGGTACTCTTTTTAATTTGTTAGTTTCTCCAATGTCTTCGTCTTCATCTTCATCTTCAGATGAGCTATCTGATAAATTTTCCAAATATTTATCGCTAGAATCATCATGGTGTTCATCTAGATCGTCATCGCAATCATCTTCAATATTATGTTTTGTTAAATCACCACTGGGTGACATTTTCAGTACATTGACATCAGGGACAAAAAATTGGTTCATGTCATAATCATCACCAAGGTCATTCAAATCATTCAGTGTTTGTTCTTGTTCCAGTTCTGAGACACCACCACCATTATTTTGATTACCCAGATTATCATTTATAAACTCATCATGATTAGATGCATCTCCCAATATAATTTTTTTGGGTTGATCCATATCCAAATAGCCAACAGATGAAGTATCAAACCCATAATCGTTATTTCCATCAGAGTCCTCAGCACCTAAAACCACATTATATATTTCTCTAGTTTTCAAAAGAACATCATTAATGAACCAGGTCCATTTTTCTGATTGGACTGCAGAAACTATCACTGGAGATATCAAATCAGGTTTATAAAGAGATGTAAATTTGACAATTTCTTCACTGATTAGAATTAAATGGCCCATATAACCAGGTCTAGGATTTGTGTCTTCTTTGTAACTGCTAACCACAATATCAGTTAAATTACATTGATCCTCTTTGAAAAGCTCCACTATTAAAAATGAATTGTATGAATTGAGTTTTCCGTTGAAAATTTGCTGAATTAAATCAAACACGACATTATGGAAAAAGTTGTTCCATGGAAATTTGGTGAACATGCTGATTATATCATATAGGATTCCCAGATCAAGCAATTTGATTTTGAAATAATCGCCCACACAAGGATCTTGTCTCATAGATTTGTCTCTTTCAGAACATACAAACGGGTTCTCAGGTGAAATAGAAGGTTCATCATCTTCTGAATCTTCCTCTTGGTCTAAATTATCAAGAAGTTTGCCATAATCATGAACTTCATCGTTAGAGTGACTAGCAAAATGTATGTCATCTAATGATACATCGTCTAAGCCAGTAGTCACTTGATTGATGTTGGGAGAATCGGAAAACAGAATCTGCTCTTGCAAAGCTTTTTGTAATCTTTTCTCCTGTTGAGATCTGATTTGATCTCTAACTTGAATAATTTTCTTTATTTTTCTGGAATTGAGTAATATCATGTTTGAACAATGTAACAACTCGGCAATCAATTCAGATAACTTAAATCTTGTGAACCCCAAAATATTGGAAGTGACATGTGGTGGTGGAATAGGTTCCGTTTGTATTAATGCGGCAATTCTATCTAAATTTGATGAAAACAAATCCAACATTTCGCCCAAATAGATGGGATCTCGCGGTCCCGGTGGGTTTTGTTCAAAATCTTTGAGCCATTGATACATAACATAAGAATTGACTTCTATTGGACCCCCGTCTCCATTTTGTAACATAGAACTATAAGTCCCACAATTAAGATCATAGTCGGAGTTATTTTTCCGAATGAGTTCAATAATTATACTAACAACATTATTGATTCCGTGCTTGTTTGTTTGGGTTTTCCCGTTTTCATCACTTATCTTGACTAACATAATATCATTAATCATTGTATTGATGACAGTTGGTGAAACTAATTCTCGTGTCAATTGATTTGGTCCGATATTTGTTTCCACCACTGAAGCTAATGCTGCATTTGAAGATATATTAACTAAGGCCTTTAAAAAATCCGTAGCTGCTGTTTGTTTAAAGAATAATTGATGATTAGGGATGCAGTTTTGTGAAGCAAATTGTGAGGTTTCTGGTTTTAAGATTTCAATTAGTTTTGAAATGATATTTTGCAGAGCAATAGTATCAATTATCCCTGTTGGTGAATCCTGTTTATCTGTTTGTATAAGACGAAAAAAGAAATCCATTAATATGGGGACCTCAATTTTTGATAAAAATGTATCAACAAGATTTTTCTGTCTTCTAAAAAAGTTTAAAAGTTCAATACTGTTAGCATCCATCAATTGATCTAAAATGTGTACCAAATATGAGACACTGGGAGAACTTTCCAGTAAATTATTTAAATCAATAATGCGCCATAGTTTATTTATAAGGCTTTCAGTCTCGATAATTCGATTCAGAATAATCCACAAATCAATTGATAGTATATCTGCTGCCGCTTGAACACATCTGCGAAACTTGCTATCCTCTGATTCTTCTTCCTCATTCTCATCATCTTCGACGTCATCGTCATCATCGTCGTCACTCTTGATACCGTTTTTTTGTCTAATCTTTTTAAGTTCTTCTTCCTCGTGTATATCTGTCTCAGGTGGATTCTCATTGAGTAAATCCAAAACTTTTTCATTTTCTTTAATACTTTGTTCGTAAAAAAAATCAACACTTTTTTCCACATACTCTATCAACCCAGATAATATATGTGGTTGAATCAATATTTCTAGAAGCTTCCTTCCCCTGCTATCCTTTGTGTTGCCAGTGTTGATATCATTACTAGACGATGTAAATGATGCTGAATCCGAGTTTGAGACTGTGGCTTCATTGATTGTTTGCGGTTGCAGAAACAGAAAACTAGCTACGCCGTTTCTTGAGTTATAATTTCCTTTAATATTATGAAGTTCATTTAAAAGTTCTTCCAGTAATGTTGGATCTCCTATTAGATCTTCAGCAGTGATTGATGATAGATCTTGTGCCGAATCTAAAAATTTCAGCAATGCATTATTGCTATTCATAGAGTTTGTAAATGGCCAAAAAGACATGGTTGCTGAAATTGTCTAATGTTTGATGAAGGATTCCTTATTATTGAAAGTTTGATTTGATTTCCTTGTCCGTTCTCTTTTTATTTTCTTTCCTTCTTTGTTTCTCTTTCTTTTTTTTTTTCTTGTTCTCTTTTCTGTGGAATCTTAATTCTTAACCAATTGTGATAATTGTTTCGTTGATGGTAGAAGGGTCAATGATTGAATAATGTATATTGTAAATGCGATTAGGTAAATGATTCTATTTGGCTGTTGTTAGTGTTGTATAAGTAGTTAGATATATAAAAATAGAAAGATCAAGAAGTCAAAAAAAAAGGCAACAAAAAAAAAAACTAAATTAATTTTGACTGTTGGTTGGCAATCAGTTTGTTTTGTTTTGTTAGTGTAGTTAGTAAGTTAACAGTTGGAATGAGTGAGTGAGTGGTAAAGAAAGTTTGTCGTTGTTGTAATGTTGATTTTGGTAAGGATTTTTTTCTCTCTCTATCTTTGCATGGCTCACCATTAACAAATTACAATTTCAGATTTTCAGATCTCATAACCCTTCAGAATATTCCATTTGTTTTTATCTTCTGATATATATAGCTATATGTCTATACATATGATACATTGGCTGTACAAACTCTTGACTTATTTTTTGTTGCACCTTTCCTTAACCCAATTCAATTAATCTTCAGTGGGCATCTCTTCTATCATTTTAATTGCACGATCATATTCTTCAAGAATAAAATCATTAATTTCTGTACATGACTGAGTAACAATATCTTTACAATTAGCAGCACAATGTTCAATCCATTGTTTAATAGTCATTTCTTCTTCTTCTTCAGGCATTTCAGCAATAAATTTAGTAAGATCTCCTGTCACATCATCATGCAAATCATATTCAGAACATGCCAAGTCTTTCAACTCATTTGCACTACTTTCAAGGAATTTTGTTTGTTCAATAAATTGTGACATTGAACGCAGTTGCCATTTTAGTGATGGTTGCAATTTTTTCTTTTCTTCTTCTTCTTCCTCCACACCACCATTATCGTTGTCATTTTCATTACTACTGTTATTATTATTATTTAATCTGTGGATTTCTGTTAATGAAGAATTCATGCCCAATGGTGATGTAGCAAGACCATTAATCCCAAGAACATCCGGATAATATTTCTCATCAATCTCTAAGGAATGTTTCTTTGTTATAGCAGGACTTTCAACTTTGGTTTCCTTAAATTCTTTGATTATTTCTTGATTCTTTGTTATATCCAGTTCTGATGCCTTCGTTAGACTTTTGCTTGGTAATTCTTTAGTATTATCTGGTGAATAATATGTATCAGTATTCTTTACTTTTGGTGGGGAATCATTTGGACCTGTAATTTCTTCTAGTGATTGGTCATTGCCTGCAGTCATTTCAGAGCTATTTCTTATTGGAGATGCCTTTTGGTTGGATTGTAGTTCTTCTGTTGAATCAATAATTAATTCTTCCTCTGCTTCTTCTTCTTCTTCAACCAATAAATCAGAAGCATCAATATCCATGCCGTCCGGATCTTGTTCCTTAATTGACTTCTTCTCTGAATCTTCATAGTTGCTGTCATTCATAATGGACTCTTCTTTTTCATTTGTATCAACCTTGGTTAAGGAATGCAGTTCACTATCTTCTAACATCACTTTCAGAATCTCATCATCAATCTGTTTAATATCTTGTATATAATTTGAGTAACTGTCATTATCACTTGATTCAGATTCAACTGCAAAACTGATTCTTGAGTTGTTAGATGTACTAGTAGCTTGAATTTCAGCAATCTTTGGTTTTGGAGATTTCTCAAAGGATACAAAGGAATCTAAATCTTTCAAAATTGAAGATTCTTCTTTGGTAGAATTATTAGCGTCTGTGGTTGGAACATTAGAATTTGGTAAACCCGATGACTTAGTGATACCAGGTACTAATTCTTCATCGGGATCTACAACCATATCGTTATCATTTAGGTCGATTACCGTATTTGAGTTCTTAAGATTTTTTGTTTTCGATAAACTGTTGATTTTGGTACCAGTGGGAGTATCTTCCTTATCTATTTTCACTTTCTCATCTACGACTTTCTCCTCAATTGTCACGTTATTTTGTTTATGAGTTTTTTCGGGAGATGAATCATCCTTAACATTCACGCCTGTTTCATTTTTCGATGATAAAAACTTATTTGGACTGCTTAAAACTTCTGCTGTTTCAAATGACATATCAAGAATGTTTGGTTTAAAAAGTTTCTTTCGTTTCCTCTGTGAATTCTTCAAAGAATCTAAAAATCTAATTGGAGATGTATTAGGTTCTTCAAATTTTCTTTTCGTTGGTTCAAGTTGTTTGGTTTCAATTTGCTTTTGTTCGGAAGTTTTTGATTTTGTTTTCTTTGAAATAGTATTCTTCTTTTTCAATTTTTTGGGTTCAAGTAAATGAGTTGATGGCTCATTTTCAATCTTTTCTATATGTTTTTCGTCATATTCTAAATTGTCGTCTGTGTTATCAAATAAATTTTCTAAAGGTGTTGTAGACTTTTCTTTCTTACTGATAACAACACGTTTGGGTTTTTTGGGTTCGGATTTAGATATGTCTTTGCCTTTGACTTTGGCTTTGGAATTATTTTGTTTGGAAGTTTCTGTCTCTTTTGCTGGCGTTTTAGAAGTTGATTTTCTTTGTTTCGTTTTTGGGTTCTCTAGTTCTTGAGTGGTATCATCAAAATTTCCAGATATTTTAAACAGTTCATCTGATGAGTCTGCATACGATTCACTATTTTCATCACTGTGATATTCTGATTCGTCGTCTGAATCTTCTAAATCAAATTCTTCTTTCTCTGAATTCGAATTTACATCTTCTCTGTTTTCGTTATCTGTTCCGTCTGAATTGGAATCTGAATCTTCTTGAATAGCTGAGCCAGATCCATCTTTCTCTTTCAGTGAATCCATCTTCGCCTGTTCTCCTTTTTCTATATCTAAATCTTTATCCTCATTGTCATCCCCATCTGCAAAACTCGATTGTTTCTGTGATCTTGGTTCTGTTGATTTATCCTTATCCAGGACATTGTCTGATTGTAACCGGTACTCCCCCTTGCCATTAGCCGTCGTGTCTTTTGCTTGTTGTTTTTGTTGTGACAAATCATTCGATTTATTTTCCTCTACATATACATCTTCCATTTCAATTTCAATCTCATCCATCGATATTTCATCATTATCAATTACTTCTTCAATCTCACTATCATTGTGAATTTTTATATCCCCTATATCATCAATCCCATTATCATCTGTTGATTCATTATATACTAATGAATTTTCTATTAGGTTTTTGTTAATAATTGAAGATTTCCGTTTGGAATTATTGTGTTGACTTGATTTTTGTGATACTTCAATAAATTCTTGTAATAAATCTTCATCGGGTAATTTATCCCAATAATCAACATTTCTATCCTTTTCTCCATATAATCTTTTAATTCTTTTCGATCTTCTATACGTCGGTCGTTCATCTTGTTCTATTATTGATAAATCTTGGGATATATCTTTGACTGGGGTGGAAAAACTATCATTCATCTTATTAACAGAAGTTTCATGTTCGTGTTTATTAGTGATTTCCTGGGGTAGACTAGGGGTGGAATCATCAGATATACTGATTACATCATCTTTGGTTTTGTTGTCATTGTCATTTTCAGAAGCATGAAAGCTCGCTAGTTCGATAATTTCCTCGTCATCATCATTATCATTATTATTATCAATATTGTTATCAATATTCCCCTCCTCATGATCAATGTCATTTATGCTCTTTGTTGTTGGGTTTTCCAATTCTAAACTATCTTTGTCTCCATCTTGTTCATTATTATATAAATCAAGAAAATAACAATAAGTGGACTCATTTCGTATATGTTCCTGAATAGGATCGTCATCTTCTTCCCAATAATCTAATGCACACTGACAATACATACATCGCACACGGTCATCTTCAATTGATCTTGGTGAGTATATGAACCCTGCATGGGAAAGGGAATTGGAATTTGGGATTGAATCTATCTTATCTAATGGATAATTCACATAAAATTGTTTCCTAAATTCAATAGTTTTAGATTGGAAAGGGTCATTGAATTTTTCATGATTTGTCCAAAAATTTTTCAATTCATTACGATTTTGATTGAAACTAGCTATTATATCATCGATATTGGCAATTAAACTCATGGGACAAGAAGAATTCCGTCGTAAATGTTTAGTATTTATATTTTCAACATCTTTATTAGATTTTATTATTTCAGAATTCCCACAATATGCACAAGTGATTCGAGTTTTACTTCTTGATGTAGGATTATAATAAAAACCTGAATCGATTAATCGATCAAAATTTTCAACATCACTGAATTCATCCCATGCCAATGATTTGTTGCCAATTTTTATTGGATCTTCAAATGTTTTTAGTCGATGATCTCGGTAAATCATCTCATGGTTGATATTTGCCATTGACTGCTTTTTAAAAAAAAGTATGTGGGGGTTGTGTAGAGTAAGCTCTATGTTGGTAATATTTAATGATTGTATACAAAAAAAAATGGAGAGAAACCAAAAATAAGAACGCGATAATTATTTGTTTATTTTTATTTCTTTGTGCACTACCCGTAATGTATTGGCGTTGCACGAAGTACCGATAACAGGGAACATCTGAAAAACAACCAACTTTACTCTACATACCTGACTCTTGTTTTGAAACTTATGGGATAGTTTAATGTCCTCTAACATAGGTAATGGTTTGACATGGCCAGAACTCTGTTTTTCCGGGATTATGAAAGTTGTAATTAATGGCTTGCGAATTAGGTGTGATCCCAATGCTTATTAACTAACCAAGTTATCCACTATAAGATTATATTATCATATACATTAAAAGAAAACAGCTTTGGACTATTGTATGCTTTACGAGCTCGAGATGATAACAAATAAATTTGTGAAATATAGGGTTATAAGAGATGGAAATGATTCTTAAAGATTTCGAAGAAAACTCGACACTTTGGCGACGAGTCTATATAAAATATTGATAATCCGTAAGTTTGAGTTTTATCTAATCTATTCCGACAGCCGGAAATATAAACTTCTCGAGGTATTACAATTTCGGAATGGTTGATATTATTATAAAAACGAATTTGTCTATACATACATTTATTCTTGTGTTGTTAGCTATTTGTAATGCAGAGTGTTTTAAAAAAAAAAATTGGCTATTGGACCTTCCTTTTGAATGTTGAAGAAAACAATTTAACAAACATGAGTGGGAGAAAACTAGTAAAGCTGACTAATTTATACAATGTACGTTTGATAGCCATTATTGTGCGATTTATTAGCTTATTTGATTGTTTAACATAGTTTCGGGTTTTTTTTCTGTTCTATATACCCTTGAAGAAGAAATAATCACACGATTTATTCCAAACGTAAAGGCAATTCATTTTTTGTGTTGAATACCGGTTCAATAAATTGCCAAGAGCTATGTTAAGTAGACTTGTATGATGTCTCATGTTCTAATCGTTGTTGCCGAACGTTACCCACAAGATACATTCATTATGTGGCTCGTAATTGACTAAAAAAACCATCTAAATTTTAAATTAGCAAAAAGGATAATGAAGTGGGGATTTCTCTGCTATATCTTTTAGACTAAATAATCCGCATTTTATGAGTTAAATGGGTAAATAATTTTCCTAAACGTTAAATCATTTAATAACGAAGTTTTTCCCCCAGTTGATTTAGATGAATTTATTATTATTGTTGACCTCGAAAGTCCCCCCAACTAAAAATTGGAAGCTGCAAAACGACAAAAGTTTTTCAATTTTCAACAAACTGCAACTGCATCCGAGAATCTAAATGCTCCACAAAATACGTTCATTTTTTTTTTTTCGAGTTCCCTTTGTTAATTTGGTTTATTAACTTCTTATTGTCTTTAACTTATTATACTATTCATATTACCCCAGGAAAAATAGCTTAAAACGTATTAATATTAGAAATCGTACTTTACTTGTGGAGTTTGTGCCACAAACCTCTTAACAAGTTACCGAGCTGACCATGTTATTAGTAGTTGAATCGTGGGGCTATAATTGATTCTATAGCCATTATTAGTCTGTATCATTGCCACTGATTGCACAGCATTGTTCTTCTCTTTGCAATTGCTTACTGTACGTCATAACCGTGTGAAGGGCCAAGACTATAAAACCCATCAAATATCCTTCTTGTTTATCGATTTGTTTTCTCTTTTTTTTATCATTTTCTTCAAACCCCATTTATAACGGTTATTATCAAAATATTCACAATGCTGAAGGGAGATTTAGAAGAATTAGATATTCAAAAGCTTATAGTTGAAAAACGACTTGAGCAATCAAATGGTTCTGGTTTTGCCACCATGAAGCGTAACAAAAGAGCACTTGGAACATGTTTATTTGTATCGTTAGGTGGGATCTTATATGGTTACAATCAAGGTATGTTTGGACAAGTTTCAAGTATGCACTCTTTTGGTGAAACTGTTGGTATTGGTAAAATCCAAGATAATCCAACATTACAAGGTTTATTGACATCAATTTTGGAATTAGGTGCTTGGGTTGGAGTATTAATGAATGGTTACGTGGCTGATGCATTGGGTCGGCGTGCTTCTGTTGTCATCGGATGTATTTTATTCAATATTGGTGTTATTATTCAAGCAGTTGCTCGTGATGCCGATTATGGTTATATTTTGGGTGGACGTTTTGTTATTGGTCTTGGAGTTGGGGTACTTTCCATGGTTGTACCATTATATAATTCTGAAATTTCGCGAGCTGAAATAAGAGGAGCTAACACTGCCATCTATCAACTTTCCATTACTTTTGGTATTATGATTTCCTATTGGATCACTTATGGAACTAATTTCATTGGTGGAACAGGTGACAATCAAAGCCAAGCCTCTTGGTTAGTTCCAATGTGTATTCAAGCGGCGCCAGCAATAATATTGGCAGTGTTTATCTATTCTTTCCCAGAATCACCTAGATGGTTGATCAATGTTGGTCAAGAAGATAAAGCATTAGAAGTTCTTGCTTGGTTACGAGAAACTGAACAAGAAAATGTTGGTTTGCAAATTGAATTTTTGGAAATGAAAGCACAAAAAATATTTGAGCAAACACTTGAAACCGAAGCTTATCCACATTTACAAGATGGAACAAAAATGTCAAAATTCAAAATCAATTTGAACCAATACAAATCAATGGTTACACATTTACCAACATTTAAACGAGTCTCAGTGGCTTGTTTGACTATGGTATTTCAACAATGGACAGGAGCGTATGTATCAAATACTTTTTTTTTTGATTTATTAATTTGCAACCAATTCTTATTTACTAACAAAGCATTATAGAGTATGTTAAATTTATTTTATTCTTTTTTTTTTTATGTGTTGAAGATCTGCCAGATCTTTACTCGATTCGAGTCAATTACTAACTTTTCCATTTGCCTTTCTTTTTTTTAGAATTTCATTTTATATTATGCCCCATTTATATTTGCCTCATTGGGTTTATCGGGAAATACAACTTCTTTGCTTGCATCAGGTGTGGTAGGGATAGTTATGTTTGTATGTACTATTCCTGCTGTAATGTGGGTTGATAAAGTTGGACGGAAACCACTTTTAATCTCAGGTGCCTTAGTCATGGGACTTTGTCATTTTGTAGTTGCAGGTATCTTGGGAGGGTATAGTGACAACATTGGTAGTCATAAAGCAGCAGGATGGGTGGCTGTTGTCTTCATTTGGATTTTCGCTGGTGCCTTTGGATATTCTTGGGGTATGTATATAACTAGTTTTTTGGGGTTTTTGATTGCATTTCATACTAACATCATAATCATTTAGGTCCATGTGCATGGGTTATTGTGGCTGAGGTTTTTCCCTTGGGTATGAGAGCTAAAGGTGTATCACTTGGTTCAAGTTTCAATTGGTTAATGAATTTTTCGGTTGCAATCTCAACTCCTAAATTTGTTGCCAATGCTAAATACGGAGCCTATATTTTTCTTGGTTTGATGTGTGTTATTGGTCTGATGTATGTTTATTTCATGGTTCCAGAAACTAAAAATAAGACTTTAGATGAATTGGACGAAGTCTTTGGAGATTTCACTGGTACTTCTAAAAAAGAATCTGAACTTCGTGAAAAAATACTTAAACAAGTTGGTTTGGTGGATTTGCTTGTTGGTTCTGATAAAGAGTTGGATTCTTTTCGTTCAAAACCAGAAGTTGAATACAAGGAAAAAGAAGCACACAGTGAATGATTGATTCTTTCTACAACATTTCTTTGAATTCATTTGGAAAACTTCTTTTTGATTTTTTAGTTCTCTGCGTTTTATCATACATATTGATGTTTATGATGAATAAAACACCTACATTTGTTAATTTTGCAGTGTATGTATTTTTAAATAGTATATAACAATAATTATTATAAGAAAATAAAAAAAAGGGGCAAGTGTAAGTCAATAAATGAATGCATCAGAATGCAATGGTTTGAGAATATTCAACAAAAATCATAAATAGTAATAATAATGTCCTGCTTGAGTAACATATCATGACCCTAATGGCGGCGTTACTTAAAAATTGTGACCAACTAACAATTGAATAGTTTTTAAAGCTTGATATTTCAATTCATTATCACCCTGGCTATTATCCAAAAATGTCATGATCAATAATTTATATTGACCTCCCTTCTCAGTGTTTATAAATGTGATTAAATCTTTTCCTAAGTTTTTGATTAAAAACTGTAAATCGTTTAATAGAATCACATTAATAGTAGTGCTATCATTAGTATTGGAAATCAAGATTTCAAAAATTCTTTTAACTAACTTATAATTGGAATCTTTAAATTTACCACTGTTCTCTAACCAAAATTCAGTTGATTTATGGGTAGGAGAAGCCCAACTTATAAGTTTAGGGTTTTCCAATTCTGTCAAGTATTCGTCAAAGGAAGTCAATTTTTGAGTAACAATTTCTTGTAAATTATCATATAAATAATTCAAATCGTTGGATAATTCTTCATCACTACCATTGGAGGCAAACTTTCTTTCCTTTAATGTGTTCACAGTGTTTAAGGCATCACTAAATAATAACACTTTGATTACTTTGAACTGTTCTTGTGAGGATATGGTAATGTCAACAAAATTCTTCAAAATTGCCACGGCCACACGAACAATCTTCAATTTAATTGAATCTTTGGCAATAGACAAAAGGTTACCTACCAATTGTGGGAAATTATGAATCAATGATCTATTGATTGGGGCAGTGTATGATAAGACCCAAACCACTAATAAAACGTTGTAAGAAAGCTGTAATCCAATGGAATTGGGGTTTTTGGCCAGTTTTTCAATCAAATTGTTAATTGGTTTGAAATTAGTAAGAAGGTTATTGTTTTGATAAACAAGTTTAAATGGTTTAACAATCAAAAGATCCTGCAATAATTGAACACCAATGAATTGATAATTGGAATCAGCAGATTCACCAATTAAATATGACAACACACTAAATATTTTGATTAAAATTTCATCATCATTGATAGTCTTAACTTTGCCCAATAAAATTTCAAGATTGTATAATGATAAACTTTTAATTAAATTGTCTTTATTATCTAAATGATTGATGAAAGGAATGTAAGGTAATGACTTGTCGACTTCAGATAATTTTAAAACTGCATCTAAGAATTCTGGTACATCTAAAAGTAAATCATTAATTAAAGCTAAAATATTTTTCAAAACATCATCTTTACTATCAACACGATTCAAAACGTTTAATAAACATTTGGAATATAAATCCAATTGTGCCTTGACAGTGTTGTTTCTATTTTCAATTGATTGCTTTTCCAATAATTTGATGTGATTGGCATCGTCTTCAGAAACTACTCCTGATCTAGCCAAACCTTCCCATGGAATTATTCTTTCTTTGATTATCTTTTTAGAATCAAATAAAAAAGTACTGTCAATTACTAATGGAGTCTGTATAGTTAATCAAATTATGTTAGTAAGAATGATATAAAACAAGTTTAGTTAATCGTTCACATACGTATCCTTCAGACATGTTCAATCGAATATTCTATTTATTAAAGAGAGAAATTGAAATTGCAATTAAAACGATAGATATTCTTCTTCTATATGATGGGATGTTGAACAAAACAGAAATTGAAACAGCCTTGAGAAATTTCGTCGATAAACTCTCTCTCTCTTTCTCACTGAAGAAAAAATATAAATCTCCATTTCACTTACTTTATCCCTAATAATTGAAATTGATTAAAGAGAGACTTTTATGCAAATGTACACGACGCAGTCCAAGATTAGAATACACCATTGAATTCAAAGTAGTTTTCAATGTGTACTTCACAGTTTGAGCAGTCGATTTATACTCTAGCATAAGTATAAATTTCCTTATCTATACAAAATAGAATAGCATATGTTATTAAAACTTTATTTGTACGCAAAAGATGGTTGTACAATCAGTCAATCTAGATATTTGTCTGATAAGCTTAAAAAGAAAAACCAATACACCATACTGTTTGGTATATGCCTAGTCCAATGCCTGTCAATGTAAGATAAGAAATCACTAACAAAAATTATACCCAATACTATGTGACAGTTTGAAAAAAAAAATATTGCCATCACCAAGAATCGAACTTGGGTCTAATCGGGTTTGCATTTGTAGTGTTTTACACCACAACGATTTATAATGACCACTATACTATGATGGCTAACACGTGAGAGCGTCAAGCATTAATTGAATTAAATAACATACTTTATCAGATCCTGATTAATATGTTTAAAATTTAGTTTCTTTATGGTTACATAAACTAGGAAAATCCAGTTGATTAGATTACGGAATATATGTACATAATGTTGCATTTGCACTAAAATCGTATTAAAAAGAAACGATGGTTGTTATGGTTGCAGAATTTTGGAAGTTGCTGTGTTTTTTTTTAAAAAAAATTGTGGTCATGCAAAATTTTTGCAAACTATAAAAGGGGACGAGAATGGCCTTTTTTCTATAGGAAAAAAATTTATTTTTTCATAAACTAGCCATAGGACTCCTTTAATGGATTCTCCCAGTGCAATTATCTCGCAACCCATAGTGCTTTTCGTGATATTCTTTGTTTTTTGGAACCCCAATATACGAGATTACCAGAATATTTATCCCTAGGTGTTTACCGCATATGCTATATCTGAGCGACAAGTGTTAGCTGCAAATAATAGTTTTCCAATTATTGATCGGTATTCACGTTCATCAAAACATTATTTACTAATCAAATAATAAATCATTAGCAAGTCAATTCTATAGAAATTGACCAATAGTTTAGAATTTTATGTATATCAAGAATATAAGTCATTAGTATTGTTATTAGTTAAATTATAAGTTTACTCCTCTGAAAGCAAAACAGATTGGGTGGGTAAAGTTATGTGAATAACACGTCTAGACCTTGTGTGGTTCGATTTCCAACAAAAAAAATTCACAGTTAAAAGGCTTTCTTTATCACCTTATTGCTTGCAATATGTAGTTGAATAGATTTTAATCTCGAAACACATTTGAAAGATTGTTGGTTCGTGTAATTAAAAAACTATGTTGAGAGTAAGAAAAAAAAAGAAATGCCATCACCAAGAATCGAACTTGGGTCTAATCGGGATTGTAGTTCGCAGTGCTTGAAACACCACAACGATTTATAATGACCACTATACTATGATGGCTTTTCGTTGAGATGAAATCACTTAATTAAATATATATCAAAAGGTTTTACTCTTATATTATAACAGATAATTGGTTTTGATATTGTTTTTAACAACCTTTGATATACAGTTTCTAACAAAACAAGCTACTCTAGAGAAGATAAGCTATTAAAAATGGTATAAAATTACATTATAGCTAGGTTATGTGGTATGAAGTTTAGGTTGTATTTTTTTGGGGATAGTTTTTTGACAAATAAATTGCAAAAATACAAGGTGTTTTTCCAGCTTATTTCTGAAAAAATATACAATTATCAAATCTTAAGAAGAGTATCTTTATTTTTCCATTCTGTGCTTGGCTGGTCTACAAATTTTGACTGTAATTGTTATTACAAACATTACTACTATATGAGTCAACTCATTTGAAAAACTTCTCTTGATGAATATCTTTTAGATCAAACAAGTACAAATTTGAAAATCAAGGGGGGTCACACTTGTAAAAGGTAAACATCTTTCAAAATCAGGAAAAAATGAGAAACTAAATATTCAAAAGTCCGTTGCTATAGTTGTGGTTGGATTTTCAGTTTACATCAAAAATATCAAGTTGTTGTCTTCTTTTACGGACAGGAATAGCATACTCGTAGAAATTTTAAATTCACGATAACAACACCAAGAATGATTTTGAATATTGAAAAAAAAAGTCCATTGAAACCTGTGCTATTAGATGTGTGACCAAAGGAATATTGCTTCCGCTTTGTTTTTGCGGTAACTCTTTTTGCCTTTGATTAAGAAGTTGAATTATTGATTTTCGCAGTCAATTAATTTCAATCCAATCACTTTTTTTTTTTTGCGTGGCCAATTTTTTGAACAGAGTCATCTCAAACGACGTGTAAAAACTATGTTGTACCGTAAAGTTGTATTTCAAACAATTAATTCTTGTATTTCAAAGGTTTTTAAAAAAATCCCGCAAATGACCATTCATTCATCAAACAGTCAACTACTATGTTTTTTTTGAAGGTCTTATTCCAATAATAATTGATATTAAATTAAACATCCTGATAATTAAGAAAATGAAAATTCACTCAAAATTCTACTCAATTTAGTAACGCGCTAAGCTAAATTATTCACAATTTATTGTTTTACACAAAACAGTCAATTTTGTTAACATTGTTAACCAAAAAAAGAAAACACCTCAATTTATTGCTCTCAATGTCATGTTATGCTAATAACAGGATTTACTGGTAATATCAGCATCATTCACAGCTTTCATACAAATTATTTGGTAAACTCTGTAAGTTTTCAATTTTGACATTTTTTTTATTATTGACAGGTGAAATTTGTTTCAATTACAGAATCAAAACTCTTTCTTCAGTTCACAATATGTCATTATCTCTATTGTCAATACCAATTAGAGAGGGATAGCAAACAACTTTATCATAATTCCCTCATAATGCAATAATCACCTCTTAATATCAATAACTCTTTGTTCAAGAAATAAACAAATAGCAATATCCAGGCTAATCTTTTTGTAATGTAATTTTATCAAATTTCAAGTTTGCCTCTTTTTGTAAGTTGATGAGATTTATCTTGCAGCCTAATATTTGTTGTAGTGAAAAAAAAAGGGTGGAATATTACCCATACTTTACAAATCAAGTACTATCAACATAATTCTAACAATTGAAACATAAATATATGTGTATAATAATTATAATACTAAACTATAATAATAATAAATCATGAACTAAATAATAATAATAATGTGTAGGAAACTAAACTAAACTAAACTTTTACTCTTCTTCTTCTTCAACTTCTTAGTTTTTTTGTATTTTATTTATATGGAAATGTTTTTTTGAAAATTAGTTATCATCACTGCTTTCTCTAAGGAATTCTTTAGCCATATCAGCATCTGGAATGGAACCACAGATTGTCTCCACCATGATACCAGTGACCAAGTATGGATCAATGTTAGAAGCTGGTCTTCTATCTTCGAAATAACCATATCCTTCTTTAGCAACTTGTCTTGGAATTCTGATAGATGCACCTCTGTTAGCAACACCTGATGAAAAAGTATCCATATGACCAGTTTCATGACGACCAGTTAATCTTTGATCATTATCGGCACCATACAATAACATATGTTCCTTGTGTCTTTTGGCCAATTTACTCAAAGCAGATTCAATAACTTTCATACCACCAGGCACTCTCATAGATTTGGTAGAAACATTAGTATGACAACCAGCACCATTCCAATCACCTTTCAAAGGTTTTGGATGGAAGGAAATCTTGACGGCAAATTCTTCAGCAACTCTTTGTAATAAATAACGAGCAATCCATAATTGATCACCCATTTCAATACCTTCACATGGACCAACTTGGAATTCCCATTGAGATGGCATAACTTCGGCATTAATACCAGAAATGTTGATACCAGCATAAAGACAAGCACGATAATGAGCTTCAATGACATCTCTAGCAACAACTTTACCAGTACCAACCCCACAGTAGAATGGACCTTGAGGAGCTGGGAATCCACCTTTTGGCCAACCATAAGGATAATCATATTGATCAAATAAAGTATATTCTTGTTCTAAACCAAACCAAACTTCTTCACTAGCATGAGCCTTCATCAATTTAGCACATTCATGACGATGATTAAATTTGTTTGGAGTACCATCATTGTTCCAACATTCATTTAAAACAATGATATTGTCACCTTTTCTAAATGGATCAGGATAAAAAGCAACCGGTCTTAAATACACATCAGAATCATGACCTGGAGCTTGACCAGTAGATGAACCATCATAATTCCATTCAGGTAAATCATCAACACTAGTTGGTTTTTTGGATAAAGTTCTACATTTGGATCTAGTGTTACCTTCAGCATCAATCCAAACGTATTCAGCTAAGATTTTACCATTTTGAGACAATTCCAAATATTTGGCCAAAATAGCAGTTTGTTCTGTAAGGGAAGTAGTCATTTTTGTTATATATATGTGTTGTTGTAGTTGTTGAGTAAATAGTCAAGACTAACGTCTAATTGTATAAAAGTCCTTGTTGACTTGGGAGATATAAAGTATTCTAAGGAATAGAAAAGAAAAGAAAAGGAAAAAGGGGAAAAATAAATTTGCAACTTTATACAAAAAAAAAACTCATTGCAAGTGAAATCAAACTATTTAAATACAAAATTTTTGTTTATTCTTAATCAGGAATCAATTATTTCTTTCTGTTGTTGTTGTGTTTTTCTTTTTAGTAGCCAGTACTGTATATAGTAAACACATTACAAAAAAGAAATTTGTTAGTAGGAAAAATCCTGATAAGAGAGTGGAGTTTGGTTATCACAGCCAATCAAACACTCAGGATCAACATACTGCATAATAATATTATTATCCATGTTGCAAAGGTAAATTTTTTTTTTTGGTTTTTTGCATGCGTGTGTAAAAATAAAATCCTCATTTCAACAGGTGACTAATTTTTTCATCACCGCCTCTCAACAACAACAACAATGAAATGTCTTGGATTTTTACAAAAAACAATAGGATCACGTGCAGAAGTCTTTTACTATCGTATGAGGGAATTAACTGATAGCAAGAGTTTTCTTTCTTTTTTGTCAAATAATGATCTAAAAATGAATAACAAAAGCTAAACGCCAGTCTAATATGTAGGAAAAAAGGAAACAGGAGGAGAAGCAACAACTACGATTGAAGTTTCATTTCCCCAGATTATTGAATAATGTGTTGGAATCGGACCTAAGGCTGAGTGAAAATTTTTTTTGCAAATTTTCGAGTTTTCAGTTTATTGTTGGTTTAGAGTTTTTAGCCATTCAATGATGAAATGTCAATTGCAGAAAAATATCCCTCAATACGTAAAGAATCAATATAGCAGAGTGAAAAGTATAATTAGAAGATCAAACTAGGCTGGTGGTGGTGGTGGTGGGTGATTGAAAAGCCTGTAATTTGAGGTATTTTTTTCATTTCTCTTTCGCTCAAAAATGTCATTATGGACAAAAGAGGTAAGTTCTTTAAATTGTTTGCTTGTCTTTTGGCAATCAATCATTTCGTAATTTCAGATCAAATTTGTAGGCTTTCGTTGTTTAGGAATTGTGTGTAGAAAGATAATTTGTTGATTCAATCAGTAATTTCTCGAGTTTTTTGAGCAACATACATTGATGTTAGATGTCTTGTGATAATCGGATGTAAATCAGCACAAGTCTAGAATCAGTAGTTTAGATAATAATCAACAGTAGATTATGATGTGATGTTCGTAGTTGAGAGTTTGATGTCATTACAACGAACAACCTATAGACAACCCGAAAGAAGGACCAACATTGTACTATCACTACAAATCATATGTGATCACCAGTTGGTTGGTTGTTGTAGAAGGAAGGATTTTTGTAATTGTTCTGTTTCATACTATATATTTGAATATCAGGAATTTACCAAATTGATCTGACAAGAAAAACAAGCATATAACGGAACTGGTTCCAAAACAAAAACCTCGCTAACAATAGTCGGAGAGATTATTATTTTTCCGTACCACCCACTTAACCTCTCCTAAACAAACCATAAGGTACAATAATAAAAAAAAAAACCAGGTCAACGTTCTTCCCGAGATTTATTAAGTTTGGGAAAGGTTCCATCAAGTTACATGGGAGTAGATCAAAAATAATGACACTCAACAGAACAGATCAAGATATTTCTAATGTTGCAAGACTAGTAATTATTGAAAAAGAAATATGTTTTTTGCTTGCTTTTTGGGGGAGGAGAGGGGGGACACTCGACGTCCTTTTCTCTCTGGTGATGATGATGTTGTTTGTACTTCATTGCTGTTAACCCCCTGTCTTTCCCGTATAGAAATTATATTTTGTTCCGGTTGTCCATTTCCTGATTATGAAAGGTAAAAAACAAGAAATTATATATCTAAAATTAGAATTTCTTTTTTTTATCACATATATGCAGTACAGAAACAAGAGGTGTGTTGTTGCACAAGTCCTGAAAAACAGTTCTAAAAAAATTTTCCTTTTTTTTTTTGTTCACGGTTGGGCAAATTAAACTTAATTTGTTTTGATTGTTTGAAACGTTAATTGACTCGGTAGGTTGAATTTCAGTATAAAGTTTAAAAAAAGGAATAGTAAAGTTTTGAGAAAAACCCCATATTTGTATGTATAGATAGATAGAATTTGGTTGAGAAGACAAAAGAAGGAGATAGAGAGGATCATAAAGAGGGAGAGGGGGGGAGGTGATATGGTGCATTTTATCAGTTGATAAGATAAATTACTCATTGAGTAGATAAAAGAAAAAATCAACTGATAATATTAACAAAACTAGAAAAATAAATTAGATTTGGAACAATTTTTTTTAGCCAATGACATTTGTTGATTTTGTAATTATCAGTATTTCAACCCAACCCATACGGCTATTTTGTGTATTTAGTATTACTAGTTTAGTTATCACACGCGGTTAAACCAAGTTTCCAGAATAAAAAAAAAAAAACAGGACGGGTCAAAGGATTAATAATGGTATGTTGACACAACTTTATTTATAGTCTGATAAATCAGATCCAATAACTAAAAAATAGTAAGCCAACTTGAGGAACTTTGATCAAACAATTGTAATGATAGTAATTGATATATCGATCCTTCTCTATTGTAACCATATGAGCTCTCAAAGAAAGAAACAATGGGTTAAGATCAAACTTAGCCGAATGATATAAAACAAAAACAAAAAGAACCCTGCTCATACTTTCTTTGATCAGGATTAATCAAATATCAAAATGAATCAATTGCAAAACAAAGAAAATTTATTAATTTAAGCCCATTTCGAGAATTAATAAAGATAAGAAAAGATAGAATAAAATCGAGATTGTTTGTTCCCCCACAAAACAACTATCTACAACTAATAAATATCAAACTGATCACAAATTTCTACTAACTGGGTTGTTCTTTGAAAAGCTTCTATTAGTTGACAGATCAACAAACACATTTTCTATTGTTGTTATATCTCTTGATAAATCTTTGCAATTTACTTTTTTAATACTTTTTGTCGCTACCATTTCTCGAAATCCTTATCAGTAGGATTTATACTCCACTATTTTACTCCACTTCCAAAAGGCAATTCTCCCACTTCAACCTTTTCAACATCACGACGGCTACCACCATTATTCAATTCTACTTTGACCTTGTTCGTTTTATTGCCCTATTTTCTTTTTCTTTTTCTCA
>OBUW01000343.1_pt1 | contig 29028 bp, 15 predicted proteins | sample 1475761 | NCBI WGS metagenome assembly OBUW01 (sample SAMEA2579908, study PRJEB22360) | human gut metagenome | biome: human gut; feature: human-associated habitat; material: faeces | place: Denmark | collected 2008/2010
TGTGTGCATAATTTTAAGAATGTGTGAATTATGACGAAATATGCAGGATCGTCAAGCTTAACAACCTATTTAGTGGTACGAAATTTTTTTTCTTTCAGGTCGACACGGTCTTATGTCTTATGTTGGAATCACTTTGAGCAGTAACATACTAAAAAAAAATTGATAAGGATAAAAATTTACATAGACAAAAATGATATTTCTATTTTGGCCCTAAAAAAAATGCAGGGTTAACATAGTTAATTCTAAGAATGCCCAAAAAATTCTGGCCAGACAAAATAAGATAGAGATAAAGTAGAACTTACAAAAATATTCAAAAATGAATAGTCAACAAAACAATAAAAACAATATAATAATATAACCTATACAAGAGAAATATCTAAAGTATTCCATTGCTAAGATAAATTTTGTTAGTCGTAATAAAGTGTAAATTGAATACGAAAAATAATTGTAGATACGGTGGTTGCCAAATAATTGGTGACTGCTTACTTATGTAGAAGAGCGTTGGTTCAATTCAGCTACGCCATCGATAATTTTTGTAGATACCCACAATACCTCTAAATTCCTCTGGAGAACTTGTAAAAATTAACTTTGATCAAGCCCTGGAGTAATCGTAAAAAAAAAACCGTCATTGATCTAGACGTGCAACTTGCCACAGTTGATTGGTCGCACTGTCAAGACCCGATCTCAAGTAAATCCTCAACTCTCATTGATGGGGGACAAAAAATTAATAAAAGAAAGGTGATATCCAGTGATTTATATAATCTGGGGACCTGAAAAATATAAAAAAATATTTTGGGGGGAAGAACAATACGCTAAAAAGTGGATTTGATAATTCAGTCTAAAACGTGGCAGAGTTTCGTGATCTTGGAACCGGTGTGTAGACAAAGTAGTTCGGCATGGCCATCAGGAAAGTTGACGTGAAACATTGTTTGGTGTACAGAACAGACTCCAAAGATTTTTTGAAAAATTGGTTCCAATATGCTTTTTATATAAAATGAAATATAGTCAATGGTTATGTAAGTTTTATATCCAAATTTAATCACCATACAGTGTGTTTTAGATAATAAGAATAAATTGCAAAATTATTTCTTTGTTTTTTGGCAATCTCATTTAACTAAAAGACTATTTCATCAAGAGGAGAGAAAAAAAAAACTCATCAAATCTGAAATTTCTTTTATTTACAGTGATTGTCGTTTATTCAAGAGTAATTTTTATGTTGTTTTCTTTAGCAACTAACCAAATACATTTAAGTTAACTTTACACACTATAAAATATTGCAGATCCCAATTTGTAACACTATAGGTACTTTTAATTTTTAGTAAGCTGTACACAATAAGTAACTACCTTTTCTAGAATTGGGATGCTCGCATGGCACCTGGCAGAGTTTCACGCGTTGGACAACACCCACGCAAAACGCGAAAAAAAAAAAAAACATCCAAATGTTTTCAGACCTATTAATATTTTTTTTTTTTGTTGAAAACTTACCACCATTTACAACCATTTTCTTTCTAAGCTAAACCGTACGCTATGGATTTGTTAGATGGGATAGAAGACTATTCAGCTAGTCAATTCAAGCCAACTCAAGTTAATGCTATGGCTACTACCCAACAAGACAATGAAAACTCAGATTCTGATAATACTTCTCAAACTCAACCAAACCAATCAATATTAGGATTTGATTTTAATATCACAACAATATCTAAAGCACTCAATTCGACTAATGATAACCAAGACAAGGGTGATGATGATGGTATGCCAAATCTAAGTATTTTAGATAAAGTTAAGAATAGATTGTTAGGAGGTGGTGACGCGTCGGATGAAGATGAGAACACCAATCCAGATGATGAAGTTCTGGATAAGATCCAGAAGATAGTTCATCCATCTACTGGCTCTGCATTTCAATTACTACCACAACTAGAAGTAGATGAAACTGAATTTTCCAATAATCTGTCAACACAAGTCATACCAAAGATGAAACCAACCCAAAAGATTGAGACGTTCCATGATACAGATAAAACCCAAGTCATTCCTAAACTCAATGATGTGGAAAGTTGGTTCACCTCAAAAGATCAAACTCAAGAGGATACAGATAATGTGATATCGTCAAAACCTTTATCCAAAGAAGAACGAGAAGCTAAAATTGCTAAATTGGCCGAACAAAAACGTCGTGAAAGACTTGAAAAGGAAAGACAAGAATTGGAACAAGATTTAACTAAAGGTACCATAACTGATGAAGAAGAAGAATTGAATCAAGAAGCTAATGATACAGTTGTTTCGTCACATTATAAAAGTGATGGGTTATCTACCAAGGAGTTGGAAAAGGCTCAAGAGTTTTTGAATATTCAAAAAAGACATGTAGATATTCGACCTGAATTTCAAAAAAAAGTTGTCTTTACAAAAGATAAATTGTTATCAGAGTTTTCAGAAGAAGAGGATTGCGGTACCAACGAGAGAAAAACCACCAAAGATAAACCACCTTCATCGCCAACAGTTGAGGAAATCTTGAAATCGAGTCCATTTACATCTCCAGTGAAAGATGACCATAATGACGACAATGTTTTAGATTTATTTAAAAAACCAAGTGAAAATACTAAGAATCCATTGGAATTATATGCACAAAGATTGAAAAAACAACTTTTCAGTTCACCACAAGGTCAAACTGATACTGCAAAAAACAATACTAAACATTCTAAGAAATTAATCAATTTAGATTCTGATTCTGATATTGATCTTGCATCTTCATCTCCAACAAAGAAACCTCCAATTGCCACGAGTACTAGTATTATTGGTTCTGGATCAAAATTTTCTAATCGTGCTAAAGAATTGGATAATATTCCTGAACTCAGTAAAGAACAACGATTATTAATAAAACAAAAATTTTCGAAACGGAAATTCCAGAATTCCAAAATCAAGACTAATCAACTGAAAAATCATAATGTTAGTCATAAACAAGATAATGGGTTTATGCAAAAATTGCGTGAAAAACATATTAATCAATTGAAATTGAATAAATTAAATAATCCTGATCATTTGATTATGGAAGAATTGGAAAAAGATGAAGAAACAATGACTTCATTATTGGAAAGAGAAATGGAAAGGGTTAGAAATATTCGTAAACGAGAAAAATTACAAGAACGAGCCAAATTAGCATTATTAGAAGGGAAATTAGGGATTAAATCAGACAATGATTCTGAGAAATATGGTGATGAAATTCCCGAAAGTGATGTAGCTGAGTCTGATGTTCCTGATAGTGATTATAGTGTGGATGATGATGAAGATGACGAAGATGACCTGGAGAATGAATCACCGAAAAGGGCTGAAATTAATCCTAGAAGTGATGATAGTTACATGTTTGGTGGTGGCGACAACGCCGATGGCAATGGTGAAGATGAAGGAGTAACTACTACTTTATCCACACAACCTCAACCAGTTTTCGATAATACATCTTTTGTTGATAAAACAGAAGGACTTTTCCAAAATTTACAACCAAGAACATCAAAAGAAGATTCATTTATATCCACACAAGGTGAAGAAAGTCAATTGCAAATTAGACTTCCACTGTTCCGTGACCTTACACAAGTGCCAACACAAACTCAAGTTGATCAATTCACTCAAGTTGACGAACAAGCCACTCAAGCCGATGATGTGGCAACTCAAAAGATTCTAGCTGCTACCCAAAAAATAATGGTTCCTACTCAAAAAATCAAAAATGATACTCAGATTATTAACAAACCAATGCTGCAACGTCCAGCCAATAGTATCACGAAGAGAGATGATGATGACGTTGATGATGACGATGATGATGATATAATTACACCTGCAAATGTTCGTCGTGGTCGTAAAATGATCCGGAATAATAATATGATTAAAATTGAAGAAGACGATGAAGAAACTCCATCAAAGAATAACAATGACCATAACCCAAAAGAAGAAGAAGAAGAAAATGATTCTGATGATCCAGAAGAAATACAACGTCGTATTAAAGAATATGAATTGAAAATTCGTAAACGAGAATTAAAATTACGGAAACGTAGAAAAGAAATGGAACGTAAAGGAATGAAAAATATTGTTGAAGGAGAAGCAGAAGAATCTGAAGATGAATGGAAAGGATTAGGTGGTATTGATGAAGAATTTTCCGACGTTGTTAATTCTGATGATGAAAAAATGATTGATAATAATTTTAATATTGATTTAAAAAATGATGAAATACGTTCAAAATTCATGGAAGAATATCAAATTAAAGATCAAAAAGAATTAGAAAAATTATTAGATGATATAAAGAATCATCGATTAATTAAACGAACTGGTATAAATTCAAATGGATTAGATATTGAAATTAGTGATGAAGAAGATCAATTATTAGAAGCTTATAGAAAACAAAAATTTATGGAACAACAACAACGATTATTACAAAATAAAAAATTATTTGAATTATATAAAAATGAAAAATCAAAAGCTTTTTTCAATTCAATTCAAGATACCGTTGAAGTGATAAAAATTGACGACAGTGATGATAGTGATATTGAAGTCCAGACTAATCCATTCAATAAGGGAGAAAAGAAAAATTCTGGGTCAGAAACTGATAAGGATAACCAAGGTGAAGAAGACGAAGAAGAAGAAGACTCACTAGATAAAGAAGCACCAATTAAGAAAACCATCAAAGTTGATGAAGCATTTATTAGAAAGAAATTATCATTTTTATATTCAACTACTGATGAAGATAAATATGAACGATTACAAAGAATTTCTCGTATTCAACATGGTATTTCTGATGGTGAAGAAGATATTGATGATATAAATGTTTTGAAAACAAAATCTTTCAATAATTTAACTAATAATAGATTGACTCCTCCAGTTTTAGAATCATCATCACAACCATCCAAAAAGAGGGGCCATGAAAATGACACTGATGTTGATGAAGAAGTAGATGAAGAATTTATGCCAGTTTTCAAAAAACCATCAATTGTGAAATCATTTAAATCATTTCAAGAACAACAAGGTATTAGTATTAAAGATGGTAAACATCATTTCTCTGGTGTCACAATTAGTAAACAATATAAAGTTGTTGCTGGATCTAAAGCTTCAATTACTTATATGTCGAAAAATAATAATCATAATAAAAATCAAATCAAAAATATCAAAGAAGAGAAAATTCAAAAAAGTTTGCATCTGTCAAGACGTGAAAATAGTTCATTTTTCGATGATTCAGGCTTTGAATAGATTCACATTTTTATGCATTTATAAATAACTATGTCATAAATATAGATTTACTTTATTTTTATTTACTCTCGAGTTTGAAGAAGGTGCTTAACCGAGACTTTACTTAATCTAATATACTAGACGCTAATGCATCTCTTAATGCAGAATAATCATAAGATTTGGCTACTGGATTCTTAAAAATCGAACCATCACCATGTCTTATCGTTTTTGTTTGATTTGAGCCAATTATTAATTTCGAAACAGATCCATCAGTCCTTGACGGTGGTATTCGTTTCAATTGAGCTTCATTAGGTATCAGTATAGGATTACTTTTAATCATTTTAGATTTTTTCAATTCTTTGATTTTGGGGGGTGTTATGCTAGTCTTTTTGGGAGTATCTGATATCGAATGATATAGTTTGAAAAATCCATCATTAAATGAAAATGATTGGGTTGATTCGTTAGGTTGTTGCGTAGTTGTTTTGGGGTTTTGCATATACGAATGTAATATTGATGAAGCAGATGGTGAAGATGATGCAAATGCACTATTTGTTATTGATGTTGAGGTGGCGCCAGGTCTATAGGAAAGTTTGTTGTTATTGGGATCAATTTTATTGTTCAATATTGCTGATGCTTGTACATCAAGAGTTGCCGTTGATATCATAGATGATGTCAATTGTTTTTCAATTGGATTATGAAACTTATATCGTTGTGTCTCTTTGACTTGAGGTGCAGGCATTAAATGAGGAAACGCTTGTTGTAAATCTTTATTCAAATCTAGTCGTGATTTTCTCAAAAAATCACTAAAATCATTATAATCAAATATATCATCATTATCGGTTCCCAGCAGTTGATGCTCTTGCTTTTCAGGAGAATAATATGAAAAGTCAGATACAATCGATACCACATCATAATTTCCATCATTAATATTATTTCGTCGTGCTTGTGGCGTTGGTGATTGTGTATATATTTCATCAAAGAAAACATCATCTTTATGATTGTAATCACTTCCTGTATCATCTTGATCATCATGGTCATAATAGTGTTTCTCAGGTAGGTTGCTGACACTTATAAAGTGCTTTAGTCTGTTCAACCGTAGAATATCATCTTCACAATCAAATTCTTTGAGGAAATCGTTATCAGGGACTGAATTATCTTTAGTAGAAGTTGTGGGCAACGAGTTTGATCTTCCTCTCGTTGTCGCTTTGACTTCATTTAGTGGTGTTTCCGTATCTTCTGGAGAAATTTTAACAGGAGTCATGTTTCCATGTAATTCAGTTGTTCCATTCATAATATGGGAATCCAAAGTTTCATATGAATACGTTACACTATTTTGCATTCTTGAGTGATCCACTTCATGGGAATCTGATGTGATAGTGTGTTCACCAGAAGATGTGGATGAAGTGGCTACCGATGTTTCCATTGTTGATTCTTCGTATGCAATAGGGTTAATATTATATATGCTCGATAATCGATATCGTGACTTTTTCTTGGAGATAGTGGGACTGGTGGTTGATGTACACCTCATTGGCTTTAATTTCAAATTAGATATAGAAATCATCTTTTTGAGGTCAGGAGGGTTTGAATGATTGAAAAAAGGTTCTTGCACCTGTGGCTGCTCCTCAGGCTGTGGCTCTTCTGAGATATAACAGGAATGTTGTTGTGGTATGATCTCTTCTTCCTGTGTTTCCTCCTTTAGTGGTGTATTACTTGATGCTTCATCTTCAGTGTTATATTTGTCATTTTCTTGAAGTTTACCCAACATATGCATATATTCTTGAGTAATATGCTCAAATGATTGTTGATTAGTAACTTCGTCATTATGCAATAAATTCGATTCCAAATAAAAAGCCTTTTCATGTAAATTTTTGAACTCAGTAATACTTTCATTATTTTTATTCATTAATAATCGAATATCATCTATGGTGTCGTCAAATTCAATAGTGCTTGCATTTAATGTTGTTATGGAGTTGATCAAATCATTTGAATCATTGACAACAGAAGTCAATCTGTTTGTTCGTAGTTCTATCTCATTGACAAACGAGAATATTTGATCTAGACGGGATGTCATTGTTCTAGCTTTCTTTTATCAATAAAGCATGCAAATATGATGGGATATGTGTTTGGGTTGTTATGATTGTACGTTGAAATGGGGATAGTAGTTGTAAAAAGAAAAACTGAATTCTTTACAACCAACGGAAAAAAAAAAACCAAAACAAAATTCAAGACGGAGAACTTCAGGAAGAGGAAAAAGAGAGATGCAAACTTATAATTTCAACTGTTGAATATATTTTGTAATAGATCACTCGAGAATTATAAGCATAAATATGGTTATAATGTAACCTTACTGGTCCAGATGGTTATGATCTCAAGAGTCGAAGAATACCAAGTAAATAAATATATAAACTCGTGAAATGTAAACAAAAAGTACACCACTAAATTTTCAGATTCAATACACAAAGGAGAAGAAGAAAATTTTTTTTGAAGAGATCAAATAGTTGAATTGAACAGTAAGTACAGCATCTTTACTAATAATAATAATTTGATTGATTGAAACGTCTAAAAAAGATAACTAATAATAATAATAATAGGAGGAGTCCCCATTATTACCACAAAGGTCGTAATCTTCTGCCTTTCCCTCACCTCTACCCTTGGCATCAATTTATTGAAAAAGCATGGGATGCATTGTCCCGCCCTAATTAGGAAAGACGATATCCCAATTCATCTAGTAAACGACATTGCGACATTGTGTGTCCCAATAAAGAACAAATTAGACTTTTTTTTAGTGCACTGAAATTTGGTAAACATTGGTGAGAATCAGAGTGTTACATTACAACAGGAGAAAGAAAAATGTCTCTCTCTCGATGTACCTCCTTTTGACTTGGCACGTGATTAGAGTAAAAAGATAAATCGAATAATGGTTGATATTCATTGATTGTAAACTACTAAAACTAATACTATTAGGTCCACTTATTGTCTTCCATACATACAAAAACCACAAATCTTATCATTTCATTAATGCTTAGATTTCTTAGGCTCAGGTGAATGGTCTTCATCATCGTGTGATCTTTTCTTCTTCTTATCCTTTTTGTCTTTCTTCTCTTTCTTGTCCTTCTTTTCCTTCTTGTCTTTCTTTTCCTTTTTCAAGAGTTTATTTTCATAAACTTCTTCTTCTGGAGCTTCAAAATCTTTAGCTCTTTCTTGTCGTTTAGTTTCACTCACTTCTTCTTGTTTCGAACGTTTTTCTTGTAATTTTTTCAATTCTTTTTCCTTTTTACCTAAGAAATATTCACCACTTTCAATTTGTAAATCAATCTTTCTAGGTTGTTGAGCAGGTGGGAATGGTGTGTATACTTTCTTTTCAACCAGTTTTTTACTAGTCTTTTTCTTTCTAGCAACATTTCTCTTTTTGAAACTTGGTAAAAATCTTGACCAATCTTCATTAGCTAATGCTGGATTTTTACTCAATTCTTGTTTAATCATTAATTCTTTAATATAATAAATCGGATGAATGTTTTTCATACAATCTTCAACAACTCTTCTTACCTCTTTCAACCCTTTAAATGGACCCATGGCACTAACAGTATTACCTTGAACCAATATATAACATTTAGTTAACAATTCTAATGCCTTTAAAGTGTTACCATTAGGACCAACTAATCTTTGTCTTCTCTTGATAAATCTATCTTTATTAGCAACGAAATTACCAATTTTAATAACATCACAAGCAATATCATCTTGTAATATCTTCACCGCTTGAGGGAATGGAACTGATCTAGCTAATAATTTAATTAAATCTCTAGCTTTAATAATCATAGCTGGATCAAACGTTTTCGTAGTGGTTTTAACAGTCATTGATCCTTCAACTAAATCTAATTCACATTTAATAAAATGTTTATCTAATGCCTTAGTCACATCACTCCATATACTTCTTAAATATTGTTCACGATATTTAGGGAATAAAGTCATAAATGATGATTCTTCAGCAAAATGTAGACCTGAAGCATTATGTTCGGGTTTGAACTCTTCAAGAGCCCATTTATCTATATCTGGGGTATCCCATGGTTTATCACGATTATGAGTAGATGGCATTGTTATTGAATGTGTTCTTCTAAAGGGGGGGGTGTTTTAATAAAATGAGATGAGTTGTAGTGTGAGAGATTGAATAGAATTTTGTGGAAAAAAAAATTTTTTGCGTTTGAGAGGGATGAGGAGGAGAACAATTTTTTTTTTTGTTAAAATCAAAAGTCATCTCCAACGTAATCATAGTCATTTGCAGTTCATCGCCTACATTCAAATTACACAGATAATACCTACTACGATGGCTCTAAAGAAGAATATAAATACTAAATCAACTAATAAATCATCTTCATCAACATCAAAGATAAAAAAGAAAGCAGCCAACACTACATCATCAAAATTGAAATCAAAATCAAAGTCAACGAAAATAAAAATAGATAAGTTGAATAATGATATTTCACAATTCACAGAAGTACAGAATTTGCTAGCTACTAATGATAATAAACTAGCACCAAAGAAAACAAGAGCTTTGGATTCAATAAAAGAGGATTTACAAAAGGATGAAGAATTGAAAAAGAAAAATAAACTAGTTGAAAACGATCTCAATAAACAATTGGAATTATTAACGGAGATGGGGCTATAATTTAATTGTTGTTAATAAAGCTGGTCTTTTTGGTGGTGGTGGTGGTGGTGAGTGGTTATTTATAGTGATAGTGATATTTAGTATAGCTTTAATAGAGAAATATTGTATAATAGAGATAGCTATCCTAGGATTAAACTACCATATTTGTCAACCGGTAATTTCATACTTCTAGGAAAATTGTCATAATACTTATCTGTAGCTTCTTCCTTTTGTTGATGATGTTGGATCTGTTGCATCAATGTCAGGTTCCTTGTGTGATTTATTTTTCTCTCAATTTCAACGATAATTTGTTGCAAAAAAAGTATGGCACCACACATTTTTCTTCCACTATGTTGTCAATATTCTACAACCAATAGCAGGCTCTTAAAAGAAGGAAATGCGTTCCATTCACTATTCAAACTTACCTAAAGCAATACTACAAGTGCTTGAAGATCTTCGATTAACGGATTAAAATCATTATCGACAACCTCCACTTTTATTACACGATAGATGGATGGTAAATTGACGCGGTTGTAACAGAACGAAATTTAACTACTCATAAGAGACGTGGAAGAGTAGTAATGTCCAAACATTTGGAAATCTTCACAATAAAGTTAAAGACGTAATAACATTATGACGAGATCGGCCAATGTTATTTTTGCATTGTGATTAATGTTGAAATACAAGAAAGGTATTATGTGAACAAACTTTTTCAATCGATTGATATAACTCAAATCTTAATATTTGTATTGTGATCTATAACTTACTACAAGCAGATTAAAAATAATAAGAGTAAGTTATACATATGAAATAGTACTGTCACAAACCAGTAGGACTGTCTATGTTTTCTAAAAACCACTAGTGAATTGAATCCCAGTCTCGAAATGAAAGAAAACCTAACTAATTAGATCAAATCAACTGTTACCATTATTAAATTTACGTTTAGTTTTTTTAGGTCATTTTCATTCCTAAATGGGAATAATTATTGAAGTTGCCTTCTCGTCGCCCCCCTTTCAATAATTTTTCCTTTTTTGTTTACAAATGTTTTTTTTTTTAAAAATTTTGATTGTTCGTGTTTTTGTCACATTTTGTTTTTTATGGTATTTGTCATATTATGAATTTTTGAACACACGCGTATTCTCCCTTCACATAATGAATGAGATTTTTTTTTTTACTAAGGGTGCACTACTACTAGTTATTTGTTTTGTTGTTGACGATCATTAAAGAAAAAATTTACAGTATACACAAAACACTTTACTTCTGCTGTTTTTTTTTTATTTTAGTTTTTGGTTTCATAAATTATTAAAAGAAAGCAAATAATTATTGAAATAAATTTTATATTTTTGGTTTTTTTTTCTTTGGTTTCTTTGAATTTTGCAAACCAATCCAAATTTTTTTTGAAAATTTTTCCTTCTTCTTCATTTGTTGACTTTTGAAAGTTTTATTCATCCATATTCTTCAAGTTAATATAGTGTTCAATATCTGTCCAACCAAGAAGAAAACCAATAAACAACATCAATTCCAACTTTGTTTACATCAAACAGAAACTTCAGATAATTTATATACACCTTCATTCATTCGTTATTTTTTTCCAAGTACTACACGTCTTTATTTTTAATACATTTATCATAAACAAAACTTATATCAATAATGCCACATTCAAGACAACCTTCGATATCGTCATCGATTATGTCCCAATCAAATCATAATCATCCACAGAAGATCGGACCTTGGAAATTAGGTAAAACTTTAGGAAGAGGTGCCACCGGTAGAGTCTTATTAGCTACTCATCAATCTACTGGTCAAAAAGCTGCCGTTAAAGTAGTTTCCAAATCCGAATTACAAGACGAAGAAACCGAGAAAAATGGAGATGGATTACCATATGGTATAGAAAGAGAAATTATTATAATGAAATTATTAACTCATCCTAATGTTTTGAGATTATATGATGTATGGGAAACATCTAAAGCTCTTTATCTTGTTCTAGAATACGTTGAAGGTGGAGAATTATTTGATTTATTGGTGGAACGTGGTCCATTACCTGAAGTCGAGGCTATCAAGTATTTCCGTCAAATCATATTGGGTACGGCTTATTGTCATGCTCTTGGTATATGTCACAGAGATTTAAAACCAGAGAATTTGTTACTAGATTCTCAATTGAATGTAAAATTAGCCGATTTTGGAATGGCAGCTTTAGAAAGTAACGGCAAATTATTAGAGACTTCTTGTGGTTCACCTCATTATGCTGCTCCAGAAATCGTTAGTGGATTGAAATATCATGGAGCTGCTTCTGATGTTTGGTCTTGTGGGGTTATATTATTTGCCTTGTTGACAGGTAGATTACCCTTTGACGATGAAAATATTAGAAATTTACTTCTTAAAGTCCAGGCTGGTAACTTTGAAATGCCCGTTGATGAAGTTAGCAGAGAAGCTAGAGATTTAATTGCTAGAATGTTAGAGGTTGATCCTATGAGAAGAATATCTACTGAAAAAATCTTAAGACACCCATTGTTAACCAAATATCCAATGTCAAACGAAGATTTAATCAGTGAAAAATCATTACCACATCCACAAACTGGTTACAAATCTTTAGGGTCAGTTAGAAACATTGATAAACAGATTTTATCAAACTTGACAATTTTATGGAATGATAGACCCGAAGAGGAAATTGTTGATTGTCTTTTGAAAGATGGATCCAATCCAGAAAAAACATTCTATGCATTATTGATGAGATACAAGCATAATCAAGAAGACAACACTAATAACAATTCACCAAAGAAATCAACGAGTTTCAATAATAAAGTGGTACGCAGTGGGTCCAAGTACAGTCTTAATGGCACCCCTAGAAGAAAAAGAGCCAGTCACATAAGTGTGTCAAGACCAACATCTTTCCAATACAAGTCTAATCCTGGCGCTGGTGCAACAGCAAATAGAAACTCCGTTGCCAGACATTCTGTGGCTTCCTCAGCCAACAATTCTCCTCGTAAATCACCATACAAGTCACCATACAGATCACCTTATAGATCACCATATAAATCGCCTTCTAAGAGATATTCATATAATCAATCCCCAACTAAATCTCCTTACGGAAGAAGATCAAATTCACAAAGACAATTTGAAAATGAACCATTAAAGGCAAAGCCAAGAAATATTTACAATGAGATTGTTGATGCACAAAGCAACTTTTCTCTACCTCCATCGCTTCCACCTTCCTTACCTTCAAAAGATTCTCGTTATATGATCGATGAACTCAATCAACCCCAGTTGCAACAACCTGCTTTAAGTCAAGTCCCTGAAAATCCTATTGTTGATGAATCCCCTGATTTAATGCAGTCAGCAAAAATTTCCAGTGGAAAGAGAAATTCAATAATAGGAAAGAACAACAACAACAGCAACAGCAACAAGAGAATGTCTAAGAGAAAATCAATTCGTGCATCTATGACCACGGGATTGAAAAGAAATTCCATAACCATGAAATTGTTATCTACTTATGCTAAATTATCAGGTGATGACGACTGGGAATACATGGATAAACAAACAAAAAGAACATCGGCTACTTTTGCAGCATTGTGTGACAAAATATTTAATCAAGAAGACTATGACGAAGAAGACGAACAATTAGTTGATCCTGAAGAAAAGGAAGCCAAGGAATATGAAAGGTTAATGGAATTGGAAAGAAAGAAACATGAAGCTGAGTTGAAAGCTAGAAGAGAATTAGAAAAGAAGAAAAGAAGACAAAAGAGACGTTCCATTTTGAGTTCTAAGAAATTAAGTATTATTGTCAAGAATGATGCTGATCCAAATAATAGTGAACAAGAGTTGGTCGATGAAGGTATAAAACAACCAAAACGTCAATCCAAAAACTTGACCGCTTTAAGAGCATTATCTGAAGGAAATCATGCATCTGAAGAATTGACATTGGAAGACGTTGAGAATTTGAAGAGACGATCAGCATCACAGCCGGTTCCAAAAAGAAGACAAACTCCGGTTTTGACAAGAAGACCTGTATCAAGATTAGATCCATTATGGCAAGCACACGAGAATGAACAGTTAGATAGAGCAAAAGATGCCTTGGAACAAGAATGGAGGGATTCACAAAAGAGAAGTTCTACTGTTGGTCGTAAAAAAGTCAACAGAGAGTCGATGATATCAGTTATGGATGATATTGTTGAAGAGGACCAAGGCCGTGCCAACAGGAGATCAACACGAAACACTTACTATGAAAGGGAAAGAGACTACGAATTACCAGAACCAACTGTGGAAGATTCCAACTTGACTGATGACTACATGACAGAAATCAGAAAATCAAGACTTTTGAACAGTCAGTTAAATGTTAGGGATCCACTTAATGAAAAAAGAAAATCTGAACCCAAGACTCTTATTAGCAATGTTCAAATACCGAGTGTTACTAGAAAATCAAGAAATTTCACTACTTCCAACAAAAGGTTGTCGGTATTGTCTATGTATTCAACAAAGGAATCATACCGTGATTTGAATTCTATAATTAACTCACCAGATGAAAACCCCGAACAGCATCAAAACATGAACAAGCCAGCGTTACGAACCAGTATTGCTGATCGTTTGGATAAAGCTGGATTGGCTGAACCAGAATATGAAACTGAGACTGATGGTGAAGATAAAGTGTCTGTTATTGATTTGGATGATCATTTAGCTGATAGAAGGACTTCCTATTATGATGGATCTGGAAAGAGAGCATCTAGAGCTTCAACAACTAAACGTTACAATGTTCATTCCAGTTCAGGGCAAAGACCAAAATCCAAAGTTCCTGATCTGCCAAAGAATGATTATGATGACACATTTGTCAGTAATAGTGATGAAGTTCATAAGCGTCAGTATAAATCGATGGTTTCCGATGAGTCTAGTGCATCTGATGATGTATTTGATAAGATTAAATTACCAGATGGTAAATCAACTAAATCTTCCATTGATGAATTGGCTAACGGCACGTCTACAAGTGGTCATAGAAAACCAAAGATAAGACATTCTCAACCAGGCCCAGAAATGTTGATTCCTCATTTGAATGGAGGTATTGAGTCGTCTCAACCAATGTCTAAAGTTCGTGGTAACAATTCAAGTGGTCATGATGATAGTGTTCCACCACCACCGCCAGCTCACAAGGTGAATAAAAAACCATTGGATGATAAGACGAATTTCCCTCCACCAGAAGTGGATCCAAAAAGAAAAGGTTCATTTTTTAGAAAACTTTCTTGGGGATCCAAAAAAACCATTGAAAATAATACAAACGCCGCCACTAATACCACGACTCAACAACAATTACCAAGTCCTGCTGAATCAAAAGAGGAGAAACCAAAAAGTTCATTTTTCAGATGGTTTTCATCATCTAATACTCCATCTGCTGCTGAAATTAGAAAATTCAACACTATTTTACCCAAACATGAAATGTCTACTGCTTTATTTGCTTTATTGAACTCTTGGTCTAATTTTGGTTTGAAAGATTTACGGAATGATCAAGTTGGATATTATATTACTGGTGCTATTTCTAAACATAATTCTTTTAATTTAAAGAGTTGTAAATTTAGAATTAAGATTAATCAAAGAGATTTTAATCAAAAATCAGAAATTGTTTGTGTTAGAGTGAAAGGATCTAAAGTTACAACTGATACTTTATTTTCTGAAATTGAAAAGGTCTTACTCAAAGAAGGTGTTTTAGATAAATAAAGAGGATAATCAAATTTGAGAACAACGATGCATTATTTATGATTTTTTTTTTTTTTCATTATATTAATTTGGCTTGTTTTATTTCTTATGTATATTATATAACTATGATAATTTTAAACTATAATTCATTTTTGCAAATCTTCTTCATTAATAGTTTCCAATCTCTTTGTAGTTTTGTCAGGTATATAAGTAGGCCCAACAGTATCAGTAAAGCTTCCAACCCCCCATTGAGTAAACATACTAATAAAAGCAGTTGCCAACGCAATTTCCGGATCAATATTTTTATTATCAACTAAAACTTCAAAATCCAATTTGAATTGTCTCATTAATTTAACTTTAGCGACTCGAAATCTTTTCTCTTCCAATCCACCATTAGGATTAATTACTTTTTCCAAACATTTAGTTGATGATGATGTCCATGAATATTTACAACCATCATTAAGATAAAATGATCTATACCTTCCATTTATTCCCCAATCAGCAAAAATCAGTCGATGGTTAAAATCAGACTTATTATGGAAATTTATTGATCGATCAATTAATCCAATTTTTAAAGTTGCCAACTCTTGACGTTGAGGGTAATTTAACATTCTCCAAATGGGATTAAATGTACTTAATCTTTCAAATGAATAAACTTGATCACCATTACCATTGAAAACTTTGACAGTACGATTTTTATCTTTGCGATCTTGACGAACGAAAAATACTATTGATGAAGAAGGATTTAATGGTGTTATTGAAGCATTTGAGAAATTCAAGTCTAAAACTTCAGCAAGATTAAACAGTTCTAAAACTACTGATCCCAATGTTAATGATGTAGTTAATCCTCGAACCGTAGTAGTTTGTAATATATTATTCATTGAAATTGCAAGCGATTCAAAAACAGGAGAACTGTAGGAATTGAGATATATCTGGTAGTTTGTAGTCCTGAAGTATGTTAATTTTTTTAAAAAAAATTAGCTAAAGATTGATGTAAAGCAAAGAACAATTTAGGCCAAACAAGCCAATATAATAGTAGTAAAACAAAGAGTTTGAATAGGAAAGAAACCCCCCCAAAAAAAAGAAGTGGTAGTAGAATATCATTGTTTACAATATTTTATTGAATTTGTATGGGTGTGAAAAATATAGAGGAAATGATTTGAATAATCATTTGATTGCGAAAAAAGAATAAACTGCACCGAGTATTTTAGTATGCTGTGAGAAGAAGTCTTACTCATCATCATCATTATACAAACAACTACAAACAAAACCTGAGGTTTAAAAACTTTAATAATAATTTACAATGATATTTAGTTTGTACAAAACACAATACTTTCGATTGAATATATACGACGTAAAACCTCTAGCTTTGCATCTTCGAAAATTTTTTTGAGAAACAGTAACACTCCTCTTTAGTAGATACCCCAAACGTCTTCACAACCATGGCAAAATTTAGAACATGCTACTGAAGCGGATAATGGATAATCAGAAAGACCAATTTTTTCATCAACAAATTCATCAGCAAAATTATCTTTACCTCTAGCCATTGCCCCAACAAAAACACATATACTTTCATTTTCATCTAAAGTAGTCACATAATCTTGAACACGTTTAAGTTCAGCATCAAAAGATAAGGTAACTTTACGACATTTAGTTGGTAAATGATCTGTGATGGGGTTTTTAATAACTTTCAACAATACTTCCTTAGAATTTTCTGAACGAATACTTAATTTATGTAATAATTGTACCATTAATCCAGAAAATCTTTTAAAAGTTCTTGGAATTCTAACACTTGGGTTAACCTCTATTAAAACACCTCTGGCAGTTTGAATATAAACTTGTAGTCTACCAGCTTTATTGATTGGTGAGTCTAATAATGTCAATAAGCATTGATGTGTGATATCTGGTCTTGCCTCAGCTATATCTCTCCCCATTTTTCTTAATAATCCTTGATGATCATCACAGTTTAACAAGGCAAATCTATCACCACCTGGTCCCCCAGAATTCATCTTATATGTTTCTAAACATGCTTGAGATAAAACGACAATTAATCTTTGAGTAGTCTTGTCACGAGATGTGAGTGCTGTAGGTTGAACTGGAACTAATGATGCTGGTGGGACTGATGATTTGTTGGTTGAGGTTGATTTACTTTTAGAATCCAGCTGAGTGGTTTCATTTTTTTTAGGTTCAGTTGTACCGTTTTTCAATTCAGACATTGTTATTAATAAAGGGTTTTCTATGTAAAAAAAAAGGGAGGTAAGGGAATATTCAATTAAAAACAATCAGTTTCGAAGGGATGACTGCAAGTCGGTATTTGCTAAAAAATTTTTATAAAATTTTTGATTTTCAGATTTTTTTTTTTATTGCGTGCCCTGGCAGCTAAATTTTTCAATGAGTATTATTTTAAAAATGACTTCTTCAGTACTGTGCGATACACCAAGAAGTTAGATGAATCATAACAGTTTCAATTGAGCACAGGTAGTATTTGAAGATTTTTAGGAGAGGATATGATATTTCAAACAAATCTCAATTGTAGTTATTGCATTAAGCAAGTAAACAACGTGTTTTACTTCTTTTCTAGAACCTATTGAGGTGTAGTATTTTTGTTTGCAACACAGATTTTAGATAACAGATTTATTTAATAGAACAAGAACAGAAAAAAATATTGACAAACCTTTATTAAATCCTCACAAGAGTTGAACAGATTGACACAACAGACGTGATTTCACTGATTCTCTAGAGTTATGATATAAGCAAACACATCTATTACCATGTCCAGCTCAGACGACGATTTTGATGATGATGAAGATGATGTTTTACTACAAGATTTTTTACTTGGAAAAACACAGATACCAGAAGTCTCCATCATTCTGCAAACCCGCAATCCACTTCCAGCTAAAATTCCTCAAACTCAACAACCAAATACTCAAGTGAAGAAAACTATTTTAGATGATGAAGTACAAGCCAAATTATTTCAAGCTGACGGAGAGATAGCAACTTTACGTGCTCAATTGCAACAGTTGCAAAGACAGAAACAGGAAGAAGTTTCAGCCCTAAAGGAGTCCTTGAATACATTTAAGGAATCTAGTGAAAACCAGTTATCAATATTAAAAAATGCAGTACAGACCCTTGAAGATGAGAAGAAATTCTTAAACAATGAGTTGATATCTAAAACTGCTAGTAAGAAGCGAAAAACAGAGCCACTGAACAAAATAGCAACATCCACTTTAGCAAATGAAGAAAAGTATTTGCCACTACGGCCGTTGAAAGAAGTAAAAACTGGTACAAATGATTCAGTTGTTGCAACCCAAAATGAGACCCAAGATAAACCGATTCAAAAAGTTATCAAACTACTGAGTGACTCATCATTACTTATAGATCAACTTTGGAATCATTCTATAGTTGGAAGCAAAAGAACATCATTTGAATATTTAAATAAAATATGCATTGATTTTGATTTAAAATTGAATTCAGGGTTGAAAATTGTGAAACGTACCTCAATTTCATCAAGTATTGTTGAATTTTTAATGATGAATAAAAATAACCGGTTAGATAAACTCATTGAAATTTTCACCATATCGACAATTCAACTAGTTGAGAAATTATTACAAGAGAAATACATTCTTGCAATACCATTTATTTTGTCTTTGGTTGATTGTTCATTGTCTTTCCGACCAGCAGCACTTACAAAATCGTTGATTGTACAAATACTAAAGCGAGTATCGAAAATAACTGAGAGTCTATTGTTTTTGTTGAATTCCAATCTTGATGAAGATGATTTAGCCAATTATCATGATGTTCCGTACCAAGTGATGGTATTAGAGAAGTTTATCTTTGTGGAATGTTTGGATTTGATGGAAAGGTTAGTGACTTTGACTACAACATTCGATATTGAGTTTATCAAGACTGTATGGCAAAACCGCATTTTACCCCAAAATATAATAACTTCATGCCTACCTGATAATTCTGAAAGATTCAAGAATACTGCGCAAATAAATGTGGTATTTAATATCGTAGAGTTGCTTGTTGCCTCAGTCACCGAAGAGACGTTTGCATACAATGATACAAATTTGGATGAAAAATTAATTTTATCACTACTAAAAGTTTTCCTAATAGATATTCCAATTCGAGAAGACTTTATGTTTTATGGGTTGAATAGAATCTTGGGCAATAATTGTGATTTTCTTAAAATCGATAGTGTTATCCCTAAAGATCATGACCATTTGAACAATTATTTGATTGTAATCCCACAACCAATTCCATTTGATATTGAAACACCATACCAATTTCGAATAGATATGAATCATGAATATCATTTATTGATTCTTCGAATTAAAATTGCTGAGCTTTTTTTGTCATTAATTATCACTAAACAAACTTTTGATTTCCTATACAATAAAGAGCATTTCAAGTCATTGATACGAGTCATTGGATTTGAACAGAACCATATTGCACAATCACCTCGATCCAAGCATGTGTATTTAAGATTACAATTGATTAGCATGTTAGTGAAAATCATAGATTATCTTACACAAGATTTACGTGATGCCAGTGAACTCATTTATAGTGAGTTGATGTATGAGATTTTTGTTGTATTCCTGAGAATTGCATTTGGTGCTGATTCGTTGTCAATAGATGCCCATAAATTATTGGTTAAAATCAGAAACCGGCCAGGCGGTAAAAGTTTGACTGTATTCAACAAGTGGTGTGAGACAAGAGCAAGACAGTTGAATCATGTGTCACTACTGAATTTCAATGTTGAAACTGTTGCTAATGTAGAAAGTGATTTTGCCAATGGTTTAGAGTTTCCATATGAATCAGAAACAGTTGAACTAGCAAGAAATATATTAAATCGATTTGTGGATCATGATGAAGCCGAGAATTTGTATGTCAATATGAATGCAGAAGACCCACATGATTTTGATAATGACGATGAAATGGACATCCCCTAGTCAGGAAAAAGTAAGAGAATGAGCTACAAGTAATAAATAAATGGATAAGACTAATTTCCAACATTAATATACAGATTTTATTTGTTTCTTTTTTTTTGGTGTATACGTAAAAAAATAAAGACTAAACCTCTTATTTAAACAGATATTAAATAGTTATTACATTTTAAACAAGAATCTAACCAATTCTTCCTTTGCTATGCTTAACATGACTTTAATGAATAATGACTAATGCATGACCAATAACTTCAGTAATTAGTTTAAGCGGAAGGGGTTTGAGCTTTAGCAACACCAGTTTGGAAACCGTTCTTGAATCTTCTGGTAACGTGTTTCAAGTAAGCCATTCTACCGGTACCAGTAGTTCTTCTTCTTTTGGCTTTTAAGGCCCAGTTGTGAGATCTCATTTTAGCAGCTGGGTAACCACAAGAAGAACAGGTCTTCTTTTGGACGTGGAATGAACGACGGCCACATCTGTTACATAAGGTGTGAGATTTGTTGTGACGTTTACCTAAAGATGGAGTACCCTCTATAAAAATAAAAATTGAATTGTTAGTATTACTGTTGTTTTTATTCGATTGTGAGGTTTCGTTACTTTGAATATCTATGTTGAAATCCCATTCTATTTTAATATCTTCAACAAGTTCCAAAATAGTGCTATCTATTTTTATTCATGTCCATATTCTTCTTACTTTAAGAGATGTTACATCTTTCGCCTGCGTGAACATTTTAACATCTATCAAATCTTGCAACTTTGGTGATTCCTTCCCCAACGCAATAATCTATTGCTACTTTTTTTAATTATCAAATCCAAAAATGTCCATGGGCTCAAACATCTTAGATATTCTAGTAAACACTTTCAATATTGTATCTTCACATACTACCCATTGTTGATTATCTATACTTTTGATGGTTTAAGAAAGAAAGTCTATGAATTTTCAAAATTTTTTTTTTCTTTACCTCTAACAAAAATTTGCGGTGTGTTGTGCACAGAGAAGGGGAAAACCTCTCACTGTTCGCACATACCAATACAGCGAACAGAAGTTTGTTAGTGGTAGCGAAAGAAGGAAAAAAAAAATGTTAGTAGTGTAAAATGGTGAAGAAAATTGGTAGTGTTTTAAAAGCAAAAAAAGCGCGCACGTGCAAAGTAGCAGCTATTAGGGCTGAAGCCCTATTTTGAGAATATTGTTTTTGTACAACCTGAAAAAAAAAGAAATCGTAAAACATAAACGTGACCCACAGATTAAGTTAAGCACGCCACCAGGATATTCATATTTCTTGATTGACAAAGAATTCGATATATCTATGAATATAGACTGTTGTTGCTATTAATGATTTGTTATTTCTAACATTTCTATTACCAATCACTTAGGTTGTTCAATAGAGTCAATTAATCATATCCTATACGTTGCTTATTGTGATGTGAGATGGGAAGCACTAAAAACTTCAGACGCGACTGCAAAATGTAAAATATAAACAACACGAAATTTTATTTCAGGACGCAGGCCGAGTTGCACTACCAGTATTGTCCAGACCGTTTTCTAAACTGTAAACAATCCTTTCATCAAAAAATATATACATACTATTCTAATTATCTTTGATTCTTTCTTTGTTTTCTTTAACACTTTAAAAGATATCATGTCTAATATGAATTATCAATTCCCACCTTCGTCGCCTTTGCTCGAAGATTATTTTTATAATTCTTCAAAAGACCCTTTCACGTCAGTTGCGTCAGCTAAATCCAAGGTTGCTGAAGAAGCGGCAGAAGCTCGAGTTTCTCGTGATAACTATCCAACACCAAATCCATCTTCCTCGTTATTCCGTTCATCTTCTCCTGCAAGAGAAGCTTACGGTGACAATGATGTTTTTAGACCAGAACCTAAACAAACAGCAAATATTAATAAAGATTTCAATGTTTTGAATCCAGATAAATCGGTTATGCGTATCCCATTGGTCAACACACACACTCATTTCTCCATTGGCAGATCGTCACGCAGTTGTGAATTTGCTCTTACTGCTTCAGACCCCCGTATTTCCAGAGTTCATTTGAAGTTAAGTTCCAGTTCTCAGCAAATCATTTTAACGTGTCTTGGGTCAAATGGTGTAGGTGTCATTATTCCTAAACCTTGCTTTGTTTATGAAACCAATTCCCCAGATAATTTCATAATAATGGAAAATACTACTGGTAAACCTTTGGATGCACATTTGCATAACTATAAATTGAACAAAACAATCAAGTTAGATGGTAATCATACTGAATTTTTTGTTCGTAAAGGTGAAACTATTACTATGCCTAAATTTGAAAATATCTTGTTGCAAATCTCAAAAGATATAATCTTGTTGAATCCAAATGATATTGATGAAGATTTGACTGACGAAGAGACTCCAACTTTGCTTATTGAGAATGATAACACTAACACTAATAACACTACTCCAATGAACAAAACTGTTAGTTTGACGCTTCCAAAAACCCCATTAAAGCCAAAACCAAAATCAATTATCAAAGTTGCTGAAAACAATAATGAAGAACCAGACGAAACACCAAGCAAGGAGCAACGCTCTGTTGAAAATAAAACTTTTGTCTTGTTTGAAGATAAGAATATTCCACTGCGTTCCACGTCTACTTCACCCAAGCCACCAGCAGTACTAGCTGACAAAACAAATATTAAAAGAAAGGCAACTTCTGAAGAACCACAAGTCAAAAAGAAGAAAAAACAAATCAAGAGACAACAAACTCCTGAACTTGACAACTCAGTATTGGCATTACCAAATTTGGCAGAAATTCAAAATATATTGATTAATCATTTGGCATTCTCAAGATTGAGTTCTACGCCGGCATCATTCTTGAATACTATTAGTGTGTCGACATCTAAATTATCTTTAGCTCAAATCAGAGCCATTTTACATGATTTGAAATGTATTGGAGTGATTCATCGTCAAGGGAAAGATGCCGCTGGTCAACCATTACAGGAAGAATATTACTACATGCCTGAAAATGATGAAGATAGAGAAAGAACTACTTTGGTTTCTAATATCAAAGGTCATGGTGGATTAAGATCCTGTAGAAAAACTCATAAGCAATACTATTGGAAAAAACCAGCACCAATCAAGAAGTAAATAAAAACCTTCTTATAAATATATATGATTTGTATACTAGATAATGATCAAACTATTATATTTATTTCAGTTTCTCCTCTGTAGTCGGATAGAAGCTTGACGATGTAGTTAAGTCTTTGCCGTCAATCAAAGGATGTGACAAAGGATAGCCATATACTTGTTTCTCCTGTTCTGACAATTCATGTGGGCTACTTATGGCGTAAGAATTGTTTCCCTGTCTGGTACTATTCCAATGCCGAATAGTAAGTGTGGCACTCCCAACAAAAATTTGAAATAACCAAACGCCAAGAAGTCCTAGACTTATGTATAACTCTAACAATATAGATTTTCGGTATAAATCTATAATTTTATTTGCTCTTGCTAAAACTGATCGCGGTTGCAAAAATGTCATGTGAGATAAGCCATCTTCAATATCTCTGCTAATAGAAGGTATGTTGATATTTAAGTTATCATTCATCCAGGTTAAACCCTTTTCAACCTTTTCTAGTTTTCTTCCAATTGTACAGTAGACAACCGTGTTTATTGGTCCTGCTAGTGGTGTATTCCCAAATATATCAGATAGTGTTTCATTAAGCTTATCCAAGAACTCTACAATTGTCGAGTTTAACGACACCGATATTTCTTTTATACCACTGAATAACTCTTGATTTAGCTTGTCTTGTGTATCATCAATGTAAGTGTTCATATCACGAAGATAAATTGTAGATGCTGACATGGAGGTACTGTTGCTTGTAATATCAAACGACTTGATATGATTATTCATAGATGATTGAACTGAATTTAGTAGAATATATTGTGCTACTACCGAAACAACCCCCATTATTCCAAAAAAGAACACATTCCTGGAAATCTTACTAAACATGAAGCTCAACATCCAAATTGTTCTTTCATTAAGATCTATTCCCATGCGTTTCACTATTGTATATATCAAAAAGTTGTCGTAAATATTATATTGGTTGCGAAATTGTACTTCTTTGTCTATACCCGTTTCATTGATAAATTTGTCCATTCGTCTCCAATGTCTCCATTGGATATAACTCACATACAAGATGGAGCCCACCATAGCAAACACTAAACCAATAAAAAGCCATTTGCTAATTTTTTCAACTAACTTTGCTAAGTCGGTTTGTACATCCTTTAATTTACTCATATCTTTCAAACACTCTTCACGGAAATTGATGGGACTTGGTGCACCTGTGGTAAAGTTATAACTCAGTTTCATGGTGTTTAATTTCTTAATGGCCAATTCAAAAGGGGTAGACACTATGGTTTGAGTACCATTACCTAATTGTGATAACCCATACAAACTAGAATTTTTGAAATTATCAAGTTTGGTTAAAACTTCACTAGGGATCATGATTTTACTCTTTAAATCTCCTAAAGTAATATTGATTTTATTTTGATACTGAGTTGGGTCTGACTTGGATCCAGTGAACATATTCTTTATGGCATTAAATCCAGTCACCAAATCATTAATAATCAGGGAAAGACCCTTTAGAGCGCTCTCAATGTCATTTGTTGCCGATACCACAGTAGCATTAACAGCTCGAATAACACCTTCGCTTGCATCAAGAGCTACCTCTGTTGACCCCTTTAAAGCTGCATTTAGTAAACAAATATACGTCCCAAAAAACAATTCGATGAAAAACAACGCTAATTGTTTAATAACTTTGAGTGTTAAAATTATTGATACTATACCCGCGGCCTCTAATGTTTGCAAACTATCGACAATCATATAATGAACAGTGTTCAACACAGGCTGAATTTCGCCATTGTCACAAATTGAATTGTCCAATAATACCAGGTTAAGATTATCTAAGATGGAAGTTTCCAATAGTATCAATTTGATAAGGATTAGTATTAGCAAGATAGCATATTTGTTCAAGTACACTTGAGTTAAGATTTCAGGAAGATTCAAATAATTTCTAAACATATGAGTAGCTGATGAACAATAAAACCAAACACCATTGCGTCTTTTAATAAATATTCTGAGTTACACCAGGTTATCATAAGGTCATTTTATATTTCTAGCAAAGAATCACTTGAAACACTGTTGAAACATCAATGAAACAATCATTACTTTTCAGTCACTTAGACGCATTCTACTACAAGTTTACATGACCACAACAAAGTTATTTGTACTGTTGAGTAGCTTTTAGAACCATCTTAAACAATAATAACCACAGTTACAACTATATACTCGATTCTAATCAACTGAGGTTCCTGTTGTATCAGAAAGACATGAAAACAAGGTCGTGCGGCATACACAATTGTGGTGGTGGTCTGAACCAACGCGACTGAAGAAACAAGAAATACGCCACCAGACAACAACAACAATTCTATTATTTTTTCCTGTTGTTCTTCTTTACCAGAAAAAAAAAAACGGAATATCACAACATCGATAGTTTCTTGAATAACTTTCAAGTATTCATCAATTATAAACATAAAAATGTCCGACACTGAAAACACAGGAGGCTCACCACCAGCTGCTGAAGCAGGTCCAAAAGAAGAAAAAGGAACACATATAAATGTGAAGGTTTCCGATGGTACACAAGAAGTGTTTTTTAAAGTTAAACGTAATACCAAATTTAGAAGATTAATGGAAGCCTTTGCCAAAAGACAAGGTACATCTCCCGATACTATGCGTTTCTTAGTTGATGGTGGAAGAGTTCATGCTGATCAAACACCAGAAGATTTAGATATGGATGATGGTGATACTATTGAAGCTCACCGTGCACAAATTGGTGGTTGTTTATAATAGTTGTGTGTATGTCATCAAATAAATCCATAGTCTGAGTACTTAATGGAGGTAATTGTATTCTTAATTCAAGATTGTAGACGCAAGGTATTGTTGGTTTATGTTGAATAGTAGTCTTTGTTTAATGTTGAACGGTATCTTACACCATGAATAAACTGATTACTCTTGAGCACGAAAGTCGTGTTATTTGATTGATTCACAAACATATAGTATTACAAAAACATTGATACTATACATCTGTTGTATTTTCGTATTTAACGGGACTACAAAATAATAATGTATCTAACAATATCTTGTGTTTGGCCGCAAATGAGATTTGGTAACATTATTTACATAGAATATTCAAATGGTTACAAAATTAATCACTAAACCGATGCTATTATGCTATACTCTCCAAAAAGGTTGTCTATATAGGACCATGTTAAGTTTTAGCTCTATCATATGAGCTACATGAATCCATTGTGAGTATAACTTGAGCAGAATCGTAATAAGAATAACTAAATTCAAATAATCTACACAAATGCTTTCGGTGATAAGAAACTACATCCTACCAAAGTACTAAACCCGTCAGTTGTTTTCCTTTCAACGGAACATCTTGAGAAATAACTCTTGGGTGTTGTTTTGCCCCACTGCTGGTTCCAATAGATACAGGTCAGTCATTTGCTTAAACTGGTTTCACCCGAGGAATCAGCACCTTAATTAACTATGGGGCATCTGTTGTAAAGTATGGGGTCCAGAATCCTTCATATTCCGGGAACGAACATACAGAATACAAAGAACAAGAAACGGTGTTTGAGAAGTTGCTAAGAAAAAGAGAGGGCAAATCGGTTGAAAAAAAATATCGTTCGATTTGCAGTATATAGTGAAGGTTGTTTAGCTCGGACATACAATTCCGAATTTCTAAGTGACAATTATCAGGTCATTATTGCTTGTAACAAATGAATGTGATAAAACTAACAAAAAATAAGTAAGTGGAATTAGCAAGTTAATGAAAGAAAAAAAACTCGTTTGATCAGTTCATACCATACAGGTAAGTTTTAGCGCGAAGTATAATAGAAATTTGTTCCATGAATGACCCGAAAAACAAATTCCATCAATCATTCTCGGCCGGGTCAGTGTTGACGCGTGGGGAAGGGAAAGGAAAGAAAGAAAAAATAACTCATCACTGGTGTAAGAAGTAGAAGAATCATTAGTCAACGGATAAAATCGTGTGCACTCAAATTGCGGGAAATTGTGCAGCAATGGAAAAAAGGATCTCATACTAGATTTACACTCACTTTAACAAACTAACAAACAATTGAGTGTTGGTTACATTTTTTTTTTTGATTTTTGGTCTTTGTGTTTAGTTTCTTTTGTTGGTTATCTTTGTCAAAAAATGCTTATCAGGAATTAAACAATATGAAACTTTACAAACTGGGGAGAGTTCAAAAAAACTGATATAAATGGGGAAGGTTTTTGCTCCAAATGTTTTTTGAATTGATTTTTGTTTTTGCTTTTTGTTTTTACTTTTTCCTCCAGCTATTATAACAATTTTAATATCACTTTCTACTACTATTCAAAATAATGTGTAAAACTGAAATTTGCGGAATTTGTCGTATGTGATTGCTCCTAGCTTTTATTGAATTGATTCACTTTTAACTGTTCAATGATACTAACATCAAGAATTTTTAATTTAGAACATAAATCTTGGACCGGTTGTGGTAAACATGTCCACGAAATAATGGATATCAGTTCTAAAGATAATTGGTGTACCTGTGAGCCATTGGATAAAGATGAAGAAGTTTTCATTGAAGGTCATGGGGTTTATCCACCAAAAGCAGGTCAAGGTTTGAGAAGAGGCAGTGGTTGCGGTTACCAGAGTTCTTCCCCAAGATAAATAAGAACGTCTGCGATGAATCGTGAGGTTAGGTTGTTGTTGTTTTTTTTTATTGCAAAATTAAAAAGTTAAGTTATTGGTTTGGTGCTGGTATTCCAAATAGTTAGTATTGTTTTACATAGAAAATATATTTAAACATATTCAGGTTTTTTGGGAGGTGTTGATTTGTGGACACTACATGTAAGAGCTTTGTTGATATTGGGGTTATATTCGGAAGAGAACTAGAATTGCAAAACGTAACTGTTGTTATTGAGCACTTGCCAGTTGATACTCTTACCTACAGTTGACCTGTTAATGCTAGGTTAGTTTATGACCTTTTTCCAATCTACAAGTGGAAGATAATAATTTAAAGACGAATTCTTGGAGTTGAGCAAAAGCTTTTTGGTAGCTGTTGAAATTTGCTATTGCCCTTGTGCCGCAAATACAAGCCTACAAACTCAAGGTGTTAAGCCCAATAACGTGTTGTCTTAAACGTTGAGCTAGTCTTCTATTTAGAATGCCTGACAATTAGTTAAATTTTGATTGTGAGCTCAACAGATGTTCTATCCTACTCACATGGCCGTATATTGTTGCGAATTTGCGAGTGTCACGGCTTTATGCAAAAGTTTTTACCCCACCGTACACGCCCCTTAAAAAAAGGTGTGACTGTTAGACAACTTGCTCTGCAAGATTTATCATCTTTGTAGCAACATTCAGCTGATATTTATCTATATTGTTTGATCATAACTCGTGAAAATGAACGTTCATTTTGTTCAATAATACAAATCTTGCTTCTAAAATGATTCTATTACGTGTGCGGCTACATACATAC
>OBUW01000344.1_pt1 | contig 28769 bp, 29 predicted proteins | sample 1475761 | NCBI WGS metagenome assembly OBUW01 (sample SAMEA2579908, study PRJEB22360) | human gut metagenome | biome: human gut; feature: human-associated habitat; material: faeces | place: Denmark | collected 2008/2010
GACCGCACAGGCCCGGGCGGGGGAGCGGGAAGGCATGCCCGCCTTGACCACGGCGATGGCCGCGGTGACCTCGCCAGGTCCTTCGGCGGCGCGATCGGCCTGCTCGGTGGTGGCATGCGTGAGTTTTAATCGCATCTGATGCCAGACCACATTGCCATGGGTGGATGAGGAAACGCCCTCATCCACGAATCCCAAGCGGGCGTAGAATCCAATCAGACGTTCCTTGCAGGTGAGCACGATGCCGTTACGTCCGGCGAGCACCGAATCCAATATCACGCGACGCAGCAGATAGCTGGCGCAACCACGATGCTGATACACGGGAGCCGTATCCACGCCGAAGATCATCTGCCATGCCCCGTTCTCGTCATGCATGGAGGCGTCATCGTACATGGCGTCGCTGAGATCCGGTTCGTCGGTGGTCATGCCGTTGACGAAGCCTACGAGCGTGCCATCCTGGACGGAAGCGGGGAAGCAGGCGTCATCGTCGCTTTCGGTGTTGACCAACAGCCAGAAATGGTCGGGGTACGCGGCGACGCGAGCGGTGAGGCTTTCGTTGCTCGCCGCCTCCGCAGGAGGGAAGCACGCGGCTTCGACCGCCACAATCGCGTCAAGGTCATCCATGGTTGCATGTCGAATGAGCATGTGCCTACTCTCTCGCGAGGTGTACCCAATCTTCACATTCGGTCATCGGCTTACAGCAGAAACGCATGCTGTGCGATACTGTGAAAGGATTGCCGGGAGGCCGGTTCGCGGGTTCCTGATAAGTCCCTATATGAAAATCCGATAACGCCATGGCCTGTTGCCGGTCCGTTCCGCGCTACGATGGGCCGCGCCTGTCAAACAGGTCGTACGACAGTGCGCATCGGATATGGACACGCGAATAGCGATGAGAGGCGAGGAGGTGACACGTGCTCGACTGGACGTTTATCACGCATTATGCGCCGTTTTTTGTCACAGGCTCTGAAATGACGCTGTTCATCTCGGTGTTCGGCATCGCCCTCGCGATTGCCGTCGGTCTGGTCTGCGCGGGCGTTGAAATCGCACGTATCCCCGTCCTGCGGCAGATCGTGCGCGTTTACATCGAACTGAGCCGCAACACCCCGTTGCTGGTGCAGCTGTACTTTCTGTACTTCGGTCTGCCGAAGCTCGGCGTGGTTTGGTCGGCCGAACAATGCGCCATCGTGGGACTCGGTTTTCTCGGCGGCTCCTACATGGCCGAGGCGATGCGCGGCGGACTTGAGACCATACCCAACGTACAACGCGAATCCGCCTACGTACTGGGATTCAATACATGGCAGACCCTGAGCCGTGTGGTTATTCCGCAGGCCGTCAGCACGTCCATTCCCGGCGTGGTGGCCAATGTGATCTTTCTGATCAAGGAGTCTTCCGTGGTTTCCGCCATCGCGCTCGCCGACGTGATGTATATGGCCAAGGATCTGATCGGCATGTATTACAGCACGTATGAGTCGCTGTTCATGTTGGTGGTCGCATACTTGATTATTCTGCTGCCGATTTCGCTGTTCGGCACATGGCTGGAGCGGAGGTTCGACTATGAACGGCGCTGAGATTCTGCTCCAGCCGGGCGTCTTTCCACGCTTGCTGCAGGGACTGTGGGTCACGGTGTGGATTGCCGGCGTGTCCGTCGTGCTTTCCGTTCCGGTCGGACTGATCGTCGGTTGGCTGATGACGATGAACAATCCCGTCATCCGATTGCTGACCCGCATCTATCTTGATTTCATTCGCATCATGCCGCAGCTGGCATTGCTGTTCATTGCGTTCTACGGTTTTGCCCGCGCCTGGAACTGGAACCTGGATGCGACCGGTGCCTGCGTGTTCGTATTCGTGCTGTGGGGCGGCGCCGAGCTGGGCGATCTTGTGCGTGGTGCGCTCGAATCGATTCCCGACGCGCAATATGAGTCCGCTTACGTACTGGGACTTGGTCCCTGGCAGACCTTCACCCGGGTGATTCTGCCGCAGGCGTTGCGCAGGCTTCTTCCGGCTTCGGTGAATCTCGCCACCAGAATCGTCAAGACCACTTCGCTGGCAGTACTGCTCGGTGTGGTCGAGGTGATCAAGGTGGGCCAGCAGATTATCGATGCGAACCGTTTTCAATACCCGACCGGAACCTTGTGGATTTACGGGGTGATCTTCTTCATGTACTTCATCGTGTGCTGGCCGCTGTCCATCGTGGCCCGCCGACTGGAAAAGAGGTGGTCGCATGACTGACATGCAGCAGCCAAGCCTTCAGGTCGCGCATCTGGTCAAGCAGTACGCCAACGCCGACAGGCCGGTGCTGAACGATATTTCCTTCGAGGTACCGCACGGCAAGGTGTTCGTGATCGTCGGACCTTCCGGTTCCGGCAAATCGACGCTGTTGCGCACCATCGCGGGACTCGAGCCGATCCAGGGCGGTACCATATCGCTCAATGGCGAGGTCATCGAAACCGGCAGGCCGGGCACCGAATCCGCAGGTCGCAGCAAGCGCAGCAGTGAGTTGCGCACGCGTGTCGGCATGGTGTTTCAAAGCTATGACCTGTTTCCGAACAAAACCGTACTCGGCAACATCACGCTTGCGCCGACCCTCGTGCAGAAGCGTGACAAGGCCGAGGTCGAAGAGGAGGCCGTCGCGCTGCTGGAACGTGTTGGACTGGCTGATCGCAAGGATGCCTGGCCACATGAGCTTTCCGGCGGTCAGCGTCAGCGTGTGGCCATCTGCCGAGCGTTGATTCTGCATCCGGAAGTGCTGCTGTTCGACGAGGTCACCGCCGCGCTTGACCCGGAAATGGTGCGTGAGGTGCTCGACGTGATGCTCGAACTCGCCGATCGCGGCCAGACCATGCTCATCGTCACGCATGAGATGCAGTTCGCGCGGGCTATCGCCGACCAGGTCATCCTGCTTGAAGACGGTGGCATCGTGGAGCAGTCCGATGATGCCGAGAGATTCTTCACCCACCCGCAGACCGAACGTGCGCAGCAGTTCCTGCACACCTTCGAATTCGACAGGCATCGCACATCAGGCGATGCCGTCGACCAATAGATTGTGATGGCAGTCATCTTGAAGAGAGGAGAAACCATGACCGCATCAATCATCAGCAAAACCGTAAAGAACATCGTGGCCGCATCGGCCGCGTTGATCATGGCGGCCTCCGTGGCTGCATGCGGCCCGTCCGCAGCGACCCCGAGTGACGAGGGTTCCACTGCGAGCGGCTCCAGTTCGAGCAAGACCACCGCCCGTACCCTGGACGAAATCAAAAAGTCCGGTGAGCTCAAGGTGGCCGTGTTCTCCGACAAGGCCCCGTTCGGCTATGTCGACAAGGACGGCAACTACGCCGGCTACGACGTGTACTTCGCCGAGCGTCTCGCCAAGGATCTGGGCGTGAAGGCGGCCTACACCTCCGTCGATCCCGCTGCCCGTGTGGACGTGCTCACCTCCAACAAGGTCGACGTCACCCTCGCCAACTTCACTGTGACCGACGAACGCAAGGAGAAGGTCGACTTCGCCAAGCCGTACATGAAGGTCGCGCTCGGCGTCGTTTCCCCGGAAGGCGCTGAAATCACCGATGTAAGCCAGCTCAAGGGCAAGACCCTGATCGTGGCCAAGGGCACCACCGCGGAAACCTACTTCGAGAAGAACGAGCCCGACATCAAGCTGCAGAAGTATGACCAGTACGCCGATGCCTATAATGCGTTGCTCGATGGTCGTGGCGACGCATTCTCCACCGATAACACCGAGGTGCTTGCCTGGGCCAAGTCCAACAAGGGCTTCAAGGTCGGCATCACCAAGCTCGGTGACGAAGATACCATCGCTCCGGCCGTGCAGAAGGGCAACAAGGAGTTGCTCGACTGGATCAACGAGGAAATCGACAAGCTCGGTGACGAGAACTTCTTCCACAAGGATTACGAGGAGACTCTGAAGCCGGTGTACGGCTCCGACGTCGACCCGGACGACATCGTCGTGGAAAAGGGCGTCGTCGACTGACGATAGCCGTCGACCTGCGATTTGCAAGACGACACCCATGGGAAAGGCCTTTCGCTTTCGCGGAAGGTCTTTTTTGTTGGGATCCCGGTCGCGCCCCTGTTGATGCCGACATCCTGATAACGCTCCATAAATATTGATTATTACGATTTGCGCCTTCCATAAGAAGTGCGTATAGCCACGCCGGTATCCGGCTTGATTATTTCCGATATCTTGTGATTGTCCGTTTGAAAAGACGGTGAAAAGCACTGACGAGAGAGGAGATCGGGGCATGAAGTACGCAGTGATCGGTGCCGGCGGAATGGGCATTCAGTATGGTGTTCTGTTGCAGGAGTTCGCGCATAAGGACGTTGATTTCATCGATACGTGGAAGCCGAACGTCGAGAAGATTCGCGAACAGGGCGGCGCCTATGTGTCGCAGGATGGCGAAGACCGCCATCTGGTGCCGATCGACGTCTACTATCCGGAAGAATACACCGGCGAGCCGGACGTGTGGATCGTATTCGTCAAGCAGATGCAGCTCGACGCCGTGCTCAAGCGCTGCGCCCACCTGTTCAACGACCGCCAGATCGTGTTCTCCGCGATGAACGGGTACGGCCATTTCGAAAAACTCAACGAATACTTCTCCAAAGACCGTATCTACGGCGGTACGGCACTGATCGGCGCCTACGTATATGGTCCGGGCGACTTCAACTTCACCGGTGGCGCCCATGCCAAGGCCATGAACCTGTGCTCCTACGCCGACGATCCGAGCGAGGGGGTGAAGGCGGCCGAACAGGTGCTGTTCGAGGATTTCACGGCGGCCACGCTGAACCCGACTATCGTGGAGAACTTCATCGGCATGTGCATGGCCAAGATCGTGTTCAATGCCGTGCTCAACACGCTGTGCACCATGTATCAGATTCGCTTCGGCGAATTTCACGCACATCCCGACGCGCGCTGGCTCACCGAACAGCTCGTGGACGAGGCCTACGGCGCGGCCGAGGCGGCGGGATACGAACTGCTCGGCACACGTGAGACGGAGGTCGAGACCATTCTGCACACCGCCGGAGTGGCTCATCCGCTGCACTACCCGTCCATGTATCAGGATCTGACCAAGGGACGTCCCACGGAAGTCGACTACATCAACGGATACATCGCCAAGGTGGGCCGCGAAAACGGCTACGTATGCAAGCTGCATGAATTCCTCACCCGAGAGGTGCATCTTGCGGAACGTGCCTTCGCCATCCACAATCCGGATATCGTAGCCCAGGCCGAAGCCGACGCCGAGGCAAGCAAGTGACCGTATAAGTAACCATATATCTTCGTTTTTTCTGACACACATACGAGAGAGGAAACCCATGACCATCAACATCCTGAAGAAAGCGAACGACGTCAAGCGCGTGTTCGCAGCCGTACTCGCCGTCACGACGCTCGTCTCCGTCGCCGCCTGCGGCTCCGACAGCACCTCGGCCAGCCTCGACTCCAATAGCGGCAAGACCACCAAGATCACCGTGGGCGTGTGCCCCGGACCATATGGTGACATGGTCGAAAAGGTCATCGGCCCGCTCCTCAAAGACGACGGCTTCGAACTCAAGACCAAGCTGTTCAACGATTACGTGCAGCCCGACAAGGCGCTCGCCTCCGGCTCCATTCAGGCCAACCTGATGCAGCACATCAACTATCTGAACAAATTCACGAAGGACAACAACCTCGATCTGACCTCGCTGGGCCAGGTACCGACGCTGGGCCTGGGCATCTACTCCAAGAAGTACCAGTCCATCGACGATATCGAAGACGGCTCCACCGTGTCCATTGCGGCCGATGGCTCCAATCTGGCACGCTCGCTTGGAGTGCTTGAACAGCAGGGCCTCGTGACCCTCAAGGGAGACATCGACTCCACCAAGGCTTCCGTCAACGACATCGCTTCGAATCCGAAGAACCTCAAGATCAAGACCCTTGACGCGGCCCAGCTGGCCCGTTCCGTCGATACGGTCGATGTGGCGCTCGTTCCGGGCAATTTCGCCTGGGCTGCGGGACTCAAGCCAGCCGAGGCGCTTGCCACGGAACAGCAGGACGAAGGCGTGATCAATGTGTTCGTGGTCAACACCAAGGACGTCGACTCCGACTTCGGTAAGGCCGTCAAGAAGTTGCTGACCAGCCAGGAATTCAAGGACGCCATCGCCAAGAGCGATTTCAAGGATTTCGGCAAGCCGACCACTTGGTGAACCGTCGACTGGCCTGATCGGTGGGTTTCCCGTGTGAGATGCGTTGAGCGGGAAAGCCCACCGATTCGTCAATCGAGTTACCGAGCCAATCGAAACAACGAGGGAACAATGAGCGTCATCGAACTGAAGGATGTATCCGTCACCTTCCATGAAGGCGGCCGAACCGTCGAAGCCGTCAAACATGTGACTTTGAACGTCGACAAAGGCGAGATCTTCGGCATCGTCGGTTTTTCCGGTGCCGGCAAATCCACGCTGGTACGTACCATCAACCTGCTGGAACGCCCCACCGGCGGACAAGTCGTCATTGACGGCAATGACATCACCGGGCTGAGAGGTGCGGATCTGCGCGGGCTGCGCAAGAAAATAGGCTTCATCTTCCAGGGCTTCAACCTGATCGGCAACGTCACGGTCGGCAAGAACATCGAATTCGCGCTTAAAGCGGGCGGATATCCGAAGCCGCAATGGCAGGAGCGCATCCGCGAACTGCTTACGCTCGTCGGACTGGAAAACAAGATCGACAGCTATCCGTCCAGCCTTTCAGGTGGGCAGAAGCAACGTGTATCGATTGCCCGTGCGCTTGCCAACGAGCCGGAGATCCTCCTGTGCGACGAGGCCACCAGCGCGCTGGATCTTGAAACCACGGAAGGCATTCTGGCGCTATTGCAACGCATCAATCGCGAGCTTGGCATCACCATCGTATTCATCACGCATCAATTGGATGTGGCCAAGCAGATCTTCGACCGCGTGGCCGTGATGGAAAACGGTGTGGTAGTGGAACAGGGCAACACCTTCGACGTGTTCAGTGCGCCGAATCATCCGACCACCAAGGCGTTGGTGGAACCTACCTTGGCATCGCCGTACCGCCGCAGTTGGTGCCGTCGCTACCGGTCGGCACCATCGTGGAGCTGCGATACAAGGGCGATGCGGCGCTTGAGCCGCTCATCAGCCAAGTGGCACAGGATTACGGCGTAAGCATCAACGTGTTGCATGCCAACGTGGAATACTTCGGTTCGCAGGCCATCGGCATTCTCATCGTGTTGGTGGGCGGAGCGGGCGAGCCGCTGGTACAGGCGCTGAATCAGTTGAAAACGCACGTGTTCAGCTACCGGGAACTTGATCGCGGACAGCTGGCGATCGCTCCTGAAACCGCCGATTCCGTTGCATCCGCTCAAGCTCAGGAGGTGTGAGAGATATGGAAGAAACCCTTGAGATCCTTCAGGAAAATCTTGCTCAGGCGCTATTGGATACGGCGTATATGGTTGTCATTTCCGCCATCATCGGCGTGGTGCTCGGCACTCTGATCGCGCTGTTGCTGTATTTGACTGAAAGCCGCCTGTTCAAGCCGAATCGTGTGGTCAACACCATCGTCGGATTCATCGTCAACGCCATTCGATCGCTACCGTTCCTGATTCTCATGGTCGTGCTCATCCCGGTTGCGCAGCTCTTGCTCGGCGACCCGTACACGCCGACCGGCGGCGCGATCTCCCTGTCGATCGCCGCAGTGCCGTTCTTCGCCCGAATCGCGGAAAGCGCGTTTTCCGAAGTCGATCCGGGCCTTTTGGAGGCGGCCATCTCCACCGGTGCCACCACCAGGCAGATCATCTGCGAAGCGGTGTTCCCACAGGCGTTGCCGTCGTTCATCCGCGGCGTGGTGCTCACCATCATCTCGCTGATCGGCTACTCCGCGATGGTCGGCACCATCGGCGCGGGCGGCATCGGCGACATGGCCATCCAGTACGGCTATAACCGGTACGAAACCGGCGTGCTCGTGGCGATCGTGATCATTCTGATCGTCATCGTGCAGATCATCCAATGGATCGGCGATGCCATCGCACGCAAGGTGACTCACTGAGCTTGACGGTGTCGTAACAAAGGTTGACGGCGTACGTGGCAAGCTGAGGCTGTTTTCGGTCCCGGCTCCACGTACGCGGTTGCTTTCAGCAAGGCAGGTGTTTTCATGACTTCATACGTTTCCCCGGTCGCGTTCACTACGGTCGCGCAGTCGATTCCGCCGAATGTCTTCGCCGACATGGACCGCAAGGTCGCTGCCGCCGTCGCGGGCGGCGCCGACGTGATCGATCTGGCGAAAGGCAATCCGGACGCCTTTCCGGCGGATTTCATCCGTGACGTCGCCAAGCAGGCCGTCGATGACCCCGCGAACGCGCGGTATTCGCCGTTCGACGGCAAACCGAGTTTTCTGCAGGCGGCCGAGCATTGGTATCGCAATACGTACGACGTCGACTTGGATTGGAGGACGCAGTTGTTTGCGGTGGAGGGCGCCGTCGATGGATTGGCGGCGCTGTTTGCGGTGCTGGTGTCTGAGGGAGACGCCGTTGCATACGCGGATCCGTATTATCCGTCGTACCATTGCATGACACTGATGAGCCGCGCTGAGGAGATTCTGCTGCCATCGCTTGCCGAGCGCGGATTCCTTCCCGATCTGGATGCGGTGCCGGGGGAGACCTGGGATCGCGTCAAGGTGCTGATTCTGAACTATCCCAACAATCCGACCGGCGCGCAGGCGCCGCGTGAGTTCCTGGAACGCGCCATCGAGCTGGCTCATGAGCACCGCTTCGTGATCGTACAGGATTTCGCCTATGCCGGTTTGGGTGTGCGCAATCAGCAGATCAGCATCCTATCGTTGCCGGATGCGTTCGATGTGACCGTCGAGGTATGCTCACTCTCGAAGATGTACGCGATGGCCGGTTGGAGGGCCGGATTCATCGCCGGTAACGACGACATCGTCAGCCACGTCAAACAGTATCACTATCAGATGGGTTCCATGGTGACCGGCAACGTGCAGGATGCCGGTACCGTGGCCTTGCAGTCCGATCAGGAATGCGTGGCCGAGTTGGCTTCACGCTATGCGTTGCGTCGGCAGATCGTCGCCGACGGTCTGCGCGATGCCGGCTTGGACGTGTTCGATTCGGACGGTGGCATATACGCTTGGGTGCATGCTCCGGAAGGGCTGACCGGCGAGCGGTTCGCCGATCTGCTGCTGGAACGTGCCGCCGTAGCCGCGCTGCCGGGTACCTGTTTCGGCAAAGTCGGCGTCGACTATGTGCGATTCAGCCTATTGAAGTCAGAGGATCAACTGCGGGAGGCGGTGCGCCGCATAGCCGCCGTGCTGTAGTTGCTAATGGTCGGGCGGTCGTTCTCTGGATGAGAATCGGCCGCCCCGCCATTGCTTTGTCGGGATGTTGACGGCTCCGGCCGGCCATTGTTTTGTCGGTATGTGCCGGTATATGAAAAATCGATAGTGCCTTCAAGAACCCCGAGGTCGCGCGGGAGCGTCAAAAGACCATAAGCAAAGCCTATAAGAAGAGCCGTGTTTCACGGTTTTCGATGGTGTTCAATGACGAATGTCGCCGCATGAAAGATATGCGGCCTGATTGAACCCGAGGGGGTGCGCATCATGGCCAGATTCAATACCCAGCTTGTCCACGGGCTACCGGTCAACGACAACAACACCGGAGCCGTGAACCCGCCGATCTACAACTCGTCCACCTATGCTTTCGAATCGGTCGAGTCCATGCCTCGCTGGGATTATGCGCGCAGTGGCAATCCAACCCGCGAGTTCCTAGAAAAGCAGATCGCGCAACTTGAGCATGGCACACGTGGTTTCGCTTTTGGTTCCGGCCTTGCCGCCATCCATGCGGTGTTGTCGATCTTCCAGCCCGGCGACCGTATCATCGCTGGAGATAATGTATATGGCGGGTCATATTCGCAGTTGAACGAACACTTCAACCGCTGGGGTCTTCTCGTTGATTCCGTCGACACCTGCAATCTGACAGATGTCGAGCGGGCCGTCGCAGGACATGATGCAAATGGTAGATTTCCGGCAAAGGCAATCTACTTTGAAACCATCACCAATCCCTTGCTGAAGGTGAACGATGTGTATGCGATTGCTGAAATCGCACATCGTTACGGGGCGATAGTAATCGTCGATAATACGTTCGTTACGCCGTATCTGCAGAATCCGCTTGATCTCGGGGCGGACATCGTACTGCATTCGGCTACGAAGTACTTGGCCGGACATTCCGATGTGATTGCGGGTTTGGTCGTGACGAAGGATGATCGGCTTGGACAGCGTGTATACTTTGCACAAAATCGTCTTGGTGGAGTGCTCGCTCCGACGGAGTGTGATTCGGTGCGTCGGGGCATTCAGACGTTAGCGTTGCGATTGGAACGGCAGCAGGAGAACGCGATTTCGGTGGCGAAGTACTTGTTGAACCATCCGCTAGTGAGGAACGTCTATTATCCAGGACTCACTGATGGTGAGAATCTGGTTGCTAAGGGGCTTCGTGGCGCCGGTGGCGTCCTGAGCTTTGAGGTCGTCAAGGGAATCGACCCATCTGACGTGTTGAACAACCTGAGGCTATTCCGTTTGGCGGTTTCCTTGGGCGCTGTTGAGAGTCTCGCCGAACTACCGTGCCGTATGACGCATTTCGAACTTCCGCGTGACGAGCGTTTAAAAGTCGGCATCACTGATGAGCTGATTCGCCTATCCATCGGCATTGAAGATGCTCGTGATTTGACGGAAGATCTGGCTCAGGCATTTGAGAAGGCTGCAGAAGCTTGTTTGATTGCGAGGGAGAAACCGCTTGACGAGAGTGCGCTGGTCTGAGAGTCAGCTATCACGTGACGATTGAGGTGTAAGCATGATAAAGATTCGAGGCGTACGAAAATCGTTCGGGACGCAAGCGGTACTTAATGGCATCGATTTGGATATTCCGCAGGGCAACGTCGTTTCAATCATCGGGCCGAGCGGGTCTGGAAAATCGACGCTATTGCGTGTGATTGACTATCTGGAGTCTGCCGATGATGGGACGATTGACTTCGGTCAAGGCATTGTTTCTTTGGCCAGTGCCAGGCCTAAGGATATCTTTTCGGTTCGTTCGAAGATTGGATTCGTGTTCCAGAATTACAACCTTTTTCTGAATAGAACCGCTTTAGATAATGTTGCGCTTGGCTTGATGCATGTCAAGGGACAGAGCCGCAAGGAGGCTGAACGTACTGCGCTTGATGAGCTTGAACGGGTGAAAATGGCTGATTTTGCCGACAGATATCCGAGCAGGTTGTCCGGAGGCCAGCAGCAGCGTATCGCCATAGCTAGGGCGATCGCCTTGGAGCCGGAGCTGTTGGTGTTGGATGAACCTACGTCTGCTTTGGATCCGGAAATGGTGGGCGGAGTGCTTGCCGTTATCAGGTCTTTGGTTGATTCCGGAATGACCATGCTTATGGTTACGCATGAGATGCGTTTCGCTCGTAATGCATCTGATCATGTCGTGTTCTTCGAAAGCGGCAAAATCGTGGAGCAGGGTAGTCCGGAACGAATCTTCAATCACCCGACTGAAGTGCGTACTGCGCGGTTTCTGGCTTCGATACACGATTCTAGTTTAATTTATAGCTAGAAATCTGGAGACATTATCTTAGTGGAATCCGGGGAATCGCGAACATCATCTGCTTGTAATTTTTAGTGAAATTGACTGAATGGTAATCATTGGAAGTAGGAAATAATGTCTAGGAATATTTCAGTGTGGAAGAAATTTGTGACTGTGACAATTGCAGCAATCTCGATTATCGGTTTTGGTGCATGTGGTTCATCTAATAATTCCTCATCAGTCGGTGAGCTTGATCAAATTAAGGAGAATGGAGAAATTGTTTTCGGAACAGAAGGCACATATGCTCCATTTTCCTATCATGATGCTGATGATAAGCTGACTGGTTACGACGTTGAAGTTGCAACGGCCGTTGCCAAGGAACTTGGCGTTAAGGCCAAGTTCGTAGAAGCCAATTGGGACTCTCTTCTTGCTGGAGTGGATGCAAAGAAGTTTGATACCGTAGCGGATCAGGTGGCGCCGAGTGATGAGCGCAAACAGAAATATGATTTCACTGATCTCTACACCTATTCGCAGGGTGTTGCGGTGACGAAAAAGGGAAATGATGACATCAAGACCTTCGCTGATATCAAAGGTAAGAACGCAGCCGAAACCAAAACCAGCAACTGGAACCAGACCGCCCAGGAAAATGGCGCCAATATCGTGTCCGTCAATGATTTCGCCCAAGCCGTTGATGCCATCACATCTGGTCGTGCAGAGGTGACGCTCAATGACAAGTTGGCGGTTCTTGACTATCTTAAGCAAAAGCCGGATGCGGAAGTTCAGATTTCCGCAAAGTCCGAAGTCAGTCCTGCTGCGGCCTTCCCCATTCGTAAGGGTGAGGACGATCTGGTGAAAGCCGTCAATGATGCTCTTGCCAAGCTACGGAAGAAGGGTGTCTTGGAGAAGCTTTCCGTTAAGTACTTCGGTGAGGATGTCTCTGTCAAGTAAATCCGTATTCGTGATTTCACGGTGGTTGCGGGACTGTGATTCGTGGCCGCCGTGGAATGTGATGTAGAGACAGGAGGAATCATGGACGGCAGGCTTTGGGGAGTCATTGTTGACTCCTTTGACAAATTGTTGATTCCGGGGTTGACGGTGACCATCCCGTTGACTCTCATATCTTTTGTCGTCGGATTGGCGTTGGCCATTGCAGTTGCGCTTGTCCGTGTGGCGAAAGTGCCGGTAATTCAACGGATTGCCCAATTCTATGTGTGGGTGTTCCGAGGAACTCCCCTGTTGGTTCAATTGTTCGTGATTTTCTTTGGTTTGCCATCGGTGGGCATTGTCGTTCCTGCTTTCCCGTCTGCGATCATCGCGTTCTCTCTCAACGTTGGCGCTTATGCTTCGGAGACGTTGCGCGGGGCTATCCTTGCAGTGCCTAAGGGTCAGATTGAAGCCGGCCTGACCACTAACTTGAATTATCTGACCATCATGCGGCTTATCGTGTTGCCGCAGGCGTTCAAATCTGCATTCCCCGCATTGTTCAACACTTTCATCTCGTTGGTGAAGGACACCTCGCTTGCTGCAAACATCACAGTGGCCGAGATGTTCATGGCCGCGCAGCGTATCGTCGCGACTACGTATGAGCCTTTGGTGCTGTATTGCGAAGTCGGTCTTATCTATCTGGCGTTTTGTACGGTATTGACTTGGCTGCAGGGGATATGCGAAAGGCAGCTTGCCAAACGTTTCTGATTTTGCCGTATTGGCGGATCATCGATTGACGGCAATGACATCGAAGTTGCGAATCGGCTCATCTCATGCTTCCGGGTCGGTCGAGTCGATACCCTGATGGGACGGGTTTTGGATTTGTTGGTTGTCTCTTTGCCCATATGCCTGTAAATAGTTAACATCGGCGTGGCTGTATTGCTGGCATTTACAAGATAGTGCTTGGTGTATTTTGCTGATAAGTAAGGAAGCGAATACCGTTAAAGCATTAATCTAGTGTGATGTTATTAATAATATTGATGATTCTTTATTAAGATAATATTATTCTTTGCGTAGTCGGAAAGCTATAGATTATACATATATCGCAAGTCGCGTGGAGCACGCTTTTATGTGCTTTACTGTGGTTTAGTGCAAACAATAATTAATTTTTTGAGAATATAAAAGGAAATGTATTATGTCTTTTATCTACTATACGCAAAGCAAATTGGTTTTTGGCGTTGGTTCCCAAAATCAATTGGAGGCATTATTGCGAGAGAATGCGGCAACCTCCATTTTGCTGATATACAGCGGTGATTATGTATTCGACCTCGGCATCCATGATGTCATCAATCAGGCTGCACGCAACATAGGGGCGAATCTGATTGAGAATGGCGACGTTGTGCCAAACCCGCATATCGACCTGGTTCGGAATCTGATTGATCAGGCTCGGGCGGCAGATGTCGACTTCATCTTGGCGGTAGGCGGCGCAAGTTCGTTCGATACGGCCAAGGCGGTGGGTGTTGGTCTTGAGTACGATGGGGACGTCTGGGATTTATTCACTGGAGTTGCCGAACCACAGAGCAGTGTTTCGGTCGGCGTGATTTCCACGATTCCCGGGAGCGGTTCCGAGGTATCGGATTGCGCGGTGCTTCAACAAGGACATGACAAACGCGCCTTAGAGAACCGTATTGTGATTCCGAAATTCGCCATAGTCAATCCGGAGTATTCCCGTACCGCTCCTTATCGATATCAGGCGGCTGCGGTAGCGGATCTCGCAGTTGGCTTCCTAGAACCGTATTTCACGGCGAAAGATCATTTGGAATCCGAGGACAGATTACTCGAAGGGGGCCTGAAGGCGGCACTGGTGGCAGGCAGGCGATTCGTGGAGGATCCTCAGGATTTGAAGAATCGCACCGAACTGCATTGGCTGTCAGCAACCATGTTCAATCATTGCTTTCTGGCCACAGGTTCGGAGAATGACTGGACCACTCACCGGATCGAACATGAGCTGGGTGGTGAGTTTGATGTTATTCATGGTGAGGGAATTTCGGCAATTCTGCCATCGATCATCCGTTATGTGGCTCGACGCCAACCGAAGAGGTATGCCCAGCTCGCCGTTCGGGTATTCGATGCCGATCCCTACGACAATGACGCGGAACAGCTTGCCAACTACTTCGCCAATCGAATCGAAGAGCATTTCAAGGCTTTTGGACTTGCCACGAGCCTGCATGAACTGGGGATTGCGGAGAGCTCCATTGAACATGTGGCTGATCGATTGACTCTTAATGGAAGCAAAACAGTCGGCAATTATTCACCGCTCGACCGGAATGATGTCATAGCGGTACTTCGCCTCGCTTACTGAACATGGCTGTGAATTGTCACGAAACCGTAAGGAATGGATATGACGGATGAAACGACAATATCGTATCAGCGAAATCTGGTGACGATAAGGAATCTCAAAAAAATATACCGCACCGAAGATGGTGAGAAGGTGGCTTTGCATGATGTGAACCTGAATATCACCAAAAGAGACATTTACGGCATCATAGGATTGAGTGGTGCCGGAAAATCCACACTGGTACGGTGCATTAATGGCCTGGAACGATATGATGGCGGCTCCATGGTCGTTGATGGACACGAAATCACAGATCTGTCCAAAAAAGACCTCAGGGCGGTACGCCGCTCCATCGGCATGATTTTCCAATCATTCAATCTCATGCCTTCCAGAACGGTGGCGGGTAACGTTGAGCTGGCATTGCTTGATTCAGGTCTTGGCAAGGGTGAGCGGGAATCCCGTGTCAAGGAACTGCTTGAACTAGTGGATTTGTCCGAAAAGGCCGATAATTATCCGAACGAACTATCTGGTGGTCAGAAGCAACGCGTTGCCATCGCACGGGCATTGGCCAACAATCCTAGCATCTTGCTCAGTGATGAGGCCACCAGTGCACTTGATCCCAACACTACGAAGTCCATTCTGAGACTGCTCAAGCATCTACATGACACTTTGGGGCTGACGATTGTCATCATCACGCATCAGATGTCGGTGATCAAGCAGATTTGCAATCGCGTCGCGGTGATGGATCGCGGCACCGTTGTGGAGGAAGGCAAGGTATTCGATATCTTTGCCAATCCGAGGGCTCCTCTGACGCAGGCTTTCGTAGCGACGACTTCGAACCTTGGAAAAATCAGTGATCTGCTTGAGGACGGCTCGAACTTGGTTGATCTCAATCCGGGTCAGGTGCTGCTACGTATGAAATACATATCGAAGGAAGTGTCCGAAGCACTCGTCTCGCATATCTCTCGCTCATTTAATATCGACGTCAACATCATTTTCGGTGACATCGACATTATCGACGATGCGCCGTTGGGCGGTCTGGTGGTGATTTTGGATGGTCCCGCCGACCATATTGAGGCTGCAATCGACTATCTGAAGAGTCGCAATATCGGAATCGAGGTACTGGCGCAATGAACATCCTTGCTCAGTGGTTTCCCAATGTGGTCCATCGACTACCTGAATTCATCGACAGTTTCGTTCAGACGCTTATCATGGTTGCGGTCACTGGAGTGCTTTCCTTCATGTTGTCCACTGTTTTTGCCGTGGGCCTGACACTGACCCAGCGGGACGGTCTTGCTCAGCAGGCCGTGGTTTTCAATGTTCTGGATAAACTGATCAATCTGTTCCGATCTATTCCGTTCATCATTCTTGCGGCGGCTTTGGTGCCGTTCACTAGGGCGTTGGTCGGTACGGCAATCGGAACGAAAGGAGCGATTTTCCCACTGGTCGTCGGTATTACGCCGTTTTTCACCAGACAGATCCAATCCGCTCTTGCGGGAGTTGATCCAGGTCTCATCGAGGCGGCGGAATCCATGGGCATGAGTACGTCGAAGATCGTATATCGCATCTATCTCAGAGAGTCCGTTCCATCCATTATTCGTGTGAGCGTCATCGCGATTGTGAGCCTGATCGGTCTCACCGCAATCGTCGGCATTGTCGGAGGCGGCGGCTTGGGCGATTTCGCCATCCGTTATGGCTATCAACGGTACATGCTTGACGCCACCTATGCGACCATCATCGTCTTGGTCATGCTCATCGGCGTGATCGAATTCGTCGGCAGACAGTTGGTTGCGTTGACCGAACACTGATTTCACAACATTGCACAACAAAGGCAAAAAAGGAAGGGAAACATGGCAACTTCAAACAAAGCAAAAGCCAAAAGGAATCTGATCACCGTGCTGGTCGCATTGGCATTCGTGATTGTAGGAATCGTTGGATATTCGATATATCGCAACGCACAGAGCAGTGGCGGCACCGTTGTGACGGTTGGCGTGGTCGGCAATTCCGATGATGCCATCTGGGAGGCTGTGCAGAAGGAGCTTGACGACGAGAACTCCGGTATCACAATTCAGACCAAGGCTTTTCAGGATGGTATCTACGCCAATCAGGCTCAAGCGAATGGCGAGCTTGATTTGACGGCATTCCAGCACTATGCATTCCTTAATCAGGAGAAAGAACAGAAGGGGTATAAGCTCACGGCAATTGGCGAGACCTACATTTCACCGTTGAATCTTTATTCCCAAAAATACAAGAGCGTGAAGGATTTCAAAGCCGGAGACAAAATCGCCATCCCCAACAATGCGACGAATACCGGCCGCGCATTGAAAGTTTTGGATTCCGCAGGCTTGATTAAACTGAAGGACAACACCAAGGCGAATCCGACCGTTGACGACATCGCGGAGAATCCCAGCGGCATCGATATCGAACTCAATGATGCCGCTGCCATCATCAACCTGCTTCCGGACTACGCAGGTGGCATCACCAACACCAACTTCATCATCGATGCCGGCATGAGCGTGGATGATGCCCTCTATCAGGCGCCGATTGATTCCGGCAACAAGAGTTTCAAGCCATACATCAATATCATCGTGGCTCGCGATGATCAGAAAGACAACGCCACCTATAAAAAAATCGTGGATGCCTACCATACCAAGGCCGTGGCGAATGCCATCACCAAGAACTACAAGGGTGCCGTGGTACCGGTGTTCAAGTACTGAGCGGTCGGTCGAGCGATTAGAAAGGAAAACCGGTATGACGAATCACAACGTTCCCCAAGACGCACATAAAGCGGATCCATATATCCAACAGTGGCATATCTGGCATGCGCAGCGTGTCGAGGAGTTGTCCTCGCCACATGGATATCTCTCCCCGACGTCCATCAATTGGATCAATGATGGTCAGAGCAAAACCATAGAGGGCATCCCAGGAACCTGGTCGTCTAAAAATGATGTGTTGGTCTACACTCCCGAAGAACGTGCACAGGTATATAACGCGGAGACGCTCGTTGAACAGCCACTCGTCTTTGTACCGACAGCCTTTGGAGAGGAGGCGTTGGGCTATCTCGATTATGGTGATATTCGAATCGAAGTCAATGCGCAAACCAATCTTAACGATCAGAACAATCATCTGTTCTGGCTCCGTGTGAAAGATCCCGATGCAGAACGTCGTAAAGCCTTCAAAGGCATCGAACATTTTCCGATTGACCGCAGATGGCGATTCCCCGCGACGTTCCGCCGGGCAGATGATGACGAATTGGATATTCATGATTCCGTCGTCAAGACGGTTCTGCAATCCTATCCGGTATTGGGCTTCGTGGAATTCGATTATGGCGGTGGACATCATTCGCTGGTGGTCTCGAACGTATTCGGTCATGTTACGGTGTTTTTCTCAGATGAAACGACCGGCAAGGAAACCTATGGTATCGGGCGGGTGCTGCATCTTGATCCATTGAAACTCGATGCGCTTGATGTCATCGATTTCAACTACGCCTTTAACTATCCGTGTGCGTTCTCGCCATATTGCACGTGTCCGATTCCTTCTCGAAGGAATCATCTGCCGTTCGCGGTGACGGCAGGGGAGAAGACTCCTGAAGACAGTGCGCAGTACTGATATCGTCGAAACGGGATGACGCATAGGGGGTGTGATGAGCTCAAATGTTCATGATGATGATGTACGAAGCGGACCGGATCGCTACATCAGCGAGTTGGGCGTCGCCAAGGACATTGGTCGGTACCTGTCTGATTACCGGCATCCCGTAATTGTAAGCGGAGAACATTCATGGAATGCCTTTGCCGAGTATGCGGATGAAGTCCCCGAATATCCGGTGTTCAGATATGATGGCAGTGCCACGCTACGTAACGCACAGGAGTTGGCGCAAATCATCGGGACGTCGCAGGCGGATGCCATCGTGGCCATCGGAGCCGGGAAACTTTCCGATACGGCGAAGAATGTCGCTGAAATTCTCGGCATTGATTTGATAATGGTGCCGACGTTGGCAGCCACTTGCGCGGCCTACTCGGCACTGTCCGTCAATTATGATGACCGGCATCGCTATGTCGATGCACCGTTGCATTCCCGCAATAGCAACTTAGTTCTAGTCGATGCAACTTTGATCGCAACCGGGCCATATGAATATCTGGTCGGAGGCATAGGCGATACTTTGGCCAAATGGTACGAGTCTAGGCCCGTGTTCGAAAGTGGCGCTTCGCTCGCCATCTTTGACAGGCTTTCACGACAATCCGCACTGCTGATTCGTGAGACATTGCTCAAAGAGAGTGAACTTGCTCTGAAAGCTCTGCGGAGAGGAGAAGCCAATGAGCATCTTCGGCTGGTCGTGGATACGAACATCGGTCTGGCTGGGACGGTTGGTGGTTTTGGAGGGTGCAAGGCACGGGCCTCTGGTGCCCACTCCATGCATGATGCGCTCACTTTGTTGCCGCAGACGGCTTCCGTCGTGCATGGGATGAAAGTCGCATATGGCATCATGGTTCAGCTTGTCGCGGAGGGGCGAAGCAGCGAGGCTCGTGCCTTGATTCCGTTCTATGATGCGGTGGGGTTGCCCCATTCGTTAGCTCAGATTGGTGTCGATTCGTGGAATAATGCAGTTCTGCGTAAGGTTGCTGAATTAGCATCCAGCGAACAGGCGGCTTTTGCGCGGGCGGTTCCTGGAATCACCGCGGATGATGTGATGCAGGCAATGGAACAAGTTGAGCGGTTGCAGTAGCGGGGTGCACCGACTGGCCGGCTTGCGCATCGCGGTTCCGCTTCCGGACAAACCATGCAAACGAATGCAATCTGCTGATATGGTTGACGGTTAGGCGTCACAATGGTTGCGACGCTTGGATCTATCAAGAGAAGCCAGAGGAGGAAGTGACGATATGGGCTTTCTATATGCTCTCCTTGTCATTGCGGTGATCATCGCCATCCTGTTCCTGTCCACGCTATTCATCGTGCCGCAGCAGCAGGCCTACATCATCGAACGGTTCGGCAAGTTCAACAAGGTGCAGTTCGCCGGCATCCATATTCGTATTCCGTTCGTCGACCGCATCGCCATGAAAACCAACATGCGTGTCAACCAACTCAACGTGCAACTGGAAACCAAGACGCTCGACAACGTGTTCGTCACCGTCGTGGCCTCCACCCAGTTCCGTGTGAACCCGGAGAACGTGGCCACTGCTTACTACGAGCTGCGCGATCCGGCGGGCCAGCTCCGCTCCTACATGGAGGATGCCTTGCGTTCCGCCATTCCGGCGCTGACCCTTGACGATGCGTTCGCCCGTAAGGATGACGTGGCCTTTGACGTGCAGAAGACCGTCGGCAATGAAATGGCCCGTTTTGGCTTCACCGTGGTCAAGACGCTGATTACGGCCATCGATCCGAGCCCACAGGTCAAGAACGCCATGGATTCCATCAACGCGGCCCAGCGCGAGAAGGAAGCCACCCGTCAGCGTGCCGAAGCCCAGCGCATCCAGATCGAGACCCAAGCCGCCGCAGAAGCCGAGAAGACTCGACTGCAGGGCGAAGGCCAGGCCAACTACCGTCGTGAGATAGCCAACGGCATCGTCGATCAGATCAAGAGCCTGCAGGCCGTCGGCATGAACATCAACGACGTGAACAACGTGGTGCTGTTCAACCAGTATCTTGATGTGATGCGTTCGCTCAGCGAGTCCGACAACACCAAGACCGTGGTCTTGCCGGCATCGACGCCAGGCGGCTATCAGGATCTGTATGAGCAGGTCACCAAGGCCATGCTCACCGCCGGCGAAGCGAAGTGATGTGAAGGCTTTCGCCTGCCACTTTCTGTATTGTCACGGTAGGTGAAACCCCTCCTTTCGGTGGAAACCGCATGAATGGTGACGGAGAGTGCGGAAAACCCGAAAGGAGGGGCTTGTCATATTCGGGTGCACTGCATATCAGCGGTGCACGTTTGATTGGCGGGCGGAAGGATGCGTGTCAGGCGGCGCTTCCGACCAGTTGTCGTACCGGCATCATTGTCACGGTGTCGGTGTTGCCGACGGTTTCGAGGGCATTGATGCGGGTTTGCAGATCGATGACCTTCTTCTCCAGCCATTTAATGGTCATGGATTGGGTGAGTACCAGCAGATCGTGCTGATCGGAGCCGGATGCATTGGCGAAATCCCGTGCTTCGAGCATGATTTGCGGATCGGCCTTCCAGCGGGCGATGGCACGTTCGATGCGTTTGCCGCCGACGATCTTCGGATCGAGGCCGGCGCTGGCGAAGATGCTGGTCGGGCCATTGCCCCGCAGATACTGCGCCATGCAACGTACCTGGAAGTCGTGCGAATAGGTGATGCGGTCGGCGGAGGCCCGCTCGACCGCGGGCAGGGTATTCAGATAATACACTTCGGCCTGAGTGAAACGACGACGCATGATGATCCCCTTTCTAATGATCAGCTTCGGCTTTCGGCGCTTCTCTGAATGTCGAAGCTGATGATTTCATTCTATTTTCATGATTTGCGGGGTGAATGGCTTCTGGCACGAAACGGGGTGTTCTTGGCGCGAAACGAGGGGGTTATCATATCGACGAGAGATGACGAATATGGCGATAAGCCGGTGAAATCAGGTGGGTCAGGGTGTTCCCCTAGGGGATGCAAGGATGATGAAAAAGGTATAGACTCAACCCCAGAACCTCAAGGGGAAGGCGAAGAAGGCTTGTGGAAGGGACCGTACCATTGCATCCGATATCGGTTGAACGAACAGGTGCAACGGCATCTGCCGGCACCGTTGTCAGACCAATCATCGAGGTGAGGAACCTGCGCAAGGAATATCCGGTGCTTGACGAAACCGTCGTGGCGCTGGAGCGCATCAATCTCAATATTCCACGTGGTCAGATTTGCTGCATCTACGGCGAATCGGGTTCCGGCAAGTCAACATTGCTCAATCAGCTGGCGGGCATGGAAAAACCGACGAAAGGCGGCGTGCGCATCGGTGGCGTGCCGATCTCCCGCCTCGATGAACGGCAATTGGCGGAATTCAGGCAGAAACACCTCGGTTTCGTGTTCCAGTCCTACAATCTGCTGCCGAATCTCAATGCCATCGAAAACGTGGCGATGCCGTTGATGTTCCGGGGCGTGCCCAAACAGAAGCGCGAAGTGGTCGCCAGAACCATGCTCAGGCGTGTGGGCCTTGGCAAACGCATGAGGCATTATCCGACGCAGATGTCGGGCGGTCAGCAGCAGCGCGTCGGCATAGCGAGAGCCTTCGTGGCGCGACCGGAGGTCGTATTCGCCGACGAGCCGACCGGCAATCTCGACTCCAAGACCAAAACCGACGTGATGGATATGATCTGCGCGTTCGCACACGATTTCAATCAGACCATCGTGCTCGTCACGCATGACGACAACATGGCGCAATACGCCGACCGCATCGTCACGTTACTTGACGGGCGCATCATCGACGACCGACCCGTGCATCACGGCCGAAACAGGGCATGACGCAGACAGATACAGAGAAGAAGGACCGTTTTTCATGACCAACACCAATCGCAAGACTCGATTCGTCAACCTGCTGATCGCCACGGTGGCGGCAGTGGTCATCATGCTGACCTGCATGGTGCCTCATGCGTTCGCCATGGCCGGAGGTGCGGAATATGAGGCGGCACGGGCCGCGGCCGGTCAACTGGCCGACACCAATGCCGACGCGGGCACGGGATCGGACGGCACCGTCAATCCGGCGAATGGAGGCTCTGACGGCAGCGATGGCGGAAGCGAACAGATTGCCGGCCCCGTGCCGAACATCATCATCACCAACTTCACCTATGGCGATGGCTCCGTATCGGTCGGCAGTAGCTTCAATCTCGGTTTCACCTTCCAAAACATGGGCAAGGTGGCCGTGCAGAACATGGTCGTGACCGTTGACGGCGGCGAAAGCTTCGCCATCAACGGCGGCACGAACACCTTTTACTTCGATTCGCTGTGGGCAGGCTATTCGCTCACGCAGAGCGTGCCGATGCAGGCATTGTCCAGCGCGAAGAGCGGCGCCCAGGGCATTACCGTAAGCTTCAAATACGAATACGTCGATAATAATGTGCGCAGCTCCAACAGTTCCGACATCAAGATTTCGGTACCGGTCTCGCAGCCCGACCGTTTCCAACTGAGCGATCCGGTGCTCCCCGACATCATCAACGCCGGTGAGGAAGCCACCATCACCATGGCATACGTGAACAAGGGCAAGGGCGACATTTCCAATGTCGAGGCATCCATCGAAGGCGACGGCATCACCAGCACCCAGGCCACGCAGTACATCGGCAACGTGGCGTCCGGAGCGTCCGGATCCATAGGCTTCGCATTCACGCCGAACGAGGCGACAGAGACCGAGGCCAAACTGCGCGTGACCTACGAGGACTCCGACGGACAGTCGCAGACCAAGGAATTCCCGGTAAAGTTCACTGCGCAGGAAGCCGCCAAGCCTGACATCAACGACGGGATGACGCCTGATGATGGGCAGAACCAGCAGGGTGTTCCGGCATGGGTGTGGGCGCTCGTCGCCCTTGCCGTCATCGTGGCGATCGTGTTGACCGTCGTGTTGGTCCGCCGTCACAGGAAGAAGGCCAAGAAGCACGATATCGACGAGGATTGGGACGATTGGGCGTCCGGTGATTCTGCCGGTTCCGCCGCGGCCGACGAGGCGCCGACGCAGACGATTGCACCTGCCGATCCCGCATCCGCCGATTCCGCCAAGGGGCAGGCATGAGATTTTCCGATATCCTGCACACCTGCAGTCAGAATCTGTTCCGACGAAAGTCGCGCACGATTCTGACGGTGCTCGGCGTGGTCGTCGGCTGCTGTTCGATCGTGCTCATGATCTCGATCGGACAGGGCATCAACGAACGGAACGAGCAGATGCTCAAAAGCATGGGCAGCCTCAACGTCATCACCGTATACGCCGGCAGCGGCTCCCAAGGAGGGGGCGGATATGACGATGCCGTGAACTCCGCCGGTTCTTCGACGGAGGCGAAGCTGAACGACGATGCCGTGCAGAGCTTTCGCAATATTGCGGGCGTGAGCGGCGTGCTATCGGAAAAGACCCTGCAATATACCACTGATGCCACTGCAGGCGTCGGCAACCGGTATGCGGCGCAGTATCTGTCGGTCATGGGTGTCAACACGTCGCAATTGGAGGCATCCGGCTACACGCTCAAAAGCGGCCGATTGCCGTCAAGAAGCGGCGAAGTGCTCGTCGGCGAAGGCACCGCCTACAATTTTCTCGACAAATACCGGTCCGGCGCGGACATACAGCGGACCGCACCGGGCGGCTACGTCTGCGATGCGAGCGGCGAATGTCAGGAAAGCGAAGGTGAGGAGCCGTTCTTCGATGTGCTCACCACGAAAATAACGCTGATCACGGGGGCGAACTATCAAAGTCCGGACGATTACCGTAAGGTCGGCAGTGGGACTTCGGGCGGATCCGACACGGACGGCAATGCCGGCCAGCAGACTCCGACCATCTCCAACGAATACACGCCGGTAGGCGTAGTCAAGTCGAGCGACAACGGTTACGATGCGTTGAGCAACGGTGTGGTCATGACCATGGACGATATGAAGGCCTTGATGGCCAAGGCGGCCAATACCAGCGTCACGGACGTATCCCGCAACTTCACTTACGATCAGATTCTGGTACGGGCGGAAAACATCAAAGATGTGCCGAGTATCGAAGCCCAGATCAAGTCAATGGGGTACCAGACCTCGTCCTTCGAGCAGACGCGCAGGGAGATCGAGAAGCAGACGCAGGGCATTCAGTTGGCGCTGGGCGGTATCGGCGGCGTTTCGTTCCTGGTGGCCGCCATCGGCATCGCCAATACGATGATCATGTCGGTATCGGAACGAACGCGTGAAATCGGCATCATGAAGGCGCTTGGCTGTTATGTGCGTGACATTCGCGTGACCTTTTTGTGCGAGGCCGGTGCAATCGGTCTGATCGGTGGCGTGATTGGCTGCCTGATTTCCGCTTTTGGTTCGCTCGGCATCAATCTGGTGGCATTGCACGGATTCAGTTGGGAGAACGTCATCAAGGCCATCATGGGCGGTGATGACGTCAGCAGAATCTCCGTGATTCCGTGGTGGCTGTTTGCGGCCGCAACCGTGTTTTCGATCGCAGTCGGCGTGCTTGCGGGTTTCGGACCGGCCAATAAGGCCGTGAAGATTCCGGCGCTCGACGCCATCAAAAACGAGCAGTAGGCACTAGGGACGCGCCTGACGAATACGGTTGACGATACACTCGGACGTCAGGCCGTAACGCCGGTTGAGATCGGCAAGCGGCACACGGTCGGTGAACTCCTTGACCGCACCGAAATTGAGGACATGCACGGCGTTCGCCCGCGAATCGGTCGAATTGGCGTAGAAGGCGGTGATCTTCTCGCCCCATCCGCCCTCCAGTTGTCCATCCTCAAGGGTCACCACGATCCGGTGGCCATCCGCCAACATGGACAACAGTTCCTCATCCAACGAGGAATACTGCGGCACCGCAATCAGCGTGGCGGTCACCGGGAGAGCCGGCAGACCGTTCGAATCGCCATCGGCGCCGCCTTCCGACAGGCGGTCGACCACTTGGGAAGCCAACGCGACGGTGTTGCCAAGTCCCAGAACCGCGATATCCCGCCCCGCCTGAAGAATCTGATACCTGTTGAACGGACAATCGCCGGCATTGTCGACAGCCGGAATGACCGGTTCGTGGCCTGCGGCACGTGCTATCGGATCGAACGCCATATCCGCGGCGCGTTCCAACTCGAGAATCTGCTCGCCGGGCATGCGGATCGCCACCACGCCATGTTCGGACGGGCCGGTGGCCCACGCCAGCATGTCGAGCATCTGCTCGCCGCTGGTCGGCGCAAGGCAGGTCAGATCCGGGATATTCGCGAACATCGTGATATCAAAGGCGCCGGAATGCGTGTTGTCCGTACCGGAAAGGCCGGCGCCGAAAATCAGCAGCGTCACCGGAACATGGTTCAGCGACAACTCCTGCTGCAGCTGATCGAACGTGCGCTGGAAAAACGTGGCGGAAGTCGCCAACACCGGTCTTCCGCCGGCTTTGGCGATACCTGCCGCGAACGCCGCGGCATGTTCCTCGGTGATGCCGGTATCGATATAGTGCGCACCCGCGCGTTCACGGAAATCACGGGTTATGCCGTTCGACCCGGGTGTCGCGGGGGAGATGACCACCAATCCCGGTTCGTTCGCAAACCGCGATTCGAGCGAGTTCATCGCCATGGCGCCATAGTATTTACGCGCGTCGAGCGCCGCGTTGAGCGCAGAATCGGGATTCTGCCAGTGATTCGCCTCGCATTGGCCGGCATGCGGTTCGGTACCTGTCTGGTTGCAGCCATCCGAACCATTGTTGCCATCGCCGGCCGCTTCGTCGAATCCGAGTCCCTTGGTGGTATGCACATGCACCACGATCGGATGGTCGATGTCCTTGACTGCGCGCAGCGCCTCCACCAGCGCGTGTACATCGTTGCCCCGCTCCACATATCGGTAGTCCAGACCGAACGCTTTGAACAGGTTCAATGCGGCCGTGCCGTCCGACTTGCGCAGCGCCGCCAGCGAGCCGTACATGCCGCCGAAATCCTCGGCTATCGACATCTCGTTGTCATTGACGATGATGATGAGATTGCCGCCCTGTTCAGCCGCGTTGTTCAGTCCCTCGAAGGCGATCGCCGAGCTCAACGCGCCGTCGCCGATCACGGCGATCACATTGCCGATCGCGCTGGAACCGGAGGCACTGACCTGCATATCGCGGGTCTTCGCAAGACCGCAGGCCAATGAGATGGATGTGCCGGTATGCCCCAGCACGAAGGAATCGTGCTCGCTTTCGAGCGGATTCGTGAAGCCGGTCACCGACCCGAACTGTTTCGGATCGGTATAGGCCGTGGCACGCCCGGTCAGCATCTTATGCACGTAGCTTTGGTGGGAGACGTCGAAGACAAGACGGTCACGCGGTGAATCGAATACGCGGTGCAGGGCCACCGTCAATTCCACGACACCCAGATTCGAGCCGATATGGCCACCATGGCGCCTGCCGTATTCCAACAGGGTGCCACGGATTTCAGCGCACAGATCGGCAAGCTGCGAAGAGGAAAGGGCATGCACGTCGGCCGGAGAGTGTATCGAATTCAACATGCCAACGGTCATCTTGTCCAACGATCCTTTCCCTTGCCTTCCAAAGGCGAAATCCTATCGCACCATGTGCCCCCGCGGTGAGATTTGCGGGCAAATGACTGCAAAGTCTTCTCAACTGCGGCACAATGGAGTCTACGAAACGTTGCACACAGTATTCGCAAAGGAGGGCCAATGAGGGCCGTATACGCTGCAGGGGTGGATTACGACGATCCGCTGTCCGTGCTGGAGGTGGGCGAGCGGCCGGAACCACAAGGCAAGCCGTTCTGGTCGACCATCAGCGTGCATGCCTCCACCGTGAACCACCATGATGTCTGGAGTCTGCAAGGCGTGGGCCTGAGCGCCGATGCCACGCCGATGATCCTCGGCACCGACGCGGCCGGCGTGCTCGAAGAGGACATTCCCGTACGCAAAGGGCTCAAAGCCGGAAGCGAAGTGGTGCTCTACACGTTCATCGGCACCGACGGCGCAGGGGTCATGCCAGGGGAGCGACGCACCATCCTGTCCGAAAAATATGCGGGAACCATGGCCGAGCTGACGCAGGTACCCAGCGCGAACGTGTTCGCCAAACCGTCCAACCTGAACCTTGACGAAGCCGCTGCGCTTGGCACCAGCTGGTTGACCGCGTATTCGCTATTGTTCACCTCGGCGAACGTAAAACCCGGGGATACGATTCTGATTCAAGGTGCGGGCGGCGGCGTGTCCACTGCGGCCATACAGCTCGCGCATGCGGCCGGTCTGGAGGTGTTCGTCACCTCCCGCAGCGAAGCCAAGCGCGCCAAGGCCGTGGAACTCGGTGCCGACGCGGCCTTCGAACCCGCCGCACGACTGCCACGCAAGGTTGATGCGGTCATCGAATCGGTGGGCGCGGCCACATGGAGCCATTCGGTCAGATCGGTACGACCCGGCGGCACCATCGCCATCTGCGGCGCCACCACCGGCGACCAGCCCGGAGCCGAACTGACTCGCGTGTTCTTCCAAGACATCCGCGTGCAAGGCAACACCATGGGATCGCGAGAGGACTTCGCAAGACTGCTCCGCTTCGTGGAACACGCGGACCTGCATCCGGTGATCGACTCCACGTTCGCGCTCGCCGATGCGCGTCGCGCCTTCGCCAAAGTGATCGACGGCGATGTTTTCGGAAAGATAGTGCTGCACATCTAGCCGATTGCGTAAAGTAGCAAAGGTATTCTTGGCTATTCTCTACGGAGGTTTTCATGGCAGACAATAAGCCCGAAGTGGCGGTGATCATGGGCTCGGCGAGCGACTGGGAAACCATGAGGCATGCATGCGAGATACTCGACGAGTTCGAAGTGCCGTACATGAAGCAGGTGATTTCCGCACACCGCACTCCGGAACTCATGGGTGAGTTCGCCCATGACGCCCGTGCCAATGGCCTGAAGGTCATCATCGCCGGCGCTGGTGGGGCGGCCCACCTGCCGGGCATGGTCGCAGCCCAGACCACGTTGCCGGTCATCGGCGTTCCGGTGCGTTCCCACGCCCTGTCCGGCTGGGATTCGCTGTTGTCCATCGTGCAGATGCCTGGCGGCATCCCGGTGGCCACCACCGCCGTGGGCAACTCCGGTGCCACCAATGCGGGCCTGTTGGCCGTGAGCATGCTGAGCACCACCGACGAGCGCTTGGCCGAGGCTCTGCAGGAATACCGTGATTCATTGAAGGAAAAGGTGGCTGAATCCAATGCCCAGCTTGTCTGAGGAAACCGACGGCCGTGTCGAGCGTCTGATGCCGGGGGCTACCATCGGCATCATCGGCGGCGGCCAGCTCGGCCGGGGGGAGGGCACTTTTCATTGA
>OBUW01000347.1_pt1 | contig 28584 bp, 16 predicted proteins | sample 1475761 | NCBI WGS metagenome assembly OBUW01 (sample SAMEA2579908, study PRJEB22360) | human gut metagenome | biome: human gut; feature: human-associated habitat; material: faeces | place: Denmark | collected 2008/2010
ACCACCCGACCTACCGCATAAATGTGGTGAGGGATAAACCCCACATTGTGGGGTTGACCCTTCCGATGGAGGTCGGGTGGAGAGTGAATTTATATGTAAGATAGTTAAGTATAATAATATAGGATCTATAAGTATAGATAAGGTATTAGAGAGTACGATTAACAGTAAAGTAGGGGAGGCTAACCACCCGATCCGCCTCCTACCGAAGGTACGGAGGTACGGATCGGGTGTAGTGGAGGTTTATCCACCACCACAGGTGATGTATCAGGTATACGCTACCTGACCCCACCTGAAATATAATACCCCAGGTGGGCCTGCCCCACCCACCAACTCGACCAGTAGGCCAGCTGCTTCCGCCCTTTATTTAATATTTATTTATTAGGAATTATTTTCCTTACCTATAAAAATAATATTTTATATATATAAGATATCTCAATATAGACCACCCGACCTACCGCATAAATGTGGTGAGGGATAAACCCCACATTGTGGGGTTGACCCTTCCGATGGAGGTCGGGTGGAGAGTGAATTTATATGTAAGATAGTTAAGTATAATAATATAGGATCTATAAGTATAGATAAGGTATTAGAGAGTACGATTAACAGTAAAGTAGGGGAGGCTAACCACCCGATCCGCCTCCTACCGAAGGTACGGAGGTACGGATCGGGTGTAGTGGGACTTCACCCTACCTCCTCCAGAGGTAGGTGACCTTATCTCTATTTAATATGTAGATATTATCTACTAAGTACCTATATTATATATTAGTCTCCACCCGAGATCGAAGATCTCGGGAGGATTAACATTAACTTAACTTATGATATAACATACACTTAATATAAAGATAGATTAGTCACCCGATCCGGCCTCCTACGGAGGTACGAATCGGGTGTATATTAATTAGTTAGTATTAATAGAATATATTGATATAGTTAAAGTAGATATAATACCCACCCGAGATCAGAGATCTCGGGTGGGCTAAGACCCACCCGATACTTAGTATCGGGTGGTTATACTCTATATATATCTCTTATAGAAATATAATTCTTACCTATAAAATAAATCTCTATATAGATAATATAATAATGAGATAATTTATACTTAAAGTAGGGGAGCCTAACAGCCCGATCCGCCTCCTACCGAAGGTACGGAGGTACGGATCGGGCAGACGCAATACCTCGAATAGCTATGATCCTCATCAATATACTATTATATATATAAATAATCATATTACATCTAATACATGTAAATATAATATAGTTGTCTCTGCACCTACATGACTTGTATTAGTGAAATCATAATTATATACACGTCAAGTACATATCATTAACATTATAGTTAACATTATCATATGTAAACCATGTAATCCAGTTAAACTAAAGAATGTAGAACCATATACTCCATCACTAAGTGTAAATCCAGCATATGAATACTCTAAGTATTGGAAATATACGAATAATGCAATTAATATAGTTGTATAAGTAAATCCATATAATGTATTAGTTCTATTACCATTAATTAATGCATGATGAGCATAAGTTACAGTAACACCTGAAGCTAATAATATAATAGTGTTAAGTAATGGTAATTCAGCTGGTGATATAGTAGGGATACCTACTGGTGGTCACTGCATACCTAAATCCATAGTTGGGTTTAGTGCTGAATGTAGATATGCTCAAAATAATGAGGCAAATATTAATATCTCACTTACTACAAATAATAGGAATCCTTGGTTAAGTCCACGTTTAACTGCTAAAGTATGATCTCCTAAATATGTACTTTCAGCTATAATATCTTTAAATCATAAAGTCATACTATATAATACTGCTATTATTGCTAAGAATATAGGTCATATACTAGCGATATAACCATGAGCTGTAAGACCTAATGATAATGCTAGGTCCATTAGACTGAATGAAGTGAATATAGGTCATGGTGAAGGACCTACTAAGTGGAAAGGATGTAGTTGTAAATAACCACGTACATTATTAGTCATTAATTTAATAAAGTAAATATATAAGAATAATATATATGATGGGAATGGCTGGATTTGAACCAGCGTAATTTGCTTAAAAGGCAAAGGTCCTAACCATTAGACGACATTCCCAGGTTACCTATTATGTGAGTAGGATATAGTAACAGACCCGAGATCGTAGATCTCGGGTGAAGTCAGTCCTGACTGTAGCCTCCAGCCCCACCCGACTAGTCGGGTGGGCGGGTAGAATTAAATTATATCTTTATATATTCCCTAACTTAGTTATACCCTAATATTAATGTTAACTCATCGGTGACCTATAAGGTCACCTAATAGGTGAGACATATCACAGATAGATAACTTTATATTACATAAGTATAACTATAACCCACCCGATACATAGTGAATACATACGCAGTATTATTCGCTTACCGACCCTCTAAAAGAGGGTCGGATAGTATCGGGTGGGTGTTGGGTTACATCTATCTTTATATACTATTTATATTTTAGGTATACTCTATACTCAGGACTTGTCCCCATCTGGGGACAGTAGAACCCTTCCCTTCCCTGAAGGGGAAGGGTATGCCCCAGCTAGGTACAATATATACTATCTAGTATATTAAATATAGTAATATAGAATATATTATATCTATATATACCCGGTATCCTGTAGAGGATACCGGGTGATAGGTATTAGCAATATAGGTATAGTATACTAAGTATAACCACCCGTAGATCTATGATCTACGGGTGGGTAGGTTTGTTATATCTTAATTATGTTATATATATCTTTTATAGGTAACCTTAACGATTGTGATGAAATTGGTAGACATAGTACACTTAAGCTGTTCGGGCTTATGCCGTGTGGGTTCGAATCCCTCCAATCGTAATATTATGGGATAGTTCTAATGTTGGTAATTAGAGTTATATTGTAGCTATAACGCCATTGGCTGCGACTGTTCGATTCAGTCCTATCTCATAAATCGGTAGCTATAATTCAAGGGTAGAATTCCCGTATGTGGCACGGTCAATCTGAGTTCGAATCTCAGTAGTTACCCTTTAGTCTTATTAGCTCAATAGGCAGAGCATTCGTTTTGTAATCGAAAGGTTATAGGTTCAACTCCTATATAAGACATAAGACCCTATGATCTAATGGTATGATGCGACTTCTTCATAGTCAATATACGAGTTCAATTCTCGTTAGGGTTAATAAAACTAACAAGATCTATATAGGAGATATCTCTCTACCTATAAACCGATCCAAATTCCTTGGATTTGGATCGGGTGTGTTATACCTTATCTTATATACATATACTTATATTATACCTTATATTATATATATATATAACCTCACCCGAGATCTATGATCTCGGGTGTAGAGGTTTAACCTATACTCACTTACACTTATCTTAACTTATATTAATACTAGATTATTATATTACCACCCGATCCTACTTATAGTAGGATCGGGCTCAGGTTAACTTGTATAGTGGTTACATATAGATATCCTCATATTCATAGTTATCTATATCTATATATACCACCCACCTCCTTAGGTGGTGGGTGGCTAGTACTATATTCATTATATAGAGTATTATATTATTTATATAATTATATATTATAGATAATAATCATTCTTACCTATAACCTTAACCCGTGGGGAACGAGGGAGAGGAGGAGGCATCTAGTGGACTTACACCCGGAGATCATAGATCTCCGGGTGGTGTATTACAGAGAATAATTCCTTAAATCTACACTGCGTATAATAATAAGAATGAGATCATTAAACAGAATAATCCACAAGCCTCACTTAAAGCGAAACCTAAGATAGCCTGAGGGAATAATGTACTACGTAATGATGGGTTACGTGATGTACCATTGATTAAGGCTACGAAAACTAAAGCGATACCGATAGCGGCACCTCCTAATCCTAATGTGGCGATACTAGCACCAATGTATTTAGCAGCTAAAGCTAATTGCATATTAAATAGATATATATTGATTATATTAAAAGCCATATATTAGCCTAATAGGATTCGAACCTATGTCTCCCGATTATCAATCAGGCTCTCTACCACTGAGATATAAGCTAAAGTAATACTACATTACCTATATAGTGGCCCGCACAACCTCTGAAAGAGGTAAGTGCGGGCCTGGAATGGTCCTATAACGAATATCTAATGTAATGATACTGAATCTTTAATATATCCAGATAATAAGATACTAAATACATAAGCTTGTATAATAGCAATACCTACTTCTAAGATAGTAATAGCAATAACAGCCACTATAGGTACAATACCTCCGATAAATCCTAAGATAGATGATGACATTAAGTTAACAATTAATGAACCTAAGATTAACATAAGTAAATGTCCAGATAATATATTAGCACCTAGACGTAGACCTAGTGATATAGCACGTGAAGAATAAGATAATGCTTCGATAAGGACTAGTATTGGAACTAGAGGTAATGGAGTACCACTAGGTACGAATAAGGCAAAGAAACCTCATCCATGTAAATATAATCCTAATATAACATTACCTATTCATAAAGCTAAACTAAATGATACAATAGCTACTAATTGGGCTGATATAGCAAATGAGTAAGGTATCATAGAGATTAAGTTAGCAGCAAAGATTAAGTTAAATATAGTAAATATTAGAGGGAAGAAATGACCTCCAGCTTTACCTATTTGTGAGTAAACTAAGTTTAAGATAGTATCATAGATAGCGATAATAGCTACACCTCAACGTGTAGAACCTAAACGTCCATTACTAATAATAGATGTATAACCGAATATGATACTAACAACTATAATTAAGTATAGAGTATAGTTAGTTAAGGCTAAAGTTAAGATATTATTAACCATAAGTAATGGTTTAATTTCGAATTGATCTAAAGGTGAATAGAACATTATAAATAAAAGGTACCGTATAGGATACAGGTTATATAGGGGATTAAGAAAGGCCAGACATAGTGGTAAGGTAGGGCCCACCCGGGATCTTTGATCCCGGGTGGGCTATGTAGAGGTTATTACCCTATACACGTACTATTATAGCTCTAGCTACTAATAAACGTAATACATTTGGTAATATTATAGTAGCACTTAAATATAATAATATTGATACAGCTGCAATACCTGTAGTTAATAAATTCATTCAATAAAAAGGAACTAATTGTGGCATGTTAAAATATAATAAAATGATAAAATAAAAGTATAATATCAGGTTGAGAGGACTCGAACCCCTAGTCTCCTACACCCAATGTAGACTCGTTACCAATTACGATACAACCTGAGTATATAGTATAGAGCTATATTATATTAATATCTATGTTAATATGAAAATATGATTTATATGTATTAGACTTTAAACTATATATAACACTATGTAGGGAATTGAACCCTAATAAACTTATTTGCAATAAGTTCTCAGCACCAGCTAAAACATAGTGAGGAAATACGATAGACGTGAATCGAACACGCACAGTAGCATTGGAAGTGCCAGGGTCTACCATTAACCTACTATCGTAAAATAAGAATATAATAAGTAAAATAAGTATATTATAGGTTACCTATAAGAGAGGTATAGTGAACCTGATACTAGCTCCATAGAGTCCACAATAAGTGGACTTACCTCTGCAAGAGGTTGGAGGTGGATCGGGTTTAACTAATAGGTGAGAGATAATCTCTTAAATCCAAGGGTTTATATAGTACTAGTTCTAACTCACCCGATCCTACCTAAGGTAGGATCGGGTTAAGGTTAAGTTATAAGTATAAATATGAGTATAATATATATGTAAATGTAGAGATATACATACATATAACCCCACCTACCTACCGCAAAATGTGGTTAGGGATAAACCCCACATTGTGGGGTTGACCCTTCCCTAGGAGGGAGGTAGGTGGGGAATAGAATAGGTTATATTAGATGTATATCAATAATATTACGTTTCCTATTAAGTTCACTCAAGACCCCACCCAAATCCTTTGGATTTGGGTGGGGTTCATCTTATAGGTACGCGTTGATAAATTACTCCTGTTATATGTTATAGACTTTTGTTATCATTATGTTTCCACATGTATGAGTTCCCATTATATGAGTTATGTAACTAGATGATTATTTAGTACTAGTCATAAGGATATAGGTATATTATACCTTATCTATGGTATGGTTAGTGCTATGGTAGCTACAGGTATGTCAGTTATAATTAGATTAGAATTATCTGGACCTGGTCCAATGTTCCTACACGGTAATAACCAAGTATTTAACGTGTTAGTAACTGGACATGCTATAGCTATGATCTTCTTATTCGTAATGCCTATCCTTATCGGTAGTTTTGGTAATTACTTCTTACCTATAATGATAGGTGCAGTAGATATGGCCTTTGCTCGTCTGAATAACATCAGTTTCTGATGTTTACCTCCTGCATTAGTTTGTGTTATCGCTTCAGTTCTTATTGAAACTGGAGCTGGTACAGGTTGAACGGTTAAGATTAAGCTGTTCGAAAAAATATCATTCGATGCATGAAAGACCTTATTTAATTATATTAAATCTAGTATAAGATACTCGTATTTAAGTACAGTTATAATTCTTATAATAGCTTGAGGTTCACATGCCTGTACGCCCGACCTTTGGTCGGGCCTACATCAGAGACTTAACATGATAATACATAAGAGATATAAATCTAGAGTTAATAATAGAGATAATATTATTAATAAAGAGGAATGATTAGTAGGGTTAACTGATGGGATAGGGGCCTTCAATATAGATATAACCCCACACGGGATCGAAGATCCCGTGCGGGTACCTAAAGTTAGATTTAGTTATACCTTAAGTTTACCTAGACATAATATACAACTATTATATAAAATTAAAAGTATATTAGGACCAGGTAATATCATTAAAGATAAATTTAAATGTAAGTATATTATATCTAATAATAAACATCTCATTAATACTATATTACCATTATTTGATAAATATCCTTTATTAACATATAAGTATAATAGATATAGGGTATTTAGAGAGAGTATAATAATGTATAAGGATGAGACTCGATCGATAGGAGACAGGGTATCAAGTATCCGGGTTCTCTGTAAGGCCTCCTCAGCGAATGCTGAGGAGGCCTCTCCGGTCTGATATAATGTAGACCCTAATTCCCTCAACCACATTAATCATATTATCTCTAAAAGTTGATTAATAGGTTATATAGAAACTCAAGGTAAAGTATCTATAATTAATAAAAATAATAAATTAGTACATAGATTTAGTATAAGGACAAAGAGGGATCCAATTATATTAAATGCTCTAAAGCGAATATTTCATATTAGTGCCTCGGTGAAGTATGGGGACGGCCTATACTCCCTCGATACCACTAACAATAGGAGCATTCATAATATAATTGAATATTTTATTACTAAAGATCATACTATCTTATTTTTAGGTATGATTAATCTAGAATTTTCAATATGAAAAAGATCATATTATAAATATAAGAATAAACCTCTGGCGCTTGCTAAAGCACAATCCCTTATCTTGAAAATTCATAACCCTTCCCTCTCTTAAAATTAAGAGAGGGTCAACCTCACATATGTGGGGTTGACCCCTTATGTATAAGGCATAGTCCGAACAATTACGTAAGTAATTGATATAATGATAGTATAAATATATATTTATATGAGATTATTAACATATTGTTATCCACCTCTATCATCAATTAGTGCACATTCAGGTCCTTCAGTAGACTTAGCCATATTTGCTATTCATCTTACAAGTATCTCCTCATTATTAGGTGCAATTAACTTTATAGTTACAACACTTAATATGCGTAGTATAGGAATTCATATGATAGACATGCCTTTATTTGTATGAGCAATTTTCTTCACAGCGATATTGTTATTACTATCATTACCTGTATTAACAGCGGGAGTTACTTTATTATTAATGGACCGTAACTTCAACACTGGATTCTACGAAGTAGCAGCTGGTGGTGATCCTATCTTATACGAGCACTTATTTTATGTAATTACATTAGGGATCCCATGCTGCTACTTTATAAGTATGTATTTACATACTAACCTCTTTAATGTAGACATTAAAGAGGAAGGATTTATATTTACTAAGTTTTACCAACTATATAGTAAATATTATCCTAATAACCCATTACCTTCAGAGGAATTCCTTACTTGGTTTATAGGGTTCTTTGAAGGTGATGGGACATTCGTTATAGGTAAACATGAGAAATACTTAACCATAATACAACCAGCTATAAATAAACATGTCTTAACATATATATGTTCTAACTTAGGTATCGGTAATATAGATGTTCATTCTAAAGGTAACAACACATTAAGTTGATCAGTTAAGAACCATAGACAGATATACTTGCTATGCTTATTATTTAATGGTAATTTAGTATTACCTACTAGATTATATCAACTAATGAAATTTATAGGTTATATTAACCTTATATTACTAAAGAATAATGTTAATATTATAAAGTTCAAAGATTATATTAAGCGTCCTAGTTTAAATGATACTTGAATATTAGGTTATACTGACGCTAAAGGTACATTTAGTGTTAATATGACTAAATTAGGTACTTATAGAGTAAAGTATATATTAAGAGAGAGATATGAGTGTAATAAAGGGGTATTAGAGTACATATTAGGTTTATTTAGTAAAGAGATGTTACACCGGCCCCAGGATAGCAAAGCTATCATGGGGCCGGGAAGTGGCTCCCTCGGAGCTGTATCCCAACACCATAATACTCCTAATATATGACTATTATATATTATTGATAATAATTGTAAATATATATTATCTTATTATAATAAATATAAACTTATATCTAAGAAAATAGATACATATAATATGTTTAGGGATATATTAGTATCAGATAGTATAAATCTAAATGATATTAAATATATAAGTAAGAGTATGGGTAATATAAATAGAGCCTTACAAGGATAATGAAGTATTGAAATAGAGGGTATGGTTTAGTGCAAGCTATTAGAAATAATAGGTCAGTGTTCGTATTAACAACTATAGGTAAGAACTTATTTAATTGAACATCTAAGGATGTACCATACCCTAGTCAATTATATTGGCTACATCATAGGTACGGTTAACTACTACTCAAGTATAGACCGTCGGTCGTAGTCCTCTTAGAGGACTACGATCGCTACAGACTGCCTCTATGATGGGTATCTATAAGATGCTTAATGTACAGTCGAAATCTCACCAACCTAAAAGGTTGGTGGTCATATTAAATATGAAATATCTATTACATGAGTATAAAGTAATAGAATGTATATACATTACCTGTTAATAATAATAGGGTTATATTAAGATAAGGATTCTTCGGTCAAGGATGGCCCTATATAATTGTGAGATTATATATGTATTACACTATATGCTGGAAGTTAATGTATTATATAGGGATATTGATTACTAGTATAATAAGCCTAACAGGCCCCATACCATATTACATATGGTATGGGGCCCATAGAGGAAGTTCCTCTATAGCCTATACAGTTAAAATATTAATATCTTATACTTTAAGTATCATTAATAATCAGCAGATAACCAATAATAATAATTATTTAGTAGGAATCTCAGAGACTACACGTGTAAGAACTATCAAATTTAATCAATGACTTGGTGGTTTAATAGATGCTAATGGTAACTTTAAGATAATTAATAAGATAAATGCTCAATGTGAGATAATAGTATCTATTAATGATGAGAAGTTATTAAGGCAAATCCAGAATAAATATGGAGGTTCTATTAAATTGAGATCAGGTAATAAAACTTTAAGATATAGATTAATTAATAATAATATTAAATATTTAATTAAAGATATTAATGGTAATATACATACTAATAAAAGGTTAGTAGAATTACATAAGATATGTAATATATTAAATATATCAGTACTTAGACCTGTACCATTAGATAAGGATAATGGATGATTTAATGGGTATTTTGATGGTAAAGGTATAATAGAGTATAATATAAGTACTAAACCTCAAATAAATATAAGTGTAACAAGTAGATTATATGGGGATATAGAAGTATATAAGGATATATGAGGTGGAGACATACGGTTTGATCCGGGGAATAACGGATCTTATAGGTGAGACATATCACGTTATATAGATATTATTCAATATTATAATTATAATAAAGTTCATCCATCTAGATCTACTAAGTTCAAGAGATTAATATTAATTAAGGAGTTTTATAGATTAATAGAACTTGATGCTTATAAAGCATCAAGTGGTTTATTACATAAAGCCTGATTATTATTCACCAATAAATGATAGTTTAAGATATAGTCCATATTGCATCCAGAGGTATATATTATCATCATACCTGGTTTTGGTATTATTTCACATGTTATCAGTACTTATACTAAAAAACCTATCTTTGGTCAAATCGGTATGATTTACGCCATCGGTAGTATCGGTCTACTAGGTTTCCTAGTATGATCACATCATATGTATGTTGTAGGTTTAGATATCGATAGCCGTGCTTATTTCACTAGTGCTACTATGGTTATTGCTATACCTACAGGTATTAAAATCTTCTCATGATTAGCCACATTATATGGTGGTGAATTACGTCTAGCTGTTCCAATGTTATTCGCATTAGGTTTCCTATTCTTATTCACTATCGGTGGTTTAACTGGTGTTATGTTAAGTAACGCTAGTATAGATGTAGCCTTCCATGATAAAAGTAAATATCATTTACGATATAAAAAGTATATAATACTATATTGAGTAGGGTTATTAGATGGAGCTGGTAATATACAAGTTAACCATACTAATAGTAAATTACTATATAGATTCATCATTAGACTTAATTATAATATACTTAATCTATATATGTTAACTTTAATACAACATATATTAAAAGGTCATATTTATATTAAACATAATAATATAAATTGAGTAGTTAATAATAAGGATGAGATAATGAATTTGATAAGGATATTAGATAAATATCCAGTATTAACTACTGCTAGACGAACTCAGCTAGAGTTTATGAAAGCCAATATTAAGTATGATAATATTAATTGATATTTATCCAATAGAAATCTTAAATATAATAATATAGATATATATAAATCTAATATTATTAAATACCTTAATCGAGAGAGGGATATACAATATCCACATTTTAAATTATGATTATTAGGTTTTATAGAATGTCAAGGTACATTTAATATACATCATAAAGATCCTATCTTTAAGATAGGATTATATAATGATAAGTACCTATTAGGGTATATAAATGATTGATTAATAGGTAAGAACAAGATTAAATCTAAAGGTAATGAATTGTATATATTAGAAATTTATAATAAGTCAGTCTTAATTAGACTGGCGAACCACATCTCAACATATGGCCTCCTCGGTCATAATAGTATTCACTTTATTAATTTCGTTAACTTGATTAAATAAATGTGTCATGTAGTCATTCCACTATGATATATATAATACTATATATCGGTAATATATATATATAAATATAAATATAGATATATATATTGCTAACGGTAAAATCTTTCTACAATATAACTAATAGGATGAATAAAGTTAACTCAACACCCGAGATCTTCGATCTCGGGTGGTAATAGAGGTTTATTATTCATAAAGACAATACCGTGGTAACCTTCATAAGCATGAAGGATACCGTAGAGACTAAACGTGGAAATCAATAATCTTATTAAGTTAAGATTACGATAAGTTATAGTCCGATCCTTTAGGTAACTAAAGTTAAATAGACATATTATGTAGTAGGTCACTTCCACTATGTATTATCAATGGGAGCTTTATTCAGTTTAATTGCCGGTTATTACTATTGAGGTCCAGCTATGTTTGGGCTTAAATATAATAAAGTATTAGCTGAGGTACACTATTGATTATTATTTGTATCAGTAAACATTATCTTCTTACCAATGCACTTCTTAGGATTGAATGGAATGCCTCGTCGTATACCACAATATCCTGATGCATTTGTAGGTTGAAATGTTGTAAGTTCATGAGGTTCAATCATGTCAGTAATATCAGTATTAATTGGATTATATAGTGTATTAGTTCAATTAACAAATGGTGAGAATGAGCGTGAAGAAATACAAGTAACACCTGATTACTTAGAATCAAATAATACACGTGATGTTAGAGATTCAGATCTTGAATTAATAACATCAAGACCAGCTCAATATCATACATTTAGTGAGTTACCAATATTAATACAACAAATATAAATATTCCCTGTACCAAGCCCGAGATCGGAGATCTCGGGCTATAAGAGATGTGCATCATTGGATAGGAGGTTATTTTATAGGTGAGACATATCATAGTATTCACTTTATATACATCTCCTTATATAGGTAACTATACTCTTATCTTATAGTTCAATGGTAGAACAACATACTTCTAATATGTATATATAGGTTCGATTCCTATTAAGGTATATATTTACTTTCACTTTATAGCCGTTAGATTAATGGTAGATCATGGATTTTACACGTCTAAGATAATGGTTCAATTCCATTACGGCTAATTAAGAGTATAGCTCAATGGTAGAGCAGATGTCTTCAACACATTTAATGATAGTTCGAATCTATCTACTCTTGGCCTTTGTAGCTCAATGGTAGAGCAATCGCTTGAAGCGTGATCTGTCTGAGTTCAAGTCTCAGCATAGGCATACACCTCCACCCGAGATCATAGATCTCGGGTGGACTCTGACGCATAGTATAATGGTAGTACACATTACTACGGATAATGATATAGGTGTTCGAATCACCTTGCGTCGAATGTTACTATTAACCTTAGTTACATACATAGTTTATATCGCTTATAATCAACGAGATATACTACATATTAATAGACTAGCTGTACTAGCTTTAAGTTTTGTAGCATATCTAGCATGAGAAAGTATTGGTATTCAATACAGTAATTTCACTTTACTTAATGATTGATTCCAATATACTCCAGGTAACGCACCAATAGTTTTATTATTAATTATATTAGTTATAACTTTATTAGTATATTTAACTACTACTCAACGTTATATAACTCCTAATAAATGAATAGCATTATTAATGTTAGTAAATTTAATAGGTTTAATATTATTTCCTATGGTAAATGACCTAATACCTTTATACGTAATCATTGAATTACAATCTTACTCTCTTTACCTATTAACTGGTGTTTATAATAAATCATATAATGCTACTCGTGCAGCTATATTATACTTCGTTACAGGTGGTATAGCCTCAGTACTTATATTATTATCATCAGCTGAAGTATATGAAGCTACAGGTTTAACTAATTTATCTGAAATTAGTACTTATTATAGTATATCAGGTATTAATACTTGAACATCCTTTGATATATTATTAATTGCTTTAGTATTCAAAATGGGATTAGCACCTTTACATGCATGAAGTATATCTGTATATAGTTATGCTCCATTATATATAACTGCATATATTAGTATTGTAGCTAAAGTATCTATAATGTCATTTATCTATTTAAATATACATTTATTTAGTACACAATTATTAATATTAGCTTTTTACTTATCAGTAGCCGTGGCAGCATATACACCATTATATCAAGTTAATATTAAATCTATATTAGCATATAGTGGTATATTAAACTTCGGATATTTATTAACAGCAGTATTAACTAATGATAATGCATATTATATTTATATAATACAATATAGTTTAACACATGTGACTATATTCTTATGTATATTAGCGATAACAGAGTATACTAATAAACCTGCATCATATTGATCACCTATAGTAAATGTTAATCAGTTAGTGGTACCTAATAAAGCATTATGTATAGCCTTAATAGTATGTTTATTCTCCTTAATAGGAATTCCTCCTCTACCTGGTTTCTATGGTAAATATTATATTATTGTAGGTTTAATGTCTAATGGTCTAAACTTAGAGGCATTAACTATAATAGTATTTAGTGTTATAGCTACTTATTATTATGCTTATATAATTAAACAATTAGCAAGTAATTTATATAATAATAATACTAATGTTATAGCAACACCTATTAATAGTACATTAGGTTTTATAATAAGTATATTAATGGTAATATTAATAACATTTTATATGTATTTACCAACTCTATTAGATGGGTTAACATTATTACATAGTTAATGTTTACATTCTATATGTATTTAGCACCTATAGTAGCTGGTGTATTAATAGGTCTTAATTGATTATTAGCTAAGAGTAATCCTAATATTGATAAAGCAGGACCTTTTGAATGTGGATTTACTTCATATCAACAATCACGTGCTGCATTTAGTGTAGCTTTCATATTAGTAGCTATATTATTCTTACCATTTGATTTAGAGATATCATCTATATTACCTTATGTAACTAGTGCATATAATAATGGATTATATGGATTAATAATATTAATAATATTTTTAATGATGTTAGTTATAGCTTTTATATTAGAGATACAATTAAGAGTATTAAAGATAGAGCGTAGTTATGATAAGGATAGATCAGATAGTAATTATTATGATCATGAGATATAAGTATTCGTTATAGGTCCCTCGGATGAGGGATCGGAGGTTATATTCACCTATATAACATATATAATAAAGGGTCGTTAATTGTGATTAATTAGATCTTTTATAAAGGTGAGTTAGATTCACGCTACGAGTATATAGATGAATACAGGGTGGGATGTGGTTGTGGTTCTTCTTCTTCTTGTATTACGAGTTTGATCTAACTCCCTAATTATATTTATTGTATTATTAATTTAAAATATAATTATATTTAAAAGTGTGTTGTTCTATATGTATTCATATACTTATTGAGATTGAGATAGTATATATAACTAATTATATTAAATAAATATATATATCTCCGGATATAGATTCTTAGTATATAAGTCATATACTAAGGTACTAGAGTATAATCAAGGTTATATATATGATAAAAGACTATTATCATTTAAATATAAAGTATATATATATGATACTCGATTAAGAGTATAGGACACACGATAAGGATAGACGTGGCAGGTGACGGAGCACCCTTAGCGAATATATCTAAGTAATAGGTATATAAATAAATATTCACGGTAATAAGGGATCTAGACCCGATCCACCACTGTAAGTGGTGGATCGGGTGTAGTGGAGGTGCTTATATACAATATTATATCTCACCTATATGATTTATCTTTACCCTATAAAACCTCTTTATCTCTTATATAGGTAACTGACCGGATTAAGTTCCTCTTATATATAAAATAATCATTTTTGTAATTTTAAATAATTAACTTTTAATTATGCCAACACGTAAATCTAATACTTATTTAAGTTTAGTTAATAGCTATCTAATAGATAGCCCACAACCTAGTAGTATTAACTACTGATGAAACTTAGGTTCTTTATTAGGCCTATGTCTAGTCATCCAAATAGCTTCAGGAGTTTTCCTAGCTATGCATTATAGCTCTAACATAGAATTAGCTTTCGACTCTGTAGAGCATATTATGAGAGATGTGAATGCAGGTTGACTTATTAGATACATTCATGCTAATGGTGCCTCATTCTTCTTCATATGTATGTATTTACACATTGGGAAAGCTTTATACTATGGTTCATATAAACAACCAAGAGTTATGCTATGAGTTATAGGTGTAGTTATATTTATACTTACTATGGCCATAGCATTTATGGGTAACACTTCTTACAATAGCCCTAAATCATTTAATTATATTAATCTTAATAAATCTAATTTAAATTATATTAACTTATCTCCTTTTAATAAATCTATTAATTATATACATAAGAGATATCTGTCTACTAAATCTAAATCTAATGATATACTTGAACCTTCAGATATATTTAAAGAGATAGGTATTGAACCTGTTGTATGATGAGATGATTTACATATCTATAAAAATCAAATGTCTATGCATAAGGAATTAAAAAAGAAGACAGGTGTTTATATTATAATTAATAAAATTACTCGTGCTTATTATATTGGTTCTGCTATAACTAATAAATTATATGTTAGATATAGTGACCATTTACTATATTTTAGAGGTAGTAAACCATTAAAGGAATCAGTCTTAGAATATGGATTGAAGAGTTTTATATTTGGTATATTAGAATATAATAATAATATTATAACTAAGAAAAACCGGAAGGTTTTATGGGAGATAGAGAATAAATATCTATCACTATATCAACCAATATATAATAAATATCCTCAAGCGGATAGTCCTAAAGGATATAAGCATTCAGAGGAAAGTATAGCTAAAATGAAGCTAAATTTTACTTCTGAGCGTAAAGAGAAATATAGTAAGATGCTTAAAGTAAAAAATATAATTTTAACCTCCGAAGTTAAATTAAAGTTACGTAATTTAGCTTTAAGTAGATCTAAAGATTATATATCTGAGGAAGGTAAATTAAGACAGAGTTTAAGTAAACAAGTTGATGTTAATTTATATTTAGATGATACTTTATTATGTACAATTAAAGGTATAAATAAAGCTGCTCATTTATTATGTTGTAGTTATTCAACTATACATCGTAGTATAGAGAAAGGTTATATTTATATACCTGATTCTTTCATACGTTATTTAACTAATGATTATATTAATAATAATAATGATATTATTAGTAAGATTAATAAAGATAATAAAGTAAGTAAGGTAAAATATAAATCAGGAAATAAAGATTGACCGGATCATACTAAAGTAGATATTAAATTAGTATAATATTAATGGTAGTCTACCTTGATAAATAATAATTTATAATATAATAATAACTTTTATAGGGAATATTATATAGAGGTATAATCGAAAGACGATTAGTATAGTCACCCGACCTACTTAGGGTAGGTCGGGTGGATACGGCGACATTAGTGAAAACGGTTAATGTGATAAGACCGTCGGTTATATAAAGAATCGCTACAGACTGCACCACTAATGGATATCTGAAATGATGTTTAATGTACAGTCGGTGTTAGCCATAACTCGTATTGTTTAGTGTACGGGCAAATGAGTCATTGAGGTGGCCTTAATAGCCTCAAATAAACTAGATATAATAGATGTCTATTCACCTATAATATCTATTTATAGTATTATATCGTACCTTATGCAATTAAATTATAAGAAATAAGTATATTAATATAATGCAATATGATTGAAAACGGTTAAGACTAAATCAAGACCGTGGGTAGATAATTTCTATCCGTACAGAGTAGTTCAATCGTAGTTATCTGAAATGATATCTAATGTGTATTCGTAGGTTATCTTAAGATAATGGCTTAAGACACAAGGCTTATACTTAATACTGTAGACAGTAACTTATAAGTACAGGATATATTTATATAATATGTAAATATAGTTAATCTAGGCGACTGTTATTACAAATTTATTATCAGCTATACCTTTCATAGGTAATGATATCGTACCATTTATATGAGGAGGTTTCTCCGTTAGTAACCCTACTATACAACGGTTCTTTGCATTGCATTTCTTATTACCTTTCATACTTGCTGCATTAGTATGTATGCACTTGATGGCCTTACATGTACATGGTTCATCTAACCCTGTAGGTATTACTGGTAATATTGATAGATTGCCAATGCATCCTTACTTCATATTTAAAGACTTAATTACTGTCTTTGTATTCTTATTAATATTTAGTTTATTCGTATTCTATTCACCTAATACATTAGGACATCCTGATAACTATATACCAGGTAACCCTATGGTAACACCTCCTTCAATTGTACCAGAATGATACTTATTACCATTCTATGCTATACTTCGTAGTATACCTGATAAATTAGGTGGTGTTATCGCTATGTTCGGTGCTATACTTATATTATTAAGTCTACCTTATACTGATAGATCTATTATTAGAGGTAATAGTTTCAAAGTATTATCTAAATTAGCATTCTACTTATTTGTATTTAACTTTATCTTATTAGGTAATTTAGGTCAATTACATGTAGAAGTACCTTATATACAATTAGGTCAATTTGCTACAGCATATTACTTTGCTCATTATATAATAGTTGTACCAGTAATAAGTACATTAGAGAATATATTATATTATATAGGAACACAGACAAGAGTTAAATAATTATTCTAGGTAACATCCACCCGATCCAAATTCTTTGGATCGGGTGGTGGGGCCAGCCCACCCTAGATCTTCGATCTAGGGTGGATGCCTTCATCATACTTTAACTTAACCTTTTGTATAGGTAAGTGAACTATAGCTCAATGGTAGAGCGCTCCACTCATAATGGATTGATCTCGGTTCAATTCCGAGTAGTTCAACATATCAGTTTACTACAACATGAATATGATGTAGGTTCAGATCTAACGCTATATAGAGGCATAACACATGCGAATATATATATAATATGAATATAATTTATTATATAAGTATTATATTATGTGTACAGGTGAGTAGTAAGGGCTAGAAATAGCCTTAATAGATGTAGGTATTAGTTTATACTAGCCTTAGACCTATACTCCGTGATTGACGTCATAAGGAGCACATGGAAGATACTTCCACTACTATTAGTAGCAGCAGTGGGGAATTATTGACAATGACCTAACGGTTGATCATGCTATCTATATGAGATTACTAAGATATAAATATTATTTTATATAATATAATTAATACTTAGTATAATATCTCAATCTTATATATAATAATGATGTATATAAAGATTTAGTTCTTACCAAGTGGTGTGCCAGCAGTAGCGGTCATACACCCAGAGCGAGCGTTGATCATCCTTGGCATAAAGGACCCGTAGGCTTAAGTATATACATTATATATAATGTGTATTTAATAAGATAGCCCGTCCTCCAGAGGAGGCCGGGCCATCCTCGATAGAATCTATTAGCTGGTAGTATGTAACATATATATAGGGTTAATATACTATGACATATATTGGACAGCATAGCGACTACTACTAATAGATTGACGCTGAGGGGTGAAAGCTACAAGAGCGACATGGATTCGGTACCCATTTAGCTGTAGCCGTAAACTATGTGTACTACGTATATGTAAGATAGTTATGGGTTTATAAACCTATAACTTTCATTATGGGTACGTTAATACTTGAAGTACACCGCCAGACTAGTACGTCCTCACGGATGAAATGCAATACATTAGACGGTTATATACAGGTACAGTGGATTATGCTGTTTAATTGGATGATACCCCTAGCACCTTACCAATTCTTGAATATATACTCATTACCTGAACGAGTATATACAGGCGTTACATTGTTGTCGTCAGTTCATGCCAAGTGGTATTTTATTTAGTTATATAATGAACGCAACCCTCGACTATTTAAGTAAGCCCGACCTATGGTCGGGCCTATTATAATTAGTGATGCATAATAGATATATTATGGGAAGTAGAGGCTGAAGACTAATCCGCATGACCCTTATGAATTGGGCTACAGGTGTAATACGACTATATGAGTAATTAAATATATATATTAAATCAATATATTAAATGAAATCATATAATCATGAAAGCTAATCGTTAACTGAATTATCTCCTGTAACTCGGAGATATGAAAGCGGAACTGTCAGTAATCGTGAATTAGTATGTCACGGTGAATATTACATATATTTCGCACTAATCACTCATCAATAGCACAGATATTACCCATAGATGTTAATAGTAATATATATTAACGTCTATATTGGTATATGATATGCTATAAGTTGAAATACAGTTCGGGTATGGGAACATGCTCGGGATTTATAATAATATTAACAAATAAATATTCTCAGTAAGACCACCCGAGATCTTTGATCTCGGGTGGGTAGGTGGAAATATATCTTATAGGTAGCAAGATATATCCTAAATCCAAGAAACTATCAACCTTAACCCACCCGATACTTAGTATCGGGTGGGTCTATATTAGATCTTATGTAGATATATACTCTCACTAGAGATTATACTGCCCCACCTACCTCCGAAGGAAGGGTCAACCCCACAATGTGGGGTTTATCCCTAACCACATTTTGCGGTAGGTAGGTGGGGTTATGTATCTATAACTAAAAGTATATTATACTTATACTAATACTATATTAATAATACCTGCCCGAGATCAAAGATCTCGGGTTAATTAAGATATATATTAATGAGTAGTATACACTATGATGTAGAATCATCTTAACCCGATCCTACAAATGTAGGATCGGGTGGTTAATATATGAAGTAACTTATAGGTGAGGTATAACTCCTATATCCAAATAACCTTTACTCATAGCCCACCCACCTCCTATGGAGGTGGGTGGGCCTTATATAGGTATTTATATTATAAAGTACTTATGTTATGATATTATCTTTATATATGATATTATCTTTAGATATAACATTAATACAATATCTATCTACCCTCGCCCTGCCTCCGAAGGAGGTAGGGTGAGGTATCACTTCACACCCGATCCGTACCTCCGTACCTTCGGTAGGAGGCGGATCGGCTGGGTAGCCTCCCCTACTTTATTGCTAATTATCTCTTTCGAGTATTTTATATTCTATTACATATTACATATTATATATTCTTATAAATTACCAATATAGAATATATACCTTATCAACCCGATCCGGCCTCTTACAGAGGCACGGATCGGGTCTACCAATAGGCTACATGTTATACCTTACTAGATATATTATCTCTCACCTATTAATCTAATTTCTCAAGTATACTTATTATATACAATATACTCTATATGACCCGACCTAAGGTATCTTAGGTCGGGTTAAGGTAAGATGTTACATATTAGTATAATTACTTATATCTCAATGTTAATATATAACCCTACCCGGCGTACATATGTACGCCGGGCGGGATCTAACCTTAATGATTCCCTACTCCTCCTTATAATGCCCCTATATTACATTATTCATTTATTATGATAGCTGTTATTACTACATTACTCACTTATTATATGAGTAGTAATAATCTAATTACCTTATTAATTGCTATTGAAATATTATTATTAACTGTAACATTAAAACTTATACATATAAGTGGTTATTATGATGATATATATGGTACTATATTTAGCTTAATTATTATTATACTAGCCGGTGCTGAATCAGCTATCGGTCTAAGTATATTAGTTGCTTATTATCGTTTAAGAGGTACTATCGGACATAGTATATAATGCAATTATTATATTATATATATGAAGAGCCTGTAACTATCCATTTAGGTACTTGAATTAGTCTAGGTGATATTGTTATACCTTTTGGTCTGTCATTAGACTCATTAGCTATGACTGTTATCGTACCTGTAGGTATTATCACTCTTTGTGTTCTAGCTTATGCTATTGAATATATGAGTCATGACCCTAATCGTAATAGATTCTATATTATATTAAGTATATTTGCTGTATTTATGACTATATTAGTTGTTAGTGATAATTATCTAATGATGTTCATTGGTTGAGAGTTTGTAGGTGTAATCTCCTATTTACTTATATCATTCTGATCAACACGTATCACAGCAATGAAATCAGCTTTATCAGCTATATTACTTAATCGTATGGGTGATACTTTCTTTGTTATAGCTTTAGGTCTTATGATTAATTATTATCATGCAGTAGATTATGATACAATAGCATTAGTTACACCATATATGAATACATTTTTATTAAATACATTAGGTTTATTGCTACTCTTAGCTGCTACAGCTAAGAGTGCACAATTAGGTCTACATGCATGATTACTTCAAGCTATGGAAGGTCCTACTCCTGTAAGTGCCTTACTACATGCTGCTACTATGGTTTGTGCCGGTGTTTATGTACTTGTACGTTCATATATGATATTAGAATATACTCCTACTATGTTATTAATTATATGTTGATTAGGTGGATTAACTACATTAGTTAGTGGTCTAATCGCCATAGTAACTAATGATATTAAGAGAGTTATTGCTCTTTCTACTATGTCTCAGTTAAGTATTATGGTCTTAGCGATTGGTATAAGTGCTTATGACTTAGCTATATATCACCTATATTGTCATGCTTTCTTTAAAGCATTATTATTCATGGGTGCAGGTTCAGTTATACATAGCTTCGTCGCTGAATCTCAAGATATGAGAAAATATGGTGGTCTAATTGAATACTTACCATTTAGTTATACTGCTATCCTTATAGCCTCATTATCCTTAATGGCCATCCCTGGCCTTACTGGTTACTATAGTAAAGATATCATTATCGAATCTCTCTATGGTAGTTATACACTTAGTGGTTATATCTTATATTATATTGCTGTAGGTTCAGCTACCCTTACTAGTATATACTCTTTACGTGTATTATATTTAACATTTATGGGAGTACCTAATGCTAATAAAGCCTCATATAGTCATATACATGAAAGTTTAGGTATGATGATACCAATGATAGTATTAGTAATTTATAGTATATTTATAGGATATAGTCGTGATAGTGTCATAGGTCACTATGCACTATCACTACCTGCTAATAACGGGTTCATTGAAACTGAGTATACTCTTCCAGCATATATTAAATTATTACCTCTTATATTAGGTTTAACCTTATCAGCTATATTAGTATATGTATATGAATATGCATATAAAATTAATAGATCTGCTGTATATGATTATTTAAATAATCGTATATATTATGAGCAAATATTAAATAATATAGTTATACGTAATACATTAAGATTAGGTGGATATATGAATGCATATATAGATCAAGGTTTACTTAAGGTATTAGGTTCTACTGGTGTAAGTAGAGCTGTAACTTATATTAATGTTATAGTTATAATTAACATCTTATATTTATTCTTTATATAGGTAATGTAATGAATCATTGACTAATCGGCAAGTCCCCTAGATTTGGTCTAGGTTATATACGTTCGAATCGTATTGATTCAGATATAAGCACTACTAGCTTAATGGTAAAGTCCTCCAATGTCACTGAAGGGGATGTCAGTTCGAGTCTGATGTAGTGCGTTAAGGTCAATTTGACTTATTGGTACAGTTAGGCTATTTGCTATATAGTCCCTATTATAGGATCAGTGTTCGATTCACTGATTGACCGAGATATATAATGTATAAGGATATATTCATAACTAGACCTGCACCCGCCCGTGATTTAGGATCACGGGCGGGTTATGTTGAGATTTATCTTATAGGTGAACACACATCTTATAGATTAGATATTATATCTCACCTCTTCACCCGATCCTACATATGTAGGATCGGGTCTGTAGCCTATATTATATAGGTAACCTTAGGATGTATGACTGAGTGGTTTAAGGTGTGATATTTGAGCTATCAAGGCTATTGCCCACGTGTTCGAATCACGTTACATCCGTCTCCCTATATGATTATGGCGGAATTGGTATACGCGATTAACTTAGGATTAATTCCTTATGGGTTCGAATCCCATTAATCATATATATTTATATCTATATTTATTACTTATATTATGACTTTAATATATATCCTTATCTTAGCAGGTGTATCTATATTTAGTAGATTACTACCTACTTATGGTAAAGGTCTTATACTTGTCGCTAGTATACTCGTAGTCTTACCTACTATGACTGATTGAGAAGAAGTAGGTATCTACTATACTAGTGACGGTATCGCTGATATCTTTATCTTATTAACCGCATATCTCTTACCTTTAAGTATAATTGCTAATTGAAATAATATACGTTCATTATTATATTTCGAATTAATACTTAACCTGGGAGTTATACTATTAATTAACTTCATGTGTCAAGATATGTTATCCTTCTATGTATACTTCGAAATATCACTAGCACCTTTATTTATCCTTATTGGTTTATATGGTGCTAATAATAGAGATAAAGCTGCTGATTATATACTAATCTATACTTTATTTAGTAGTCTATTTATGTTATTAGCTATAGGTACATATGAAGTATTAATAGGTAATACTGATTATCAAGCTGTTAGTCTAGTTGTACTGTCAACTGATCTACAATGTATCCTATTCTTATGTATCTCCGCAGGTATAATGGTTAAAACACCTTTAGTACCAGTACATACTTGACTTCCTGTTGTACATAGTGAAAGTCCACTTGCTGGTTCAATGCTATTAGCAGGTGTTATACTTAAATTAGCTGTATATGCTATTATTCGTTTAATTATACCTACTCTATCTGATGCTACTGTCCTATATACACCTGTAGTTTATGTTATATGTGCTATTACTATTATATATACTTCTATTATTACTTTACGTCAAACTGATTTAAAAGTTATAGTAGCTTATAGTTCTATTAGTCATATGGCAGTATGTATATTAGGTATATTATCTAATTCATTAGCGGGTATTAATGGTAGTCTTATTTTATCATTAGCTCATGGTTTCGTATCTCCTGCCCTCTTCATCATTGTAGGTGGTATCCTATATGACCGTTATCATCATCGTCTTATTTATTATTATCAAGGTTTACTTACTTATATGCCTATCTTAGCTATATATTTATTAATCTTATCATTTAGTAATATAGGTACACCATTAACTGTTAACTTTATAGGAGAGTTACTTAGTCTAACTGGAGCTATTGGTAGATCAACTATATTAGGATGTATATCTGCATTCTCAGTATTATTATCTGCTGCATATATGTTAAAAGTTACTAATAGATTAACTGGTGGTATACGTACACCTTATACAGCATTAACTAGTGATTGTACATATCGTGAGAGTTTATTAATGATAGCTTTAATTATACCAACATTATGATATGGTTTATATCCTAATGGTATAATTAATATGATATGACAAGGATCTAAATTATTATATATATTCGTTATAACGCAATATAATGTAATTGGTAACATATAAGATTCATGATCTTATCATGGTAGTTCGAGTCTATCTATTGCAAAGTATAATAAGAGGGAGTGAGTTCCCCACGGGTTAAGGTTATAGGTAAGAATGATTATTATCTATAATATATAATTATATAAATAATATAATACTCTATATAATGAATATAGTACTAGCCACCCACCACCTAAGGAGGTGGGTGGTATATATAGATATAGATAACTATGAATATGAGGATATCTATATGTAACCACTATACAAGTTAACCTGAGCCCGATCCTACTATAAGTAGGATCGGGTGGTAATATAATAATCTAGTATTAATATAAGTTAAGATAAGTGTAAGTGAGTATAGGTTAAACCTCTACACCCGAGATCATAGATCTCGGGTGAGGTTATATATATATATAATATAAGGTATAATATAAGTATATGTATATAAGATAAGGTATAACACACCCGATCCAAATCCAAGGAATTTGGATCGGTTTATAGGTAGAGAGATATCTCCTATATAGATCTTGTTAGTTTTATTAACCCTAACGAGAATTGAACTCGTATATTGACTATGAAGAAGTCGCATCATACCATTAGATCATAGGGTCTTATGTCTTATATAGGAGTTGAACCTATAACCTTTCGATTACAAAACGAATGCTCTGCCTATTGAGCTAATAAGACTAAAGGGTAACTACTGAGATTCGAACTCAGATTGACCGTGCCACATACGGGAATTCTACCCTTGAATTATAGCTACCGATTTATGAGATAGGACTGAATCGAACAGTCGCAGCCAATGGCGTTATAGCTACAATATAACTCTAATTACCAACATTAGAACTATCCCATAATATTACGATTGGAGGGATTCGAACCCACACGGCATAAGCCCGAACAGCTTAAGTGTACTATGTCTACCAATTTCATCACAATCGTTAAGGTTACCTATAAAAGATATATATAACATAATTAAGATATAACAAACCTACCCACCCGTAGATCATAGATCTACGGGTGGTTATACTTAGTATACTATACCTATATTGCTAATACCTATCACCCGGTATCCTCTACAGGATACCGGGTATATATAGATATAATATATTCTATATTACTATATTTAATATACTAGATAGTATATATTGTACCTAGCTGGGGCATACCCTTCCCCTTCAGGGAAGGGAAGGGTTCTACTGTCCCCAGATGGGGACAAGTCCTGAGTATAGAGTATACCTAAAATATAAATAGTATATAAAGATAGATGTAACCCAACACCCACCCGATACTATCCGACCCTCTTTTAGAGGGTCGGTAAGCGAATAATACTGCGTATGTATTCACTATGTATCGGGTGGGTTATAGTTATACTTATGTAATATAAAGTTATCTATCTGTGATATGTCTCACCTATTAGGTGACCTTATAGGTCACCGATGAGTTAACATTAATATTAGGGTATAACTAAGTTAGGGAATATATAAAGATATAATTTAATTCTACCCGCCCACCCGACTAGTCGGGTGGGGCTGGAGGCTACAGTCAGGACTGACTTCACCCGAGATCTACGATCTCGGGTCTGTTACTATATCCTACTCACATAATAGGTAACCTGGGAATGTCGTCTAATGGTTAGGACCTTTGCCTTTTAAGCAAATTACGCTGGTTCAAATCCAGCCATTCCCATCATATATATTATTCTTATATATTTACTTTATTAAATTAATGACTAATAATGTACGTGGTTATTTACAACTACATCCTTTCCACTTAGTAGGTCCTTCACCATGACCTATATTCACTTCATTCAGTCTAATGGACCTAGCATTATCATTAGGTCTTACAGCTCATGGTTATATCGCTAGTATATGACCTATATTCTTAGCAATAATAGCAGTATTATATAGTATGACTTTATGATTTAAAGATATTATAGCTGAAAGTACATATTTAGGAGATCATACTTTAGCAGTTAAACGTGGACTTAACCAAGGATTCCTATTATTTGTAGTAAGTGAGATATTAATATTTGCCTCATTATTTTGAGCATATCTACATTCAGCACTAAACCCAACTATGGATTTAGGTATGCAGTGACCACCAGTAGGTATCCCTACTATATCACCAGCTGAATTACCATTACTTAACACTATTATATTATTAGCTTCAGGTGTTACTGTAACTTATGCTCATCATGCATTAATTAATGGTAATAGAACTAATACATTATATGGATTTACTTATACAACTATATTAATTGCATTATTCGTATATTTCCAATACTTAGAGTATTCATATGCTGGATTTACACTTAGTGATGGAGTATATGGTTCTACATTCTTTAGTTTAACTGGATTACATGGTTTACATATGATAATGTTAACTATAATGTTAATGATATGTACTTGACGTGTATATAATTATGATTTCACTAATACAAGTCATGTAGGTGCAGAGACAACTATATTATATTTACATGTATTAGATGTAATATGATTATTTATATATATAATAGTATATTGATGAGGATCATAGCTATTCGAGGTATTGCGTCTGCCCGATCCGTACCTCCGTACCTTCGGTAGGAGGCGGATCGGGCTGTTAGGCTCCCCTACTTTAAGTATAAATTATCTCATTATTATATTATCTATATAGAGATTTATTTTATAGGTAAGAATTATATTTCTATAAGAGATATATATAGAGTATAACCACCCGATACTAAGTATCGGGTGGGTCTTAGCCCACCCGAGATCTCTGATCTCGGGTGGGTATTATATCTACTTTAACTATATCAATATATTCTATTAATACTAACTAATTAATATACACCCGATTCGTACCTCCGTAGGAGGCCGGATCGGGTGACTAATCTATCTTTATATTAAGTGTATGTTATATCATAAGTTAAGTTAATGTTAATCCTCCCGAGATCTTCGATCTCGGGTGGAGACTAATATATAATATAGGTACTTAGTAGATAATATCTACATATTAAATAGAGATAAGGTCACCTACCTCTGGAGGAGGTAGGGTGAAGTCCCACTACACCCGATCCGTACCTCCGTACCTTCGGTAGGAGGCGGATCGGGTGGTTAGCCTCCCCTACTTTACTGTTAATCGTACTCTCTAATACCTTATCTATACTTATAGATCCTATATTATTATACTTAACTATCTTACATATAAATTCACTCTCCACCCGACCTCCATCGGAAGGGTCAACCCCACAATGTGGGGTTTATCCCTCACCACATTTATGCGGTAGGTCGGGTGGTCTATATTGAGATATCTTATATATATAAAATATTATTTTTATAGGTAAGGAAAATAATTCCTAATAAATAAATATTAAATAAAGGGCGGAAGCAGCTGGCCTACTGGTCGAGTTGGTGGGTGGGGCAGGCCCACCTGGGGTATTATATTTCAGGTGGGGTCAGGTAGCGTATACCTGATACATCACCTGTGGTGGTGGATAAACCTCCACTACACCCGATCCGTACCTCCGTACCTTCGGTAGGAGGCGGATCGGGTGGTTAGCCTCCCCTACTTTACTGTTAATCGTACTCTCTAATACCTTATCTATACTTATAGATCCTATATTATTATACTTAACTATCTTACATATAAATTCACTCTCCACCCGACCTCCATCGGAAGGGTCAACCCCACAATGTGGGGTTTATCCCTCACCACATTTATGCGGTAGGTCGGGTGGT